>Ga0076929_100788_pt1 | contig 16085 bp, 15 predicted proteins | sample HotLakConUCCSL28_FD_87104 | JGI IMG/M metagenome (GOLD analysis project Ga0076929, IMG submission 87104) | Hypersaline microbial mat communities from Hot Lake, Washington, USA - Hot Lake Consortium UCC-SL28 (version 3) (version 3) | ecosystem: Environmental > Aquatic > Thermal springs > Hot...
CAACCTCGCACGCCTGCCCAAGCTGCTCACGACCTGAGCTTGGGCGTGGGGACGGGGAAGCCTCCGACCGAGGCGGTTATCGCAGCCCCCAGCGAACCGCCAGAAACGGGAAATCGTCCTTGCCGGCAAGGTTCTTCAGCAGCCTGCTAGAGGATCGACTGGCCGGTCTTCTTCCAGTCCGCGAGGAACTGGTCGAGCCCCTTGTCGGTGAGGGGATGCTCGATCAGTCTGGTGAGGACGGCCGGCGGCAGGGTGGCGACGTCCGCGCCCGCCATCGCCGCCTGCTGCACGTGGTTCACGGTGCGGATGGAGGCGGCGAGGATTTCGGTCGAGAGGTCCTCGTAGTTGTCGTAGATCGTGCGGATGTCCTCGATGAGCTTCATCCCGTCGAGGCCGATGTCGTCGAGCCGGCCGATGAAGGGGGAGATGAACGTGGCACCCGCCTTCGCCGCGAGGAGCGCCTGCGCCGCCGAGAAGCACAGCGTGACGTTCACCATGAACCCCTCGCCGGTGAGGACGCGGCATGCCTTCAGACCGTCCCACGTGAGGGGGAGCTTCACCGCGATGTTGGGAGCGATGCCGGCGAGCTTGCGCCCTTCGGCGACCATGCCGTCCCGGTCGATGGCCGTCACCTCGGCGCTGACGGGGCCGTCGACGATGCGCGCGATGTCGGCGATGACCTCCATCATGGGCCGGCCGGCCTTCATGATGAGGGACGGGTTGGTGGTGACGCCGTCGAGCATTCCCGTCTCGGCGAGGCGCTCGATCTCGGCGACGTCCGCCGTGTCCACGAAGAACTGCATGGTTCCCTCTCGCAGTCTGAACCTTTGCACCCGTCCTACAGGATCGCACGGCCGGTGACACCGTCGCTGGAGCGCGTCTCGGTCCTGCTGCCGCACCGGCTCGGGCTCCTCACCTACGCGGCGGAGGGGCCGCTGGATCCGGGCGATGTCGTGGCGGTGCCGCTCGGCCGGCGCGATCTCGTCGGCGTCGTGTGGGACGACCCGCCGGACGAGGCGATCGAGGCCGGGCGGCTGAAGCCCGTCCTCGGGCTTGCGAGCCGGGTGCGGCTGACGGAGGAGCTGCGCCGCTTCGTCGACTTCCTCGCGCGCTACACCATGACGCCGCGGGGCGCCGTCCTGAAGATGGTGCTGCGGAGCGGTGAGGGGCTCGCCGAGCCGAAGCCTCGCACGGCGCTGGCGCTGACGGGCGCCGAGCCGGACCGGTGGACGCCCGCCCGCCGGGCCGTGGCGGACGCGCTCGCGGCCGGCCCCCTCCCCCGCAGCGCGCTCGCCGAGGCATCGGGCGCCTCGCCGGCGGTGATCTCGGGCCTCTTGAAGGCCGGGGTGGTCGGCGAGGTCGTGGTGGCGCCCGAGCCGCAGCCGGTGCGGCAGGGTGTCGCGCCCGTGCTCGCGGGGGAGCAGGCGCAGGCGGCCGCGGCGCTCGCCGCCATGGTGCGGGCGGGGCGGTTCGAGCCTGTGCTCCTCGACGGCGTCACCGGGTCCGGCAAGACCGAGGTCTACCTCGAGGCCGTGGCGGCGGCGCTCGGCGAGGGACGGCAGGCGCTCGTCCTGATGCCCGAGATCGCGCTCACGCCGATGGTGACGGCGCGCCTCGCGGCCCGCTTCGGTGCCATGCCCGGAGAATGGCACTCCGAGCGCACCCCGGCCGCGCGTGCCGCGCTCTGGCGGGCCGTGGCGGACGGGCGGGAGAGCGTGGTGGTCGGCGCGCGCTCGGCGCTCTTCCTGCCGTTCAGCGACCTCGGGCTCATCGTCGTGGACGAGGAGCACGACGGGAGCTTCAAGCAGGAGGACGGCGTCATCTACAACGCGCGCGACATGGCGATCGCGCGGGCGCAGGCGGCGGGCGTGCCGGTGGTTCTGGTCTCCGCGACGCCCTCCGTCGAGACGCGCCTCAACGCCGACAGGGGCCGCTACCGCCGCCTGACGCTCCCCTCGCGCCACGGCGGCGCGCCTCTCCCCTCCATCAGCGTCGTCGACCTGCGCAGGAAGCCGCCGCCGAGGGGGGAGTGGCTCGCCCCGCCGGTGCGTGCGGCGGTGACGGAGACGCTGGAGGCGGGCGAGCAGGCGCTCCTCTTCCTCAACCGCCGGGGCTACGCGCCGCTGACGGTGTGCCGGCGCTGCGGGCACCGCTTCCGCTGCCCCAACTGCTCCGCCTCGCTGGTGGAGCACCGCCTGCGCGGCCGCCTCGCCTGCCACCATTGCGGCCACGAGACGCCCCGCCCGCGCGCCTGCCCCCGTTGCGGCGGCGAGGACACGCTCGCCCCCTGCGGCCCCGGCGTGGAGCGCGTCGCGGAGGAGGCGGCGGCGCTGTGGCCTTCGGCGCGGCTCATGGTGCTCTCGTCGGACCTCGCGGGCGGGCCGGCCGAGCTCGCCGCGGCGCTCGGGAAGGTGGAGCGGGGTGAGGTGGACATCGTCGTCGGCACCCAGCTCGTCGCCAAGGGCTTCACGTTCCCGAAGCTCCAGATGGTGGCGGTTGTGGATGCAGACCTCGGGCTCGAGAACGGCGACCCGCGGGCTGCGGAGCGCACGTTCCAGCTCCTGACGCAGGTGACGGGGCGGGCGGGCCGCGTGGAGGCGGGTGGCCGCGCCCTCCTCCAGACCCACGCGCCGGACCACCCCGTGATCCGTTCCATGGTCGAGGGCGACGTGGAAGGCTTCTACGCCGAGGAGGCCGAGGTGCGGCGCGAGGGGGCGCTCCCGCCGTTCCAGCGGCTCGCCGCCGTGATCGTGTCGGCGACGGACAAGGCCGAGGCGCACGCCCACGCCGCCGCACTCGCCCGCACCGCGCCCGACGGCGACGTCGAGGTGCTGGGTCCCGCAGAGGCGCCGCTCGCCGTCCTGCGCGGGCGCCACCGCTACCGCCTTCTCGTGCGCGCCCCGCGGACGGTCCCGCTCCAGGACATCATGACCGCCTGGCTCTCAGGCGTGCCGGTGGCAGGGACGGTGCGGCGCGCGGTGGACGTCGACCCGCTGTCGTTCCTGTGACGTCCGGCGCAGGAGGTCCGGGCAGTCCGGCGGGGCTCGCACTGCGACGGCAAGCCGGAGCGGGCGCCGGCCGGTCAGGCCGGAGCCTTGCGACATGGCGACGAGCCGGAGACTTGCGTGTGCAGCGTGAGGCGCCGGTCTTCCGCGGCGGAACGCTCAGCGGCGCTCGCCGTGCCCGTTCTCGTCGTCGTCCGGGAAGCCGGCGGCCTCGGGCGTTGCGACCGGCAGCGGCGGGGGAGCTGGAAGGCGCACCGGCGTCAGTGCGTTGAGGTCGATGGCGGGGCCGGCCGGGCCCGCCATGTCCGGCACGCGCCAGGTGAACGCATCGAGCCGGCCGGTGACGGGGGAGACCGGCGCCCACTGCGGGGCTGCAACGCCGTCGGCGATCCAGGCGGGGTCGCGGGGAGCGCGCACGGCGCGGGCGAGCCACTCGCGCACGCGCCCCTCGTCCCCCGCCTCGGCGGCCTCGATCTCGGCCATCGCGACGCACACGCGCTGGGTGGGTGCGTCGTCGGCGAACTGTTTCAGCGCCGCGCGGGCCTTCTGGAAATCCCGGGCGGCGCGGGCGGCGGCGGCAAGGCCGAGGGCCGATTCCACATGGCCGGGGCGCAGCGCCGCGAGCCCTTCGGCGCGCTTCAGGCGCTCGACGGCGGTCTGCGCGCCCGATGCCGCGAGCGCCGCGGCGAAGACGTCCGGGTGAGGGGCGAGCCTGAAGGTCTCCTCGAGGACGGCGGCGGCCTGGCGGCGGGAGCGCGGGGCGACGAGGCGGGCGGCGAGGACCGCCGCGGGAACGAGGTCCTTCGCGAGCTCGTGGGCCTCGAGGGCCTTGCGGCGTGCGGCGTCGGGGGCGGATGCGGCCTCCTCGCCGGCCTGCGCCGTCAGGAGCACGGCCTTGCGGCGGCGCCACGTGGCGCGGTCCACGAGGCGGTGGCGCAAAGCGTCCTCGAGGAGGGCGAGGGCGGCCGGCCAGTCGTGCGCTGCCGTGGCGGAGTCGAATGCGGCGGAGGCGGCCCACGGGAGCGACGGGTCGGCGACGACGGCGGTGCGGGCGTGGGTGCGGGCGGCCTCGATGTCGCCGGCCCTCAGCGCCTCCACGTGGAGGCCGCGCAGGCCGAGCGCGAACGTGCGCGGGTCAGCCGTCATCGCCGCGAAGCGCGCCTGTGCGAGGTCCGGGCGGCCGGCCATCTGCGCGGCCTGCGCGCCGAGGAGGCGGGTGAGCGGAGCGTCCGGCGCCGCGCGGGCGGCCTCCGCGGCGGCGCGCTCGGCCGTGCGCATGTCCCCCGCGGCGACGGCGACGAGCCCCTCCGAGACGGCGTCCCAGGCCCTGGCGCGGCGGCGCTCCTCGGCACGCTCGGCGAGGCGGCGGGGAAGGCGCAGGACCGCGCGCAGCACCTCGAGGACGACGACGGCGGCCGCGATGGCGGCGACCGCGAGGACGACGGCCTCCGACGTGGTGAGGCTTCCCGAGCGGCCGGCGAGATCGTAGCGGATGGTGCCGGGCTGCTCGGCGAGCCATGCGGCGCTCGCCGCCGCGGCGAACACGGCTGCGAGGAAGACGAGGACGCGGACCATTGCGTCTCAGGCGCCGACGTGACGGCCGAGGGCGCTGCCGAGGGCGGCGAGCAGCGCATCCTCGTCCGGCCGCGCGGCGACGACGTGGGGCAGCGCCGCGACGGGTGCCGCCACCGCCGGCGAGAGGGCGACCGAGACGGCGGAGCGCCACGCCTCTGGCATCCTCTGCGCGTAGAGGGTCGCGGTGCGGGGCGAATAGAGGAGGACGGCGTCGACGGGCGTCTCCGGCAGGCGCGCCGCGGGGGCCATGGCATAGAGGACGCGGCGCTCCGCGGTCTTGCCGGCGGCGCGAAGCCGCTCGACGAGGTCGCCCCTGTGGTCCTCGCCGCACGGGTGGATCACCGGTTCGGGCGCGTCGGCGAGGAGCGGAAGGAGGGATTCGACGTCCCCCGCGGCGCTCGTGACACGGGTGAAGCCGGCGCGCCGCGCCTCGGCGGCCGTCGCCTCTCCCACGGCGTAGACCGGGATGGCGTGAAAGTCCGGATGGGCCGCGAGCATCATGGCCGCGGTCCGGCTCGTGATGGCGAGGGCGCCGACGCCCCGCGCCGTTCCGGGGCCGCCGCGGGCGGCGGGGACGAGGAGCGGCGCCTTCAGGACGCCGTAGCCGAGGGCGGCGAGGCGCGTCGCGGTGTCGGAGGCCTGAGGCTCCGGACGGGTGACCGCGACGCGGGGCCTCACGCCGTCTCCGTGAAGAAGTGCTCGCCGATGCGCGCGCGCAGGCGGCGGCCGGCGTCGTAGCCCATTTCCGCGGCCTCCCCCACGGCGCCGCGGCCGGACACCTCCTCCACGCGGCTGCCGCTGCCCGTGGCGACGAGGCCGTCGAGGACGACGTCGCCGCCCTCGATCCGGGCGTAGCCCGCGATGGGGGTGCGGCAGGAGCCGTCGAGCGCCGCGAGGAAGCCCCTCTCGGCGGCGACTGCGCGCTCGGTCTCGTGGTGGCCGATCTTCGCGCACGCCTCGATCATGCGGTCGTCGCTCCGGCGGATCTGGACGGCGACGGCGCCCTGCGCGCACGCGGGCAGGAAGCGCTCCACGTCGAGGATCTCGGTGGCGACGTGGGCCATTCCGAGGCGGTTGAGGCCGGCGAGTGCGAGGAGAGTCGCGTCGCACTCGCCCTCCTCCAGCTTGCGCAGCCGCGTCTGCACGTTGCCGCGCAGGATGCCGACGCGAAGGTCCGGCCGGGCGCGGCGGACGAGCGCCTGCCGGCGGAGCGACGCCGTTCCGACGAGCGCGCCCTCGGCAAGGTCAGCAAGGCGCATCCCGCCGCGTCCGATGAAGACGTCGCGCACGTCCTCCCGCGGGAGGAAGGCGCCGAGGGTGGTTCCCTCCGGCAGGATCGTCTCGAGGTCCTTGCCGGTGTGGACGGCGCAATCGACTGCACCCTCCAGGAGGGCGGCCTCGATCTCCTTGGTGAAGAGGCCCTTGCCGCCCACCTCGGAGAGCGCGCGGTCGAGCACCTGGTCGCCCATGGTCTTGATGACGACGATCTCGGTCTCCTCGACGCCCGCGTTGGCGGTCAGGCTTTCCGCCACCATGTGCGCCTGTGCGAGTGCGAGGGGACTGCCGCGGGTGCCGATGCGAACGATTGTCACGAGATGAACCGGGCCGAGTGGTTGAACGACGCCGCCGACCATAGGGGAGGCGTCGCCGGGGCGGAAGCCTTGGTCCTCGGGATCGAGACGAGCTGTGACGAGTGCGCCGCCGCTGTGGTGGCCGGCAGGCCCGGCGCGGCGCGGATCCTCTCCTCCGTCGTGTGGAGCCAGACCGACCTTCACGAGGCCTACGGCGGCGTCGTCCCCGAGATCGCGGCGCGGGCGCACGGCGAGACGGTCGACGCCGTCGTCGCCGAGGCGCTGAGGGAGGCCGGGGTCTCGCTGGACGCGCTCTCGGCGGTGGCGGCCACGGCCGGCCCGGGGCTTCTCGGCGGGCTTCTGGTGGGGGCGACCTTCGGCAAGGCGGTCGCACGCGCGGCAAGCCTCTCCTTCGTGGCGGTGAACCACCTCGAGGCGCACGTCCTGACACCCCGCCTGACCGACGGGACCCGCTTCCCCTACGCCGTGGCGCTCCTGTCGGGCGGCCACTCCCAGTTCCTGGCCGCTGCCGGGGTGGGTCGCTACGCGCGCCTCGGCGGGACCATCGACGACGCTGCGGGCGAGGCCTTCGACAAGACGGCGAAGCTCCTCGGGCTCGGCTATCCCGGCGGGCCCGCGGTGGAGGCGGCGGCGGCGTCGGGCGATCCCTCGCGCTTCCCGTTCGGCGCGCCGCTCGCGAAGCGGGAGGGGTGCGACCTCTCCTTCGCGGGCCTCAAGACGGCGGTGCGGCTCGCCGCCGAGCGGACCGCGCCGCTCGCGGACCGGGACGTGGCGGACATCTGCGCCGGCTTCCAGGACGCCGTCACGCGCCATCTCGCAGCGAAGGCGGGGCGGGCGCTGGAGGCGTTCGGCAACCGCGTCGGCGAGCCGGCGCGGGCGCTGGTGGCGGTGGGCGGGGTTGCTGCGAACCGGGCGATCCGCGCCGCGCTCTCGCGGACGGCCGCGGCGGCGGGCGCGGCGTTCGTCGCCCCGCCCCTGCCGCTGTGCGGGGACAACGGCGCGATGATCGCCTATGCCGCCATCGAACGCCTCGCTGCGGGTGACGCGCCGGGCTTCGAGGCGCGCGCCCGCTCCCGCTGGCCTCTCGACGAAGCGTCCGCCCCGATGCTCGGCGCCGGCAAGAGGGGGGCCAAGGCGTAGCGGCATCCCGCGTGCAGCGGCCGCCTGTCCTCCGCACGCGGCATCCGGGTGCGGTGCCCGCAGCGGGGCTTGCCGGTGCCGAACTCGCGCAGCGGCGCAAGTCCGGTGGCGAACGGGAAGGCGCGCGGGAAAAACTCCCCGCGCCGTGAACCGACGATGTCGGCGAAGCCGGCCGGATCCGTCGGCCGGGCGCGGTCAGCCGCCGGAGACCGGGACCTTCCGCTCGCCGCCGTCGGTGCGCTGGCGCATCAGCCCCTCCTGCGCCGTGGAGGCGACGAGGGCGCCGTCGAGCGAGAAGAACTGGCCCCGGGAGAGGCCGCGCGCGCCGGAGGAGGTGGGGCTGTCGGTGGCGTAGAGGAGCCAGTCGTCGGCGCGGAAGGGGCGATGGAACCACATGGCGTGGTCGAGGCTCGCCACCTGCATCTCCCGCGAGAACACGGACTTGCCGTGGGGGTAGAGGCAGGTGTCGAACAGCGTCATGTCCGACAGGTAGGCGAGCACCGCCTGGTGGACGAGGGGGTCGTCCGGCAGGCGGTCCGTGGCGCGGACCCAGACGTAGCTTTTCGGTGGCAGCGGATCGTCCGAGAGGTAGTGCGCGAGGAACACCGGGCGCAGCTCGATGGGCCTCTCGCGGGAGAAGTAGCGGCGGATCGGCTCTGGCGCCTTCTCCATCATGATCGCCTGGAGCCCCTTCTCGTCGGGCAGCTCGTCCGGGCGGGGAACGTCGGCGGGCGCCTCGACGGCGTGGGAGAGGCCGGGCTCCTCGCCGTGATACGACGCGCTCATGATGAAGATCGCCTCGCCGTGCTGGATGGCCGTGACGCGGCGGGTGGAGAAGGAGCGGCCGTCCCGGGTGCGGTCCACCTCGTAGATGATGGGGACGGCCGGATCGCCTGGGCGGATGAAGTAGCCGTGGAGGGAGTGGCAGGGCCGGCCGTCGACGGTCCGGTTGGCGGCGACGAGGGACTGGCCGATGACCTGCCCGCCGAACACGCGCTGCCAGCCCACCTGGGGGCTGCGGCCGCGGAACAGGTTGCGCTCGAGCGGCTCGAGGTCGAGTGTCGAGAGGAGTTCGGCGACTGCGGGGCGCATGGGCTTCCGGGACGTCTCGTGGCGGGGCGTGCGGTCCCGAGGCTTGTCACGAAACCGCCCGCGGTGGCAACGCGTCTTGCGACAGGGGCGCGCGAACGGCCGGACGGTTCCGGCGGAGGAGGGGTCTTGGCGCAGAGGATCGTGATCGCTGGCGGCGGCATCGTGGGGCGCACCCTCGCGATCGCGCTCGCAACGCAGTCGCACCTGTCCGTGCGGCTCGTGGCGGGGCCCGAGCCCGGACCCGACGCGCGGGCGAGCGCCGTCTCCGCGGGTGCGCGGCGCCTGTTCGGCAGGCTCGGCGTGTGGCCGCAGATGGCCGCGGACGCCGAGCCGATGCGCGGGATGCGCATCACCGATTCGGCCCCGGACGACATCATCCGCCCGCCGCTCCTGTCGTTCGACGGCGAGGTGGACGGGAGCCCCTTCGCCCACATGGTCCCGAACGGGACGACGCACGCCGCGCTCGAGAAGCGCTGCGAGACGCTCGGCATCGTGGCGGAGCCGCACCTCGTGACCTTCTACGAGGAGGACGACAGGCGCGTCAGGGTCGAGCTCTCCGACGGGACGAGCGAGGAGGCGGACGTCCTCGTCGCCGCCGACGGCCGCCAGTCGCGCCTGCGCGCCATCGCCGGGATCGACACGGTGACGCGCGACTACGACCAGTCGGGCATCGCGGGCACGGTGGCGCACGAGCTCCCGCACGAGGGTATCGCTGTCCAGCACTTCCTGCCCAACGGTCCGTTCGCCATGCTGCCGCTGACGGGCAACCGCTCGTCCATCGTGTGGACCGAGCGGCCACTCTTCGCGAAGGCGATGGCCGAGATGGACCCCCTGCTCGCCGGGATCGAGATCGAGCGCGTGTTCGGGCTGTCGCTCGGGCGCATCACCGTGGAGGGGGCGCTCCAGGCCTACCCGCTGCGGCGGATGCTGGTGCGGGACTGGTACGCCGGGCGGCTGGTGCTCGCGGGGGACGCTGCCCACGTCTTCCACCCGCTCGCGGGGCAGGGGCTCAACATGGGCCTGAGGGACGTCGCGACACTCGCCGAGACGCTGATCGACGCGGCGCGGATCGGCGAGGATCTCGCGCTGGCCCTGCCGCGTTACGAAAAGCGGCGGCGGGCCGACACGACGCAGATGGCGGCCGTGACCGAGGGGCTGAACGCGCTCTTCTCGCACCGCTCCGCGGCGCTGAGGGCGGCGCGCTCCGTCGGTCTCGGCCTCGTCGACAGGCGGGCTTCCCTGAAGGCGCTCTTCATGCGCGAGGCGGCCGGGGTGGAGGGCGAGACGCCGCGCCTCATGAAGGGCGAGGCGATCTGACCGAGGGACGGGCCGCCGGTGCGGGCGGCGCGCGTCTGGCGGCGGCCCTCGATCTGTGGAAGGAGAGGCATCGCCCGCGGCGGGTCCCCTTCCGCGTCACGCATGTCACACCGCCGGCGCGAGAGCGGGATCAACGGGAGAGGCGTCAGTGTCCAGCTTCACCACATTCCTCACGGTCGTCGCGGTCGGGGCCGTGGCGACCGTCCTGATCATGGGGCTATGGAACATGGCGCGGGGTGGCTCGCCGAGTCGCTCGCAGGCGCTGATGCGCATGCGTGTCATGCTGCAGTTCATCGCCATCGTCGTCGCGATGGCGGCGCTCTATTTCACGACGGGCTGACAACGAGAATGGTCACACTCAACAGGATCTACACCCGCACGGGTGACGACGGGACGACGGGGCTCGGCAGCGGCGAGAGGCGCAAGAAATACGACCTGCGCGTTGCCTCCTACGGCACCATCGACGAGGCGAACGCGGTCATCGGCTGCGCGCGGACGGCCGGAGCGCCTGCCGCGCTCGACACGATGCTCGCGCGCATCCAGAACGACCTCTTCGACCTCGGCGCCGACCTTGCGACGCCAGAGGGGGTCGAACTGCCCTACCAGCCGCTCCGGATCGTCGCGGCGCAGGTGGAGCGGATCGAGCGGGAGATCGACGAGCTGAACGCGCCACTGTCGCCGCTGAAGTCGTTCGTTCTGCCAGGCGGAACGGCGGTGGCGGCGCACCTTCACCTCGCGCGGACCGTGACGCGGCGGGCCGAGCGGCTGATGGTGGAGCTCGCCGAGCACGAGACCGTGGGCGGGCCGGCGCTGCGCTACGTCAACCGCCTGTCGGACTTCCTGTTCGTGGCGGCGCGTTCCGCGAACGCCGGCGGGGCGGGGGACGTCCTGTGGGTGCCGGGACAGAGCCGGGACGTTTGACACGTCTCGCGAGCGGCCTATAGCGTCCGCGTCCTGCGACGACGCGGCGAGATCACGGGAGTTTGGGCGGCGATGAAGATCCTTGTGCCGGTGAAGCGGGTGGTCGACTACAACGTCAAGATCCGCGTCAAGCCGGACGGCTCGGGCGTCGATCTCGCGAACGTGAAGATGAGCATGAACCCGTTCGACGAGATCGCCGTCGAGGAGGCGCTGCGCCTCAGGGAGGCGGGGACGGCGAGCGAGGTGGTGGCTGTCTCCATCGGCCCGAAGCAGGCCGGCGAGACGCTGCGCACGGCCCTCGCCATGGGCGCCGACAGGGCGATCCTCGTCGAGACCGAGGAGAGCCCGGAGCCGCTCGACGTCGCGAAGATCCTGAAGGGCGTCGCCGAGGAGGAGGCGCCGGGCCTCGTGATCCTCGGCAAGCAGGCGATCGACGACGACTGCAACCAGACGGGGCAGATGCTCGCGGCGCTCCTCGGTTGGCCGCAGGGAACCTTCGCCTCCGAGGTGAAGCTCGATGGCGAGGAGGTCCACGTCACGCGGGAGGTGGACGGCGGCCTCCAGACCGTGGCGCTGAGGACGCCCGCCATCGTGACGACGGACCTTCGCCTCAACGAGCCGCGCTATGCGTCGCTCCCCAACATCATGAAGGCGAAGAAGAAGCCGCTCGCCCAGAAGACGCCGGCGGACTACGGCGTCGAGCCGCGGCGGCGCCTCGAGGTGCTCGCCACGGCCGAGCCGCCGAAGCGGCAGGCGGGCGTGAAGGTGGGCTCCGTGCCGGAGCTCGTGCAGAAGCTCAAGAGCGAAGCCGGCGTGATCTGACCGGCCGCCGGGAGGGACGAGGATGACGACGCTTCTCATCGCAGAGCATTCGGGCGGCGGGCTGGGTGACGCGACGACGAAGGCGCTGACGGCTGCCCGCGCCCTCGGCGCGCCGGTGCACGTTCTCGTGGCCGGCGCCGGGACGGGGCCGGTCGCCGAGGCGGCGGCGCGGCTCGAGGGGGTCGAGGCGGTGCTGGTCGCCGAATCGGACGCCTGCGCCCACGGCCTCGCCGAGCCCCTCGCGGCGCTCGTCGTCGGCCTCGCCGACGGCTACGACGCCTTCGTCGCCCCGGCCAACACCTTCGGCAAGAACGTGATGCCGCGCGTGGCCGCGCTCCTCGACGTGATGCAGGTCTCCGACATCATCGCGGTGGAGGGGCCCGACACGTTCCAGCGGCCGATCTACGCCGGCAACGCGATCCAGACGGTGCGGTCCACCGACGCGAAGAAGGTGATCACCGTCCGCACCGCCTCCTTCCAGGCCACCGGGGAGGGTGGCAGCGCCGAGGTGCGCACGATCGAGCCCGCCGCCGATCCCGGCCTGTCCCGCTTCGTGAAGGAGGACGTCGCGGCGTCCGACCGTCCCGAGCTCGCCTCCGCGCGGATCATCGTGTCGGGCGGGCGCGCCGTCGGCTCGGCGGAGAAGTTCCACGAGCTGATCGAGCCGCTCGCCGACACCCTCGGCGCCGCCATCGGCGCCTCGCGCGCTGCCGTCGACGCCGGCTATGCGCCCAACGACTGGCAGGTCGGGCAGACGGGCAAGGTCGTCGCACCGGACCTCTACATCGCATGTGGCATTTCAGGCGCCATTCAGCATCTCGCGGGCATGAAGGACTCGAAGGTGATCGTCGCCATCAACAAGGACGAGGAGGCACCCATCTTCCAGGTGGCCGACTACGGCCTCGTCGGCGACATCTTCACGCTGGTGCCCGAGCTGCGGGACGAACTGAAGAAGCAGGCCACTTGACAGGCAGATCGCACGATACGCTGCACCGCCGCCCGACGCGGCTTGACGCGCCGGGCAAGGCGGGTTTCATCGACGACAAGTACGGGTCGGGGACAGCGGGCCAGATGAACGAGATCGAGAGCGTCGGCGTGATCGGCGCGGGCCAGATGGGCAACGGGATCGCCCACGTCGCGGCGCTCGCAGGCTACCGCGTCCACCTCAACGACGTGGCCGTCGACAGGATCGAGGCCGGGCTCGCCACCATCACCGGCAACATGGCCCGGCAGGTCTCCTCCGGCCGCATCACCGACGAGGAGCGCAAGGCGGCCGTCGACCGCATCACGGCCGCCCCGAACCTCGACGAGCTGTCCGAGATGGACCTCGTGATCGAGGCGGCGACGGAGAACGAGCAGGTCAAGCGCAAGATCTATTCGCAGGTCTGCCCGCTCCTGAAGCCGGAGGCGGTGCTCGCCACCAACACCTCCTCCATCTCCATCACCCGCCTCGCCGCGGCGACCGACAGGCCGGAGCGCTTCATCGGCATCCACTTCATGAATCCGGTTCCGGTCATGGAGTTCGTGGAGCTGGTGCGCGGGATCGCGACCGCCGACGAGACGTTCGCCCTCGCGACGCGCTTCGTGGAGCGCCTCGGCAAGACGAGCGCCGTCGCCGAGGACTTCCCGGCGTTCATCGTCAACCGCATCCTGCTGCCGATGATCAACGAGGCGATCTACACGCTCTACGAGGGCGTCGGATCGGTCTCGGCCATCGACACGGCGATGCGGCTCGGGGCGAACCACAAGATGGGACCGCTCCAGCTGGCGGACTTCATCGGCCTCGACACGTGCCTGTCCATCATGCAGGTCCTCCACGACGGCCTCGCCGACTCGAAGTACCGGCCCTGCCCGCTCCTCGTGAAGTACGTCGAGGCGGGCTGGCTCGGGCGCAAGACCGGCCGCGGCTTCTACGACTATCGCGGCGAGCATCCCGTCCCGACCCGCTGACGCCACGGCGGGGCGCGTGGCGCACCGGATGGCGGCGTCCGCGCCTCTGTGGCCACGAGGGGCGCCGCGGGCGGCCCATCCCGCTCCGGGACGGCTGCGCGGCTTGCCCCGGGCTGTGGTCGTTGTCGTCGCCACGGCCCTCCCGGCGGTCCTTCCCGCGGCTTCGTCCACAGCCGCGGATTGCCTCCTTCCCCCCGAGCCCGTCGTCATCGCCCGCGCCGAAGGGCCGGTCTCGTTCGTCCTCGCCAACGGGCGGATCGTGCGCCTCGCCGACGTGAGGCCCGCCGAAGACATTGAAATCGTTGCGCAGGCGGATCCTCGCGGGCCGGCGCTCCTGCGCCGGGCCATGGCGCTCCCGGAGGATCGCCACGGGCGGACCGTCGGCGATCTCGTCATGGAAACCACAGGGGAAAGCCTGTCTGTGCGGCTCCTTCGCCGTGGTCTTGCGTTCGTCGACCCGGCTGTTATGCAGGACGGGTGCCACCGGGATCTCTTCTCGGCGGAGGCGGAGGCAGAGGCGTCGCGCGCCGGCGTCTGGGCCGAAGACGGCGCCCTCCTCGCCGCCGACGATGTCGATCCCCGGAGGGACGCGGGACGGTTTGCGATCGTCGAGGGCACGGTCGCGTCGATCGGGACGACAAGGCGGACGGTCTACCTCAACTTCGGTGTGGATTACCGGACCGATTTCACCGCCCTCGCGCGGCGTCGTGACGTGCGGCGGTGGGAGGACGAGCTCACCCGTCTCGATGGGGAGCGGGTCCGGGTCAGGGGTGTGTTGGAAGCGTGGCAAGGTGGCTTGATCCGCATCGAGCATCCCGTCCAGGTCGAGCGCCTCGGCTCGTCGCCGCGCTCGCCCTGACGGGGGCGCTCGGGCTCGCGTCCTGCGCCGGCTCCATCGGCGAGGAGCCGCTCCTCGGCTCGGCGCAGACCGTTCCCGTCGCATCCGCCCCCACGCCCGCCGAGGTGATCGGCGCGCGCATCAGGAGCGCGGAGCACGTCAAGCTCGTCGGCACCTACGGCGGAGTCTACTCGAACCCGCGGGTGGAGGCCCTCGTCGCACGCCTTGTCGGCCGACTGGTGGAGGCGTCCGACAGGCCCGACCTCAACCTGCGGCTGACGATCCTGAACTCGCCGGCGATCAACGCCTTCGCCCTGCCGAGCGGTGACCTCTACCTGACCCGCGGCCTCATCGCGCTCGCCAGCGACGAGAGCGAGCTCGCGGCCGTCATCGCCCACGAGATCGCCCACGTCACAGCCGACCACGGGAGCCAGCGCCAGCGGCAGGCGCAGGCGGCCGCCCTCGCGCGGCGCGTGAGCGACGTCGTGATGGATCCGGCAGTGCGCGAGGACACCCGGCAGACCGCCGAGCTCAGCCTCGCGAGCTTCAGCCAGCGGCAGGAGCTCGAGGCCGACAGGATCGGCGTCAGGACCCTCGCCGCGGCGGGCTTCGACCCGTTCGCCGCGGCGCGCTTCCTCGATTCGATGGCGCGGTTCGCAGCCCTTCCGGCCATGGCGACGTCGACGCAGGACAGGCCGGGCTTCCTCTCCTCCCACCCCTCGACGCCCGCGCGGGTCGCCCAGGCCAAGGAGGTCGCCCGCGGCTTCGGCGCGCCCGGCTTCGGCCAGCAGGCGCGCCACGCCTACCTGAGGGCGCTCGACGGCATGCTCTACGGCGACGACCCGCGGGAGGGCTTCGTCCGCGGACGGGAGTTCGCCCACGTGGAGCTCGGCATCGCCTTCACCGTGCCGGACCGCTACGTCCTCAAGAACACGTCCGCGGCGGTGCTCGCCACCGACGGCGAGCACACCGCGATCCGGTTCGACACTGTGGCTGTCCCCGACGACCAGACGCTGCCGGACTATCTGCGCTCCGGCTGGGTGAAGGGCCTCGTGGCCGATTCCATCCGCACCGACGAGGTGGGCGGGCGCCCCGCCGCGACAGCCTCCGCGCTGGTGGAGGGCTGGTCCTTCCGCATCGGCGTCGTGCGCGGGCCGGAGCGCGTCTATCGCTTCATCTTCGCCTCGTCCCGCCCCGCCTCGGACTACGAGCGCGCGTTCAGGGAGACGCTGGCCTCGTTCCGCGTCCTGACCCGGGCGGAGCGGGCGGGCATGAGCCCCCTTCGCCTGCGCGTCGTCCCCGTGCGCGCAGGCGATACGGCCAACTCGCTGTCGCGGCGGATGGGCGGCGTCGAGCCGGAGATGCGGCGGCCCCTGTTCGAGATCCTGAACGGCCTCGCCCCCGGTGAGGAGGTGCGGACGAACGATCTCGTGAAGCTCGTGGTGGAGTAGGCGCCGCGAGCGCCCCGGCTCAGGGCGCTGAAGGTTCGACGAGCCCCTCAGCCTTCAGCGCCTCCCACAGCGCGTCGGGCACGTCCATCGTCGCGAACGCCATGTTCCGGCGCACCTGCTCGGCCGAGAGGGCGCCGGGGATGATCGCGCGCACCGCCGGGTGCCTCAGCGGGAACTGCAGGGCGGCTGCCTGGAGCGGCACGCCGAACCTGCGGCAGACGTCGCGGATCGCGAGCGCCTTCGCGCGGATCCCCTCGGAGGCGGGGGCGTAGGCGTAGCGCGCGCCCGGCGCGTCCGGATCGGCGAGGATGCCGGAGGCGTAGGGGGCGCCGATCACGCTGGCGATGCCGCGCGCGACGCACTCGGCCATCGGCCCGTGCAG
>Ga0076929_100789_pt1 | contig 16066 bp, 9 predicted proteins | sample HotLakConUCCSL28_FD_87104 | JGI IMG/M metagenome (GOLD analysis project Ga0076929, IMG submission 87104) | Hypersaline microbial mat communities from Hot Lake, Washington, USA - Hot Lake Consortium UCC-SL28 (version 3) (version 3) | ecosystem: Environmental > Aquatic > Thermal springs > Hot...
TATAGCTCGCCGCCGCATCGCCGAAGCTCATCCCCATCTGCGCCACGCCGATGATGATGCCGCCGATGACGTTGATGAAGACGACCAGAAGACCGGCAATGGCATCGCCGCGCACGAATTTCGAGGCACCATCCATCGAACCGAAGAACGAGCTCTCATCCTCTAGCTTGGTGCGCCGGCGCCGCGCCTCGTCCTCGTCGATCAGGCCGGCGGAGAGATCGGCATCGATCGCCATCTGCTTGCCGGGCATGGCGTCGAGGGTGAACCGCGCCGCGACCTCCGCGATACGGCCCGAGCCCTTGGTGATGACGACGAAATTCACCAGGACGAGGATGGCGAAGACGATCACCCCGATGACGAAATTCCCGCCCATGACGAAGCCGCCGAAGGCTTCGATCACGTAGCCCGCCGCATCCGTCCCCTCATGGCCATAGCTGAGGATCAGCCGGGTCGAGGCCAGATTGAGCGACAGCCGCAGCATGGTCGCGATCAGCAGAACCGTCGGAAAGGACGAGAATTCCAGCGGCTCCTCGATGAACAGCGCCGTCATCATGATCAGCACCGAGAAGATGATCGAGACTGCCAGCAGCAGATCGAGGACCGGCGCCGGCATGGGAAAGATCAAGACGACCAGGATGCCGATCACGCCGAAGGCGAGCAGCAGATCGGTGCGCCGCGTATAGGTCGCGAGCCCGCGCAGGCCGGGCAGGCTGACACCATCCGTGGCGCTCAGCCCGGCAGCGCTCTGGGCCGGGCCGCTGGCCGTCACCGCATTCGCCGAATCGTTCATCAAACCCCTCACCGAACCACCCGGCAAGTTTTGCCGGGTGTATGGTTACCGAAGGGTTAAGACCGCTGTGATCAGGCGCCGCGCGCCTTGTGGACGATCAGGCGCCGCGCGCCCTGGAGAGATCGATCGGCAGCGCGCGTATGCGCAGGCCCGTGGCGGCATGGACGGCATTGCAGATCGCAGGCGCCAGCGGCGGAACGCCGGGCTCGCCCATTCCCGTGGGCGGCGCATCCGATTCGACGAGATGTACCTCGACGCGCGGCATCTCGGTGAAGCGCGTCGGTTCGAACGTGTCGAAATTGCCTTCGACCACGCGGCCCTCATCCAGCGTGACGGCGTTGCGCAGGACGGAGGAGAGCGCGAAGCCGATGGCGCCCTCGACCTGGGCGCGGACATTGTCGGGATTGATCACGATGCCGCAATCCACCGCCGCGACGATACGCTCGACGCGGAGATCGTCGCCTTCGACGGCGACTTCCGCCACCATCGCGACATGAGAGCCGAAGGAGCGATGCACCGCGACGCCGCGCCCGCGCCGGATGCCATTGCCCGCCGGCATCTCGCCGCCCCATCCGGACCTGTCCGCAGCGAGCCGCAAGACGGTCGCATCGCGCGGTGATTGCCCAAGAAAGTACAACCGATAAGCGACGGGATCGGCACCTGCGATGGCCGCGAGCTCATCCATCATGGTCTCGGTCACCTGCGCCGTATGGGTATGCCCCACCGATCGCCACCACAGCACGGGAACCTGTTCGCGGGTATTGTGGATCTCGAGCCGGAAATCATCGAGCGCATAGATCGGATCATCAGCGCCCTCCACCGTCTGGTGTTCGATGCCGGAGAGGTCCATTGCTTCGAAGGCGCTGCCGGCCAGGATCGGCTTGCCGACGATGCGCTGCACCCAGGAGCGCGGCAGATTGTCGGCGCCCAGCCCCACCAGCACGCGGTGATGCACCATCGGGCGATAATAGCCGGCGCGCATATCGTCCTCACGCGTCCAGACCAGATGAATCGGCGCGCGCTCTCCCGTCGCCTTGAGAACATGAGCGGCTTCGGCGATCCAGTCGGAAGTCGTCGCGCCCCGGCGCCCGAAGGAGCCGCCCGCAAACAGCGTGTTCAGCGTCACCCGGTCCGCCGTGACGCCCATGATCCGTGCGATCACCGCCTGGTCGAGCGTCTGCATCTGAAAGGCGCCCCAGGCCGCGTAGCCGCCATCCGCCTTGCGTTCGACCACACCATTCAGAGGCTCCATGGCCGCATGGGCGAGATAGGGAAAGTCGTATGCCGCCTCGATGATGCGCACGGCATTGCGCATACCGGCATTCGCGTCGCCCCGAAAGGCCGCACGCCGTCCCGGCTCGAGGCCGAGCGCGTGGAATTCCGCGCGCAGATCGTCGCTGGAGCGCGTCTCCGCGCGGCTCTCGTCCCAGCGCACGGAAAGCGCCTCGCGCCCCTTCATCGCCGACCAGGTATCGCGCGCGACCACGGCGACGCCGGTCGGGATGGCCACGACATCGACTACGCCGGGCACCGCCCGTGCGGCCGTATCGTCGAAGCCTGCGAGCCGCGCACCGAAGCGCGGCGGATGCGCCACCATGGCAGTGAGCTGGCCCGGACGGCGGATATCGAGGGAATAGACCGCTTCCCCGCGCGCCTTCGCCGCACCGTCGAGACGCGGGCGGTGCTTGCCGACATGGACGAAATCCGCACGGGTCTTCAGGATCGGATCAGCGGGAATCGCGCGCGCAGCCGCAGCGGCGGCAAAAGCGCCGAAACCGGATTCACATCTGCTCCCCGGATGGCGGATGCGCCCGTTCGTGACAGTGACATCGCCCGGCGCGACACCCCATTCCTGCGCAGCGGCGCCAATCAGCATGGCGCGTGCCGCAGCACCGGCCTTGCGCAGCTGCATCCAGGAATTGGGTATGCCGGTGGAAGCGCCAGTTCCCTGCACGGGTCCGAAGCTGAGATTGTTGTACAGGCGATGATCGGCAGGGGCGAAGGCAAAGCGCATCTGCTCCCAATCCGCATCAAGCTCCTCGGCGACGATGGTGGTGAGCCCCGTCGCGATGCCCTGCCCCATATCGAGATGCTTGATCAGCACCGTCACCGTGTCGTCGGCATCGATGCGGATGAAGGCGTCCGGACGCGCCGGCGGGTCGAATTCGGGCGCGTCCGCAGCCGCGCCGGCACGGCGCGCCCCGAACCCGGTCGCGACACCGACGACCAGGGCGCCGGTCAACGCCGCACCGCCCTTCAGCAGGCTGCGGCGGGAGGGCCGGGAGATCTCCGTGAGCGGGCGGAAAAGCATGATGATCCCCCTCAGGCCAGCGCGATGGCGGCATCGCGCACGGCGTCGCGGATGCGTTGATAGGCCCCGCAACGGCACAGATTGGCGTCCATCGCCTGCGCGATATCGTCATCGCTCGGATCGCTGTTTTGCGCCAGAAGCTCTATGGCGCGGATGATCTGGCCCGGCTGGCAATAGCCGCATTGCGAGACATCGCGGGCGATCCAGGCCCCGATCACCGCATCGGCGACGCGCCCCTTCGCCCCCTCGATCGTGGTGATCGTCGCGCCGTCGACATCCTCCAGCGGCACCACGCAGGCCGGCATGGCCATGTCGTTGACGAGGACGAGGCAGGCGCCGCATTGCGCGATGCCGCAGCTGTATTTCGCGCCGGTCAGCCCGAGATGATCACGCAGGGCCCAGAGCAACGGCATCTGCGGATCGAGATCGAGCTCATGGCTCTCGCCGTTGACCGTCAGACTGATCATCACCCGCTCCCGCCTTGCCTGTCCGTCACCCGTAAATTTCTCACCTACAAGGTAGGAAGGCTAACACGCGCCGCCACCCGGGCAAGTACGAACCGCCCGAAAATCGGGCAAGTGTGACGGCGCAAAGCCGCATCCGCAGCCTTCGCCTTGTCAGGCGTCGTTTTCTGATCGAACGTCTCGCGTAAGCGGAGGGTTGCGTCGCATGCAGGATCAGGAGCCCCGGGCCGCCGGGACATTCGATTACATCGTGGTGGGCGGCGGCACGGCGGGGTGCGTTCTCGCCAACCGGCTGAGCGCGGATCCGCGCAACAGCGTGCTTGTGATCGAGGCCGGTGGCGTGCCCCGCTCACCCTGGATCGACATTCCCGCCGCTTTCGGCAAGACCTGGAAGGATCCACGCTACAACTGGAACTTCGCCACCCATCCCGAGCCCGGCACCGGCGGCCGGGCGATCCCCGTGCCGCGCGGACGCAGCCTCGGCGGATCGAGCCTGATCAATGGCAGCATATATGTGCGCGGCCAGCGCGAGGATTACGATCTGTGGGCGCAATCCGGAGCGCGCGGCTGGAGCTTCGCCGATGTGCTGCCCTATTTCCGCAAGCTGGAGCGCTTTTCCGACGATACCCCGGATGCCGGGCTGCGCGGTACAGACGGGCCGATGGACGTGATCCGCGTGCCCGAGCGCCATCCCCTGCTCGACGCCTTCATCGCCTCCGGGCAGGCAGCGGGGCATCCGCTCAACCCCGATTACAACGGCAGCCGCCAGGACGGTTTCGGCTATTATCAGGTGATGCAGCGCAAGGGACGGCGCTGGAGCGCCTATCGCGCCTGGCTCGAACCCGCCATGCGCCGGCCCAACCTCACCCTGCGCACCGGATGCACCGCCACGTGCCTGACCTTGGCTGATGGCCGCGCACAGGGCATCCGCTACCGCCGTGCCGGCATCGCGGAACACGCGCAGGCGCGCGGGGAGGTCATCCTGACCGCCGGCGCGATCCAGAGCCCGCATCTGATGGAGCTCTCCGGCATCGGCGATCCGCAGGTGCTCGCGCAGGCGGGCCTGCCGGTGAACCATGCCCTGCCGGGGGTGGGGGCGAATTACCAGGATCACTACGCCACCCGCATGAACTGGCGCGTCACGCAGCCGGTCACCCTCAACGAGCAGACCCGTGGCTGGCGCCTCCTGCGGGCCGTCGCGCAGTATCTGCTGACCCGGCGCGGCATCCTCACCCTCGCCACCGGAATGGCCCATGGCTTCGTGCGTACGCGTCCGGAGCTGGAAACGCCGGACGTACAATATTTCTTCGTGCATGTGAGCTACGCGAACGCCGCCGACCGGGTGCTCGACAAGCGTCCCGGCATGACCATCGGCGTCACCCAGCTGCGGCCCCGTTCGCGTGGTCATATCCATGCCGTGAGCCCCGACCCGCTGACGCCGCCGCGGATCAGCCCGCGCTTTCTCACCGACGATGTCGATTGCGAGACCTTCGCGGCGGGCATGCGCATGGCGCGTGAAATCATGGCGCAGGCCCCGATGCGGGCTTATCTGGGCGAGGAGATGAATCCCGGCCCCGATTGCAGATCGGATGCGGATCTCATCGCCTTTGCCCGCGCGACCGGCCAGACGATCTATCACCCTGTCGGTACCTGCGCCATGGGCGAGGGCCCCGGCGCCGTGGTCGATCCGCGCCTGCGGGTACATGGCGTGGCCGGATTGCGCGTCGCCGATGCTTCCGTGATGCCGCATCTCGTCTCGGCCAATACGCAGGCGGCGGTGATGATGATCGCGGAGAAAGCCGCCGACATGATCCTCGCGGATGCGCCCAGCAGCTGAGGCAGGCGCCCCGTCATATTGTGCCGGGTCACAAAATCTTGACTTGGCCAGCGCTTGCGGTCAGTGTCCGCGCCCGCACGCCTCGCCTTCCGCGCGGCGGCTTTGATGGTCTATCAGCGGAACCGCATGCGTACTTATCTGGATTTCGAAAAGCCCGTTGCCGAGCTCGAGGGCAAGGTCGAGGAACTGCGTCGGATGGGCGAGGCCGACGATGCGGTGGCGATCTCCGACGACGTCACGCGCCTCGAGGACAAGGCCTCGCAGGCGCTTTCGGAGATCTATGCCGCGCTCACGCCCTGGCAGAAGACGCAGGTCGCGCGCCATCCCCAGCGCCCGCATTTCCGCGATTTCTGCGAGGGGCTGATCAGCGATTTCACGCCGCTGGCCGGAGATCGCAAATTCGGTGAGGACGAAGCCGTGATGGGCGGTTTCGGGCGGTTTCGCGGTGAACCGGTCTGCGTGATCGGTCAGGAGAAGGGCTCGGACACGCAGGCGCGCATCCGCCACAATTTCGGCATGGCCCGGCCCGAGGGCTACCGCAAGGCCGTGCGGCTGATGGAACTCGCCGACCGTTTCGGCCTGCCGGTGCTCAGCTTCGTCGATACGGCGGGCGCCTATCCGGGCATCGAGGCGGAAGAGCGCGGCCAGGCCGAGGCGATCGCCCGCTCGACGGAAGCCTGCCTCGGACTGGGCACGCCCAGCGTGGCCCTGGTGATCGGCGAGGGCGGCTCCGGCGGGGCCATCGCCATCGCCACCGCCAGCAAGGTGCTGATGCTCGAACACGCCATCTACAGCGTGATCTCGCCGGAAGGCGCGGCCTCGATCCTGTGGCGTGATTCCGCGCGCGCCCAGGATGCAGCGACCAACATGAAGATCACGGCGCAGGATCTGCTCAAGCTTGGCGTGATCGACCGCATCGTGAAGGAGCCGATCGGCGGCGCCCATCGTGACCCGCAGGCGGTGATCGAATCCGCCGGCGATGCGATCGCCTCCGCCTTGTCCGATCTGGCCGGCAAGGATCCCGATGCCCTGCGCGCCCACCGTGCCGACAAGTTCCTCGCCATCGGGCGCAATCTCTGAGCGTGCCCTGCCGGAGCGCTCAGGCACTCCCGGCAGCGCCGGATGCGAGGCGGATCAAGCATTTGTTAACCACGTTCACCCGCTCTACCCCCTCACTACCCCCTTGCGGTAACGCTTCGCTAACGGTAACGATCATACTCAGATGGGTCACCGTCGTAAGCGGTCGCGTCCGTGCGGGTCGAAATGATCGACCGGCGCGCGTTGCGGATACGGGGGTGGAAACGCATTCTGGAGCGGGGACCCCATGTTGAAGCGTTTGATGCTCGTGGCCGGCATCACGATCGCCCTCGGCGCCTGCAACGCCGATCGTACCGTTTCGTCGAACCGGCACCTCCAGCCCATCCCGCCGGAGACGGTGGCGCTGATGCAGCGCAACGGCGTGGCGCCCGAAGACCCGATCATGATGCGCATCTTCAAGAAGGAAGCCGAGCTCGAGATCTGGAAGGAAGGTCCCGACGGGCGCTACGCGCATCTCAAGACCTACCCGATCTGCCGCTGGTCCGGCCAGCTCGGCCCCAAGCACCGCGAGGGTGACCGGCAGGCGCCGGAAGGATTCTATACGGTCACGCCGGATCTGATGAATCCGAATTCGGCCTACTACCTCTCCTTCAATCTGGGCTACCCCAACCGTTTCGACCGCGAGCACGGACGCACCGGAAAGCACCTGATGGTGCATGGCTCGTGCACCTCCGCCGGCTGCTTCGCCATGACCGATGAAACCGTGGCCGAGATCTACGCCATCGCCCGTGAGGCCTTTGCCGGCGGGCAGCGCGGTTTCCAGGTCCAGTCCCTGCCCTTCCGGATGAACCCGGAGAATCTGGCGCAAAAGCGTTACGACGAGAACATCGCCTTCTGGCGCAATCTCAAGGAAGGGCACGATCATTTCAAGGTGACCCAGCGCCCGCCGCAGGTCGAAGTCTGCAATGGACGCTATTCCTTCAACACCCAGGGATGCGCGCCGACGGACGAGCGCGTCACGCAGGCCGTGGCCGAGCGTCGCAGCCGTGACGAGACCCGTATCGCGCAATTGATCGAGCGCGGCACGCAGGCCGTGCGGCTCGTCTATCAGGATGGTGGCAGCCACCCCTCCTTCCAGAATCAGGCCGTGGCCTTCGCCAGCGCCACCGATGCATCACAGCTGTCGCGTCGCGCGCAGCGCCTCGGCCAGGTCTCGCGCCCGGATGCGATCGCGAGCGGCCCGCGGACGATTCCCGTCGGGTCGGATGGTCAGCCCCTGGAATCATCCGCTGCGACGACCTTCGCGCAGAGGCAGACCCCCGCCCCGGGCGCCCCGTCCGCTGCGGGCACCGCCGAGGCGGGCGACGGCGGCGTCACCAGCGTGGCACGCGAGGATGCGCCGCCGACCCGTCCGCTGCATCAGCGCCTGTTCGGCAACCTGTTTTCGCGTGACCGCCTGTCGGGCGACGAACCGACGCAGCCGGATGCGACAGAACCTCCGACACCGCCGCAACGGGGCGCGCAGATGCTCAATGGCGCGCAGCCGCTCACGCCGCATGGCGATGCCCGCTACACGTCGTTCCGCTGAGTGCGCGAATCGCCACTGATTCGATTCGCGGACGCCGACCAACGGTTGCCAGAAATCCTCAACCCTTCCCCTGACAGGCATCATCTCCGTCGGGGGCAGCGTCGCCTTTGCCGGAAGCACGCCTTATGGTCAACGGGATGTTAATTTTAACAATCAATGAATGAGATTTTAACTTCCTGTTTACCCTAACGCGAAAGACTCACCTCACGATGACGGAGAAAGCCGGATCGGCCACGCGGTCGAATCAGCTGATCCCGGATCGGGGTCCGGCGCGAAGGGGCGGCGCCGGAACCGGGTGAACAATCTGTCCCACCGTTCGAGAGCGCAGCGATGCGGCACAACGTCCAGAGCAATACCCCCTGGTATCTGGAGGGACTTGATCCCGATACACGCGATGCCGCTCGTGAAGCGGCGCGTCGCTCGGGCATGAGCCTCGACGAATGGCTCCAGGCAACGATCTCCGATCGCGCAACACGCGCTTTCAGCGAACGTGGCCATCCCGAACGGGGTTACCCGGAGCGCGGCTATCCGGAGCGGGGTTACGCCGAGCGCGAACCGGCCGAGCCCGCACCCACGGTGCGCCGTCGTGCCGCTCCCGCCCGCAGCCAGGCGCCTCAGGGTTACGGCTCGGCTTATGACGAGCTCGACGCCATTGCCGCACGCATCAACAAGGCGACGCGCCAACGCGGCCAGGCTCCCGCCGGCCAGCGCGCGGAAGGGCGCTCCCCCGAAGGACGTGCCGAGGGACGCGCTGCCCAGCACGGCGGCATCGACGCCATCGTCAGCGCCGTTGCCGGCGAGACCGAGCGCCGCAGCCGCGAATCCAATGCCCGCACCGCCGAGGCGCTCGATTCCGTGGTGCGCTGGATCGAGCGCAACGAAGAGCGCATGAACGAGAGCACGCGCACGCTTTCGGAGAGCACGCGTATGGCGCTCGAGCGCCAGGACCACACCGCGAACGTGCTCGGTGAAGCGCTGGCCATGATGACCAAGCGCCTCGACGATATCGAACACAAGGTCGTGGACGGCCAGCAGCCCTCCATCAGCGCCGCCTTGCAGGCCGTGGAGAAGGTCGAGGCGCATCTGGCCCGGCTCAGCGAGAGCCAGGCCCAGACCAAGGCCGAGATCGAAGCCGCCCGCGCAGCCCAGGCCGAACAGACCCGCCGCGATGCCGACCGCGGCAATGCGGCCGAACAGGCCGCACAGGAAGCCGAGCGCCGCGCCCAGGAGGAAGCGCAGGCCCTGCTCGGACGCCAGCAGGAAACCATCGAGAATGCCCTGCGCTCCTTCGAGGATCGCATCGCCGCGATCACGGAGAAGCTCGCCGAAACCAATTCGCGCAGTCAGGAGGCGCAGGCACGCCATCCCGCGCGGGGCGAAGCCACCGACAAATCCGCGCGCGAACGTCCCCGTTCGGGCCTCGCTGCCGAGTTGCAGAGCGCGGTGGCCGAAATTCGCGCCCGCCAGAGCGCGCTCGATGCCGAGGACCAGAATACCAGCCGGCGCAATACGGAGGAGATGCTCTCCACCCTGCGCGGTGACGTGGCCCGCCTCGGCGCCCAGTTGCAGGCGGTGAAGGAAACCGGAAGCCGCGAGGGCGAGCAGAGCCGGCGTGCCGTTGCGGATATCGGCAAGGACGTTCGCAATGATCTCGATGCCCTGTCGCAGAAACTCGAAGGCCTCGCGCGCAACGACGAACTCGCCGATCTCGAGGAATCCCTGTCCGAACTGACCCGCGAGGCCATCCGCGCCGCCGATGCCGGCCGCGACAAGGAGCTCGCGGGTATCAACGGTCTGATCGAGCGCGTCCAGACCGAGATCGCCGGCATTGCCGAGGCCACTGCCGAAGGCGTCCATGCCAGGATCGCCGAGGATTACCGCAAGCTCTCGGCCCAGATCGAGACGCTGGGCAGTTCCGATCGTGAACTCGCCGCGACGCTCACCCGCGAACTGGAAGCGATGCGCAGCCTCTATGGCCAGCTCGCCGATCCGAGCCGGGTGGACGAGCTGAACGCACAGCTGCGGGAATTGTCACATCGGGTCGGCCACATGGCGCGCGGCCAGATCGACGCGGTGGAATTCGCCACGCTTCGCAGCGCCGTCGACGACATTCGCGGCGCGGTCAAGGCGTCGCGGGCGACACAGGCCGATGCCGATCAGATCCGCGAGCAGTTCGGCAATCTGTCCGGCAAGCTCGATACGCTCTCCGAGCGCATGCCGCAGGTCGACCTCTCCCTGCTCGGGCGTCAATACGAGGACCTGGCCGGGCGGATTTCGCAAATTGCGGCCAATGACAGCCGCGCGGAGATCACATCGCTCGGCGAGCGGGTCGAGAGCATGGCCGGACGGCTCGAGGAGCTCGCCGGACGGCTGAGCGGCCCGCAGGCCGAGGCGATGGCGCGCGAAGTCGCGGCGATGTCGGCGGATCTGCAGAACCTGCCCCAGGCCGGCAGTGCGGAACTCGGCGCGCTGGCCCGGCAATTCGAAAGCCTCAACACCAAGATCGACGAGCTCTCCGCCCGCCCGGCCAATGCGGATCTCAGCCCCGTGGCGCGTCAGATCGAAGCGCTCGAGCGCAAGCTCGACGAGACCTGGCAGGCCCGCACCACTGCTCCGGAAGTGCCGGCGGAAGTGCTCGCCCGGCTGGACGAGCTCGCCGCCCGGATCGATCGTATCGGCAATGCCGAACGCCCGGATTTCGAGCGTGAGTTCAAGCAGCTTCAGAGCAACCTCGAAGCGGCCATGGCCTCGTCGAGCGCCCGGCCCCCGGTCGGTTTCGAGGCGCTGATGGAGCGCATGGACCAGATCGACGAGAATCTGCGCGCCGTCGATCTGCGCAGTGAAGTCCGTCCGCTGGAGGATATGCTCTATCAGCTCGCCGCCCGGCTCGACGCCGCCGAGCAGCCCAATGCGGGCCTTGAAGCGATCGACGCCCTCGAAGCGCAGATCTCCGAGATCGCCAAACGCCTCGAGAGCGAGCGCGATGCCGACGCCGAGCCGAGCCCGCTCGACAAGGCCATGGACGATCTCATGCGCCAGATCGAGAGCATGCGCGAAGGCGCCGTCGAGGCGGCGGAACGCGCGGCCAAGGCCGCCATTGCCGATACGCTGGAGGCCTTGCCGAAGGGCGATTCGCCCGGAGAGATCGACTTCCTCAGCAAGTCTCTGGCCGATCTGAAGGATCTCCAGAATGCTGCGGAACAGCGCAGCATGGACACGCTCGGCAGCGTCCAGGGGACGCTCGACAAGCTGGTCGAGCGGCTGACGCTTCTGGAAAGCAAGGCGCGCGCACCGCAACCTGCCAGAGCCGAACCCGCCAGGGCGCAATCCGCCAAGGCCCAACCCGCCAAGGCCCCGGCAGCAGCGCAGGCTGCGGAGCATGCGGACGCGCCGCGCGGACCGATGACGCCGGCCCAGCTTCTCGACCAGTTGAAGGCGCAACGCGGCGCCTCGTCTCAGGCGGTGCAGGCGAATGGCAAGCAGACGAATGGCAAGCACGCGAATGGCCTGAAGCCCTCCGATGCCGCTCAGATCAAGGCGAGTCCCGTCATTGCGGGTGAGGTCAGTGCCCATTTCCGGACGGATGGCTTCGACGATGCCGATCGCCCCTTCGCCACGGTCGGCTCGCTCGGTGACGATACCCTGATCGAGCCCGGTGCCGGGCGCCCCGGTCAGGCGCCCGCAAAATCCGGCGCGCAGGATGCGGAGACGGAATCGGCGGAGATCAAGGCGAACTTCATTGCCGCCGCGCGCCGCGCCGCCCAGAATGCCGCAGCGGAAGCCGCTGCCGCGACCCGCAAGGAATCCTCCCGGGATGTGCGCGACAAGGCACGCGGCGTCGCCGGTGAAGGCAAACTGTCGGCATCGAAGCCGGGCACCGCGCGGAATGCGGGCAACAAGGCCGGTGAGAAGGCCGGCGCCGAGAAGGCGGTCGCCGGATCGCGCCGCCGTCCGCTGCTGATGGCGGCTGCGGCGGTGGTTCTCGCAGCCGGCGCCTTCCAGATCGCCCCGCATCTGATGCAGGGCGATGAGCGCAATCGGATCGCGGAAGTCGTACAGGATGATACCGACGCGGTTCTGGCCGATATCGCGGATGTGCAGACGACGCAGACCGAGGACGCGCGTCCGGACGACGCGCTCCCCGAAGCCGCGCCCATGCTCGAGACGGCGGATGCGGGCATCATCACCGCCGAAACGGATGCGCAACCGGCCGAAACCGCCTCGATCGATGCCGGATCGCCGGCAAACGAGAGCTTCGATCCCGGCGCCCTGCCGAGCATCGTCGGCATGGAAACCCTGCTCAACCGGGGCAATGCGACGCGCAGCGCCGATGGCCAGGTCCCTGTTCTGCCGCCGCGCCGGGATGTCGGGCAAGGTGATTCAGAACAGGCCGGTTCGAAAAATGAGGCCGGCTGGGTGCTCGCACCGGAGAGCGAGCTGCATCCCAATATCGTCTCGGCCGACGAGATCCCCTCCGGGCGCGGTCCGGCGGATATCCGCGAAGCCATGCTGGCCGGCGATGTCACCGCAGTCTACGCCTTCGCCAATATGGCGGTCGACGGCAACGGCATGTCGCGCGATCCCAAGCTCGCGGCCAAATTGTTCGAGCGTGCTGCGGCACATGGGCTTGTGCCGGCGCAGTACCGGATCGGCAATCTCTACGAGAAGGGGATCGGCGTGAGCCGCGACTACGCGCTGGCCAGCCTCTGGTACCAGCGCGCGGCGGAGAACGGCAATGCCCGCGCCATGCACAATCTGGCCGTGCTGATGGCCGAAGGCGTTCAGGGCAACCCGGATTTCGCCGGGGCGCTGAACTGGTTCCGCCAGGCCTCGGAGCTGGGTATCCGCGACAGCCAGTACAACCTCGCCGTTCTCAAGGCGCGCGGCATGGGGACCGAGCAGGATCTGGCGGGTTCCTACAAATGGTTCGCCATCGCCGCCCGGGAGGGTGATTCGGATGCGGCGGAAAAACGAGACGAAGTCGCCGCGAGGCTCGATTCCCGTGAGCTGGCCATGGCAGAAGCCGAAGTCGAGGTCTGGCGCGCCCGCGAGCCGGATCCGGCAGCGAATAACGTGGCGATGCCGATGCGCATGCCGGGGCCGCAATCGTCCCGCCAGGCCATGGTGACCGATCCCGCAAGCTGAAGCGGGCGTCACATCACTGCCATATGGTGGTGAAAAAGCACATCTGCACCGGCGCGGGGCTTGATTCCCGTGCCGGTTCGTCGCGTATGGTGACGATAAAGGTAACGCGCCCGTGCAGATCTATCTTCCCATCGCCGAAATGTCGGTCAGCGTCTTTCTCCTTCTGGGGCTGGGCGCGGCGGTCGGATTCATATCGGGCCTGTTCGGTATCGGCGGCGGCTTCCTGATGACGCCGTTGCTGATCTTTCTGGGCATACCGCCGGCCATCGCCGTGGCCAGCCAGATGGCGCAGATCGTGGCCTCCTCCACGACGAGCGGACTCGCCGCCTTTCGGCGCAAGGCCCTCGATATCAAACTCGCCTCGTTGCTGACCGTGGGCGGGCTGGTCGGGACCGGGCTCGGTATCTGGTTCTTCGCCGCCGCCCGCGCCGCCGGCCAGCTCGATATCGTGATCGTGGTCTCCTACGTCACCCTGTTCTCGGTGGTCGGCGGGCTGATGCTGGTGGAGAGCCTCAAGGAGTTCTGGTCGAGCCGCAAGGGCAAGGTGCGCTCGCGCAGGCGGGCCGGGGAGCATCCCGCCTATCTCGGTCTGCCGCTGCGCATGCGCTTCCACCGTTCGCAGCTCTATGCCAGCGTGATCCCGCTTCTCGGGGTCGCCTTCTTTGTCGGATTCGCCGGCGCGGTGCTGGGTATCGGCGGCGGCTTCATCATGGTGCCGGCCCTGCTCTATCTCTTCCGCGTGCCGACATCGATGGTGGTGGGCACATCCCAATTCCAGATCCTGTGGGCGAGCACGGCGGCCCTTCTGCTGCACGCCATCGCCAACCAGGCCGTCGATGCCGTGCTCGCCTTCATCCTGATCATCGGCGGTGTGTTCGGGGCGCAATTCGGCGCCCGCGCCAGCCGGCATCTGCGGGCGGACATGTTCCGCTTCCTGCTCGCCTTGCTGATCCTCGGCGTCGGCCTGCGTTTCGCCATCGAACTGGTGCTGCGCCCGACCGAGCTGTTCTCGATCGCGAATGGAGGCTAGAGCGGATGCATCATGATCGCCCCGCCCCCATTCGCCCCGGCGCCGCCGCACGCCTGCTGCATGGTCTGGCTGCTGCCCTGGCGGCGCTCGTCGCGCTGGCAGCGGCGGATACCGCCCGCGGCGAGGGGCTGGTGATTTCCCTGTCGAACCATCAGGTGATGATCACCTCGAACTATACCGGCTCGCAAATCACCGTGTTCGGCGCCGTGCAGCGTGACGAACAGACCATCGCCCGCACGACCGGTTACGATGCCGCCGTGATCGTGCGCGGGCCACGCGTCGATGCGGTGACGGTGCGCCGCAAGGAACGGCTCGGGCCGATCTGGATCAACCGCTCGCAACAGACCTTCATGGACATCCCGCGCTATCTCGCCATCCTCTCCTCGCGACCGCTCGATGAACTGACGAGCGAGATCATGCGGATGCGCCTGCACCTCGATCTGGATCCGACCATCGCCTCCCGCAGCGAATCCGGAGAGTCCGGAGCCCTGCTGTACCCACGTGACGCGCCCCCCGAATATGCCGAAGCGCTGGTCCGGCTGCGCATGCAGGAGGGGCAGTATTTCGAAATCGGACGCGGGGTGACCTTCATCACGCCGACGATCTTCCGCGCCGCGATTCCCCTGCCTGCGGGGGCGCCGCCAGGGAATTACGAGGTCGAGACGTTGCTCTTCTCCGACGGGGTCCAGCTGTCGCGCGACATCACCAATTTCGAGCTGGTCAAGACCGGCTTCGAGCAGCGCGTCGCGGTCTGGGCGGAGACGCGGGCCGCCGCCTACGGGTTTCTCACCGTGCTCATGGCGATGTTCTTCGGCTGGATCGCGAGTGTGATCTTCCGCCGCGACTGAGGGACGGCCGCGCCGTTTTCCGACTGCGGCGCCGTTACGACACGCCTTTCCCCTTGCAAGCGCGGCGACAGGCGTTAAGTCTCGCCCGGGGGCCAGCGCCCGGGGCGCATGATGACGGCCTTTATCGGATCCGATCAAACCGCCGCGAAGAGATCATGACCACGAGCGCCAAGACCATCCCGCCCTTTCCCCGCATGCTCGGCCTCGCCGGGCTCGCCCCCTTCTGGCTGCTTGCGCTCGCGCTGGTCACCGGCATCGGATTTGGTACCGCTCCCGACAGCCTGCGCTTCGCCCTTGCCGCCTATGGCGCGGTGATCCTCTCCTTCACCGGCGGGATTCGCTGGGGCATCGCCGTGACGATGGAGGAGCAGGCGAATGCCGGGCGCGAATACGTGATCTCGGTGATCCCGGCGCTGCTCGCCTGGTGCGTGCTGCTGCTGCCACCCTCCTGGCAGTTGGGCAGCCTCGCCGCGCTGATCGTGATCGCGGGGCTGATCGATTACGGCATGGTCTGCCGCGAGAATGCACCGGAATGGTTCGGCAATCTGCGCCTGATCCTCGCCGGCGGGGCCGCCGCCGCCCTGATCCTCGCCGCATTGGCGGGGTGATACGGGGTTGATTCCCGCGCCCGGTCCTGCGAAGCCCTTGCGGCGATGACCGCCGCGAGGATGCATTCATGACCAAGCCGCTCTCCCTGTCCAAGGACAAGATCCGGATCCTGCTCCTGGAGAACGTCCATGATTCCGCCGTCACGCTGATCCGCAATGCCGGTTACGGCGCGATCACGCATCTGCCCAAGGCGCTTGATGCCCAGGCCTTGCGCGAGGCTTTGGCCGGGGTGCATATTCTGGGGATCCGCTCGCGGACGCAGATCACGGAAGAGGTTCTGGAGGCCGCCGACAAGCTCATCGCCATCGGCTGTTTCAGCGTCGGCACCAACCAGGTCGATCTCGATGCCGCCACCCGGCGCGGCATACCCGTCTTCAACGCACCGTTTTCCAACACCCGTTCCGTG
>Ga0076929_100791_pt1 | contig 15989 bp, 9 predicted proteins | sample HotLakConUCCSL28_FD_87104 | JGI IMG/M metagenome (GOLD analysis project Ga0076929, IMG submission 87104) | Hypersaline microbial mat communities from Hot Lake, Washington, USA - Hot Lake Consortium UCC-SL28 (version 3) (version 3) | ecosystem: Environmental > Aquatic > Thermal springs > Hot...
CATGCCACCCCGAAACAGGGCAACGGGGCGAGGATGTCCACCAGCGCGCGGCCAACGTGCCCCGCTCCCCAGACCCAGAGCGCGCGCGAGGGGACGGCCGCCGGTTCCACGAGCCAGCCGTCCACGAGGCCGGACGGCGCCAGCACGCCCTCGCGCCGGGCCGCCGCAAGCAGCCGCCGCACCGCCAGCGGCATCTCGACGGCACCCTCGACACGGATCGCCCGCAGGGGCTCCGCGCCAGGCGCTGCGTCGAGTTCGAACGCGCCGAAGATCTCGGTCACGAGGGTCACGTGGCCGCCGCAGCACTGCCCCAGGCCGGGGCCGAGAGGCATCCTGTCGGCAACAGGTGCCGACCCCCCCGATGCCAGCCGTTGACGGGCACGGCACACCGCCTCCCACTCCAGGGCCCCGCCGCCGATGGTGCCCTCCTGGCCCTCCGCCCACACGAGCATCGCCGTGCCCGCCTCCCGGGGCACCGAGCCGCGCGTCGCGGCCACCACCACGCGGGCAACCCGGCCGTGCCGGCGGACGGCCGCGGCCAGGCGGGCGGTGTCGAAACTCATGCCTGCACCCGGTTGACCGCGTCCAGAATCCGCTCCGGCGTCGCCGGGGCGTCGAGCGCCGGATAGCCCGGCCCGCAGGCGGCCACCGCGTCCGAGAGCGCCAGGAAGGCCGATATGCCGAGCATCAGGGGCGGCTCGCCCACCGCCTTGGACCGGTAGATCGTGTCCGCGCGGTTCGGGTTCGGGTAGAGCGCCACGTTGAAGATGCGGGGCCGGTCGGAAAACGCCGGGATCTTGTAGGTCGAGGGCGCGTGGGTCCTCAGCCGCCCCGCCCGGTCCCACACCAGCTCCTCCATGGTCAGCCAGCCCGCCCCCTGGACGAAGCCGCCCTCCACCTGCCCGATGTCGAGCGCGGGATTGAGCGAGGCGCCCGCATCGTGCAGGATATCGGCCCGCAGGATCCTGTTCTCACCGGTCAGCGTGTCGATCACCACCTCCGTCACCGCGCACCCGTAGGCGAAGTAGTAGAAGGGCCGCCCCGCGCCGCGGATACGGTCCCAGACGATCTCGGGCGTGCGGTAGAAGCCCTCGGCCGAAAGGCTGACCCGCGCCATGTAGGTCCGCGCCACCGCCTCCTCGAAGGTCATGCTGGCTCCACCGGCGCGCACCAGCCCTGCCTCGAAGGCCACCTCGCCCGGCTCGGCCTGCAATTCCGGCGCGACGACCGCGGCGATCCGCCCCCGGATCTCGTCGCAGGCCGCCTTCACCGCCATGCCGTTGAGATCCGATCCCGAGGAGGCCGCCGTCGCCGAGGTGTTTGGTACCTTGGCGGTGTCGGTCGCGGTGATCTTCACGCGGTCGAGATCCACCCCGAACCGGCTTGCGGCCACCTGGGCGACCTTCTGGAACAACCCCTGACCCATCTCGGTGCCGCCGTGGTTCATGTGGATCGAGCCATCCTGGTAGACATGCACCAAGGCACCCGCCTGGTTCAGATGGGTCAGTGTGAACGAGATGCCGAATTTCACGGGGCAGAAGCCGATGCCGCGCTTGAGCACCCGGTTGGAGGCGTTGAACGCCGCCGCCGCCTCCTGCCGCTCTGCATAGGCGGAGCTGGCCAGGAGCCGCTCGGTCATCTCGTGAAGCGCGAAATCCTCGACCGGCATGTGGTAGGGCGTCGACTGCGCGGCATCCCGGCCCGCGGGCGAGTGTGGGCCGCCGTAGCGCGCGCCCGTGCCGGCACGCACGGCGTTCTGCCCGGAAAGCGCTGCGCGCCCTTCCTCCTTCATCTTGGGGGAAATACTCCCGGGGGGGCGCGCCGCAGGCGCGTGGGGGGCAGGCGCCCCCCCGCCGTCCGCGCCACCGGCGCTGCCCGCGGCCGCGCCGCGCGGCGCGGCGTGGTAGTAGTTCCGGGCCCGCAGGGCCGCGGGATCCTCGCCGAGCGCGTGGGCGAGATGATCCATCACCCGCTCGATCCCGACCATGCCCTGGGGTCCGCCGAACCCGCGAAAGGCGGTGGCCGACTGGGTATTGGTCCGCAGCCGATGCGAGGTGATGCGCGCGGCCGGCAGGTGATAGGCATTGTCGGCGTGAAGCATCGCGCGGTCGGCCACGGGCAGGCTAAGGTCGAGGCTCCAGCCGCAGCGCACCCAGTGGGTGAAATCCACACCTGCGAGCTTGCCCTCGCGGTCGACCCCGGCGCGGTAGGCGATGCGAAAGTCGTGGCGTTTGCCGGTGATGGTGAAATCGTCGTCGCGGTCGTAGCGCATCCGCGCGGGGCGGCCGGTTCGGTCGGCCACCACGGCGCAGGCCACGGCAAGCGCGTTGCCCTGGCTCTCCTTGCCGCCGAAGCCGCCTCCCATCCGCCGCACCTCGACCCGGACGGCGTTCATCGGGCGCCCGAGTGCCTCGGCCACCTTGTGCTGGATCTCCGTGGGATGCTGGCTCGACGCGTGCACGATCACGTCCCCGGCCTCCTGGGGGAGGGCCAGCGCCGCCTGGCCCTCGAGGTAGAAATGCTCCTGGCCGCCGATCTCCATGCAGCCCTCCACGACATGCGAGGCCCCTGCCAGTGCGGTCTCCACATCGCCCTTGGCATAGACGCGCGGCCCCTCCTCGAACCGCCAGTCATCGCCCGCGGCCAGGGCGTCGTCGATGCTCAGCACCGGCGGCAATTCCTCGATCTCCACCCGGCCGAGCCGCGCCGCGGCGCGGGCGGCATGGTGGCTCGTGGCCGCCACGAGAAAGAGCGGCTGTCCGGCGTAGTGAACCTCCCCGGAGGAGAGCATCTCCTCGTGGAACGCCGGCGTCGGGGAAACGTCGTTGTGACCCGGCAGGTCGGCGGCGGTAAGCACCTCGACCACGCCCGGCGCCGCACGCACGGCCCCGAGATCCATCGCAACGATCCGGCCCCGCGCAACCTCGCTCAGCCCGAAGGCGAGGTGCAGCGTGCCGCGCGGTGCGGGAATGTCGTCCACGTAGCGCGCCTGGCCCGTGACATGGAGCCGGGCCGCGTCGTGCGGCAGCGGCCGCGCCACGCTCACGGCGCCACCTCGAGGACCCGCGCCTGCCGGCCCGTGCTTTCGGCGAAGTAGCGCCGCAGCATGTTGGCCGCCGCCGTGAGGCGATACGCGGCCGAGGCGCGCATGTCCGAGAGCGGCGTGAAGTCGTCGGCGAAGGCCGCCGCGGCCGCCTCCACCGCTGTTTCCGTCCACGGCTGCCCGGCCAGCGCAGCCTCCACCGCCGCGGCCCGCTTCGGCGTGCCGGCCATGCCGCCGAAGGCGATCCGGGCGGACCGGACGACGCCCTCCGACACCGTGATCGCGAAACAGCCGCAAACGGCCGAGATATCCTGGTCGAACCGCTTGGAGAGCTTGTAGCATCGCAGCGTATCGGGCTGCCGCGGCAGGCTCACCGCCTCCACGAACTCTCCCGGCGCACGGTCCTGGCGGCCGTAATCGAGGAAGAAGTCCTCGAGCGGTATCGCCCGCCGCACCGCGCCCCGGCGCAGGTGAAGCGTGGCGCCGAGCGCGATCAGCGCGGGCGGGCTGTCGCCGATGGGCGAGCCGTTGGCGATGTTGCCGCCCACCGTGGCCGCGTTGCGCACCTGGACCGAGCCGTAGCGGCGCACGAGTTCGGCGAAATCGGGATGCAGCGGCGCCATCGCCACGCCGAGATCCGTCAGCGTGGCCATGGCGCCGATACGCACCTCGCGCTCGCCGACATCGATCCCGCAGAGATCCGCGACCCGGCCGAGGAAGATCACGTCGTCGAGCCGACGCAGGTCCTTCGTCACCCAGAGGCCCACGTCAGTGGCGCCGGCGACAAGCGTGGCGCCCGGGCGGGCGGCGTAGAGCTCGGCGAGTTCATCGGCGCTGTCCGGCGCCTGCGGCAGGGCTGGCGCAGCCGGCGCGGCGTCTTCCATCCAGGCCGGCACCGGGGCCTCGCGCGCCGCCTCGGCCGCGCGCAGGATCGGCGCGTACCCGGTGCAACGGCACAGGTTTCCGGCGAGCTGGTCGTCGAAATCCGTGCGGCCATTGCGATGCGCCGTTGCCATGGAGACAACGAAGCCCGGGGTGCAGAAACCGCACTGGCTGCCGTGGTGGGCGATCATCGCCTCCTGAACCGGGTGCATCGCGCCGCCCGGGCCGGCGATACCCTCCACCGTGCGCACAGCCTTTCCGTGCAGCTGGGGCAAGAAGAGGATGCACGCGTTCAGCGCGCGGGCCTGCCCGTCCTTGCCGGTGACCATCACCGTGCAGGCGCCGCAGTCGCCCTCGTTGCAGCCCTCCTTGGTGCCGGTCAGGCCGCGATCCTCCCGCAACCAGTCCAGCAGGGTACGGGTCGGCGACACGCCGGGCACGTCTACTCTCTCCCCGTTCAGAAGAAAGGCGATGTCCATGTCGATTAGCCCGCCGCGTTACCACCTCGCCCCGGCTGTCTCCACCGGGGTGCGCGCTCTCGATGCGGCGTAGAAAGCGCACGATTTCACCGTCTTCGGGCGAAGGCTAGGCGGCGCCTTCCCGGCTTGGCAAGCGAAAAAGGCGGCCGGCTCCGAGCCGTTCGAGCCGCCTGGGCACTGGCCGGGCGCCGCGCCCGAAAATCGTGCTTCCCGACGCCCGGCCTCGGCGCGAGGCTTGCCGCACGCCCCGCATCGGCGCCCGTGGCGACAGCGGTTCGCGGCCCGGTCCGATCCGGACCGGCCGAGGTCGCCCCGCGCGGTTCGCTCCCCGCCGGCCGGGTTTCCGCCTCCGGCGGGAGTATTTCCGGCCAAGATGAGTGGGCATGCGCATCAAGAGCCAGCCGGTTCGGCCATCGCGGCGAGGGGCCCGTGCGGCGCGGCGCCCGAAAGGCGCATGGCCGTGAACTTCGGCGGCGCGCGCTGCGGCTCGGCCGGCGCGGCAGCCGCGACGGGAAGGGTCCGGACCGCGCCTTGGCTCTCGGGGCGCAGGAGCCCCGCCTCCGGCGGTTCTTGCAGGTGCCGCGGCAGGCCGTGGGCGCGTCGCCGCCGGGGGCGTGCGGGCCGCCCGCGCAGGCAGGACCGCGGGCCGGACACCGCGGCGGGATCCGCGGCCCGGATCCGCACTGGTGCCGGGCGATTTTTCGGCTTTCCGTCGGGCCGGCACTCTACATAGTGTGGTGGCCATGAACACCGAGCCCAGATTCATCCATCTTCGCGTCCACACCGAGTATTCGCTGCTCGAAGGCGCCGTGCGCGTGAAATCGCTCCCCGCCCTCGCGGCCGGGATGGGCATGCCCGCGGTGGCCGTGACCGATACCAACAACATGTTCTGCGCGCTGGAATTCTCTGAAGCCGCCGCGGCGGCGGGCGTGCAGCCCATCGTCGGGTGCCAGATCGATCTTGCGCCCCAGGGTGAGCGGCGCCGCGTTGCCGGCGCGCGCGGCATGGGCGCACCGGCGCAGCCGGCGTTCACCCCGCTCGTGCTGCTGGCGCAGAACGAGACCGGCTACCGAAATCTTCTCAAGCTCAACACCGCCCTCTACCTCGAAAGCGGCGAGGCGCTGCCCCACGTCACCCTTTCCACGCTCGAGGCCCGGTCCGAGGGGCTGATCTGCCTGACCGGCGGGCCCCGCGGCCCGCTTGGAGCGCTGCTGCGCGAGGGTGCCACCGACGAGGTGCGCACCCTCGCAGAGCGACTTGCGCGCGCCTTTCCGGGGCGGCTCTACATCGAACTGCAGCGGCATCCGGGCGAGGACGGGCTGCCCGGGGACGAGGCGCAGACGGAACGCGGGCTGATCGAGATCGCCTACGACATGGACCTGCCGCTCGTTGCCACCAACGACGTACACTTTCCCACCGCCGAGATGTACGAGGCCCACGACGCGCTGATCTGCATCGCCGAGGGCACCTATGTGGACCAGGCCGCCCCGCGGCGCCAGCTCACCCCGCAGCACTACTTCAAGACGCCCCAGGAGATGGCAACGCTGTTTGCAGATCTGCCCGAGGCGCTGGAGAATTCCGTGGAGATCGCGCGCCGCTGCGCCTTCCGCGTGCGCACCTGCGATCCGATCCTGCCGCGCTTCGCCGACAACGAGGTCGAGGAGCTGCGCCGGCAGGCCCGCGAGGGGCTGGAGGCGCGACTTGCCGCGATCGACCCCGCCGCGCCCCGCGCCGATTACGAGGCCCGGCTCGACTTCGAGCTCGGGATCATCGAGGGCATGGGCTTTCCCGGTTATTTCCTGATCGTGGCCGATTTCATCAAGTGGGCCAAGGCGGCCGGCATCCCGGTGGGGCCCGGCCGCGGCTCGGGCGCGGGCAGCCTCGTGGCCTATGCGCTGACGATCACCGATCTCGATCCGCTGCGGTACTCGCTGCTGTTCGAGCGCTTCCTCAACCCCGAGCGGGTCTCGATGCCCGATTTCGACATCGACTTCTGCATGGACCGGCGCGAGGAGGTGATCCGTTACGTCCAGGAGAAATACGGGCGCGAGAAGGTCGGGCAGATCATCACGTTCGGCGCGCTGCTCTCAAAGGCCGCCGTGCGCGACGTCGGCCGGGTGCTGCAGATGCCCTACGGGCAGGTCGACAGGCTTTCGAAGATGATCCCGCTGGAAGGGGTGAAGCCCGTCTCGATCGAGAAGGCGCTCGCCGACGAGCCGCGCCTGCGGGAGGCGGCCCGCGCCGAAGAGGTGGTGGACAGGCTGCTCACCCATGCCCGGCAGCTCGAAGGGCTCCTTCGCAACGCCTCGACCCACGCCGCGGGGGTGGTGATCGGGGACCGGCCGCTGGACGAGCTGGTCCCGCTCTACCGCGATCCGCGCTCCGATATGCCGGCCACGCAGTTCAACATGAAATGGGTGGAACAGGCCGGGCTCGTGAAGTTCGATTTCCTCGGACTGAAGACGCTGACGGTGATCGAGAACGCACTGGAACTGCTGCGCGCCCGCGGCGTGGAGATCGACATCGGCGCCATTCCCCTCGACGATGCGAAAACCTACGAACTCTACGCCTCGGCGCGCACCGTGGCGGTGTTCCAGGTGGAGAGCGCCGGGATGATGGATGCGCTCAGGCGCATGAAGCCGACCTGCATCGAGGACATCGTGGCGCTGGTGGCCCTCTATCGCCCCGGCCCGATGGAGAACATCCCCAAGTACTGCGAGGTCAAGAACGGGCTGAGCGCGCGCGAAAGCATCCACCCGCTGATCGACCACATCCTCGACGAGACCCAGGGCATCATCGTCTACCAGGAACAGGTGATGCAGATCGCCCAGGAAATGGCGGGTTACAGCCTCGGTGGCGCCGACCTGCTGCGCAGGGCGATGGGCAAGAAGATCCAGGCCGCGATGGACGCGGAGAAACCGAAGTTCCTCGCCGGCGCGGCGGAAAAGGGGGTGCCCAAGGCAAAGGCCCAGGAGGTTTGGGACCTGCTCGACAAGTTCGCCAACTACGGCTTCAACAAGTCTCACGCCGCGGCCTACGCGGTTGTCAGCTACCAGACGGCGTGGCTGAAGGCGAACCACCCGGTGGAATTCATGGCCGGGGTGATGAACTGCGACATCCACCTGACCGACAAGCTCGCCGGCTTTGCCGAGGAGGTGCGCCGGGGGCTCGGCATCGAGATCGTACCGCCGTGCGTCAACCGGTCCATGGCGGAGTTCGCGGTGAGCGAGGGCCGCCTCGTCTACGGGCTGGGCGCCCTCAAGAACGTGGGCGTCGAGGCCATGCGGCTGATCGTGGAGGCCCGCGACGGGCATGCCGCGGCATCGACGGGAGCAAACGGCTCCCGCCCCGGCCTCGAGCCGGGGCCTCGCGCCGATGCGCCCCGCGAGGCCCACGAGGCCCCGGGTCGGGCCCGGGGCGGGCGCTCCGGGCCAGAGGGCATCCCCGGCAAAGCCTTCGTCACGCTCTTCGACTTCGCGCGGCGGGTGGATCTCAAACGCATCGGAAAGCGCCCGCTGGAGATGCTTGCGCGCGCCGGCGCCTTCGACGCGCTCGACCGCAACCGGCGCCGGGTCCTCGAAAGCCTCGATGCGCTGGTCGGCTACTCCGCAGCGATCCACGAGCAGCGCGGCTCGGCACAGGTCTCGCTCTTCGGTGAGGCCGGCGAGGATCTGCCCGAGCCGCGGCTTTCTCCGGTGGACGACTGGCTGCCGGCGGAGCGGCTGGGCGAGGAATTCGCGGCCGTGGGATTCTACCTCTCCGGCCATCCGCTGGACGACTACACCGCGAGCCTGCGCCGCGACGGCGTGATGAGCCTCGCCTCGGTGGCGGCAAAGGCGCGAGAGGTGCCCCATGTGGCCCGTATCGCGGGCGTGGTGGCAGCGCGCGACGAACGCAAGTCGGCGCGCGGCAACCGATACGCCTTCATCCGCTTGTCCGACCCTTCCGGCCAGTACGAGGCGACGATGTTCTCCGAGGCGCTGGAAGGCGCCCGCGACCACCTCGAGCCGGGCGCGCGGGTGGTGCTCACGGTGGAGGCGACCATGGAGGGCGATACGCTCAAGCTGCTCGCGCGAGGCGCGCAACCCATCGATGCGGCGGTGACGGCGCGGGGCAGCGCGGGGCTCAGGGTCTTCGTGGAGGCATCGGCGGCGATCGGCTCGGCCGCCGCGGTGCTCGAGGGGGCGCGGCGCGCCGCGCGCACGGCTGCCAGGGGCCCGATCCGCATCTGCCTGCTCGCGCCCGACCTGCCGGGCGAGGTGGAGATGGAGCTCGGGCCGGATTTTCCCGTCACGCCCGAGATCAAGGGGGCGCTCAAGAGCCTCACCGGGGTGGTGACGGTGGAAGAACTCTGACCGGCCATCGATGCGGCGCGGCCCTCCCGGGCCATGCTCTGCGCCACCGGCCGCGTCCCTCGAGAGCTAGCGAAAATGCCTTGCGGTCGGGTGTCGCAGAGCCACGACGGGCGCGCTTTCCGGAATATGTCCGGTGCAAGACAGACGACTGGACTTTCACGATCATCGCAGCCGCGGCCCCCGTGGCGCACGCGCCGGACACCGGACGGATACACAAATGGAAACGCTCCTGCTTTCGCGTATACAGTTTGCCGCGAACATCTCGTTCCACATCCTCTTTCCCACGATCACCATCGCCCTTGGCTGGGTGCTGCTCTTCTTCAAGCTGCGGTTCGCGGCAACGGGCGCAGGCAAATGGATGGAGGCCTACCGGTTCTGGGTGAAGGTTTTCGCGCTGTCCTTCGCCATGGGCGTGGTCTCGGGCATCACGATGTCGTTCCAGTTCGGCACCAACTGGCCCGGGTTCATGGAGAACGTCGGGAACATCGCAGGCCCTCTCCTGGCCTACGAGGTGCTGACCGCGTTCTTCCTCGAGGCGGTCTTCCTCGGCATCATGCTGTTCGGCTTCTCGCGCGTGCCGGGCTGGCTGCACACCCTGGCGACCTTCCTCGTCGCTTTCGGCACCACGATGAGCGCGTTCTGGATCCTGGTGCTGAACTCCTGGATGCACACTCCGGCAGGCTTCGAGATCCGCGACGGCGTGGTCCACGCGACCGACTGGCTTGCCATCGTCTTCAACCCCTCGATGCCCTACAGGCTGGTGCACATGCTGCTTGCCTCGGGTCTGACCGTGGCGTTCCTGATCGCCGGGTTCTCGGCGTTCCGCTGGCTTCTGGGCGACCGCTCCGAGGGCATGCGGGCCACCTTGCGCACGGGTCTCGTGATGGGCGCGGCACTGATCCCGCTCCAGATCCTCGCCGGCGACATGCACGGGCTCAACACGCTCGAGCACCAGCCGGCGAAGGTCGCGGCCATGGAGGGCAACTGGGACACCTCGACCAACGTGCCGCTCCTTCTCTTCGCGCTGCCCGACGAGGAAGCGCGCATGAACCGTGCCGAGGTTGCGATACCGGGGCTTGCCTCGCTGATCCTCACGCACAAGCTCGAGGGCGAGGTTCCGGGGCTGAACGATTTCGTGGCCGAGGACGGCACGATCCTGCACCCGCCCGTCGCGCCCGTCTTCTGGAGTTTCCGGGTGATGGTCGGGACCGGCATCGCGATGCTGGCGCTGAGCTGGGCCGCGGTCGCGGCCATGGCATGGCGGCGGCGGGGCGTGGAGGGCCTGCCCCGCGTGCTTCACTACGCGCTCGTGCCCATGGCCTTCTCTGGCTGGGTCGCGACGCTGGCCGGATGGTACACCACCGAGATCGGGCGCCAGCCCTGGCTCGTCACCGGCGTTCTGTCCACCGAGGCGGCCGTGGCCGACGTGCCGGCGCCGATGGTGGCAGGCACGCTGATCGCCTATCTCGCGGTTTACGCGGCGCTCCTCGCGGCCTACATCGGCGTGCTCTTCTACATGGCCGTCACGGCGGCACGCGGCGAAACCGTCAAGACGGAGGACACGCCCCGTTCGGAGGCCGCGACGGTCGAACTGGTGGCAGGAGAATGACCGGGCTTCTGCACCTCTTCGGGGAGCCCGAAGTCTGGCTGCCCCTCGCCTTCGCCGGGCTGATGGGCGCCTCGATCCTCATCTACGTGGTGCTCGACGGGTTCGACCTCGGCGTGGGGGTGCTCTTCCCCTTCGCGGATCCCTCGGAGAAGGATCGGATGGTCGCCTCCATCGGGCCGTTCTGGGATGCCAACGAAACCTGGCTCGTGCTGGCCATCGGGCTCCTGCTGGTGGCTTTTCCGGTGGCACACGGCGCGATCCTCACCGCGCTCTACCTGCCGGTTGCCGTGATGCTGATCGGGTTGATCCTGCGCGGCGTGGCCTTCGAGTTCCGCGCAAAGGCGCCGCCCGGACACAAACCGGCGTGGAACGCGGCGTTCTATGCCGGCTCGCTGGCCACCTCGCTTGCGCAGGGGTTCATGCTCGGGCTCTACATCATGGGGCTGGAAACCACGCTCGCCACGCTGGGCTTCGCGGCCGTGACGGCGGTGTTTCTCACCGTGGGCTACAGCTTCATCGGCGCGTGCTGGCTGATCCTCAAGACGGAGGACGCGTTGCAGCGCAAGGCGGTGAGCTGGGCGCGCGGCGGAATCTGGGGCGTGGTGCTCGGCATCGGCGCGATCTCGGCCGCCTCGCCCCTCGTCAGCCAGCGCATCTTCGAGAAGTGGTTCTCCTTTCCCGAGATCATCGCCCTGGCACCTCTCCCGCTTGCCTCGGCCGCGCTCGTGGTGCTCCTCTGGGCCGGGCTGAAACGCCTGCCCACTTCCGACGACAGCTTCGCCTGGTTTCCCTTCGCCGCGGCCATAGCGCTGTTCGTTCTGGCGTACTTCGGATTGGCCTACAGCTTCTATCCCTACATCGTACCAGAACGGCTGACCCTCTACGAGGCCGCCAGCGCGCCCGAGAGCCTGCTGATCATCCTCGTGGGCACCTGTTTCGTGCTGCCGGTAATCCTGGGCTATACCGTGCTGTCCTACACGGTGTTCCGCGGCAAGGCGCGCGATCTGAGCTACGACTGACCGGGGCAGCGCAGCGTGGCGCCGGCTGAGGCGCCGCTGCCCTTCTCGCCGCGAAGGAGCGCGCCATCGCTTGCCCGCCGGCGCCGGAGGCTCTATCCCACGCCGGCAAGGGCGAGCACTGGACCGGCGGATGAAGAAGCAAGACACCACCATGCGGGACTGGGTGGCCACGGCGCGCACCCTCAACGAGGCCCTGCCCTACCTGCAGCGCTACGACGGGGCATTCGTCGTCATCAAGTTCGGCGGCAACGCCATGGGCGACGCCGAGGCGATGGCCAGCTTCGCCCGGGACATCGTGCTCCTGCGCCACGTGGGCGTGAACCCGGTGATCGTCCATGGCGGCGGGCCGATGATCAACGAGATGCTGGCGGAGCTTGGGCACGAGAGCCGGTTCGTCCACGGCAAGCGCGTGACCGATGCCGTCACCGTGCGGGTCGTGGAGATGGTCCTGTCCGGGCTGGTGAACAAGCGGATCGTGCAGGCGATCAACGACGAGGGCGGCCGTGCCGTCGGCCTTTCGGGCAAGGACGCGCGGCTGATCACCTGCGAGCAGACCGACCCCGAGCTGGGCTTCGTGGGCACCCCCGCCGTGGTCGACCCCTCGGTGCTGCACACACTCTTCGCCGCCGGGATCATCCCCGTGGTCGCGCCCATTGGCGCCGGGCGCGATGGCGAAACCTACAACATCAACGGCGATACCGCGGCCGGCGCCATCGCGGCCGCGTTGAAGGCCGACAGGCTGCTGCTGCTGACCGACGTGGACGGCGTGCGCGGCACCGACGGGCAGGTGATCACCGACCTTACGCCCGACCAGATACACAGGCTCACCCACGACGGGGTGATCGCGGGGGGAATGATCCCGAAAACGGAAACGGCGCTCGCGGCGGTGGAGGGCGGCGTGCGCGCCGTTGTCATTCTCGACGGGCGCGCGCCGAATGCCTGCCTGCTGGAACTCTTCACCGAGCACGGCGCCGGATCGATGATCCGCGCGGAGAAAGCCCCTTGGGCCGGCTGATCCTGCTTCGCCACGCGAAATCGAGTTGGGCCAGCGCCGGGCTTGCCGACCACGATCGGCCGCTCAACGCCCGCGGCCGCCGCGCTGCTTCCGCCGTCGGCGAATGGCTGCGGCAGGAGGGCTACGTGCCCGACCTCGTGCTCTGTTCCACCGCCCGCCGGACCCGGGAGACGGCGGAGCTCCTGCGCCTCGATTCCGAGGTGGGAACGCTTTCCGAGCTCTACCACGCCGAGCCGGCCGCGATGGCTGGCGTCCTGCGCAGATCCGGCAATGCCGGGTGCGTGCTGATGGTGGGGCACAATCTGGGCATCGCCGCCTTCGCCGCTTCGCTGGTGGAGCGCCCTCCGGCGCATCCCCGGTTTCTCGATTACCCCACCGCAGCCACGCTGGTGGCCGATTTCGCCTCGGGCTGGGCCGATCTGCGCGCGGGCACCGGCGCGGTGGTGGACTTCATCGTGCCGGCGGATCTCGACCCCGTGCTGGCCGGATGAACGAGCGGTACCGCGTCTCCGCAAGCAACTCGGACAAACGGAACCGGGAGCCTTGGGGTCGGGTCGCGAGGTCATCGAGGACCACCCTGCTGGCTGGGCTCCGAACTCCGACCTGGTCAGGAGGTTTCGCCCCCCTCGCGGTCCGGAGGTGATTGGCCTGCGCGCGCCACGGGTGCCGGAGCGGTCCGGCACCCAGCGGTAACGGACGTCTCAGCGGAAGGGCGGAGCGTAGAGCAGGCCGCCGTCGGTCCACTGGGCGTTGAGCCCGCGGGCAAGCCCGATCGGTGTGCTTTCGCCGATATTGGCTTCGAAGATCTCACCGTAGTTTCCGCCGGCCTTGATCGCCCGGACGGCCCATTCGGCGTCAAGCCCGATCATCTCGCCGAGGTTGCCCTCGGTGCCGAGAAGCCGGTTGATCTCCGGAGTGTCAGTGCCCTGCATCAGCTCGTCGATATTGGCAGAGGTGACGCCGTACTCCTCTGCGGCAATCAGCACGTTCAGCGTCCAGCGCACGATGTCGCCCCATTCGTTGTCGCCGTGACGGACAACCGGACCGAGCGGCTCCTTCGAGACGATCTCGGGCAGGATCACGTGATCGCCCGGCGTCTCGAACTCGGCGCGCGTGGCGGCGAGGCCGCTGGCGTCGGTGGTGTAGACGGTGCAGTTGCCGGCCAGGTACTGCCGCTCGGCCTCGGCCGCATCCTCGACCGGCACCGGTTCGTAGCGCATGTTGTTGACTTGGAAGTAGTCCGCCACGTTGAGTTCCGTCGTCGTGCCCCTCTGGACGCACACCTTTTCGCCGTCGAGCTCCAGCGCCGAGGACACGCCGAGGGTGCGCGGCACCATGAAGCCCTGGCCGTCATAGTAAATGATGCCCGCGAATTCGAAGTCGCGGCCCACGTCCCGGGTGAAAGTCCATGAGGTGACCCGCGACAACACGTCGATCAGCCCCGAGGACAGCGCGGTGAAACGGTTGACGCTGTTGAGCGGGACGAGCTCGACCGCGGAAGGATCACCAAGGACGGCGGCCGCCAGCGCACGGCAGAACGCGACATCGAAGCCGTCCCACTGGCCGCCGACATCCTGCGCCGCGAAACCGACAAGGCGCGTGTGCGTGCCACAGTTCAGCACGCCGCGCGCCTGGACCTCGTTCAGCGTCTGAGCCGACGCCGCCGAAGAGGCAAGCAGAACCGCCGACACCCCGCCCAAGAGAAGGCTTCTTTTCATCGTGACCTCTTCCCGACAGGCCGGACGTTCGATCGTGCGGCGCTTCCAGCCTCTTCCGACATCGATGACAGCCGGATACTAGTCTCCCGTTACGACGTTGCAACTGTGCGGGAGCGGCCAAGCATTGGTCAACCCGACCGGTCCTTCTGCGCCCCGATTCCCGTTGGCTCGATCCTGTCATAACCGGTCGGGCGCGCCCGATCCGGGCGGCTATTCGGCACCGCAGGCCATTTCGTGGAAGATCGCCGCGTCGGCGAAGGCTTCGGCCTTCCGGGCAGCGGCGGCGGCGGCTTCCGCATCCTCGCCCCATTCCTCGGCCTGCCACGTCTCGTCCACGCGCGAGGCTGCCCAGAGCGCGTCCGCCGGCGCCACGCGCTCGACGACGGCGAGGCCGATCACCAGCGAGCCCGAAAGCGTGACAAGCTCGTGCAGGGCCGTCAGGGCGAAGGGGTCGCAGGCGGCGACGGCGGCCCGCAGGCAGGCGAGCGCGCCGGCCGGTTGCTCCTGGAACATCACGCCCGCAACCGGGACGAGGCGCGCTCCATGGGCTTGTTCGGCCCAGCGCAGCAGCGGGTCCCAGGCGCGCGCCTGCCTCCGGACAAGCGCCGCCGGGCCCTCGGCGCGGTAGCAAAGAAGATCCGTTTCGCCGTAGGCCGCGACGATCTCCGCCACCGCGGAATGCTGGGGTGCGACCCGCTCGATCGCGGAGTTGGAAAGCCGTGTGAAGGGCATCGAGGCCGGCTCGATCCTCTCGCCCTGCGCCTCCCACTCGGCGGCAACAGCCGTTGCGAGCGCGCGGGTTGGCAGGCGCAGCGGGAGGCGGCCCGGCGTCCGGATCGGCTTGCCGTCGAGCGTGACGCCGTAGCCTTCGGCGTCCGCGGCGACGGCCGTTTCCTGCCAGAACCGGCCGCGCATCCACTCCGTCATCCCTCGGCCTCCTCGAACGGATCGGCGGGTACATCGCCCGTATCCCAGCCCAGCGCCTCCCAGCTTCGTGCCATGTGCTCGGGCAGCGGCGCCACGAAATGAAGCCGCGCCCCGGTCACTGGATGATCCACCGAGAGGCTGCGCGCGTGCAGGTGCAGCTTGCGGCTGAAGGCGCCACCGACCGAAGCACCCCAGCCGTCGCCGAGGTTCTCCTGGCTGCCGCCTCCGTATTTTCCGTCGCCGATGATCGGGTGTCCGATCTCGGCCATGTGCGCGCGCAGCTGGTGCGTGCGGCCGGTCACCGGGACCAGCGCAACCCAGGCCAGCCGCCTTCCCAGCGCCGAAAGCACGGCGTAGTCCGTCGTGGCCCGCTTGGCATCGGGGGTGCTGTCCACCTCGGAGGGATCGACGCATCGCATCTTCTCGCCCTCCCCGACACGCCCGTGGCCCGTGGCCTTGACGAGCCCGTAACGGACGGTCCCCATCGCCGGCTGCGGCACTCCAGCCACGGCGGCCCAGTAGATCTTGCGGGTCTGGCGCAGACGCAGCGCGCGCGTGAGCGCCTCGGCCACGGCGCGGCTGCGCGCAAGGAGCAGAACCCCCGACGTGTCCTTGTCGAGCCGGTGCACGAGGCGCGGTTTGTCGGACCCTTCGCGGCGCAGCGCTTCGGCCAGCCCGTCCACATGGCGGGTCTGGCCCGTGCCGCCCTGGGTGGGAAGGCCCGGCGGCTTGTTGAGCGCGATCAGGTGGTCGTCCTGCCAGAGCACCGCGGCATGCATCATCTCAGCATCCGCCGCGGCGATCCGCGCCCTGTGAGTGCCGGCCGGCGCGGGTGCAGGGGCCTCCGCGTCAGGCAACGGCGGCACCCGCACACTCTGGGCAGCCGTCACCCGCGTGGCGCTCTTGGCGCGGCCGCCATCGACGCGAACCTCGCCCTTGCGG
>Ga0076929_100794_pt1 | contig 15916 bp, 18 predicted proteins | sample HotLakConUCCSL28_FD_87104 | JGI IMG/M metagenome (GOLD analysis project Ga0076929, IMG submission 87104) | Hypersaline microbial mat communities from Hot Lake, Washington, USA - Hot Lake Consortium UCC-SL28 (version 3) (version 3) | ecosystem: Environmental > Aquatic > Thermal springs > Hot...
GCTCGACCAGCAGCGCCACGATGCGCGCCTGCTCGGCGGGGAAGAGCTCGTCCCACAGCAGATCGAGCTGCTGGAGCGCGGTGCGGACATCGGCCTCGGTGATCTCGCCATCTTGCGCACGCGCCGCCCTCCACGTTCCCGCGACGATCTCCGGCTGGCGGAAAACGGCGCGGAGCTGGTCGATGACCGCGGCCTCGATCTCGCTGGCAGGGACCCGGCCCACCGGGCAGGATCCGGCCCCATGCTTCAGCACCGTTTGGCTGACGTAGTAGCGATAGAGCCGCCCGCCCTTCCGCGTGTGGGTGGGCGAGAACGCGGCACCGTCGGGGCCGAAGAGCAGCCCCTTCAGCAGCGCCGGCGTCTCCGCGCGGGTGCGGGCGGCGCGCTTGCGAGGGCTCTCCTGCATGATGGCGTGGACGCGGTCCCACGTCTCGCGGTCGATGATGGCCTCGTGCTCGCCGCGGTAGCTCTCGCCCTTGTGGACAGCCTCGCCCAGGTAGGCGCGGTTGTTGAGCATCCGGTAGAGGTACTTCTTGTCCATGCGGTTGCCGGCCGGGGTCCGGATGCTGCGCTCCCCGACCTCCCGCGCCAGCACGGTGCCCGAACCGATCTCGAGGAAACGCGCAAAGATCCAGCGGACGTGCTCGGCGCGATTCTCGTCGACCACGAGCCTGCGGTTCTCGACACGATATCCGTACGGCGGCACGCCGCCCATCCACATCCCCTTCTTCCGGCTCGCCGCGAACTTGTCGCGAATGCGCTCGGCCGTGACCTCCCGCTCGAACTGCGCGAAGGAGAGGAGGATGTTCAGGGTGAGCCGCCCCATCGACGTGGTGGTGTTGAACGACTGCGTGACCGAGACGAACGTCACGCCGTTCCGCTCAAACGCCTCCACCAGCTTGGCGAAGTCGGCGAGCGAGCGCGAGAGGCGGTCGATTTTGTAGACGACCACCACGTCGACGAGCCCCTCCTCGATGTCGGAGAGGAGCCGCTGCAGGCCGGGCCGCTCCAGCGTGCCGCCGGAGATGCCGCCGTCATCGTACCGATCGCATACGAGCACCCACCCCTCCGAGCGCTGGCTGGCGATGTAGGCCTCGCACGCCTCGCGCTGCGCGTGGAGGGAGTTGAACTCCTGCTCGAGCCCCTCCTCGGAAGATTTCCGGGTGTAGACGGCGCAACGAAGCTTGTGTACGATAGACTTCGTCACGCTACCCTCCGGTGACTCTTGATGCCGAAGAAGACCCAGCCGTTCCAGCGGGTGCCCGTGATCTTCCGGGCGACGGCGGACAGTGATTTGTACGGTCGCCCTTGCCATTCGTAGCCGTCGACGGTCACGGTCACAACGTGCTCCACGCCCTGCCACTCCCGGATGAGCCGCGTGCCCGTGACAGGCCGCTGGTCGGCCCGGATCCGGCTCTTCTTCCGGTCGCCGCCGTCGAGTTCCTCGCCGAGCCGCTCCAGCCGGCGGATGGTTTCGGGCTTCAGCCCGCCATAGGCCAATTCCTGGATGCGGTAGGCGAGCCGACTCTCCAGATAGCGCCGGTTGAAGGGCGGCGGCTCGCTGTCGAACAGCTCGCGCCACTGGCGCTTCAGCTCCGGCGTTGGGGTGGTCTTCAGCGCCGCGAGGCGGGCGGGGATCGGGTCGGTCATGCGGTTCTCCGGTTCGGCGGGTTCGCATGACCGCTCCGGTCGGGCCGGAAGTGTAGTCCGAATTTCTCTCTATCTCCGGTCACGTGCGTCGCATCCCGGAGCCGCAGGCGGACGATGCCGCGGGCGAGGATGGCGCAGAGCTCCGCGCGCCGCTCGGCGGCGGGCATGCGGTCGGGATGGAGGGGGTTGGGCATTCGCACGGCGAGGGACCTCGGGAGCGCTTCTTCTCCGAAGGAAAGCCATCCGAGAGCCGGCGCCGGGACACGTCAGCGTCAGCATGATTGGGAAAATGTGGCTGAACCGCATCCTAGCCCTTGCAGCATGTGGGCAATGCTCCGATTATCGGAGGTTGAGTGTCAACCAAGCCATTGCGAGCCGAGCACAAATGCCGCGCAGATCCTCCCCTCTCGGCCCTCATCTCCTGGGCGTTGTCGAAGACGCCCGCGCCGAGATGCTCCTTGCCGTACTCCAGGTTCGCGAGGACGAGCACGAGCCAACCTTCGAGCTCCCGGTCGACGTGCCCGATCTCGGCGACGAGGAAGCGCTTCACGCTTTCCGACATCAGATTACCGAAGCGCTCTCGGCTTACGACAGCGATGAACTGGGACCGGCGGAACGGCGGTGCGGCCGCATCCGATCCCTGGCGACCGGCAAAGGTATCACCTCGCTCACGATGATCGTTGCCCAGAACCTCGATGAAGAGCGGGCCCAAGCCTTCGAGCAGCAGCCCGATGCGCTCTGCAGGAGCATCTGGGCCTTCGTCCATGAGCGCGCCACGTTCGAGGATGCCGAGAGCTTCCAGTTTGCGCGGCAGTTTCGCGATCACGGGAAGCTGTACGACGCCTTCGAGGTGGAACTCGACAACGCAGTCGCCGTCGATGCCGGATCGATCGACGAGGCGGCGCTGGCTGCGCGCGTGAGGCAGGTGCTCGGACTGAAGCCCGACATCTCCTGCACCGTGAGAGCGATCGACCTCCACGTGACCGAGGCGCACCCGGCATCGATCATGGTGATCGTCCGGCACGGGGGACCTCTGTCCAGTGTCTACGATCACCGGAACGACGGGCGGCGCGGCACGATCTACTATCGTCCACCAAACGAGGCGACCCTGATCTACACGCCGCAGCAGCGACAGATCGAGGTCTGCGGCGACAGTCCAGTCTTCCGACAGAAGGTCACCGACGCGTTCGCGGAGGTCGCGCTCGAGCAGAACGTGTCGGAGAAGCCGCTGACGTGGAAACGCTACAACCTCACGCGCTTCCGCAACTCGTTCGAACTCAAGCTTCCCGAGATCGAGGGCTACGAGTTCAAGTTCGCGAAGGTGCTCGAGGCGCAGGTGAGGCTCGGTACCTGGAGCCGCAAGCTGCAGCTAAAGGTCACGGTCGACGACGACATTCAGGAGATCGCGCGTCGCTATCTCGGCGTGAACAACGTTTTCCGGCGAGCGGAGGCGTTCAGCAGGATCGGGATTGCGGTCGGGTACAACCGAGTCGGCGACGCCACGGAGCGGTCGCTGAACATCACGGTCGCGGGGACGAAGAGCTGCAATCTCCAGAGCAACAAGGATCCCGACGAGCGCGCCCTTGGGTTCGCCCTGCTGCGGGCTTGGGGCATTCTGAGCGCATTCCGGCAGATCCCGCATGACGATCTGCGAGCGATGTTCCCGCAGCTCGTGCGGCTCTACGACCGCATCGAGAACGAAGTCAGCGGGACCCACCTTCTGGAACTGGGGCTCGACCCGCTGCGAATGATCGAAGGTGGGCTGCTGGAACGCAGAGATCGGCAGGATGTCGTCTTGCCCGAGGACGACGATGAGGACGTCGTTGTCGAAGGCACCATCAAGCCGTCAACGCAGAAGGGGATGATCGCCACGATCGATGCGTACGGACAGGACGCGGGGACGCGCCCGGCCGCCGATGTCGACAGGTTCGCGATCAACGAGCAGTGGCTTCACGAGACGTTGCTGCGCCTGATCAGACCCATTCTGAGCAAGCGGTCTGCGCAGATCATCGACTCCGATCTGACCGTTCTCGGCGCGATGCAGATCGGCGGCGCCGAGGTGCCCGTATACGTCGCCCGCCGCCTCCATGACACGGAAACGGCGCAGCGGCTCGACCAGCACCTACGCACGCGGAACTCCGTGGGAGTGGGCATCGTCCTCGCCGCTGGCGACGACAACCCGAACCACCTCGGCGCGAACGTCGTGGTGCCCCTTCTGGCCCATCTCGCTCCCGCGTCGGAGGAGCTTCTGTTCGATCGGGACAGCCTGGAGTTCGCGTATCGGAACGATCTATCACTCGCGAGGGGAGGTGTGCAACCGCGTGTCGTTAGGTCGGGCACCCAAGCCGGCACGCTCTACGTGCCGGGACTTGCTCCTCTGCATCTCGCAGCGAACGATCAACTGACGATCTTCGAGCGTCTCGTGACCGCTTTCGTCAGAGGCAGTCCCGACGTCTATGTCGGTGACCTGATGAAGGACTTCAGCGCCAGGAGTCCGCAGCAGGCATTCCGAGCTGCAGGATGGAAGAGCATCCGCGACGTCTATATCGAAACGGGTGCGAAGAGGGGATTCTGGCGGCTGATCGTTCCCGGTCAGCCCGCGGAGGCCGCCACCGCGGCTCGTGTCCTGGAGCCCGTCTAACGTCCGTCTAACATCCGATGCGAGACGGTCTAACAAGCCGCTGACTACTGGAAGGGCTCTTCACCAGAGGAGCCCTTCCATGCCGACTCCCTTTCCCGCGCACCGGGCGGTCTCGAACCGAACCGGCGTCGCCTCGACCCTCACGACGACATCGCACGAGGAATGGCGCTGCACGCGCTGTGACAAGCTGCTCGGCGTCTGCCGAGAGGGCCGGATGCACCTGCGCTTCGCGCGGGGGCACGAGTACCTCGTGGGCTTCCCGGTCCAGGCCACTTGCCGCGGCTGCGGTTCGCTGAACCACGCGACCGCCCCCGCGCGCTGACCCGCGCCTCCACCCACTCCTCAAAACATACTGAGACGCGTGACGTCCTGACCTGGCCGCAAGAAGGCGCCGGACGCCTGGCCGCAAGGCAGGCGTCCCATGTCCTTCGCGTGGCACGAGATCCGTGACCAGCTCATGCGTTCCTCCTCGACCCTCAGCTTCCAGCGACGCTTCGACGACCTGCGTCGCGCGGCTGCGCCTCTCTCGCCATTTCGGGATCCGGCTGCGCTGCTGGATGCGCTGCACCGGAATGGCGGCGAGGCGAATCAGAAGAACGAAATCCTCGCGGAGGTGGTCCGCATCTCGCAGTCCGGCCACGGCAGCGCCGATTGCGCCCTGACGCTTATGCTGCTGGCGCTCTGGCCCGGCCTCGACGCAATCCGCCGCCGTTCTCTCTCGCGCCGGCTCGGCACCGTCGACGAGATCGCCTCGGACCTTCTTGCCCGGACCACGGAGGCCATCCGCAGCCTCGATCTCAGTCGCGTGAACCGGATCGCGGCGACCGTCCTCCGCAATGTCGAGCGCGACATGATCCGGGAACGGCAGCGCGAGGCGGCCCGACAGAGCGTCGCGAGTGACGTCGATCCCGACGACGTCGCCGACGAGCACGAGATTCTGGATCCGGTGCTCGCGCGTGTGCGGCTGCACGGTGAAGTCCGGCGGCTGATCGGCTCCGATGCACCCCTCGTCATCCGCGTCGCGATCGACGGCTTCTCGCAGGCTGAGGTCGCGATCGAGCTCGGGCTCTCCGAGGCAGCGGCACGCAAGCGCTACCAGCGGGCCACGCGGAAGCTCCGCGATGTCCTCCACGAATTCGCATGACGGCGTGTCCCGATCCGCACGCCGAGGTGGCTTTCCCTCGATGACCGGCTTCAGGCCGGACAGCCCGAGCAAGGACGGACATGCAGGAACACCATCCATCGCCTGGGGCCGAGTTGGTCCGGCTCCCCGGCCTTTTCCGGCGCTGGGAACTCCCCGAGGTGGTCAAGAACCACCACGCCTTCCGCATCGAGGACGCCGGCGTCCACGAGGACGGAACACCGCTCCTCGCGATCTACGTCGATGGCGAGCCCTCCACAGAGGTTCGCGGCCGTCCCGCTGGGACGTTTCGCGAGCCGGGTGAGTAGAGGCTCGTCATGCCAACGAACATCCTTCACTTCACCCGGCCGGTGGCACCGATCAACGAGATCGAGCTGTACGCCTGGATTGCGCAGGCCGACGACGGTGACGTTCTCGAATATCACCGCGGCGCGCTCGCCATCGACCGCGACAAGGTGATCTCGAAGCTCGACGAAGCCGAGTGCGAGCGCATCGGCCAGCTCGCCGACGGCGCCTTCCGCGCGTCCGAGCAGGAGCTCGTCCACCTCGTGCAGCGCCGGCTCGGGCCGGACTGCTTCTCCTACCTCGCGATCGCGCGCCCGAAGCTCCGCCAGGAGCGCGTGTCGCTCTCCCAACTCCTGACCCAAGAGGCTGCCTGATGATCGCATCCGTTGCGACCGTGCGCGATGACGCGCGCGCCAACCACGTCCGGCTCGAGGATCTCGACCGCATGGAGATCGGCGAGATCGCCGCGCTCCCGGCCGAGGACCTCGCTCTCCTCCAGGACGAGGCGGCGACCGTCTTCGACGCCGCTAAGCGCCTCAAGGAGTGGCTCGACGGCGCCATCGCGCTGCGCTTCGCTGAGCAGGCCACCGCCGCCCGGCGTGCCGAGGCCAGGGATACCGGCACGGTCCGGTTTGAGGACGGCGCCGTGACCATCGTCGCCGACCTCCCGAAGCGGGTCGAATGGGACCAGGACGCGCTCGCCGGGATCGTCGAGCGCATCCGCGCCGCCGGCGACGACCCCGTCGACTACGTCGAGACGAGCTTCAAGGTCCCCGAGCGCCGCTACGGCGCCTGGCCGCCCGCGCTCCGCGAGACGTTCGCGCCCGCCCGCACCGTGCGCCCGGGCCGCGAGACCTTCCGCTTGACCCTGAACAACGAGGTGACCCGATGACCGACATCGCGAAGCTGCGCGCCTCGAACTACGCGCTCGCGGCGCTCCCCGAGACCATCCCCGTGCCCGTGCAGCCGCCCGCGCGCTCCGAGCCGATCGAGAAGCCGCTCGTCGAGGCGACCGTCGACGAGCTCACGTTCGCGATCGCCCCGGCGGAGGAGGCGTTCCACGCGGCGGCCGAGCGCATGTACGCGCTCAAGAAGCTGCTCCGGCTCGCCCGCGAGGCTGGGGCCATCGGCACCGACCGGCCCGTCGACGTCATCGCGAGGAGGTCGTGACCGTGGCTCTCCGAATCATCTCGGCAGACGACCGGCTCCGCGAGGCGCAAGGCAAAACCACGATGGCGCTGTTCGGTCCGAGCGGCTCGGGCAAGACCACGCTGCTGAAAACGCTGCCGGCGGAAGAGACGCTCTGCCTCGATCTCGAAGCCGGCATGAAGTCCGTCCAGGACTGGCGAGGCGACAGCATCCCGATCCGACGGTTCGCCGATGCGGTCGACATCGCCTGCCTGATCGGCGGCGCCAACCCGGCGGCCCAGCCCGACGACCACTACTCGGACGCGCATCATGCGCACCTGCAGACGCAACACCCGGAGCTTGCCACGTCGCTCGCCGCCAAGCGCATCATCTTCGTCGACAGCATCACCGACCTCACGCGGCAGGCGATGGCCTGGGCGAAGACGCGTCCCGAGGCGCTCTCCGAGCGGACCGGCAAACCTGATGTCCGCGGCGCATACGGGCTGCTCGCACGCGAGGTCATCGGGCTCCTGAAACATCTTCAGCATGCGCCCGGACGCACCGTCATCTTTGTCGGCATCCTCGAGAAGATCGTCGACGACATGAACCGGGTGACCTGGCAGCCGCAGATGGACGGCGGGAAGGTCGCCCGCGAATTGCCCGGCATTGTCGACCAGGTCCTGACGCTGAGCCTGTTCAGCCCCGAGCCGGGCGTCAGTCCCGATGCGGCGCCGACCTGGCGGCACGACCCCGACAAGGGGAACGCCCGGCGTCTCGTCTGCCAGTCCGGCAACCCGTTCGGCCTGCCGGCGAAGGATCGCAGCGGCAGGCTCGACGTGACCGAGGCGCCCGACCTCGGCGCGCTCCTCACCAAGATCAATCAGCCCCGGAAAGGATGACGCCATGACCTTCGACATGAACGATGCTGAGCCGCAACAGTCCGGCGACCTCATCCCCGATGGCACCTTCGCGAAGGTGACGATGTCGATCCGCAAGGGCGGCACCGACGGGATGAGCGAGATGGACCGCGGGCTCCTGAAGGCGTCGAGCCAGCCGGGCAGCGACGTGTTGATGCTCGATGCCGAGTTTACCGTCGCCGAGGGGCCGCACGCCCGGCGCAAGTTCTGGCAGAACTTCTGCGTTCAGGGCGGCAAGGTCGACGAGCAGGGCCAGTCGATCGGCTGGAAGATCTCGAAGTCGACCTTCCGGGCGATGATCGACAGCGCGCTCGGCCTGAACCCCGAGGACATGAGCGAGGCTGCGAAGGCGAAGCGCATGCTGCGCGGGCTCTCCGATCTCGATGGGATCACCTTCGTCGCGAAAATCCAGATCGAGCCGAATCGGAACCCGGCCTACAAGGACGCCAACAAGCTCGACCATGTCGTGCTGCCGACGGCGCCCGAGTGGCAGAAGGTGATGGCGGGCGAGACGGTGCCCGCACAGCCGTCGAACAGGCCGCGAGCGGCAGCGCCGGCGCCGTCCACGACGCCGACGTGGGGCCAAACGGCAGCACCGTCCACGCCGGCGGCCCCTGCCTGGGGCGGGAAGGCGAACGGCGCGCAGCCGGCATCCCCGGCGCTGTCCGATGGGAAGGCCGCGCGCGGGCCCGCCTGGTTGAACCCGTGATGGCGGAGGGATGGTCCGTGTCCCGGCGCCTCGCGCCGATCGATCAGACGTCCCGCGGCTGATCCGGGCCGAGCTCGGCCGGCGAGTGCCCTGCGCGCTCTGCGGCCGGGAGGCCCGGGGCTTCGGCTTCTGCCACGGCCTGCGCTGGGACCGGCACCCCCATCACCGCTTCTGCTCCATGGCCTGCCTGACGGCGGGCTCAGCCAACGCCCGGAGGAACAACGGCGTGATCGACAAGACCGACATGGAAGTGCGCGCCATTCAGGAGGCGCGCCGCGAGTTCGCGGAGGCGCTGACCGAGATGGGGCTGATGCAGCCCTTCTTCGACCGGCCGGCCGAGGACATCGACCGCCTGATCGAAGCCTGTATCGACGGCTTCCAGGCGTCGATGCAGCGGCAGTCCGACGCCGGCGGAATCCCTTTTTGAGGCAATGTTGATGCTGGTCGATCTCAACCAGGGCTCCGGCTTCGCCTACGGCCGTCCCGCCGACACGCCGGCTCCGCTCGGCGCCTGCATCAACGCGGCGATCGACGCCGCCCTCGTTGCCGAGCGTGAGGGTCAGCTGCCCCGCGATTACCTCGGCGCCAGCCGCATCGGTGAACCCTGCGCGCGCCGCCTCGTTTACGAGTTCACCCGCACCCCATCCGATCCCGGCAAGGCGATCGAGGGCCGCATTCTGCGCATCTTCGCCGCCGGGCACGTCTTCGAGGACCTTGCGATCCGCTGGCTCCGCAAGGCGGGGTACGACCTGCGGACGGAGGCGCGCGACGGCGGCCAGTTCGGCTTCGAGGCTGCGGGCGGGCGCATCCGAGGTCACGTTGACGGTGTGATCGTCGACGGTCCAGCGTGCGGGCTCGCCTGGCCCGTGCTCTGGGAGCACAAGGCGCTGAAATCTGCCAGCTGGTCGGACACGGCGAAGAAGGGCGTGCAACTCTCGAAGCCCATCTACTACGGCCAGATGCAGATCTACATGGCCTATATGGGCCTCGGCGCGGCGCTGTTCACCGCGCTGAACAAGGACACCTGCGAACTCCATCACGAGCATGTTCGGTTCGACCCGGCCGCGGCGCAGGCGCTGTCGGATAAGGCGGTCGGCGTCCTCCGCGCGGCGGATGCCGGCGAGCTCCTGCCGCGGATCGCGGCCAGCTCCGACTTCTACCTCTGCCGTCTCTGCCCCTACGCCGCGCGCTGCTGGGAGGACCGGCCATGACGATCACGGTGTCGGAGGCGCAGGGCCGCGCCATCGCAGAGATCCGCGACTGGTATGAGAACCGGCGGCACGTGCAACAGGTGGCGCGGGTGTTCGGCTACGCCGGCGCCGGAAAGACCACCATCACCGCGATCGCGATGGAGGAGCTCGGGCTCGACCCGATGATCCCGGGCGGCATTGGCGGCGTGCTCTTTGCCGCCTTCACCGGTAAGGCCGCGCTGGTGATGACGCGGAAGGGCACGCCTGCGCAGACGATCCACAGCCTGATCTATCGCGTCTCCGAGGCGACGCCGGAGGAGATCGAGCGGGTAACCGAAGATCTTGCCGCGCTCCGCCGCGACTTGCCGCGGATGGGGCCGGCCGAGCGGAACTTTGCGCTGACGCGGATCGCCCAGCTCGAGCTTCGCCTCGAGGACATCCACCAGCCGAAGTTCGTGATCAACGAGCAGTCGCTCCTGCGCGACGTGGACCTCCTCGTCCTCGACGAGGTGTCGATGGTGGGCGAGGACCTCGGGCGCGACCTCCTGGCCTTCGGAAAGCCGATCCTCGTGCTGGGCGATCCGGGCCAGCTACCACCTGTGAAGGGCGCTGGCTTCTTCACCGAAGCGGTGCCGGACGTGATGCTGACGGAGGTGCACCGGCAGACCAGGGACAGCGCGATCCTGCGGCTCGCTACGATGGCCCGCGAGGGGCAGCCGATCCCGTTCGGCGCCCATGACGATCATGTCTGGAAGATGTCGCGCCACGACGTCGGCCCGTCGCAGATGCTGCAGGGCGGCCAGGTGATCTGCGGCACCAACGCGATGCGGCGCTGGCTCAACACCGCGATGAAGCGCGCGGCCGGCTTCGAGGCCGACTATCCGACGGGATGCGGCGAGAAGATCATCTGCCTGAAGAACCGCCACGACCTCGGGCTCGTCAACGGCATGTTCCTGACGCTCACCGACGTGCGGCAGGAGCCGGACGACGCGTTCGCGTTCAGCGCCATGGTCGAGACCGAGGATGGCGACCTCATCGCCGGCCGGCAGAGCTTCTGGCGCGGCGAGTACGCCGACCATGTCGCCTTCGACCCCGAGCGCGAGCGGCGGGAGTGGCAGGCCCGCCGCGGGCTGATCGAGACGAGCTGGGGCTACGCGATCACCTGCCACAAGGCGCAGGGGAGCCAGTTCCCCACGGTCGTCGTGGTCGACGACGGCTTCGGCCGGACGGCCGCCGACCGCAACCGCTGGCTCTACACCGCGATCACCCGCGCGGAATGGGGGCTCGTGATCCTGTCATGAGGCCATCGCCGAAAAAGGACCATCCCATGCAGAACCGATCCCGCGATCCGCGTTCGGCGGAGGAGAAGGACGCGGAGCAAAGGAGATTCGCCGAAGCATCCGGCAGGAGCTTGGAGGAGATCCAGGCGCTCGAGGACGCGATGCGTGAGGTGCCGATCGAGTACTGGCTAGAGGAGCTCTACGGACCAGATCACGGCGCGTTCTACGACGAGGGCGAAGACCTCTGGATCGTGCCGGACCGAAAGCACAAGGGTCCCGGATTCGGCTTCATTGCGATTCGCAGCGATCGAAGCTGGTTCGCTGGCGTAGTCTCGCCGGAGGCGTTCCAGTGAGCGCCACTGTCATCGATCTCAACGACGTCCTGCCGTGGCGACCGCAAGCGGATCGCTACGATCTCGATCTGATCGTGCAGCGGCTCCGCGAGACCGCCGAACATTGGGTCCCTCGGCTCTTCCCGCGGGGGCGCCGATCGGGCGACGAGTGGCGGCTTGCCAACATCCGCGGCGACGCCCCCCGGAACACCGGTTCATGCGTCATAGCGCTGCGAGGGCCGCACGCCGGTGACTGGATCGACTTCGACGGCAACGACGGCGGCGGACCGCTGTCGACGCTCGAGTGGATCACCGGGCTGTCCGGGCAGGCTCTGATTCTGGAAGCCGCCGGGATGGTGGGGGTGCTTCCCGGTTCTCCGAAACGCGAGGCGCCGCCGAAGCGCACGCAGCGGCGCGACCCCGCCCTCGAGATCGCGCACATTCTCGCGTCCGCAACGCCTCTCGGAGGCACACCAGCCGCGAACTATCTCGCTGGCCGCAGTCTCACCGTTCCGGCGGATGCCGACCTCCTGTTCCATCCGGATCTGACGCACTGGGAGACGAAGACCGGCTATCCTGCGCTCCTTGGGCAGGTGCGAGACCGCGACGGGAACGTCATCGGCCTGCACCGCACCTGGCTCGACACGGCGCCCGATGGTGGCACGCGCAAGGCCACGGTCGACAAGGCGAAGAAGATGCTCGGCCGTGTCGCCGGCGGGGCCGTGCGGCTCGCGCCGCTCGGTGACGGTGACCGGCTGGCGCTGTCGGAGGGCATCGAGACCGGCCTCGCCGCCATGACCGCCTGCCCGGATCTGCCGGTGTGGGCCACGCTCTCGACGTCTGGCCTCGAGCAGGTCGACCTGCCGCCGGCCGCTCGGCGCGTCCTGATCCTCGCCGACAACGACGCGTCCGGCGCCGGCATGCGCGCCGCCGATGCGGCTGCGCGGCGCTTGCGTGCGCAGGGTCGCGACGTCGCGATCGCCCTCCCGCCCCAGGAGGGCCAGGACTTCAACGACCTTCTGCAGCAGAAGGGCCCCGACGCTGTGGCCGAGGTGATCGCCGCGGCCGAGCGCGTCGTCGAAGCCGAGACGGTGCTGCAGACCGGGCAGCATCGCCCGCTCAACTACCAGGGCGCTGGCGACACACTCCCCACGCTGCGCGCGGACGAGGGTGATCTCTCCCGCGCCAACGAGCAGGTCTGGAGCCTTCTCATGGCGTCGAACCGGACGCCATGGCTCTTCCGCTTCGCCGGTCAGCCGACCTGGGTGGTCCCTGACGACGAAGGCCGCCCCGTCGCCTCCGCGCTGAACGAGGAGAGGCTCCGGCACATGCTCGCCCGGCTGGCACGCTGGGTCCGCCTCAATGCGAAGGGCGAGCTCGTTCCCGCGCCGCCGCCCGTTGCCGTGGTGAAGTCGGTCCTCGCAACGCCCGATCCCGCGCTGCCCGTCCTGACCGGCATCGTGAACACGCCGGTGTTCGGCCGCGGCGGCACGCTCATCACGACGCCCGGCTATCATCCGGACGCGCGGCTGCTCTACGCCCCTGCGCCAGGCTTCACCGTGCCGGCCATCCCCTACCGCCCATCCGCGGCCGAGATCGCCGCCGCACGGACGCTGATTTGCGAGGACCTCCTCGGCGACTTCCCGTTCACCGGCGAGGCCGAGCGCGCCCACGCCGTGGCGCTCCTGCTCCTCGGCTTCCTGCGCGGCATGATCGACGGGCCGACGCCGCTTCACCTGATCGAGAAGCCGACGCCGGGCACCGGCGCCACGCTGATGGTTGATGCCGTCGCCACGATCCTTACTGGGTCCGGCGCGAGCGTCATGACCGAAGGCCGTGACGACGAGGAATGGCGCAAGCGGGTGACGGCGAAGCTCCGCCAGATCCCCTCCATCGTGCTGATCGACAACCTTCGCGCCAAGCTCGACAGCTCGGCCGTTGCCGCCGCGCTCACGGCGCCGTTCTGGGAGGACCGGATCCTCGGGCAGTCCGAGATGGCGCGGATGCCGATCCGCTGCCTCTGGATCGCCACCGGCAACAACCCGGAGTTCTCGAACGAGATGGCGCGGCGCCTGGTGCGCATCCGCCTGGACCCCCACGAGGAGCGGCCCTGGCAGCGCACGGGCTTTCGCCATCCCGACCTCATGACGTGGGTCCGCGCGAACCGAGCTCGGCTGGTCGCCGCCTGCCTGACGCTCTGCCAGGCATGGATCGCCGCCGGGAAGCCGCGCGGGACCCGCACGATCGGCTCGTTCGAGACCTGGGCCCATGTCCTCGGCGGCGTACTCGAGGTCGCGTCCATTCCCGGCTTCCTCGGCAACCTCGACGAGATGATGGAGGCCTCCGACAGCGAAGGCGCAGGCTGGAGCGCCTTCATCGCCGCCTGGTGGGACAGGTTTGGTACGGCCGCGGTGGGAACGGCCGATCTCTTCGAGATTGCGCTCTTCTGCGATCCGGCGCCGCCGATGAGCGGCCACAACGACCGCGCGCAGAAGACCGCCTTCGGTATCGCGATCAAGCGGATGCGTGACCGCGTGTTCCGGATCGGCGAGCACGAGGTGCGAGTCGAAAAGGCGGGTATCGAGCACAAGGCCGCGCGCTGGGAGTTGGTGCTCAACGCCGAAAGGAGGAGCGCCGTCTCGGTCGCTCAACCGCGAGTTGGGGAACCTCAGGCCGTCGCGGGGAACCTCGGAAACGGAGGTTCCCCGCTCCAACCCACTGAAACTGTTGAAGAAAGGGAACGTGGGGAACCTGGGGAACCTCTACCAACCCTTACACGCGCGCGCACGCACGCGCACACGAAAGAGAAGGCCGGAAGAGGTTCCCCAGGTTCCCAAGGTTCCCAAAGCCGAGTGAAAACAGAGATTTGCGCCGGGGAACCTCTGGGGGAACCTCGTTCCGCAGGTTCCCGAGGTTCACCTCGCCCCGCCTGGCTGCGGGAGCTCGACCCATGAGCTCTCCGCACTCCACCAACCGCCCCATCGAAACGCAGACAGGAGATGAGCCGCCGATGGCCCATGCACCTCTCACAACGTCAGCCGCGCTCGCCCCCGCGGGCGAAGCCGACGTGATCCTCGCCCTCGACCTCGGCACCACGACGGGCTGGGCGCTGCGGACAGCGGACGGGCTCATCACGAGCGGCACCGTTTCCCTCCGGCCGAGCCGGTACGATGGCGGCGGCATGCGCTACGTCCGCTTCCGCGCCTGGCTTGAGCGGCTCGCGGCGGATGCCGGACCGATCGGCGCCATCCACTTCGAGGAGGTCCGCCGACATGTCGGAACGGACGCAGCCCACGTTTTCGGCGGGCTTCTCGCCACGCTGACTGCATGGGCCGAGACCGCGGGCGTGCCGTACCAGGGCGTCCCCGTGGGCACGATCAAGCGACACGCCACCGGCAACGGAAACGCAAGCAAGGATGCGATGATCGCAGCAGCCCGCGCCCGCGGATTCGACCCTGCCGATGACAACGAGGCGGATGCCATCGCGATCCTGCACTGGGCTCTGGAGACCGCGGGAGGCGTGGCATGAGCGGCATGCGGTTCACGCCGCGCGGGTACGGCGGACGCCGTCGCGGCCCTGACGAGGTCAAGCAGGAGGGCTGGCGCGAGCAGGGCGTCCTCGCCGTCGCCGCAGACGACGAGCGGCTGACGTGGCCCGAGCGGGAGCTCGTCCGCCAGCTCGGAGAGAAACTCTACGGGAAGCGTTCGCAGGAGGTGCGCCGTGGCTGAATGGACCAGGGCCGATGTGGAGGCGCGGCTCGAGGCCGCCGCGCGGGTCATGCGGGCGCAGCCGCCGGTGGGGCCGCGCGGGACGTTCAATGCCTGGCCGACGTACCTCCACGACTTCGCGGACAAGGTCGGGCAGCAGCCCGAGGGACGTCGGCCCATACCGTCTCCGCGCGCGATCACCGAGGCGGAGGAGGCGATGGTGTGGCTGCGCTGGCTCGAGGTGGACGATGCGCGGATCGTGTGGGCGCGAGCCGAGCGCACGACGTGGAAGCCGATCTGCTGGCGGTTCGGCATCAGCCGGGCCACCGCGCACCGCAGGTGGGAGTACGCGCTGAGCGTGATCGTGTGGCGGCTGAATGGGAAGCGCGTACCGACGAAGCGCTCGATGCAGTTCGTCATCGACGGTGCGCGGCCGGAGTAGTTCTGCGGCGGGGCTCGGCCGCGACGCTGCCGGGCCACCTGTCAAGTCTTTTCTGCGCGTGAGACACTTTTCGATGAGACATCGGAAGGCGAGACAGGCGGCCGGGAAAAAGCTATGTTTCCGGCAAGCTGGCGGAAGGTGAGTGAGACGGGTTTGACCGGAGCGCTACGCACGGAGAAGGCGGCAGGAGCAGCGGCAAACACGAAAGTTATCCCCGCCCTCGTTACTTGAGCGATACTGCACTGGCAGACAGTTGTACGGGTCCCTCCCGGCTGTAAAGCTATACGGGAGGGCGCAGCGCAACGCTTTCCCAGTGACGCCGCAAAATCAGGCCATTTCGTTTCGCTTTGCCAGGATCGCCAAGAAAGCCGCGCTCGTTAGCGGCTGAACCCGGCCGCCGAAGCGAAACGCACCCCGCACCCCATTTCGTTTCGGCCAGCCGACGGGACGCCTTCCCGTTTCGCTTCGCCACGATCACCGGACATGCCGATGG
>Ga0076929_100796_pt1 | contig 15822 bp, 13 predicted proteins | sample HotLakConUCCSL28_FD_87104 | JGI IMG/M metagenome (GOLD analysis project Ga0076929, IMG submission 87104) | Hypersaline microbial mat communities from Hot Lake, Washington, USA - Hot Lake Consortium UCC-SL28 (version 3) (version 3) | ecosystem: Environmental > Aquatic > Thermal springs > Hot...
ACCACCCGTTGCCTGAGATCGATCCCGAGAGCCCGCGCCATGCCCCATTCCCGTGAATCACCTGACCTGACCGCAGGAAATCAGCGAAATACTTACGAACCTTTACGACTCTGAGATCATCGAACGCGCCCTAGGAGAGCCCGGGAAGAAACGACTTCTGAAAAACTTTGCCGTGATTTCGCCACAAGGGGAGGGCCTGCCGACCCGGTCGAGCCGCATGGTCCCCGGCGGCCCGGCCCGGCGCGGCGACTTCGGGTGGAAGGCGCGCCTGACAGTCGGATGGCCGGGTCCCGCATGAGCATTCCCGCCACCCTGGCGGCGGAATGGCCTCAGTCGAACAGGCTCGACACCGACTTCTCGAGCGCCGTGCGGCTGATCGCCTCGCCGATGAGCGGGGCGATGGAGACCGTGCGGATCTTCTTCGACGAGCGGATCGCCTCGGAGGGCTCGATGGAGTCTGAGATGACGAGCTCGGCGAGCTGCGAGCCGTCGATCCGCGCCGTCGCACCGCCCGACAGGACGCCGTGGGTGATGTAGGCGATGACGCTGCTCGCGCCCTGCGCCAGGAGCGCGTCGCCGGCGTTGCAGAGCGTGCCGCCCGAATCGACGATGTCGTCGAACAGGAGGCAGTCCCGTCCCTCGACGTTGCCGATGATGTTCATCACCTCCGACTCGCCGGGCCGCTCGCGCCGCTTGTCGACGATGGCGAGCGGCGCGTCGAGGCGCTTGGCGAGGTCGCGCGCACGCACGACGCCGCCGACGTCGGGCGAGACGACGACGAGGTTCTCGAGGGCGTAGCGCTCCTTGATGTCGCGGGACATGACGGGCGCGACGTAGAGGTTGTCGGTCGGGATGTCGAAGAAGCCCTGGATCTGGCCCGCGTGGAGGTCGAGCGTGAGGACGCGGTCGGCACCCGCCCGCGTGATCATGTTGGCGACGAGCTTCGCCGAGATGGGCGTGCGCCCGCCCATCTTCCGGTCCTGGCGGGCGTAGCCGTAGTAGGGGATGACGGCGGTGATCCTGCGGGCCGACGCGCGCAGCAGCGCGTCGATGATGATGAGAAGCTCCATCAGGTTGTCGTTCGCCGGGTAGCTCGTCGACTGGATCACGAACACGTCGGCGCCGCGCACGTTCTCCTTGATCTCGACGAACACCTCCTGGTCGGCGAAGCGGCGGACGACGCACTCCGTGAGCGGCAGGTCGAGGTAGGCGGAGATCGCCTCCGCGAGCGCGCGGTTGGAATTTCCGGAGACGAGCTTCATGGGCGGACGTCCTGACGTCGGAAGGGGGCGCGGCTGCGCGCGCGGGCCCGGGAGATGAACCGGGCGACGCGCGAGACGCCGCCCGCATCGGTGGCAGGTGCGACTGTTTCGATCGGCCCTGCGGCGTCAAGCCCCCTCATCCGTCGGGGGCGTGAAGCCAGGCGTCGAGAAGGGCCGCGAGACGGCGGGCGATGAGGTCGAGATCGCCGCCCTCGACGCCCACCCACGGGTCGCCGCTCGACGCGCGGGAGCGCTGGCGGCCCCCGATCCTGTGGAGGCGCCGCCCCGTCACGTCCTTCACGTCGAACACGTAGAAGATGGTGGTGTTGGTGTCGTCGCTGACGGCCGTCAGGGTCCCGTCCACGGTGAAGACGGCGGCGCCGCCCGGCCGCTTCACCACGGTCAGCCCCTCCCGCTCGGCCCGCCGCCAGATGCGTCGCAGGAGATCGTCCCCGACATTGCCCGGAACGCCGGCGAAGGGCTCGAAGGCGAACGTTGCGGTGGCGGGGTCCGCGAGCGGGCGCGCCGGGGCCGACGCCCGCTCGCCGAGGCCCGCGGCGATCCCGGTGAGGCGTGGCGCATCGCACCCCGCGGCGAGCGCCGCGACGAGGACGATCGCCAACGCCCCGCGGATCATCGGGTCAGGAAGGCCGGCGCGATCGCCGACAGGGGCTCGGGGTCGGCCGCTGTGGTGAGATAGGTGCGGCCGAGCGCCATCGCGCTCTGCGTCTCCGAATCCATGAGGATCATGTGCGCGAACAGGACCATGTCGGGCACGATCTCGGCAGGGTTCGCGTTGTAGAACATCGGCCACTGCATCCACGACGGGGCGAACGACGCGCCGAGCGAGTAGCCGCATGCGTTCAGCCTGTGGCCCGTCATACCATGCTCCTGCACGACGCGGGCGTGGGCGTCGAACACGTCGCCGAAGGTGTGGCCCGGGCGCATCACGGCGACGACAGCCCGCAGCGCCTCGTCCGCGGCGGCGAACAGCTCCTCGTGCCGCCCCCGCGGCGGGCCGACCACCACCGTCTCCATCATCGCCACATGATAGCGGCGATAGACCCCGGCGAACTCCAGGGTGATCTGGTCCTCGGCGTCGAGGCGCCGGCGGCCCGAGTGGGAGCGGCACAGGAGCGCGTCGCGTCCCGAGCCGATGACGAACTCGTTCGCCGGATAGTCGCCGCCGCCGGCGAACACCGCGCCCTGCATGGCGGCGAGGATGTCTCCCTCGTCGGCGCCCGGGGCGATCCCGTCGAGGCCGGCGCGCCATGCGGCGTCGGCGAGGCGGGCGGCCTCGCGCACGAAGGCGATCTCGGCGGGGCTCTTCACGGCCTTCAGCGCGGGAACGATGTCCGAGGCGTCCTCGAGGGTGGCGAAGGAGCGGAGCTGGTCGTCGAGCCGGCGGCAGTTGGCGCCCGTGAGGCCGTGGGTCTCGTATTCGACGCCGATCCTGGCGCCGAGGAGGTCGAGCTCGAAGAGGTGGTCCTTCAGCCCCTTGGTGGGATCGGCGCCGGACCGGTCGGCCCAGATGAGGATCTCGTCGATGATCGAGGTGTGTCGCGCCTGGCGAAGGTCCGCCGAGCGGGTGAGGAGCGCCATCCGCCCGGCGCGCGTGACGACCAGGCACTGGAAGAAGGTGAAGCCGAACGAATCGTAGCCCGTCAGCCAGTACATGCTTTCCTGGCTGAAGATGAGCATGGCATCGAGCCGCCGCTCCGCCATCGCGCCCTGGAGGCGCTCCATGCGGGCGTCGAACTCCTCGCGCTCGAAATGGATCGCCATGTCTCAGCCCTCCTTGACGATCGCGGCGAGGAGCCGCCCGTAGTCCGCCTCGCCGCGATGGCAGGCGCGGCGGTAGGAGAAGAAACGCGCCTCGTCCGCGTAGGTGTCGAGGCCGAGGTCGACCACCGTGCCGACGCCGGCCGCATCGAGCCGGCGAACGGCGTAGGCCGGAAGGTCGAACAGGCAGTGCCCCGCGCGGGCGGAGGGAGTGAAGAGGTCCTCCGTGTCCGGGGAGGCGGCGAGGACGACCTCGCGCATCTGCGGCCCCACCTCGTAGGAGGCGGGTCCGATGGTCGGCCCCACCACGGCGACGGTGTCCTCGGCCCGCGCGCCGAGTGCCGTCATGGCCGAAACCGTCGCCTCGAGGATTCCGGCGACGGCGCCGCGCCAGCCCGCATGCGCCGCGCCGACGACGCCGGCTGCGGTGTCCGCGAGGAGGACCGGCGCGCAATCGGCCGAGAGTGCCGCGAGGGCGATGCCGGGCCGGTCCGTCACCATCGCGTCGGCCTTGGGTCGGCCCGAGAAGGGCTCGGCAACGGTGAGGACGTCGGCTGAGTGGATCTGGTGCATCGTGAGGAGGCAGTCCGCCGACACGCCGAGCCTTGCGGCGATCCGGCGGCGGTTCTCCTCGACGGCGTCCGGATCGTCGTTCGAGCCGCGGCCGGCGTTCAGGGAGGCGTAGATCCCGCCGGAGACGCCGCCCTCCCGGGTGAAGAACCCGTGGGTCGTGCCGCCGAGCGCCTCCGACAGGATGGGGGCGATGCCGTCGGCCTCGTCGAGCGGGCGTTGGATGCTGTGCACCTGTTCTCCTTCCCCGGGCGCGACGCTCCTATCAGCCCACCCGGCCAACGACAACCGTGACGGTCGCACGAGGCGCGGACATGGTCGGCGAGGGGAGGGTGCCGGCCCCTGCCGGGCCGGCGCCCTGTCGGTGAAGCGGGCCTCGCCGTACTCGTCGTCAGCGTCGTCAGAGGAGGATCAGCGTGATCCCCGGGAAGAACAGCACGATGGCGAGCACCATCAGCTGGAGGCAGATGAACGGCAGGAAGCCCGCGAAGATCTGCGGCAGCGTGATGTTCGGCGGCGCCACGGACTTCAGGTAGAACGCCGCCGGTCCGAACGGTGGCGACAGGAACGACACCTGCATGTTCACGCAGAACAGGATCCCGTACCAGACCTTCTTCTGGTTCTGCGTGAGCTGCTCGGTCACGAACGACCATGTCTGATAGTCAAAGTAGACATAGGTGATGTCGAGCCGCAGGATGATCGGCAGGAACACCGGCATGATGAGGAGCACGATGCCGACCCAGTCCATCAGCGCGCCGAGGATCAGGAAGATCAGCATCATGATGAGGAGGATGGTCAGCGTGTCGAGCTCGGTGCCGGTGATGAGGTTGGCGACGTAGTTCGGTCCGCCCGCGATGGAGTAGGCGCCGGCGAGGGCGGTCGCGCCGAAGGTCACCATCAGGATGGTGCCCGTCGACTTGAAGGTGCGCTGGAGCGACTGGTTGAACAGGCGCCAGGTGAACTCGCCCCGCACGATGATGAAGAGGAGCACCGCGACGGCGCCCATGCCCGCCGCCTCGGTGATGCCGGTGACGCCGCCGTAGATGGAGCCGAGCACCACGAACACGACCACGAGCGGCGCGACGAGGCCCTTGCCCATGTCCCACCCCTCCCGGACCACCCGGAGGCCGAAGGTGAGGAGCATCGACAGGGTGATGAGGATCGCGATGCCGGAGAGGACGGCGACGTCGAGGTAGGGAACGTAGGGGTTCTCGATCCCGAAGAGCTGCTGGAGGGGGCCGGCGAACCCGGCGGCCATGTCGGCGTCGACGAAGAGGCCGGTCGTGCGCGCGCCCCAGGTCGATTGCGTGAAGACGAGGATCGCTGCCGCGAGAACGCCGAACACCACGAGGGACAGCATGAAGGCGGCGAAGCGCGCGGGCTTCTGCCAGCCCCGGTACTCGTCGGGCTGCTCCTCCGGCAGCGGGGCGAGGGCGGGGTTCAGGTTCGTGCGGATGATGATGTAGAGGAGGTAGAAGCCGGCGAGGATGAAGCCCGGGATGAAGGCCGCCGTGAACAGGGCCTGGATCGAGGTCTCCGTCACGAGACCGTAGATGATGAGGACGATGGACGGCGGGATCATCGTGCCGAGCGATCCCGAGGCGCAGACGGTGCCGATGGCAAGGTTCCGGTCATAGCCGAGGCGCAGCATCTGCGGCAGCGCGATCAGGCCGAGGAGCACCACCTCGCCGCCGATGATGCCCGACATCGCCGCCATGATGACCGCCATGACGGACGTCACGAGCGCGATGCCGCCGCGCGTGCGCGACAGCCACACCGACAGCGAGTTGTACATGTCCTTGGCGAGGCCCGAGCGCTCGAGCAGGCACGCCATGAAGATGAAGAGAGGCACCGAGATGATGACGTAGTCCGTCATCAGCCCGTAGATGCGCTGCGACAGGATCGAGAACGGACCCGTGCCGAACTGGCGGAAGAGGACGTCAGGCCCGAAGCGCAGGTAGAGCACCACGACGGCGAGGAAGCCCGACGCGAAGCCGAGCGGCATGCCGATGGCGAGAAGCACGAAGATGCCGATGAAGAGGACGATGGACAGCGTCTGGATGTCCATCCCCGACACCTGGGGCAGCGTGTCGTAGGCCTGCCAGACGGCGTCCCGCGCCTCCTTCGTGGGCGGCATCGTCGAAAGGTCCGGCGGGAAGACGAAGACGAGGAGCGTGAATGCCGCCGTCAGGAAGATGGCCGCCAGCAGGTCCTGCCGCCTGATGCACAGGTAGAGGAACCAGGCGATTGAGACGAGAAGGAGGGCAGACCAGGGATTGAAAGGCATCGTGGGCGATCTCTGGTGCGGGGCCGGCGAGCGGCAGGTGTCGTCAGTCGGCCCGCGAGCGGGGCCGGCGGGCGGTCGTCAGGCCGGCAGGGCGTCAGTCGTGCCGGTCCCGCACTGTCTCGAGGTAGGAATCGCGGACCTCCTCGCCGATGTCCTCGGCGCCCTCGGAGACGTGGGGCCTGTTCCAGTCCGCGATGAGGTTGGCGATCGCCTGGGCGACGAGAAGCCCGGAGATGATGAGGATGGCGGGCTTCATGGTGGCCGGGATGGGAGGGTCCCAGGCGGTGCCGAAGGTCTCCCAGCGGTCGTACTTCTGCACCGCCTCCCGGAAGCCGCCGTGGATCGTCATGATGCCGAAGATCGCGATCATGATCGTCGACAGGATGTCGAAGATGCGCTGCAGCCAGCGCGGGCACACGTCGTACAGGAGCGTGATGCGGATGTGGCCGCGCTGCTGAAGGACGTAGAGCGCCGCGAGGAGATAGACGAACCCGCCGATCCACAGGCTCATCTCGTTGACCCAGAGCGTCGGCCGCTCGAAGAAGTAGCGCATGACGACTTCGTAGAACATGATCGCGACGATCACTGCCGTCAGAAACATGCCGACCCGGCTGATCGCCAGGCTGATGTAGTCGATGGCGCTGCGCGGTTCTGTCTCGACCACCGCTCCCTCCCTTGATCCCGCCGCCCTGTCGCCCGGCATCTCCGCGCCGGCGTCCGCGGGGGCGCCGGTGCATGCGTGCCGGTTTCCTCCATCGCGACCGCAGCCGATCCGGAACGACGCACACTCTGTCCGCGCTTCCCCGGCCGATCAAGCAAATCTTGCTGCCGTGCCGCGATGGCGCACCGCGATCGTCGTCGCCGCGGCACGAGAAGGCCCGATCCGCCGGCGTGCGGCTCAGGCCGGCCCGCGGCGCGTGAGGAAGGCGACGACGGCGTCGTTGACGCCGTCCGGATCCTCGCGCGGGGTGAAGTGGCCCGTGTCGAGGAGGACGAGGCGGCAGTCGGGGATGGCCGCTGCCGCCGCCTCGATGCTCGCGACCGCAATGAGCGGATCGTGGCGGCCGTGGACGATGAGCGTCGGCGTCGAGAGGGTCGGCAGGCGGGGAAGGAGCACCGTCCTCATGCCGCTGGCTCCCACCTCGGCGCGCAGGAAGCGCGCGAACGTCGAGAGGCCCGGCGTGCCGATCGCCGCGGCGCGCACCTCGGCGGCAAGCGCCGCGTCGAGCCGCGAGGCGTCGCGGAACATCGTGCCGGCGACGAGGCGCGACGGGATGCGTCCCGTCCGCATCAGCGCCCTGATCGGCCCGTCGAGGGCGAGCCGGCTCGCGAGGAAGGAGAGGGGATGGAGCGGTGCCCGCGGCGCGATGCCGTAGGGGGAGACGAGGACGAGATCGCGCACCCTCTCGGGCCGCTCGAGGGCGAGGAGGAGGGCCGCCCCGCCGCCCATGGAGAGGCCGCAAAGATCCGCCCTGTCGATCCCGAGCGCGTCGAGGAACCGCTCCAGCCAGGCGACCAGGGCGGCGAGCCCGTCGCAGTCCCCGCGCGGTGCGCTCTTGCCGTAGCCGGGCCAGTCGGGGGCGACGACTGCGCGGCGAGCCGACAGCGGGCCGATCAACGCGCCCCAGGAGACACCGGCGTCGTCGAAGCCGCCGCCGTGAAGAAGAACGGCGGGCACCGCTTCGCGCGGGCCCGCCGAGATGAGGTGGACGCAATGCCCGTCCACCTTGTGGATCGCGTGCCGCGGGCCTGGAGCCTCCCCTCCGGGCCCGTCGGCGGCGATCACTCGTTGCCGAGAAGACCGATCTTGCGCTGGAAGTCCTGGTGCATCGCGATGATCTCCTGGGAGATCTCGGTGGTCGCGAAGTCCTCCCACGCGGAGATCGCCGCCTCGCGATAGGCGCTGCGGGACTCAGGGCTCCAGTCGTGCAGGACGACGCCCTGGTCCTTCAGGGTCTGCGCGGCCTCCTGGATCTCCACCATGCCGGAGAGGCTCGTCTGGAAGGAGAGTTTCTGCATGGCGACCTCGATGACGCGCTGGATGTCCTCGGGCATCGAGTTCCAGACGTCGAGGTTGATCGCGAGGTGGTCCGCCGGCATCGAGTGGAAGCCGGGGTAGGTGGCGTGGTTCACGATGTCGTAGACGCCGATCGACAGGTTGGTGGCGAGGTTCGATGCGTCGGCGCCGGAGATGATGCCGGACTCGAGCGCGGTGAAGACCTCGGTGAAGTCCATGACGATGGGCGACGCGCCGAGGTTCTCGAAGATCTTGGTCTGCATGCCCGGGGGCGAGCGGAACTTCCAGTTCTGGAAGGCCGAGGAGTCCTCGAGCGGCTCGGAGGAGGCGAGGGACTCCGGGCCGGGAATCCACCAGCCGACGAGGAACATGTTGTAGCCCTCGTACAGCTCGCGCGCCTTCTCGAGGCCGCCGCCGTAGTAGAGCCAGGCGTACATCTCCCACGGCGTGTCATAGCCGCCCATGGGGTCGCCGATGAACTGGAAGGCTGGGTCCTTGCCGGTCTGGTAGGCGGCGCCGGTCATGTCACCGTCGAGGATGCCGTTGATGGCGGCGTCGAAGGTCTCCACCGACTTGACGACGGCGGACGAATAGAACGGCTCGATGACGACGCGGCCGCCGGTCATCGTCTGGACGTCGTCGAAGAACTCGGCGGCGTTCCGGCCCGAGAGCGACTCGGCCGAGAAGTGCGTCTGGATGCGGAGCGTGAACTCCTGCGCGGCGGCGCCCGTCACGGCCATGGCGGCGACGGCTGTGCCGGCGAGTAGGGTGCGAATCATTCTGGTCCTCCCGATGGCGCTGGTCTCGGCCAGCTCTCGTTCCTGGAAAGGTCGTGGGCGCGGACGCTAGCCCGGCCGTGGTCCCGAGGCAACAGCGCCGCGAGGCGACGGCCGCGCGCCCGTCCGCCCGCCCCGGCGCGCGGGGCGGGCGGCTCGCGCCTATTCGATGTCGGCCGCGCTGAGGCCGAGCGTGTTCATGAACTCGATGTGCGAATCGACGAGGCGATTCGCGATCTCGGTGTCGGCGAACTCGCGCCAGGCCTTGCGGGCGCTCGCGCGGAACGTCGCACGGTCCTCGGTCGACCAGTCGTGGAAGGTGACGGTGCCGTCTTCCTCGAGCTCCTTCGCCGCCACCTGGATGTCGACCATGTAGTCGATGGTGGTGCGGAAGGACGTCTTCTGCATCGCCACTTCCATGATGCGCTTAATGTCGTCCGGGAAGGACTCCCACAGGTCGAGGCGGATGGAGAAGTGGTCGGCCGGCATGGAGTGGAAGCCGGGATAGGTCGAGTGGTCGGTGAGCTCGTAGATGCCCATCGACCGGTTGGTCGAGACGTTGGAGACGTCGGCGCCGTCGATGATGCCGGTCTCGAGCGACGTGAACACCTCGGTGAAGTCGATCACGACCGGGGTCGCCCCGAGGTTCTCGAAGATCATCGTCTGCATGCCCGGCGGGGAGCGGAACTTCCAGTCCACGAGATCGTCCGGCCCGCGCAGCGGCTTGGTGGCGTTCATGGACTCGGGGCCCGGGATCTGCCAGCCGAGAAGATGCATTCCGTAGGAGTTGTAGAGCTCCTGGGCGATCTCCATGCCGCCGCCGTTGTAGAGCCAGGCGTAGAACTCCCACGGCGTGTCGTAGCCGCCCATCACGTCGGACACGAACTGGAAGGCGGTGTCCTTGCCGGTGAGGTAGGAGGCGTTCGTGAAGTCGCCGTCGACGATGCCGTTGATCGCGGCATCGAAGGTCTCGGCGGATTTCACGATCGGCGACGAATAGAACATCTCGATGTCGACGCGGCCGCCCGACATCACCTCGACGTCCTCGACCCACTGGGCGATGTGCTTGCCCGACAGCGACTCGGGGCTCTGGTGGTTCTGGATGCGCAGCGAGAATTCCTGCGCGGAGGCGGTGGCGACGCCGGCGACGACGAGAGCCGTCGCCGCGATCGCCGCGGTCCTGAAGGTCAGCATTGTTCCTCCCCGTCATTCTTCTGGAGCGACTGCTCCGGAAGACGGACGGTAACCGCGCACAGCGCTGCTTTCAACAGCGCAATACCGCTCAGGCGCCGCGGTTTCCGCCTATTCTTGCGGCACGCCGGCAATTGACGCTTCGCAAGGCGGACGCCGCTTTCCCTGTGCGGCGCCCGCCTCGAGGAATCACGCGGCGAGGCGGTCGCTGTCGCCGGCCGCCGTCTCCTGCGCGATGGGCGGAACGGGCCGCCGGGGGCGGGCGAAGGGCATGCGCGCGACGAACGGGTCGATCGTGCCGGCCGCGAGACGCTCGGCCGCACGCTCGCGCCGCGCCGCCTCGGCGAGGGAGGTGCCGTCGGCCCTTGCGCGCACGACGCTGCGCTTCGGAAGGCCGATGTCCTCGAGGATGCGCTGGGGAAGCGCCTCGTAGGCGGCGAGCGTCCTGCGGCGGGCGACGAGGCTGGCGAGTGGGCGGGCGAGCCGTCCGGCGAGCGTGCGCAGCCGCCAGAACTGCTCAGCGGTCTCCTCCAGGGAGGTCGAGGTGGTGAGGCGCATCGTCATCTCCGATGGGTGGTGCCGTTCCGATCGAGATCCTAGATGCGCAGCCTTGACGGATCGGTCCAACGAATGTTCTTGTTGGAACGGATCACCAATCCTGATGGGAGGCACCATGCGCGTCCTCGACGTGGACAGCCTGCGCACCTTCATCGCCTGCACGACGTCGAACAGCTTCGCCGAGGCAGGTCTCGCCGTGAACAAGTCGCAGTCCACGGTGAGCATGCAGATCCGCCGCCTGGAGGAGACGCTCGGCCAGAAGCTGTTCGCCAAGAAGGGCCGACGGAACCAGCTGACAAGTGCCGGCAGGGAATTGCAGGAATACGCCGAACGCATGGTTCGCCTGAACGACGAGGCGCTCGGCCGCTTCGGCCCCCGCGCCTTCGACGGGCGGCTGAGGGTCGGAACGCCGGACGACTATGCCGAGGCCTTCCTGCCCCAGGTGTTCGGCAGGTTCGCGGCGATCCATCCGGACGTCGAGATCTCCATCGAGTGCCGCCCGTCCCTCGAGGTGGCGGCGCTGGTGCGCGCTGGCGAGCTCGACATCGCCGTCGTCACCATGGAGAGCGGGATCGGCAGGGCAGAGGCGCTCCACGCCGAGCCGCTCGCCTGGACGGCCCCGCCCGACAGGCGGCTCGAGCTCGACCGCCCGCTCCCGCTCGCGCTCTGGCAGCCGGGGTGCGTGTGGCGCAAGCTCACCATCGACGCCCTCGAGGCCGCCGGCCACCCCTACCGCATCGCCTACAGCGGCTGGAACTCGGCCGCCCTTCGCGCCACCGTGCGGGCGGGCCTCGCCGTCTCGGCGCTTCCCCACCGCTTCGTCGGCCAGGGGCTGAGGGTCGTCCCCGAGGAGGCGGGGCTTCCGCGGCTCGGCGCCTTCGAGATCGGCATCGTGCGCCCGCGCAAGGGCCCCTGCGCGCTCATCGACGCCTTCGCTGAGACGGTGGAGGCTGCCTTCGAGGCGCTCCAGGCGGCGGGGCCGGAGCCGCTGGTGGCGGCCTGAAGCGCCGCCCTCGCGGCGCGCGGCCGGACGTCAGCGCGCGAGCTCGCGCGCTGCGCTCTCCTCGTCCGCGCGGCCGTCGCCGGCGATCCGCTCCTCCATCTTCACCACCTGCCTGTCGTAGTCGGGGTGGATCGTGCCCATCACCCTGTCCCACACGGAGAAGTGGTTCGCGTAATTGTAGTTGAATGTGGAGTGGTGCATGTCGTGGAACGTCACCGCGGCGAGCGGCCAGGGCGTGCGCGACGACCTGCCGGCCGCGAACTCGAATCCCGAATGCCCGATCATGCCGTTGAAGTGGTCGAACACGCGGTGTGCCAGATAGATCTCCCACGGGAGCGGCAGCACGATCGGCATGAACAGGAAATAGCTCTGCTGGGAGAAGGCGTCGAACGTCGTGTCGGAATAGTTGCTCCACACGGTCGGCGCGACGGACTGGTGGTGCAGCATGTGCCACTTCTTGAACGGCCCGGTGTGGGCGAGCCTGTGCACCCAGTAGAACCAGGTGTCGTAGCCGATCACCGTGGCGAGGAACATGAGCGGTGCCGACCACCAGGCGAGGGAGAAGGGCTCGAACAGCGTCCACCCGTTGAGAAGGCAGTAGAGGCCGCCGGCGAAGCAGGCGCAGGTGACGACGAGGGAGCGCGCGCTCGCCCGGATCTCCTTCGCCCGCCGCTTCTGCCCGTGCCGTCCCTCCTGGATCTTGCGCTCCGGATGGCGCCGCGACCACACCGTGAACGCCCAGCCGAAGGCGAGATAGGTGCCGAATGTGACGGCGTAGACGAGCGCCCACAGGGCTGTGAACTCAACGAGGTGGTCGGCGAGAGCGCGCATCGCGATCCTCAATCTGGCGGTCCGGTGGCGCGGGCGTTTCCCTCGGCGCCCGCGGCGCCGGAGGTGCACGCCGCTCCGGCGCCAACGCTTTGTCACGTTGCGGCGCATCATGCAAAGCCCCGGTCGCCGCACGCCGGCCTCGCTGGCGGCGCGAGGCCGCGGGCCGCGGCGCTGCCGGGCTCGCCGGGTGTTGCCGATCTGCATCAGGCACCGGCGGAGCGTTCCGGGCACGTCGACCGCGGGCGCGTCATCCACGATAATATTCGTGGAGCGCCAGCGTGCTTGTGGTGGAGTAGATGCGTTGCGAATTGCCCGAAGCTGCCTCGTGGCGGCGGTCGTGGCCACCGCGGCCAGCGCGCTGAGCGCCGGTCCGGCAGTCGCGTTCGAACTCTTCGGCATCCGCCTCTTCGGCGAGGATCCGACGCCGCCGGCCCCCGGCGCGGTGACGGCGAACGTCGTCTTCGACGTCGAGGGCGATCGTGCGCTCCTCGGCGCCCTGCGCGCGGCCTCCGTCCTCGAGGAGGAATCCGACCGGCCCTTCCCCGGCGCCGTCTCCATCATCGCCGCCGCCCGGCGGGACTACCAGCGCCTCCTCGGCACGCTCTACACGCTCGGCCGGTACGACGGCGTCATCTCCATCACCATCGACGGGCGCGAGGCTGCCGACGTTCCGCTCGATGCCACTTTCGGCGACGAGGCCGAGGTGGTGGTGCGCGTTGAGCCCGGCTCCGTGTACCGCTTCGGCAGCGTCGACATCGAGAACCGCCCGGGCGTGCCGCCGGACGACGACACGCTCCCGCCGACGCCCGAGGAGCTCGGCCTCCAGCCGGGCCTCGATGCGCTCTCCACCGCCATCGTCGCCTCGGAGGCCGCGCTCGTCGGTCGCTGGCGCGAGCTCGGCCATCCCAAGGCCGCCATCGCCGACCAGCGCGTCGTCGCCGACCATGCGGACGATCGCCTCGACGTCGGCATCACCGTCGAGCCCGGCCCCAGCGCCGCCTTCGGCGACGTCTCCGTGGTCGGCGCCGAGCGGCTCGATCCGGCCTTCCTCGCCTGGTACGCCGGCATCGAGCCCGGCGAGCCCTTCGACCCGGACGACATCGAGCGCGCCCGCGACCAGCTCCGCCGCCTCGAGGCGTTCCGCGCGGTGCGCATCGTTGAGGCTGACGCCGTCGGTCCCGACGGCAGGCTGCCCATGGAAATCCAGGTGGCCGAGCGCAAGCGCCGCGTCTTCGGCTTCGGCGGGAAGTATTCGACACTCGACGGCGTCGCCCTCGAAGGCTACTGGCGCCACCGTAACCTCTTCGGCCGCGCCGAAAGGCTCGCCGTCGAGGCGCGCGTCGGCGGGATCGATTCGGAGAACCCGGAGGACTACAACTACCGCCTCGCGACGACCTTTCTGAAGCCTGGCGTCATCACGCGCTACACGGACTTCAGCACGACCATCTTCGCCGAGCAGGTGCGGCCCGACACCTATCGCGCGCGCACCGTCGGCGGCCGTGCGGGCTTCATCCACCGGCCTGCCGACGGCTGGACCATCGAGGCGTTCGGCTCGGTCGAGGCCTCCACCATCGACAGGACCACCGTCGGCGACGGCGAGTTCCTGTTCGCGAGCCTGCCGATCGAGGCACGCTACGACGGCACCGACGACGAGCTCGACCCCACGAGGGGATACCGTATCGAAGCGGGCTTCGAGCCGTTCTACGAGGCGGTGAACGGCAACTTCGGCGCCGTGACCGAGCTCTCAGGGTCCGTCTACTACGGCCTCGCCGGGGACCGCGTGGTGCTCGCGGGGCGGGCGGCCACCGGCTCCATCGCAGGCGTGCCGCAGGGCGAGGTGCCGGCGAACCGCCTCTACTTTGCGGGCGGCGGCGGATCGATCCGCGGCTATCCCTACCGCGGCGTCGGCCCGATCGACGCCGACGGCGCGGTCATCGGCGGCCGCTCGTTCTTCGTCGGATCGGCCGAGGCGCGCGTGAAGGTGACGGACACCATCGGCGTCGTCCCCTTCCTCGACTTCGGCAACGCCTTCGACACGCAGTATCCGGACTTTTCCGAGCCGCTGCGCTTCGGCGCGGGCGTCGGCGTGCGCTACCACACGGCCCTCGGCCCCCTGCGCCTCGACGTCGCCGTCCCGCTCGACAGGCTTCCTGGCGACCCCTCATTCGCCGTCTACATCGGACTGGGGCAGGCCTTCTGATGCGCACACTCCGCTTCATCGTCGCGGCCTTCGTCCTCGCGGGGCTCGCCTTCGCGGGCATCGCCATCGCCCAGGACGTCGGGGAGGAGCAGGAGCGCTCCCGCTTCGTGCGCTTCGTCGAACGCCAGATCTCGACGCCCGACCGGCAGATCCGGCTCGGCGAGATCCGGGGCGCGCTCTCCTCCGACGTGAGGATCTCGCAGATCACGGTCGCCGACCGCGAGGGCGTCTGGCTCGTCATCGAGGACGCGCACCTCATCTGGTCCCGCCTCGCGCTGCTGCGCGGGCGCCTTTCCATCGACCTCCTCGAGGCCGACGCAATCCGCGTCCTGCGCAGCCCCGAGCCCGCCGAGGGGGACGGCGAGGCGATCGAGGAGGCGGACGAGGCGTTCACCCTGCCGAGCCTGCCGGTCTCCGTCATCATCGACCGCCTCGCCGTGCCCCGCGTCGAGATCGCGCAGGGCGTCATCGGTCCCGCCGCGGCGCTGTCCGTCGACGGTTCGGTGCGCCTCGCCGGCGGCGAGCTCGACACGGACGTCTCCATCGAGCGGCTCGACCGGCCGGGCACGCTCTCGCTGGAGGCGAGCTTCGACGACGAGACGCGGCGCCTTGCCGTCGACTTCATCATCGAGGAACCCGAGAACGGCGTCATCGCCAACGCGCTCGGCATCGAGGGCCGCCCGCCCGTCACCTTCGAGATCGAGGGCGACGGCCCGCTGTCGGACTTCTCGGCCGGCATCAGGCTCGACGTCGCGGGGGAGACCCTCCTGTCCGGCACCACCGCGATCGCCGGGGAGAACGGCGGCCTGCGCTTCCTCGCCGACATCGACGGCGACCTCTCGCCCATCGTGCCCGAGCTCTACGCGCCGCTGGTGGCGGGCGGCTCGCGCGTGACGCTGAACCTCCTGCGGCAGGTCGACGGCAGCTTCGTCATCGACGAGGGCGAGCTCGCGTCCGGTGTCGCGCGGCTCGATTTCGCGGGTGCCCTCGCGCCCGATGGCGTGCCGACCCGCCTTTCGGTCGACGGCCGCCTCGCCCGCGAGGACGGCGCCCCCGTCGCGCTTCCTGGCGGCGGCGGCGAGGCCACCGTGCGCTCGGCCACCATCGGCGCGAACCTCGCCGAGGCCGGCGACTTCGCCGCCGACATCGTGCTTCAGGATCTCGACAGCCCGCTCCTCCTCGCCCCCCGCTTCGAGATCGAGGCGCGCGGCAGGGCGCAGAACCTCTCCGATCCCGGCGCGCGCAGCATCTCGTTCGCCGCCTCCGGCCGGGCGGAGGGACTGACCTCCTCCGTGCCGGCGCTCGCAGACGCCCTCGGCGATGCGCCGTCCTTCTCATCGGAGGG
>Ga0076929_100799_pt1 | contig 15769 bp, 16 predicted proteins | sample HotLakConUCCSL28_FD_87104 | JGI IMG/M metagenome (GOLD analysis project Ga0076929, IMG submission 87104) | Hypersaline microbial mat communities from Hot Lake, Washington, USA - Hot Lake Consortium UCC-SL28 (version 3) (version 3) | ecosystem: Environmental > Aquatic > Thermal springs > Hot...
ACACGACGCTCTTCCGATCTATTACGGTCGCAATCTGAAACAAGAGGGGCTGTTCGATCACACCTTCGCGCGCCAGGATTTCGGCGATGCCGGCCGTGCCCGTATTGCGCGGAATCACGACCACCTGATCCTGATCGAGCGGCCCCGGCGCAGCCGCCTGACGCGCGACCAGCACCAGACCGATCACCGCGATCATGCAGATCAGGGCGAAGAAACTGAACAGCCCGCTCAGGGTCGACAGCAAGCCCCCACGCGGACGCCGGATGCGTGGCGGGGGTGGCGGTGCAATGGCCGGCTTGATCGCCTCACCGGGGCTGCGCGGGGCGATACGCCGTCCCTCGCGCCCGGTCGGATCATGTTGCTGGTCGGACGCAGCATCGTCTTTCGAGGGGCGTCTTGAAAACATGGTTCAACAATGGCTCTTCGAATTTGTCAGCATCCGCTCACGGTAACCTGCGCAGCCGCCGAATTGCGACATAGTCCAATGCAAATCTGTGGCGAAGTTACGTCAGCGCTGCCGTCGTGACAAGCGGATCGCCGGTGCGACAGGCAAAGACCAGGCCCGACTGCACGATGCCGCCGCGCCGGCAGCTTTTCCCGTAGCCGATCCCGAACGCGCCGGGCTCAGGCAACGCGGTTGAATATCAGCGAGGCATTGGTTCCGCCAAAACCGAAGCTGTTCGACAGGGCAACGTCGATCTGCTTCGGCTTCGCCTGGTTCGGCGCGAGATCGATGGCCGTCTCGACGGACGGGTTGTCGAGATTGAGGGTCGGCGGGACGATGTTGTCGCGCATGGCGAGCAGCGAGAAGATCGCCTCGACCGCACCGGCGGCGCCGAGCAGATGCCCGACGGCGGATTTCGTCGAGGACATGGCGAGACCCTCGACATTGTTGCCAACGAGCCGTTCCACCGCCTTCAATTCCAGCTCGTCACCGAGCGGTGTGGAGGTGCCGTGGGCGTTGATATAATCAAGATCACTGGCCTGAAGCCCGGCGCGCTTGAGAGCGGCGCGCATGCAGCGATAGGCGCCATCCCCATCTTCCGCCGGCGAGGTGATATGGTAGGCGTCGCCCGACAGGCCGTAACCGACGAGTTCACCGTAGATCTTCGCGCCGCGCGCCTTCGCGTGCTCGTATTCCTCAAGCACCACGATGCCGGCCCCCTCGCCCATGACGAAACCGTCACGGTCCTTGTCATAGGGCCGCGAGGCGCGCTCGGGCTCGTCGTTGAAACCGGTGGAGAGTGCACGGCAGGCGGCGAAGCCGGCCACCGAGAGGCGGTTGACCGGTGATTCCGTCCCGCCGGCCACCATCACCTCGGCATCGCCGAGGGCGATCAGACGCGCCGCGTCGCCGATGGCATGCGCCCCGGTCGAGCAGGCGGTGACGACGGAATGATTGGGGCCCTTGAGGCCGAATTCGATGGAGACGTAGCCGGAGGCAAGGTTGATCAGGCGCCCGGGAATGAAGAAGGGCGAGATCTTGCGCGGCCCGCGGTCGCGCAGGGTCAGCGAGGCCTCCGCAATACCCTCGATTCCGCCTATACCGGAGCCGATCAGGACGCCACTCTCGGCCTGGTCGTCATAGCTCTTCGGATGCCAGCCGGCATCGTCGAGCGCCTGGCGGGCCGCCGCCATGGCATAGACGATGAACGCGTCCACCCGACGCTGATCCTTGGGATCCATCCACTGATCGGGATTGAAGGTTCCATCGGAACCATCGCCGCGCGGGATCTGACAGGCGATCTTGCAGGGAAGATCCGATGTCTCGAAATTCCCGATCCGCGCAGCGCCGCTGCGACCCTGAAGCAGTCTCTGCCAGGTCTCTTCCACGCCACAGGCGAGGGGTGAGACCATGCCGAGACCGGTGACGACGACACGACGCATCATACCAACCCGTTCATGCAGGAAGTCGGCGGGATCGGGCGACCCCGCCGGTTACGGCACTCAGCCGGAATTCTTCTCGAGAAACTTGATGGCATCGCCGACCGTCACGATGGTCTCAGCGGCGTCATCCGGGATCTCGACGTTGAACTCTTCCTCGAACGCCATCACGAGCTCGACGGTGTCGAGGCTGTCGGCGCCGAGGTCATCGATGAAGTTGGCATTGTCCGTCACCTTGTCGGCTTCTACACCCAGGTGCTCGACAACGATCTTCTTCACGCGCTCAGCGATGTCACTCATCGTTGGTTCCTCGTATCACTCGTCGCTAACGCCCGCTCGGGATCGAGGGGCTGTTCAGTTAAAAGGGCCCGGCCGAGGCTCATGGTGAACGATCGGCTCGCGTGTGGTGCAAAAGCCTTATTTCGCTCCCGGGTCAAGCCCCCCAGCTACAGGTTGAGACAGGATTATCACGTCCCCGTCCCGGATGCGAGAGCCGCGTACGCCTCTTCGCAGGTTATCCAGAGGCTTATAACCTCTTCAGATCATTGCCATTCCGCCGTTCACGTGCAGCGTCTGCCCGGTCACGTAGGCAGCTTCGTCGCTGGCGAGATAAAGTACGGCGGATGCAACATCCTCGCCCGCGCCGAGACGCCCGGCGGGAACATTGGCGAGAATCGCCTCGCGTTGCTTGTCGTTGAGCGCATCGGTCATGGGCGATGCGATGAAGCCCGGCGCCACCGTGTTCACGGTAATGCCCCGGCTCGCCACTTCCTGCGCGAGCGCCTTCGACATGCCGATCAGCCCGGCCTTGGACGCGGCGTAGTTGCCCTGACCGGGATTGCCGGTCGTGCCCACCACCGAACCGATATTGACGATCCGCCCGGAGCGGCGGCGCATCATCCCCTTGACGGCGGCACGGGAAAGCCGGAAGGCGGCGGTCAGGTTGACCGCCAGCACCGTGTCCCAATCCTCGTCCTTCATGCGCATGAACAAGCCGTCGCGGGTGATGCCGGCATTGTTGACGAGGATATCAAGCCCGCCCATGGCCGCTTCTGCGGCGGGAACAAGCCCTTCGACGGCCTCCTTGTCACCGAGATTGGCGATCAGCGGATGAACCCGCTCGCCCATCGCGCCGGCCAGCGCGTCGAGCGCTTCCTGGCGGGTGCCCGAGATCGCCACATCGGCACCGCGCGCGTGCAACATGCAGGCAATGCCGCCGCCGAGCCCGCCGGTCGCGCCGGTCACGAGGGCCTTCTTGCCGGTCAGATCGAACATCTGCGAATCATCCTCTTCGTTGCAGGTGCAGTGGCTTACAGCGCCTGCCTGACCTTCTGGATATCGTCGGGCGCACCGACCGCCTGCCCGGTCGCGCCGGCGGCGATGCGCTTCGCAAGCCCCGTCAGCACCTTTCCGGCACCGATCTCGAAGAACTGCGTCACGCCCTGATCGGCCATGAAGGCGACGCTCTCGCGCCAGCGCACCGTACCGGTCACCTGCCGCACCAGCGCATCACGGATCGCTTCCGGATCGCTGACCGGCGAGGCTGCGACATTGGCGATGACGGGCACGACAGGCGCATTGATGGTAGCCGCCGCGAGCGCTTCACGCATCGCGTCGGCAGCGGGCGCCATCAGGGCGCAATGGAAGGGGGCGGAAACCGGGAGCATCACCGCGCGTTTCGCGCCGCGCTCCGTCGCCAGCGCCACGGCGCGCTCGACGGCGGCCTTCGTGCCGGAGACGACGACCTGCCCGCCGCCATTGTCGTTGGCGGGATCGCAGACCTCGCCCTGCGCGGCGTCACGGGCGATCTCGGCGGCCTGTTCGAATTCGAGCCCGAGCAGCGCCGCCATGGCGCCCTCGCCCACCGGCACGGCCTTCTGCATCGCGTCGCCGCGAATGCGCAGCAGCCGCGCCGTATCCGCAATCGAGAGCGCGCCGGCAGCCGCGAGCGCGGAATACTCGCCCAGCGAATGCCCTGCGACGAAGCGCGCGTGCTGCTTCAGATCGAGCCCGGCCTCGGCTTCCAGAACCCGCATGGTCGCGAGCGAGACCGCCATAAGCGCCGGCTGCGTGTTCGCCGTCAGCGTAAGCTCCTCGGCGGGGCCTTCGAAGATGATCTGCGAGAGCTTCTGCCCGAGCGCAGCATCGACCTCCTCGAACACCGCCCGTGCCGACGCGAAGGCATCGGCGAGCGCCTTGCCCATGCCCACACTCTGGCTGCCCTGTCCGGGGAATACGAATGCGCGGCTCATCGGGACTCCTTGCGGGTTGTGAGAATTTGCACGGGACGTTGCAAAGCGGGCGGCTCCTGTCAAGCCACACCGCAGCTCTGCCGCAGCGGCAACGCTAAACTCTTCAACAGATCAACAGTTTATTGGCTCACAGCCAGGGACGATCCGCCAGCTTCTTCTCGAAGCTATCGATGGCCGCGGCTTTCTCCAGCGTCAGGCCGATATCGTCGAGGCCGTTGAGCAGGCAGTGCTTGCGGAACGGGTCGATCTCGAAATGAACGATCCCGCCGTCGGGGCCGCGGATCTCCTGCGATTCGAGATCGACGGTGACCGTGGCGTTGCTGCCGCGCTCCGCATCCTCGAACAGCATTTCCAGCTCTTCAGGCTTCACCACGATGGGCAGAACGCCGTTCTTGAAACAGTTGTTGTAGAAGATATCGGCGAAGCTCGTGGAAATCACGCAGCGGATGCCGAAATCGAGCAGCGCCCAGGGCGCATGTTCGCGCGACGAGCCGCACCCGAAATTGTCGCCTGCGACAAGAATCTGCGCATTGCGATAGGCGGGCTGGTTCAAGACGAAATCAGGATTCTCGGAACCGTCCTCGTTGTACCGGCTCTCGGCAAACAGCCCCTTGCCGAGGCCCGTGCGCTTGATCGTCTTCAGATATTGCTTGGGGATGATCATGTCGGTGTCGATATTGATCACCCGAAGCGGCGCCGCGACGCCGGTGAGTACCGTGAAAGCTTGCATATCCGAAACCGTTCGATCACAAGAGCGACGACGAGCCGACGCGCGATGCGTCGGCGGCTTGGGCAGGCTCTTAGCAGAGGCAGGCGCCGAAAAAAAGCCGCATGCGCGCGCAATCGTCGGCGGCAAATCGCATGCACAGGTCGCGTGCGACCTCGTAACCGTTCCGGTTTGGATTGCAGCACGGCGCGCACGCGTCTAAGGGTAGCGCATTCTGAGGGTAGCGCATCATGTGGACGAAACTCGCCAATCCCGGTTTCTTCATGCGCTGGTCGGGCCGGCTGCTGCCATGGTTCGCCGGCGCGACCTTGCTCGTTTTCGCCACCGGAATGTATATGAGCTTCTTCATGGCCCCGCCCGATTACCAGCAGGGCGAGACCATCCGCATCATGTATATCCACGTGCCGTCGGCCTGGATGGCGCTGTTCCTCTATACCATGATGAGTATCTCGGCGATCGGCACGCTCGTCTGGCGCCATCCCCTGGCCGATGTCTCGCAGAAGGCCGCCGCCCCGATCGGCGCCGCCTTCACATTGGTCTGCCTGATCACCGGAGCGCTGTGGGGCAAGCCGATGTGGGGCACCTACTGGGTCTGGGATGCGCGGCTGACCTCCGTGCTGGTGCTGTTTCTCGTCTACGCCGGAATCATGGCCTTGTGGCGCGCCATCGACGATCCTGGTCGCGCCGCGCGTGCCGTGGCGATCCTGACCCTGGTCGGCGCGCTGAACCTTCCGATCATCCGCTTCTCGGTCGATTGGTGGAACACCCTGCACCAGCCGGCTTCCGTCTTCCGCCTCGACGGGCCGACCATCTATCCGGCCATGCTCTACCCGCTGCTCGTGATGGGCATCGCCTTCGCGCTCCTGGCCATCACCATGCATGCCTATGCCATGCGCACCGAGTTGATGCGTCGGCGCATCCGCACACTCAACATTCTCGAAGCCGAGCGGCTCGACAGCCGCGTCGCAGCCTGAGGCTTTCGCGAAATCGCCATGTTCAATCAATACGCCCCCTTCATCATCGCCTCCTACGCCGCCTTCGTCGCGATCATCGGCGGTCTGGGGCTCTATCTCGTGATCGACCAGCGCCTGCAGAAACGCGCTCTGGCCGAGCTTGAGACGCGTCAGCCGAAACGGAGTTCCCGCCGATGAGCGACGACAGCGTCAATCAGCCGACCAGCGGGACCGAAGCGGAGAAGGTTCGTCCGCCCAAGCCGCGCATCCGCTTCATCCACATCCTCCCGGTCGTGATCCTGCTCGGCGTGTCCGGCGTCTTCTTCGTGCGCCTGTTCGGTGAAGATCCCTCGCGGGTTCCCTCCGTCATGCTCAACCGCCCGGCGCCGGAATTCACGCTCGCGCCGCTGGAGAACCTGCGCCGCGCCGGCGAACCGGTTCCCGGTTTCTCCCGCGAGGATCTACCCCTGCCCGCCGATGGCGCGGCGAAGGTGAACATCGTCAATGTCTGGGCTTCCTGGTGCGTGCCCTGCCGCGACGAGCATCCCGTGCTGATGGATCTGGCCGATGATCCGGAAGTCCGGGTGCTGGGCATCAATTACAAGGATGGTCCGGAGAACGCGCGGCGCTTTCTCGGGACACTCGGCAATCCCTTCGACAGGGTCGGCGTCGATCCCAATGGTCGTTCAGCCATCGAATGGGGCGTCTACGGCGTACCCGAAACCTTCATCGTCGATGCCGATGGCGTCATCCTGCACAAGCATATCGGCGCGATCACGCCGAGCCAGGTTGAGGGGTTCCTCGCCCAGGTGGAGGCCGCCAAACGCAGCGATACAGCCAGTCGCTGAGCACCCGGTCGAATCCCCAACCCTACCCGCAGACCTAGGCGTCCCGTATCGCCCGGCGCAGCAGAGCCAGCAGCGCGGGCGCATCGTCGAAGAGCGCGGTAACCGGCAGAACGGCGAGATCGTCCAGCTCCGGCAGACGCACGGCGTCTTTTTCCGTGGTCACAAGGGTGAGCCCGCCTTGTGCGGCGCGCTCTTGCAGCCGGGTGATATCCTGCGGACGATAGGAGTGGTGATCCGGGAAGGTCACGCTATCAGCGATATCGATCCCCACCTCCGCCAACGTATCGAAGAATTTCTGTGGACGCCCGATTCCGGCAAAGGCCAGACAGCGGCGGGCGCGCAAAGCGGCAACGGCCTGCGCATCGGGTTCCAGCCGCGCCCGGAATACCGGTAGACCGCGCGCCCGCGCCTCATCTGCAAGCGCATCGCCAGGCGCACCCTTGCCCATGACGATCAACGCGTCAGCGTGTTCCCACTGGCGCGCGAGCGGCGCCCTCAGCGGCCCGGCGGGCAAGCACATCCCGTTCATCACGCCGACGGCGCCATCCACGAGGATCAGCGAGAGATCCTTGGCGAGCGACGGATTCTGGAACCCGTCATCCATGACGATCACGCTCGCGCCGATCTGCCCGGCCTCGTTGGCCCCGGTAGGCCTGTCGCGCGAAACGATCACCGGTGCGCCGCGTGCGAGCAGAAGGGGCTCGTCGCCGACGAGGGTATGACCATGCTGCTGCGGATCGACCTCAACCGGGCCGCGCAGGCGACCGCCATGGCCGCGCGTGAGAAAGGCCGGGCGCTCGCCGATCTCCTCCAGGAGCGCCGCAATCGCCAGCGCGGCGGGCGTCTTGCCGGTCCCGCCGACAGTGAAGTTGCCGATGCAGACCACTGGCAGCGCCGCACGCTCGACGGGACGGCCCATGCGCCAGGCGGTAACGCCGCCATAGAGCCGGGCGACCGGCGCGAGCAGCATTGCCGGAAGACGCGCCGACAGCCCGGTCGCCGGACCGGATCGCCCTCCCTGCCAGAAGGCCGGGGCACGCATCACCGCCGCTCCATCTTCACATCGAGAATATAGGGCTCCACCGCGCGCAAGGTACGCTCAAGCGCGCCGCCGAGCGACTGCACTGCCTCATACCCCGCCCGGGCCATCTCCCGCGTCAGGGCCGTATCGGCGATGAGATCCTCCAGCGCCGCAGCGAGCGCTTTCGCATCGGCCACCGGCAGCGCGCCACCAGCCCGGTCGATCGTGGCGTAGACCTCGGCAAAATTATGAACATGCGGACCGTGCAGGATCGCCGTGCCGAGCTTCGCCGGCTCGATCGGGTTCTGCCCGCCATGCGCGATCAGCGATCCGCCCACGAAGACAAGCGGCGTCAGGCGGTAGAACAGCCCGAGTTCGCCGATCGTATCGGCGATATAGAAATCGACATCACGCTCGGGCTGTTCGCCGAGAGAGCGCCGCGCCGGGTTGAGGGCGGAATCCGTGGCGATTTCCGCCAAGGCCTCACCGCGATGCGGATGGCGCGGCGCGATGATGGTCAGGAGTTTCGGATAGCGCCGGGCGAGCGCGCGATGGATCGCCACCACCATCTCCTCCTCGCCCGGATGCGTGCTCGCCGCCACCCAGACGGGCCGCCCCGCGATCATCCCCTGCAGGGCCGAAACGGTACGCGGGTCGGCGGGAGGCGGCGGCGAATCGAATTTCAGATTGCCTGCCACCACCACATGCGGGGCACCGAGCCGCTGCAGCCGCTCGGCATCGCCCATATTCTGCGCCAGACAGAGGGAAAACCGCGCAAGCAGCGCCTCAGCCAGTTTCGGCAGTCGTGACCAGCGCCGGAACGAGCGTTCGGAAAGGCGTCCGTTGATCAGAATGAGCGGAATCGCACGATATTCGAGCGCGAGAATGGCATTGGGCCAGATCTCGGATTCAGCGAAGAGCGCGATATCAGGTTGCCAGTAATCGAGGAAACGGCGCATGTAGCGCGGCACGTCGATGGGCACGAACTGGTGGATGGCGCCGGGCGGCAACCGCTTGGCGATGATCTCGGCGGAGGTGCGTGTGCCGGAGGTCACCAGCACCGTGACTCCACGCCGGCTCAGCCGCTCGATCAGCGGCAGGATCGCCATGGTCTCGCCGATACTGGCCCCGTGAAGCCAGGCGAGATGCCCCGGCGGGCGCTCTCGCCCGGCAATGCCACGCCGCTCCCGCATGCGCTCGGGATCTTCCTTGCCCTTGCGTCGGCGCGCCATCAGGATGGCGGCAGCTGCCGGCTCCAGCGCTGCGAGGCCGTAATGATAAAGGCGGAGCAGCAAGGGCATGTCGGGCCTGGACGGGGCACGCATCACGGCGCCTCCGCCGTCTGGCTCGTACCCGGAGACTTGGCCCCGGGATCCGACGAGCCGATCAGGGCATAGGCGCGGGCATGCACCGCATCGAGACCTTCCTCGACCTGCTTGCGATAACGCTCCGCACTCTCGGCGTCGAGCTCGCGCGGTACCGTGATCGGATCGCCGAGCACCATCGCCCCTTTCGAAAAGGGCAAGCCGATCGAGGCCTTGTCCCAGCTGTCGAAGTCTTTGCGACGACTGGCCACCACGGCGACCGGCACGATCGGGCGCCGGGACAGGCGCGCCAGAGTGATGATCCCCTCCCCCGCCCGCCGAGAGACCTTCGGCACATCGGCCGTCATCACGACCATCTCCCCGGCGTCGAGCGCCTTCAGCATCCCGCGCAGGGCAGCGGCACCCCCTTTTTCACGAAGGCGTCCACGCCCGCGATCACCGGAGCCGCGAATCGCCCGGATGCCGAGATAGCGCAGGGCGATGGCATTCAGCTCGCCGTCACCGGAGCGCGAAACGAGGCTCGCAGCCCTGTCCTGCGGACGCCTGGCGAAGTGAATCATGAAATGCTGACCATGCCACATCGCAGCGATGACCGGCATCTGCGGACCGATCCGGTCATAGGCGTCGGCGGGCTCCATCACGAAGCGACCGGTGCGCCGCACAAGGCCGAGATAGCCCGCGAGCAGGAAACCGATGGCCTCCTGAACGGGCCGGGAGCGACCGAGACGTTTCAGCAATCCCATCGCCGCCGCCTGAAAGCTCAGCTCTGCGGAGGATCGAGGAGGCGATGCAGATGCACGATGAAATAACGCATTTGCGCGTTGTCCACCGTCGATTGCGCCTTCGCCTTCCACGCGGCATAGGCGCTGGCATAATCGGGAAAGATGCCGACGATGTCGAGGGCATCGAGATCATGAAACTGCACTTCCTCGACACCGGTGAGTTCGCCGCCGAAAACGAGATGCAGCAGTTGTTTCCTGGTCGTGGTCACTTCGCTCATGGGACAATCCACGAATTGGGAGGACAGATGACACGCGCCGTCGGCGGTTACACCGCACGGGAGCGCTTCGCGGGCTCCGTCATGGCCTCAATCAATTGAGGATGCAAGACTGATGAGGCTGCAAACAGCTCGGAATGAACCGGTTCGGAGGCATTATAGCGCGGATCATGTCCCCCGAAGTCCGTGATCACACCGCCGGCCTCGCGCAGGATCAGATCCGCTGCAGCGAGATCCCAGTCGCGGGCATTGCGCGAGACCAGCGCGATATCCACATCGCCGGCCGCAACCCGGGCGAGGCGCAAGGCGAGAGACGGGATCTTCGGCAGCGCCGTCATGCCGCCGACCCGGCGCATGGCCGCATCAATCATCGGCTGTGGGCCGGAAACGCGGGCCTGCTTCACATGCTCCTGAGGCGACACCCTGATCGGAACACCGTTGGCGAAGGCCCCGCCCCCGGCGCGCGCCTCGTAGAGCGTATCGAGCGCCGGCCCGTGCACGATGCCCAGAACCGGCATGTCGTCGATCAGGAGCGCGATCGCCACCGACCAGTCGCGATGGCCGGATAGAAAGGCGCGGGTACCGTCGATCGGATCAACGATCCAGACCAGTTTCGAGCCGATCCGGTTATGGTTGTCCGCTGTCTCCTCGGATAGCCAGGCGGCCTCGGGCAGCATTTCGGACAAGCGAATCTTGAGGAAGGTATCGACCGCGACATCCGCCTCGGTGACCGGAGAACCACCGTCCTTCGACCAGATCCGCGCGCTCGTCTTCTCGCCGGGTCGGAAATAGCGCTGCGCCATTTCACCGGCCTCGCGTGCAACCGCGCGCAGGGGATCGGCAAGAACATTGATCTGGTTTATCGTGAGCGACATTCGAGCCTGTTGCAGCGCCAAAACCGGGAAGGCACCATTCTTAGTCCGATTCGGCTAAGCAATGGCTAATTCCATCCGGCGGCTGGAGCGATCTGGCATGGTTATGCACATCTGTTTCACGAGAAGATGGGATGGCGCCCCCGATTGTTCAAGCACGGGGATGCGCGGGTGGGCGTCGCAGCCTATCCTGCCATGGTGATTCGTGAAGCCTTGCGGGAAGCGATGCAGCCCCATTCGAACATCCGACATGCCGAGACTGCGGATCCGGAAGCCCGGCATCCGGTCGTTCGCCGGCTCGACCCGGTCCTGATCGACCGCATCGCCGCCGGCGAGGTGGTGGAGCGGCCGGCAGCTGCGGTGAAGGAACTGGTCGAGAACGCCATTGATGCCGGCGCCCGGGCCATCTCCGTCGAGATTACCGATGGCGGACGCCGCCTGATCCGGGTCACGGATGACGGCTGCGGCATGCACGCGCAGGATCTCGCCCTCGCAGTGGAGCGCCACGCCACGTCCAAACTGCCCGGCGGCGATCTTTCCGACATCCGCACGCTCGGTTTCCGTGGAGAAGCCCTGCCCTCGATCGCCGCCGTCAGTCGCCTGACGATCACCTCCCGCCCGCCCGGCGCGGAGAACGGCCTGTCAATGCGCGTCGATGCCGGTCTCAGGCAACCCGTCATGCCCGCCCCGGCCATGACGGGGACGCGTATCGAGGTGGCGGACCTGTTCATGGCCACACCGGCGCGGCTGAAGTTCCTCAAGAGCGACCGCGCCGAGGCTCAGGCCGTCGCGGAAGTTGTGCGCCGCCTCGCTGTCGCGCATCCACAGATCCGCTTCTCTCTTACGGGCGAGCACCTTACCGATTTCTCCTGGCCTTCGGAAGAGCCGGGTCAGGAGGGCCTCGCTCGCCGGCTGGCACGGGTCCTCGGTCGGGATTTTCCCGAAAACGCCATCAGCATTGACGCCGCCCGCGAGGGCTTTGCCCTGCGCGGCGCGATCGGGCTGCCTACCTTCCACCGCGGAACGGGCGCACATGTGCATTTCGTCGTCAACGGGCGCCCCGTCCGCGACAAGCTGCTGCTCTCCGCCGTGCGCGGCGGCTATGCCGACGTGATGGCCTCGGACCGGCATCCGGTCCTGGCCCTGTTCATCGATTGCGACCCGGCCATCGTCGATGTCAACGTCCATCCGGCCAAGACCGAGGTGCGTTTCCGGGAGCCGGGGCTGATCCGCTCGCTCGTCGTCTCCGCCATTCGCGACGCGCTGGCGCGGGCCGGGCACCGTTCGGCGACGACGGGTGGGGCGGGGATGATGGCGGCCATGCAGGCTCATTCCGGCGCGGCGCGCCATGGCTGGAGCAGCGGTACGGCACATGCGTCCCGCCCCGCCTCCCGCCCCGCCTCCTGGCCCACGCGCTGGCAAGCCCCGCTCGGTCACGGGCATCCACCCGGAGAGGAAGCCCAGGAGGGCACGGCACCGTTCGGTGACGGCGGAACATACCACGCAGGCTTCGGCGAGACTGCACAAACCGCCTTCGAGGCCTTTCCGCCTTCCGCCGATGCACGCGCCGACGATATCCCACACGATCCGGAGCGACTCGATCATCCCCTCGGCGCAGCGAGAGCGCAATTGCACGAAACCTATATCGTCGCGCAAACCCGCGAGGGCATCGTCATCGTCGATCAGCATGCCGCCCATGAGCGCCTCGTCTATGAGCGGCTCAAACGCGAGCGCGAACAGGCGGGAATCGCCCGGCAGCTTCTGCTCATTCCCGAGATCGTCGAGCTCGATCCGCTCGATGCCGCGCGTGTCACGGAGGCGGCCCCGGATCTCGAGAGCCTCGGGCTGGGGATCGAACCGTTCGGGCCCGGAGCCGTCGCCATACGGGAGGTGCCCGCCGCGCTTGCGGATGGTGACATGCGCGCGCTTTTGCGTGATGTCGCCGACGCGCTCGCGGAAACCGGCGAGGCCGCCCCCCTCGCCCGCCGGCTCGACGCCGTGCTCTCGCGCATCTCCTGCCACGGCTCCATCCGCTCCGGGAGACGCCTGCGTGCCGCAGAAATGGATGCGCTGCTGCGAGAGATGGAAGCGACCCCGCTTTCCGGCCAGTGCAACCATGGCCGCCCGACCTATGTGAGCCTCGATCTGGCCGATATCGAGAAGCTGTTCGGGCGGCGGTGACGGCACCATGCCGCCTCAGCGATCACGCTCCTTCCCGACAAGCCCGTCGAGCTTGACGCCCTCGCGCACAAGCACGGCGAAGATCAGCCCGCCCAGCGCATTACCGCCGAGGATCGTGCCGAGAACGACGGTAGCCCGCGGCCAGCCCATGGGGAAATCCGCCATGATTCCGACGAACAGGGCAATCGATGTCGTGACGGCGTGGTGCAGGCCGAGCGCGCCTATCACCACGCCGATCAGGCAGATGAAGAGAAACTGGCTGGTCGTGTCGCGCCCGCCCGCGATCAGCCAGGAGAGCAGCCCCATCAGCCAGCCGGTGAGCAAGGCGCTCGCCATGATCACGCCGAGGGAATAACGCCCGAGATATTCGGCGAAACGGACGAAATCATCGAGGCTGGCAATCTTCAGCGCCGGGGCGATGGTGGCGATGAAGATCGCCAGCACGAAGCCACCGGTGAGATTGCCGGCCAGCACCAGCCCCCAGAGCCGCATCAGGGTCCTGACGCGGTTTTCTCCCGTCAGAACCGGGAAGGTCGCGATGGTGGAATATTCCGTATAGAGATCCGTATGCCCCAGGATGGCGATGACGAAACCCACTGCGTAGGCGCAGCCGAAGAGCAGTCGCTGCAACGGCTCTCCCGTCACCTCGCCATAGGCGCCGACGATCATCCCGAGCAGCAGCACGCTGATGCCGGCGCACATCCCGGCGATCACGCCCGAGGAAAACAGCGCCATGGCGGGACGCGCCAATTCCGCCATGGCATCCTCGTGCTCGGAATCGAACATGGCGCGATAGGAAGTCAGCGCCTCTCGCGGAGGATGCGCGTCGGGTCCGTCGCCGTTGTCGAAGCGGTTCATGCCATCTCCATCGCCGTCATCAGGGCCCCGACCGGTCTCCCTCCCCCACGAGGGATCAAGGGTGGGTTAACCCGGGTGCAAGAGCATCAACCTCGATCGTCAACGCCGGCCATCTCCATACATCACCCGTCACCCTGCCGTAAAACCGCAGGCGCGAGGCGGCCCGAACGGGATCGGCACCAGCGCGCGGCAGGGAGCCTTGCGCGTGGGGCCTTGCGGGAATATCCATGCCACCGGCTTGGAAGCCGCAACCGGATCGCGCATCGCCAGCGATGCAGCAATGACAACGACGCGGCAGCGACAGGGAGGGCATGCATGCCCGCGACGACGCCGCCGCATGGCGAGGCGAGCATGGCCGCGCTGATCGGCCGGATCCTGCTGCCCTTCGGCATCGCCTATTTCTTCAGTTTCCTCTACCGCACCGTCAATGCCGTCGCCGGGCCGGAAATTGCGGCCTCGCTCGCTCTCACCCCGGGCGATCTCGGCCTTGTCACCAGCGCCTATTTCCTCACCTTCGCGCTGTTCCAGGTGCCGCTCGGCATCCTGCTAGATCGCTATGGCCCGCGTTTGGTCGAAGCCGCCCTGCTGCTCGTCGCCGGCGGGGGTGCACTCGTCTTTGCCATGGCGGATTCGATCGCGGCGCTCACCATCGGGCGCGGATTGATCGGGCTCGGCGTCTCGGCCTGCCTGATGGCGGCGCTGAAGGCCAATGTACAGTGGTTTCCCGCCGCGCGGTTGCCGCTGGCCAACGGCATCATCCTGTCGATGGGAGGGCTTGGCGCCATCGCCGCCACGACGCCGGTGCAGATCGCCCTGACACAGACGGACTGGCGCATGATCTTCATTGCCCTCGCGGCGATGACGGTCGCGGTCGCCGTTCTGCTCTTCGCGGTGGGGCCGCGTCACACGAAAACGGGCGTACCCGAGAGCTGGGGTGAGGCCATTCGCGGAGCGGGGCGTGTCTTCCTCTCACCGGTCTTCCTGCGCATCGCACCGCTCGTGGTGATCGGCCAGGCGACGTTTCTGGCCTATCACGGGCTATGGGCCGCGATCTGGATGCGTGATGTCGAAGGCGTGCCGGCTGCGAACGTGGCCGCCATTCTTGGCATCGCGACGACCGGCATCATCTTCGGCTCTCTGGGGACCGGGTTGATCGCCGACCGGCTGCGCCAGCGCGGCGTGCCGGTACTGCACACGGCTCTGGGCTTTTCCTTGTGTTTCATCGCGGTGCAGGCCGCTCTCGTCTTCGGGCTCCCCCTGCCCGGCATCATCCTGTGGACGGCCTTCGCCTTTTTCGGCTTGAGCACCATGCTCTATTACGCCGTGCTCAACGCCGCCTTCCCGCCGGAACTGGGCGGGCGCGTCTCGACGGCGGTCAACATGCTCGTCTTCTCCACCGCCTTCGTGCTGCAATGGCTGGTCGGCATGCTGCTCGAACCCTGGGATGGGGCGGAACGCGTCCTCGCGCACCGCGCCATCTTCGGCACGCTGGCCGGGTTGCAATTCCTCGCGCTCTTCATCCTCCCGCGCCGGGTCGCCACGCGCGACGATCCGAAGGCGGAAGAAAGGCAAGGCTGACGCCCATGCCGCACCGCCCCCTCCCTTAGGGAAGAGATCAAGGGTGCGGTGACGCGCGTGCGGATAGTTCAACCCCGGCGGCCGCTAGCCCCCAGCCGCCGACACCATGCGCAGCCGCTTTCAGCCGCCGAGGCGCTTCTTGCGCTGTGCGAGCGTGCGCAGGCGCAGGGCATTGAGCTTGATGAAGCCTTCCGCGTCGCGGTGGTCATAGGCGACGGCGCCTTCCTCGAAGGTCACCAGATCCTGATCGTAGAGCGAGAACGGGCTGGTGCG
>Ga0076929_100802_pt1 | contig 15559 bp, 15 predicted proteins | sample HotLakConUCCSL28_FD_87104 | JGI IMG/M metagenome (GOLD analysis project Ga0076929, IMG submission 87104) | Hypersaline microbial mat communities from Hot Lake, Washington, USA - Hot Lake Consortium UCC-SL28 (version 3) (version 3) | ecosystem: Environmental > Aquatic > Thermal springs > Hot...
GATTTCGGGGAAACAGACTGTGAACCTCGTACTTACAGTGGCCGAGGTCACGGCTCCGGTCTTTCTGCTCGCCGCGATCGGCTTTGCCTGGGTAAAGGGCGGATGGGACTATCCGGCGGCCTTCGTCACGCGGCTGGCCATGACCCTGGCGATGCCCGCGCTGATCTTCTCGGCGCTGATGCTCTCGCCGGCCGATCCGCGCACACTCGGCGACCTCGCACTGGCCGCGCTCGCGGCCTACGCGCTGGTGGGCCTCGCTTTTCTCGGGCTCGCCGCCGTGGCGGGGCTCGACAGGCGCACCTACGTCGCGCCTCTTGCGATGGGCAACACCGGCAATCTCGGGCTGCCCCTGGCGCTCTTCGCCTTCGGCGAGACGGGGCTGGCCTTCGCCGTGGTCGTGTTCGCGGCGATGTCGGTTCTGGGGTTCACGCTCGGCATGGCGCTGGTTGCCGGCCGGGGCAGCCTCCTGACGCTCGCGCGCGAGCCGGTGGTCTGGGCAACGGCGGCCGGCGCCCTGTTTCTGTGGCAGGGGTGGCAGACCCCGCCCGTGCTGACCCGGGCGATCGAGCTTCTGGGGCAGATGATGATCCCGCTGATGCTGATCACGCTGGGCGTGGCCATCGCGGGGCTCAGGCCCGGGCGGCTCTGGCAGGCGCTGGGGCTTGCGGTGCTCAAGCTGGCGGTGTGCCTGCCCATCGGCTGGGGCGCCGCGCGGCTCTTCGGGCCGGAGGCGGATGCGCAGGCGGTGCTGCTGCTGCAGATCGCCACGCCGGTGGCGGTGACCTCCTACCTCATCGCCCAGCGATTCGGCGCCGATGCCGAGGCGGTGGCCGGGCTCGTGGTGGTCTCCACCGCGCTCTCGGTCGGGTTTCTGCCGGTCCTGCTGGCGCTGCTCTTGTGAACTCACGAAATCGTCCCTGTCTCGCGGCGCGCGGTTGCGATAGAGTGGCCGCAAAAGCCGCGAAGCGGCACAGGCATAAAATCGTGCGAAACACGGAGCTCGGGGCAGATGAGCAGGCCTCTCCTCGCGATCGTGCTGCTGGTGGTGCTCGCCTCCTGCGGAACGCGCTACAACTCGGCACCGCGCAACCTCGATGACGCTTGCGCCATCGTCTCGGAGCGGCCGGCCTACCTGCGCGCGATGCGCGCGACCGAGCGGCGCTGGGGCGTGCCGGTGCATGTGCAGATGGCAACGATCTACCAGGAATCGAAATTCATCGGGAACGCCCGCACCCCCTACCGCTGGGCGCTCGGGGTGGTCCCCATGGGGCGGCAGAGCTCGGCCTTCGGCTATTCGCAGGCGCTCGACGGCACCTGGGACGAATACCGCCGCGAGACGGGGCGCTTCCGCGCACGCCGCGACCGCATCACCGATGCCACAGATTTCATGGGCTGGTACATGAACAAGACGGTCGAGCGAAACGGCATTCCGCTCACCGACGCCCGGAGGCAGTATCTCGCCTACCACGAGGGGCACACCGGCTATGCGCGCGGCAGCTACAACGTCAAGTCGTGGCTCCTGCGGGTTTCCGGGGAGGTCGGAGACCGCTCCGCGCTCTACGAGCGGCAACTCAGGGCCTGCCGCCGCGCCTGAACGCCGCGGGGCTCAGCTCTCTTCCAGCCCCCTTGAGCGCATCTCGGCGCGAATGTTGAAGAGCCGCTCGGGCACCCGCCTTCCCTCGGTCACGTCACCGAAAACGACGGTGGTCTGCGCGCCGGTGGCATCGGTCACGATCCACTGGCGCAGGCGCACGGGATCGGCGGTGAACACCAGATCGAGCGTGCCGATATCGGGATTCGCCGGATCCTGCATCCGAAGGGTGGTGGTGGTGCCGTCGTCCAGAAGATCCGCAACCATGCCGCTTTCCGCCAGATCGACATCGCGATCGAGCAGGATCTTGAGCGGCGTCTGGGCAAGCGGATAGCGGTCCACCCCCTGGTTCGATACAGGATCGAACACCGCGAGCTGCCCGCCGCCGGCGATCACCAGCGCCTCCATGGGCGGGTCGTATTCGAAACGGATGCGCCCGGGGCGCTTGATGTAGAGCGTGCCCGTGGAGAGCGATCCGTCGGGGTTGATCTGGGTGAACGCGCCCTCGACGGTTTCGAGAGCCCCGAGATAGCCGGACAGCACATCGAGCGGCAGGGGCTCCGCCCGGGCGGCAGGTGCGCCGAGGATCAGCGCGGCGGCGCCGGAGAGGCCGGCAAGGCAGGCGCGGCGGGTGGGCATCGGACGCGAACTCCTTCGTCGGGCGGCATTCTTTCCGGGCCGCCCCGTGCGGACGGACCCTGGCACCGAGATAGGGCCGCCCGGCGGGATATGCGATAGCGCCCTGCCTGCCGGAACGAAATCGCCGGGACCGGCGGCCGCACATTCCCGCGCGCGGCGCCCGGCGGCCGATGCACGGCCCGGCGCGCTGCCTTCAGTCGCCCCCGCCGCCGAGGATCTCGTCTTCCTCGTCCAGCGCGGAGATGCCGAGCGCCTCGAGCCCCGATTCGAGGTGGTCGGCGAAATGGGGCGTGCCGATCAGGTAGTCCGCCGTGGGGGTGGTGGCTTCCTCCAGCGCCGTGCGCTTGGCCTCCTCGATCTCCTCGGGGCCGAAGCTCTCGCGGCCCACCCACATCACGGCGACAAGGCTTGCCGCCTCGTCTTCGTTGAGGCCGTCGAGCATGGCGCGCAACTCGGGCTCGGCCCTGTCGAACTCGTGGGCGAGCAGGATGATCTGGGCAATCTTGGCGTTGGAAATGTCGAGCATCGGCGCGGTCTCCTGATCGACGGGAATCGCGCGCAGGATCGCTCCGTCGGCGCACGGGGGCAAGGCGCAGCGGCGCGGCGCGGCGCGCCTCAGCCGGCTTTCGAGAATATCCGGTAGTAGATCGCGTCGGGCAGGAATTGAGCGATGCGGAACACCAGCGAGAAGAGAAAGGGAAAGCTCGTCTTGAAGCGTCCGGAGTTCATGTGGTCGAACACGCGTCGGGCGGCCTCCTCGGGCTCCATGATGAAGGGCATCTTGAAGTCGTTCAGATCGGTGGTGCGGGTCTTGATGTAGCCGGGATTGACGACCTGGACATCGATGCCCGAGCCGCGCAGATCGCAGTACATCGTCTCCGCGAGCGACATCACCCCGGCCTTCGAGGCACCGTAGCCCACCGCGCCGGGAAGGCCGCGGAACCCCGCGAGGCTGCCGATGATCACGACATGCCCGTGCCCGCGTTCGTTGAAGCCGGGCATCACCGCGCCGAGCGCCCGGAAGGTGCCGGTGAAGTTGATGTCGGCCATGGCGACGGCGCGCTTGGCATCCCATTCGCCCGCCTTCATGGGCCAGTAGACGGCGGCGATCAGCACGATCCCGTCCACCTCGCCCAGCGCCTCGGCGGCCTCGGCCACGGAGGCATCATCGGCGATGTCGATCGGCAGAACCTCCGCCTTGCCGGGCAATTCCGCGGCCAGCTCCTCCAGCCGATCCAGGCTGCGGGCCGAGAGCACCAGCGAAACGCCGGCGCGGCTCATGGCGTGGGCGAGCGCCCGGCCGAGCCCCTCGCTTGCGCCCACGAGCCAATAACGCTTGCCTGCCCAATCCCTCATGCCGCCTTCTCCTGGCCGGTGTCCTTGGGCCGCATGGTGGCCACCAGCTCGGCCACCTTGATTCCGTACTTGCGAAACTGGCTGCGGTTCACGATCGCACCGTTCTCGAGAAGGTACATCCAGTCGGTCGTGTCGAGCACGTGCCCGCCGGAACTCTCGGGCAGGCGAATCCGGTACTTGAGCTGGAGCGCCGGGCCGCAAAGCTGGCCGGTGCCGGTGCCGATCACGTCGGCGGCGCGCGCCTTCACCGAGCCGTCGTTGCCGACCTCGAGTTGCCACTCGCGGTTCTGCTCGTTGCCGTTGTCGTAGCGGAAATGCTCCTTCATCACGCCGCGGTTGCCCTCCCAGCGGGCATCGAAATCGGCGGTGAACCGCGAGGCGACCCGCCCGGTGGGGCCGTAGATCACACCTTCGCAGGCGATGAGGCCGTTGAGATGCTCGCGCAGGTCGAGTTGCGGGCCCTTGCCGGCATAGTCCCGGGGCGCCTGCGCATGGAACGTCAGGAACCGGGTGCGCAGCACCGCGAGGACGGCCGCCAGTGCGACGCCGAGAAGGATGTAGAATAGTGCGTCCATGGGTCAGCTCTCCTGAAGGGGGGTGGCCACCAGGAGGGCGACCGCAATGAGTTTGAGCGCGCAGGGCACGAGCGCGTAGAGAATGGTAAGCATCTGGAGCGCCTGCTCGGAGTTGTCCGGCGCGCCGGAAACGAAGCCCACCGCGCCGAGCAATGGCAGAAGCGTCGCGGCCGCGAAGGCGAGCGTGAACTTCGTGACGAACGACCAGAGCCCGAAGGCCTGCCCTGCGCCCGGCGCGACATGGGCCATGCGGCGGGCGAAGATCGCCGAAAGCAGGGTCATGTCCGCGCCCAGCGCCGCGCCCGAGGCGATGCAGATGACGGCGAAGGCCAGCGTGTCGCCCGCGCCCAGCGTCGCCGCCCAGCCGAAGGCGGCGATGGAAAGCGCCATGCCGAGCACAAGCATCTCCTTGGTGCCGAAGCGCTCGGCGGCCCGGCCCCACAGCGGCGCCGAGGCCGCCGCGGAAAGGAAGAAAAGCAGCAGCAGCGGGCCCTCGAACCCCGGCGCCGAAAGCCGGCTCTCCACGAAGAAGAGAAAGAGCGTCGAGGTGACGGCCACGGGCGTTGCGTTGACGAGCGCGATGAGCAGCAGCCTCCGGGCGATCCCGTCGGCGAGCACGGCGCGGAACCCGGTGTTCGCCTCGACAGGCACCGCCACCCACTCGGCCCGCATGTAGGCGGCCGCGAGGAGCGCGATGGCCACGAAACCCACCGCGAAGACCGCGAAGGGCCCGGGCGGCACGCCCGTCAGCGCGGTGGGGGCCACCGCCGCGAGGCACACGCCGAGAAGCGCCCCCGTCTCGCGCCAGGCGGCAAGCCGCACATGCCCGCGGCCGGGCAGGCTCTCGGCCTTCTGCACGCCCTGGGCGTAGAAGCTGATCGTGAGAAAGCTGAACGCGGTGAAGAGGCCGGTGAGCGTGATCGCGAACCACGCCAGCGGCGCGATGGGCGGGGACACCGCGAAGAGCCCGAGCATGGAGAGCCCCAGGACCGTCACCGCGATGCCGACGGCGAGGGCTCGGCGCGCCCGCGCCGCCTCCGAGAGCCAGCCGAGAACCGGATCCTGCACGAAATCGAAGAGCCTCAGCGCGAAGAGCACCGCTCCGAGCGCGGCGAGGCTCAGGCCGTACTCGTCGGCATAGAACTTGGGCGCGTGGATGTAGATGGGCAGGCCCGCCATGGCCAGCATGGCGGCGAAGAGTGCGTAGGCGGGCAGCCGTTCCGCGCGCGCGCCGCTCACCGGCTCACCTCCTCGGCCGGCGGCGCGGGGCGCCGGTGGTAGCGGGCGCCCTTCAGGAAGAGCTTGAGCGCCTGCCAGTGGATCAGCGCAAGCACGCGGCGCGAACCGAAGGGGCGCCGCAGGGCGGCCGCGAGGATCGCGCGGTTCGTCAGCGGCCGGCGCGGGCCGGTGAGCGTGGCGATGAGCCCGCCGCCCTCCGTCTCGGCGTTGCCGCGGCTGTAGTCGATCCAGATGCCGATCTTTTCGGGCCGGATGTCGAAGCGGAAGCTATAGCCGCCCTCGATGGGCTGGAACGGCGAGACGTGGAAGATCTTGCGCGCCGCCAGCTCGTCGCGCCGGGTGATGGGCGCGAGATCCTCGTGGTGCACGAGGTAGGAGTGCCGATCGCCGAAGGTGTTGGTGACCTCGGCGATCACGACCCGCAGGGTTCCCTCGCTGTCGTGGCAGAGCCAGAAACTGACCGGGTTGAAGACATGGCCCAGCACCCGCGGCTGCGCGAGCAGCAGAACCCGGCCGGGCACGTCGAGCCCGTGGGCCGCGAGCACCTCCCGCACCCATGCCGCGCCGCGGCCCCGGCCGCGCGGGCCGCCGTGATCGGCATCCCAGAGCGAGGTGAAGCCGCGGCGGTTGCGGCGAAAGAGCCCGGGCGCCTCGGGGGCCCGTTCGGCGTCGAGGAGCACATAGTCCACCGAATAGCGGAACGCGTTGGCGATCTCGCCGCGGCGCCCGTGAAAGGTCTGGCCCGGGATATGCTCGATGGCGGCGGTCACGCGGCCGTTGCCGCGCTGGCATCCCGGGCGCCGAGCGCCTGCGCCACCTCGATCCCGCTCGAGAGCCCGTCCTCGTGGAACCCGTTTTTCATCCATGCACCGCAGAACCAGGTGCGCGCTGTTCCGTTCATCCGCCGCACCTTTCCCTGCGCGGCAAGCGCGGCGGCATCGTAGACGGGATGGCGGAAGGTGGTGGCGTGGTGGATGCGCTCCTGCCGGATGTGGCGCGTGTTGTTGAGGGTCACGAAGAGCGGGTCGTCCTGCGGTATCGGCTGGAGCGAGTTCATCCAGTAGGTCAGGTCGATCCGCTCGGACGGCTTGCCGGAGATCTCCGTGTAGTTCCAGCTAGACCAGCACTTGCGCCGCCTCGGCATCAAGCGCTCGTCGCTGTGCAGCACGACCTCGTTGGGCTGATAGGAGATCGCCCCCAGCGCGGCGCGTTCGTCGGGAGAGGGATCTTCGAGCAGCGCAAGGGCATCGTCGGAGTGCGCGGCCAGCACCGCCTCGTCGAAATGCTCCCATTCGCCGCCCTGCGCGCGGACATGCACGCCATCGGGCACACGGCGCACCCCGGCAACGGGCGCGTGCGTGCGGATATCCACCCCCTGCGCCTGCATCCGGGCCTCGAGCCGCGAGACATACTCGATCGAGCCGCCCTGCACCGTCCACCACTGGTGATTGTTGCGCGACATCAGCGCGTGATTTCGGAAGAAGGAGATCATCGCGTAGGCGGGGAAATCGAGAATGCGCTCGGTGGGGGTGGACCAGATCGCCCCCGAGAAGGGCATCAGGTAGCGCTCGCGAAACCATGTGCCGGTACCGAGGCGCTCCAGGAACGCTCCGATGGTGATCTCGCGGTCCTCGCCTACCATCTGCTCGGCCTTCGCGTTGAAGCGCAGGATGTCGCGGACCATCCGCAGGAACTGCGGCCGCAGGAGGTTCGAACGCTGCGCGAACACGGCATCGGTGTTCTTCAGACCGTACTCGATTCGCCCGCCCTCGAAGGAGGCGCCGAAGCTCATGTCGCTCTTCGCCACCGGCACGCCCAGCGTTTCGAAGAGCGCCGTCAGGTGCGGGTAGTTGGCATAGTTGAACACGATGAAGCCCACGTCCACGGGCTGGTCGCCGCGCTTGCCGGCCAGCACGGTGCGCGCGTGCCCGCCGAGCCGGGGCTCGGCCTCGAAGAGCGTCACGGCATGGCGCTCGCCAAGCGCGTGGGCCGCCCCCATGCCCGAGATGCCGCCGCCGATCACGGCGATCCTCTTCGGTGCGCTCGCTCCGGTCTCGAATGGCATGCGGCTCTCGTCTCCCCGTGTGGCGGCGCCGGCGGGCACCCCGCCCGCACACCGACCCTGCCCGCACCGGAAGCGGCGCGGGCCTCAGTGATTACGGAAAGCAGTCTGCTCCGGATGACAATAAGCAATGTCGGAAAAGATTCACGCGATGGTGATCCGGGGCGGATCGGGCTCCGTAGACATCTGCATGCTGAACGCTACACGGCAGATCGAGGAAACGGGTGCAAGCCAGGCACCCTTTGCGTATCGTGAGAACGCGGAACTGGTCCGCGCTTGGAAGGCGAACCTCGATTTGGGCGCAGAGGCGAAGATCGTGACGCGGGAAACCTATGTCGCGCACATGGAACGGATCAGGGCTCACCGCGACCAGGCGGCGTTCGCCGAACTCTTCCGTTACTTTGCGCCCAGGGTGAAGGCGTTCCTGATGAAGTCGGGCGCGGGCGAAGCCCTCGCCGAGGAATGTACGCAGGAGGTCATGGCGACGCTGTGGCACAAGGCCGAACTGTTCGATCCCTCGCGGGCGAGCGTGGCGACGTGGATTTTCACGATCGCGCGCAACCGCAAGATCGACGCGCTGCGCAAGCAGCGGCGGCCCGAGCCCGAGGAGTTGACCTGGGGACCCGAAGCGGAACCTGCGCAGGACGACATCGTCGCCCTGCAGCAGGAAAGCGAGCAGCTGCGCGAGGCGATCGCCGCCTTGCCGGCAAAACAGAGAGAATTGATAGAGCGCGCCTATTTCGGCGACTTGTCACACTCCGAGATCGCAGCCGAAACCGGGCTGCCGCTGGGAACGATCAAGTCGCGGATTAGGTTGGCATTGGACCGCTTGCGCCACGCGATGGATTGACTGCGATGAACGAGATCAAGCACCACCTGACCGACGAGATGCTCGTCGCCTACGCGGCGGGAACGCTGCCCGAAGCCTTCTCGCTGGTCGTCGCGGCGCATGTGTCGCTCTGCGACGAGTGCCGCGCGCAGCTCGAGGGGTTCGAGGCGGTGGGCGGTTCGGTTCTCGACGGGACCGAGGAAGTGGCGGTGTCCTCCGGCAGCCTCGAGGCGACGCTGAAGCTGATAGCGGGCGGGCCCAAGGATCCGATCCGGACCCGCGCGGTGAAGGGCAGCGTCTTTCCGGCGCCGCTGCAGGAGTATGTGGGCGCCGATCCGGAGAAGGTGCGCTGGCGGCCCATCGGGCGCGGGGTGAAGCAGGCGGTGATCCGCACCTCCCGCGATGCGTCGGTGCGGCTTCTGCACATCCCCTCGGGCTGTGCGATGCCGGACCACGGGCATGGCGGTACCGAGCTGACCCTGGTGCTCCATGGCGCCTTCCGCGACGGCACGGACCGTTTCGGCCCCGGCGACGTGGAGGTTGCCGACCAGCATGTCGACCACAGCCCGGTTGCTGAGGAGGGCGCGGATTGCATCTGCCTCGCCGCGACCGATGCGCCCTTGAAATTCAACAGCCTCATCCCGCGGATCGCGCAGCCCTTCCTGCGCATCTGACGCGGCCCGCGTTCGGCAGCCCGCGGCGGCGCCCAGCCGGCAAGCCGCCCGACTGCCGGGCCTGCCGCGGCTGGGCGGGTGAAGAAACGGCAGGGCTTCGTGCAGTCCGCGGTGCCGTCACTCCCGCTCGGCGGGCGCGGCAAGCGGGACGACCGCTTGCGTTTCCGCCTCCATTTCCTCGAAATCGAAGCTGTCGAGCCGGGCGGCCCTCTTTCCGGCGCGCTCGGCGGCGGTGTTGATCTGCTCGAGATCGGCGCGCGCCTGCCCGAAATGGGTGGTCAGCTTCTCGACCCGCTCCACCACCAGCTCCACGTCGCGGTGGAGAAGCCGCAGCGTCTTGCGGATCGCCCCGGCCTGCTCGCGCATCCGCGCGTCCTTGAGGATCGCGCGCATGGTGTTCAGCGTCGCCATGCAGGTGGTCGGCGACACGATCCAGACCCGCGCGGCGAAGCCCTCGCGCACCAGTTCGGGGAAATTTGCGTGCAGCTCGGCGTACACCGCCTCGGAGGGCAGGAACATCAGCGCCCCGTCGGCCGTTTCGCCCTCCAGAATGTACCGATCGGAAATCGCCCTGATGTGGGTCCGCACGGCGGCGCGCAGCGTTCGGGCCGCCTCCTGGGCCTCGCGCTCGTTGCCCGCGCGCCGAAGCGCCTCGTAGGGCTCCAGCGGAAACTTGCTGTCGATCCCGATGGGACCGGGCGGGTTGGGCAGGTGGATCAGGCAATCCACCCGCCGCCCGTTGGATAGGGTGTGCTGCAGCGTGTAGCTGCCCGGAGGCAGCGCCTTCGAGACGATGTCGGTGAGCTGGATCTCCCCGAAGGCACCGCGGGTCTGCTTGTTGGAGAGAATATCCTGCAGGCTCAGAACGTCCCCCGAAAGCTTGGTGATGTTGGCCTGCGCCTTGTCGATCGCCTGGAGACGCTGCTGCAGGTCGCCCAGCGACTGTGCCGTGCGCCGGGCCGAGCCCTGCAGGTTCTCGTTCATCGCGGTGGAGACCTGGGCCAGCCGCTGCTCCATCAGCTTGAGCATGCTGGCCTGGGCGGCGGCCTGCGCCTCGCTCACATGGGTCAGCCCCCCGGCAAGCTGGTGCTGGCCGTCCGACAGCGCCTGAACCCGCTGGCCCAGTGCCCCCATCTGCCGCGAAAGCGGCTCGGCCACCCGGGCCGCGCGTGCCGCGGCGCGCGCAGTTGCCACCAGCAGGACGCAGATCAGAACGAGCGCCGCCATCGCTCCGAGCGCAAGCAGGACGGCCGGATCGCCGAGATCGTAGGAGCGGCCGCCCAGCTCGATCATCCGCGCCGCCCGAAAAGCCGCTCGATATCGGCGAGCTTGAGTTCCACGTAGGTGGGCCGGCCGTGGTTGCACTGGCCCGAATGGGGCGTGGCTTCCATCTCGCGCAGGAGCGCGTTCATCTCGGGCGCGGTCATCCGCCGGCCCGAGCGCACCGACCCGTGGCAGGCGATCCGCGAAAGCACCGCCTCGATCCGCCCTTCCAGCCCGCGCCCTTCGCCTTCGGCCAGCTCGTCGAGGATGTCGCGCACCAGCGCCTCGCCGTCGCACGGGCCCAGCACGGCCGGCGTGGCGCGCACCGCCACGGCACCGGGGCCGAAGGGCTCGATCTCCAGCCCCAGCCGGGAAAGCGCGCCATCGAGCAGGAGCGCACGCTCGGCCTCCGAAACCTCCACGATCGCCGGGATGAGCAGCGCCTGTGCGGTGGCACCGGCATCGGCGACCTGCCGCTTCAGGCGTTCGTAGACCAGCCGCTCATGGGCGGCGTGTTGATCGACGAGCACGATCCCGTCGGCCGTCTGGGCCACGATGTAGTTCTCGTGCAGCTGGGCCCGCGCCGCACCCAGGGGCGCGCCGTCGGCCTCCTCGGCCGGGCCGCTCTCCTCGCCCCGATCGACGCGGGCGAAGACCCCGGCGGTCTCGGCGAAGCCCGGTGCCTGCGCGGCATAGGCCGCCGAGCGGGCGCCCGGCGAGGGGCGGTCTGCCCGGTAGGCGCGCGGTGCGGCGCCCGGTGTGGGCCGGAAGGCGCCCAGCGCCGCGCCTGCCACGGTCGTCGAGGCGCGGTGCCCGGCCTCGGCCAGCGCGTGACGCAGCGCCGAAACGATGAGGCCGCGGGCAACCCCCGGCTCGCGGAAACGCACCTCGGCCTTTGCGGGGTGCACGTTGACGTCCACGAGGTGCGGATCGCAGGCGAGGAACAGTGCCGCCGCCGGGTGACGGTCGCGCGAGAGGAAATCGGCGTAGGCCGCCCGCAGGGCCCCCACCATCAGCTTGTCGCGCACGGGGCGCGCATTGACGAAGAGGTGCTGCTGCACGGCCGATCCGCGCGAATAGGTGGGCAGCGCGGCGAAGCCCGAGAGGTGCAGCCCCTCGCGCGCGGCATCGACGGCGATGGCATTCTCGATGAACGAACGGCCGAGCACGGCCGCGAGCCGCATCGAAAGGGCGTCGGGGCCCGTCTCGGCCAGGGCGCGGAAGACCACGCGCCCCTCGCCGCCCCCGGAGAGATCGCGCAGGGTGAAACCCACCTCCGGCTCGGACATGGCGAGGCGGCGGACGATCTCGGCGATGGCCTGCGCCTCGGCGCGATCCGAGCGCAGGAACTTCAGCCGCGCGGGCGTGGCCGAAAAGAGGCCGCGCAGCTCGACGCAGGTGCCGCGCGGCAGCGCGGCCGGACGCACCGCGCCGATCCGGCCGCCATGGACGGACAGCTCGGCGGCCTCCGCCGCACCTGTCGCCCGGGAGGCAAGCGTGAGCCGGCCCACGGCCCCCAGCGAGGCCAGCGCCTCGCCGCGGAACCCGAAGGAGCGGATGTCCATTAGATCGGACCCGTCGATCTTCGAGGTGGCGTGGCGGGCCACCGCGAGGGGCAACGCCTCGGCCGGAATACCGCACCCGTCGTCGCGCACCCGGATCAGGCTCTTGCCGCCTTCGGCGTAGTCCACCTCGATCCGGCGGGCGCCGGCGTCGAGCGCGTTCTCCACCAGCTCCTTCACGGCGGAGGCCGGCCGCTCCACGACCTCGCCCGCGGCGATGCGGTTGATGGCCGCCTCATCCAGCTGGCGGATCACAGGCTGCGCCGACGCGCGGCTTATCTTGGGGTTCGATGCGGTCATGCCACCATGGCTAGCATGGCACGCCCGATTCTGCCAACGCGCCGACGCGCTATCCGGGCGCGAATTCCTCCTGGTCCGCGGCGACGGCTGTCAGCATTTCGCGCATGAGGTCGGGGTCGGCGGCATGCACGCGGCTCCAGGTGGGGATGAAGGGCGTCTCGGAGGGATTGTCGAGGAACACCTGGCCGGCTTCCATGATGTTGCGGGCGAAAAGTTCGATGGAACGCTCCTCGGTATGCCGGTCGAGGGCGAGCCCGTTCATGCGGGCATCGGCCGAGTAGCTTTCCAGGAGATCGAGGGCCTGACGGTAATAGACGGCCTTCAGCGTGCGGAAGACCTCCTCGGAAAACACCGTGCCGTCGGCAGCGAGCTTGCGGAACACCGCCTTGCAAATGTCCACCGACATCCGGGAGAGCCCGGTGCTCGCGTCATCCTCCGAAAGCGGCTGGTGCTTGTGATCGTAGCGGTCGGCGATCTCCACCTGGCATACGGATTTGGGCGCGAGGTTGCGCCACGCCTCGGAGAGCACGCCGATCTCCAGCCCCCAGTCCGACGGAATGCGCAGATCGGGCAGCATCCCCGTGCGCATCGCGAACTCGCCCGAAAGCGGGTATCGGAACGAGCGCAGGTAATCGAGATAGTCGCGATCGCCCACCACCCGTTTGAGCGCGATCAGCAGCGGGCTCACCAGAAGCCTCGTGACGCGGCCGTTGATCCGGCCCTCCCCCACCCGCGGGTAATAGCCCTTGGCCAGCTGGTAGGGAAAGTTGGGGTTGGCCACCGGGTAGACCAGCCGGTCCAGCATCTCGCGGCTGTAGGTGAGGATGTCGCAATCGTGGATCGCCACCACCGCGCTGTCCTGGCAGGCCATGACATAGCCGAGGCATGTCCAGACGTTCTTCCCCTTGCCCGGCGCGGCCGGCCCGAGGCCCATGGCCTCAAGGCGTGCGTCGAGCGCGCGCATCCGGGGGCTGTCGTTCCAGATCACCACGTGATCCTGCGGCAGCCGCGCAAAGAAGCTCCGGGCGCGGGCGAACTGGCCCGCATCGGCACGGTCCAGCCCGATGACGATGCGGTGCAGGTATGACACCCCGGCAAGCTCTTCGAGGATCGCGGGAAGCGCCGGCCCCTCGAGCTCGGAATAGAGCGAAGGCAGTATGAGGCTGATCCTTCGCGAGCGGGAAAAGGCCTCGATCTCCTGCGCGAGGGTATGCGGCGCCGAGGTGCACAGGTTGTGCAACGTGGCGATGTTGCCGTTCTGGTGGAAATCAGCCATGGCGCGCACCTCCGGTCACAAGCCCTGTTCGTTCAGTATCGCCTGCACGGCCTCGTTCCAACCGGCGGGGCCGGAAAGCCGCGTGCGGCGGATGCGCCCCTGCGCCTCGCCGGCAAGCGGCGGCAGCCCCTTGCCATGGGGGTTCGCCACGATCACGCCGATATCCGCGGCCTCGATCATCTCGCGGTCGTTGGGGGCATCGCCCAGGGCGAGGGTGAGCGGCGTGCCGAACCGGGCGGCGAGACCGGGCATCCGGTCGGCCTTGGTGCCGCCGAAGGAAAGCGTGAGAAACCTGCCTCCTTCGCGGGCGGTCACGCCCATCTCGGCAAGCGCCGCGATGAACTCGGAACGGCGCGCCTCGCTGCCCTGCCAGAGCCCGGGCTCCGAGTGGCCACGATCGGCGGCCGCCGGCACCTCACCCGCCGGCAGGCCCGTGGCGCGGGCGATGGCGCCCATGCTCATGTCGCCGAAGCCGCGGAAGGGGGTCCGCAGGTGGGGCGGAAGCCGCGCGAGCGCGCCCCGCAACCGGAGGTATTCCGTGGCAGCTGGCCGGTCCGCCGCCCGCCCGGCCTCCAGCACGCCGGCCCCGTTCTCCACGATGGCCGGCCAGCGTTCGAGCCCGAGGGCCCTGCGCAGCGGCCCCATCTCGGCGGCCGTCTTCGAGCTGGAGAGGATCACCGGTGCGCCCAGCGCGGCAAGCCGTGCGAGCGCAGGGCGCGCGGCCTCCGCCGAGTAGCTCCGGTGATCGAGCAATGTGCCGTCGAGATCGGAAAAGACGACGACCGGCGGAGGGGTATTCGGCATCGGCACTGTCGCGGGTCGGCCCCGCACCCGGCTCATCCGGGGCGAGGCCGACGGCGCGATACCGTCAGTTCAGCGCCACGTCCGTGACCACATGGGTCCAGGCGCCTTCGCCCGGATGGGCCGAGATCACAGGATCGGAGCCGCCCGCGAGAAGCGTCTCCACCGTGCGCTCGAAATCGGCCGGGTCGAGCGCACCGTTGGAGCCTGCCGTGAGCTTGGCCACCTCGCCCATCATCCGCTTCTGATGGGTTTCGGTCTGGGCGCCGGTCTCGTCGTACTCGAGCACGATCATCGCCGCCTCCTCCGGGTTCTCCTCGGCCCATTTCCAGCCTCGCATGGAGGCGGCAACGAAGCGCTGCATCTTTTCGACGAAGGCCGGATCCTCGAGGTTTTCCTCCAGCACGTAGAGGCCGTCCTCGAGGGTGGCCACGCCCTGGTCCTCGTACTTGAAGGTGATCAGCTCCTCGGGCGTCACGCCCGCGTCGATCACCTGCCAGTACTCGTTGTAGGTCATCGTCGAGATGCAGTCGGCCTGGCGCTGAAGCAGCGGGTCGACGTTGAAGCCCTGCTTGAGCACCTCCACGCCGTTCTCGTCGGCGCCGTCGGTCTCGATGCCGAGCTGCGCCATCCAGCTCAGGAACGGAAACTCGTTCCCGAAGAACCACACCCCCAGCGTGCGGTCCGCGAGATCCTGCGGCGCCTCGATGCCGACGTCGTTCCAGCAGGTCAGCATCATGCCGGAGGACTTGAACGGCTGGGCGATGTTGACGAGCGGAAGCCCGTTCTCCCGGGCGGCCAGCGCCGCGGGCATCCATTCCACCACCACGTCGGCACCGCCGCCCGCGATCACCTGCGGCGGCGCGATGTCGGGCCCGCCGGGCAGGATCGTGACATCGAGATCCGCCTCCTCGTAGAAGCCGTTCTCCAGCGCAACGTAGTAACCGGCGAACTGCGCCTGCGTGACCCATTTGAGCTGCAGCGTCACCTCGTCCGCGGCCTGCGCCGCACCTGCTGCCATCGCCAGCGCCAACGCGCCTGTCGTGAGTTTCTTCATGTCGTTACCCTCCTTGTTGAGCCTGTCAGTTGTGCGCTCTGCCCCGTTGCGAGGGGTGCCAGAAGGTGACCCCCTTCTCTATCAGTGCCACCGCCCCGTAGAACGCCGAGCCCGCCAGGGCCGCGACGGCGATCACCGCCCAGACCATATCGAGCTGGAGCTGACCCACGGAAGTGGAGATGCGAAAGCCCATGCCGAGCGTGGGCGATCCGAAGAACTCCGCCACGATTGCGCCGATAAGCGCAAGCGTTGTCGAAATTTTCAGCCCGTTGAAGATGAAAGGCATCGCCGCGGGAAGGCGCAGCTTGGTGAGCGTCTGCCAGTAGCTGGCGCCG
>Ga0076929_100804_pt1 | contig 15550 bp, 18 predicted proteins | sample HotLakConUCCSL28_FD_87104 | JGI IMG/M metagenome (GOLD analysis project Ga0076929, IMG submission 87104) | Hypersaline microbial mat communities from Hot Lake, Washington, USA - Hot Lake Consortium UCC-SL28 (version 3) (version 3) | ecosystem: Environmental > Aquatic > Thermal springs > Hot...
ACCGCGACAGCGACCGGCTCGCGGGGCTCTTCGACGAGCGCCACCCCGCGGTGGTCTGGATGATCGAGAGCATCATCGAGCGCGCCCACAAGGCCGGCGCCAAGGTCGGGCTCTGCGGCCAGGCGCCCTCGAACTATCCCGAATTCGCCCGGGTGCTCGTCGAGGCGGGAATCGATTCCATCTCGGTCACGCCCGACAGTTTTCTCGCCGTGAAACAGCACGTCGCCGAAGCCGAGGCCAAGACGCGCCGGGTCGCTTGACAGGAGAGGGGTTTGCCGCCAAGTAGCGCGCCATCGGGGCCGTAGCTCAGTTGGGAGAGCGCGTCGTTCGCAATGACGAGGTCGTCGGTTCGATCCCGATCGGCTCCACCAATAATCTCAATCGGTTAGCGAAAAAGCGCCTTCGGGCGCGATTTCGGTATGCAAGGAATATGCAAGACCGAACACGAAAAAGGGCCGTCCCGAGGGATGGCCGGTTGTGCGTGGTAAGGTGAACGAAACTTGCGACTTGCCACGCGCCGGAACACGCGAGAACATTCCGGCGCGTGGTTAGGTTCTTGCGATCACGCGGCTTCTGCGAGGTCGCTGTCGTCCCATTCGAGTTGCCCGTGCTCCATGTCGACGACCAACCCGCGCTTCTTGGCGGCGTCGATGATCGCACTTGCCATGACAAGGTGCCAGTTGGGATCTGACTCGTGCAGGGCGTCCACCGGGACATCCCCGCAAGAAGCGCCAGTAAGCGGGGGAGGCCACCCACCGCCTGAAACCGCGCGCTGCCTGAAAGCCCCACCCCTCGGCTGCGTTGATGAGTACAGAGCGCGTGTCCGCCACGACATGCGGCAGGAAGAACCACAGCGTCCAGTCTGCGAGGGGCAGGCGCTGCAACAAGTCCATGCCGGACCCGCAGACCGAGTAGAAATACGCGACAAAGAAGCTTGCCATGTAGAAGAACTCGAACGCGGTGGCTCAACGCGCCGGTGTCTCCATCGGATCGCTCTACCAGTTCTTTCCGGGCAAAGAGGCCATCCTCGCAGCATTGGTCCGCGACATGCGACGCGATATGGTGCCGATCTGGTCGCGGCCCACAAAGCGGTGGACACGACCGATCTTGCCGAGGCGATCGGGGCGATGATTGACGCGAGCCTGAAACACCGCCTTCGCGCACCGGCATTGACCGAAGCCTTGGAGCAGGCGGAAGCGCAATTGCCGATGGACGCCGAAACCCAGGCGTTCAAGGGAAACATGTTTCACGTCGTCCTCAACCTGTTCGAGCGACACAACGTCGATCAGGCGCAGACCGTCGCTCAGGACGTCATCGCGATGTGCCATGGGATTGCGGCCATCACCGCCGGTGAGCGGGACTTCGACGCCATCTCATCGCTCTTGAGACGTGCGGCGATCAACGACGTAGCGAGCACAGCAGAATGAGCGGACATTCATCGGGTCTGCAGCATGTTTCACCCTGAGCCCAAGCCCGGCCTTCGCGGCGCCCCGGCAAACTGCCCAAGACGCGCGCCGTCCGTCCCAGACCAGCTGCCTCAGCTCTCGCTGAGCGCGACCTTCATGTCCTTGACGACGTAGATCTCCTCGCCGTCCGCCTCGACCCGGCCGTCGGCGACGCCCATCGTCAGCCGGCGCGACTGGACGGCCTTGGTGAAATCGACGTGGTAGGTCAGCATCTTCCGGTCCGGCCGGACCATGCCGGTGAGCTTCACCTCGCCGACGCCAAGCGCATAGCCGCGCCCCTGCCAGCCGCGCCAGACGAGGTTGAAGCCGGTGAGCTGCCAGAGCCCGTCGAGGCCGAGACAGCCCGGCATGATCGGGTTGCCGGGAAAATGGCACTCGAAGAACCAAAGATCGGGGTTGATGTCGAACTCGGCGACCACGTGGCCCTTTCCGTGCGCGCCACCGTCGGCGGAGATGTCGGTGATCCGGTCCATCATCAGCATCGGCGGCAGGGGCAGTTGCGCGTTCCCCGGCCCGAAAAGCTCGCCCCGGGCGCAGGCCAGCAGGGCCTCCTTGTCGAAGGACGTCGGATACTCCGCCATGTCGCTCTCCCCTCGGCGCGGTGCCGTCGGGGCAACCCTCTAGCGCAGCGCGAAGCCCGCGTGCAAGGGGAAGGCCCGGGATGGCGGGCGCGAAAGCTGTGGTGCGCTGCCTCACCTTTGGGAAAAAGAATTGTAAACCGGGGGCCGGACGACCTATATAGGGGACCGATGGCACAGGAAATCTCCCGCAGCGGCACCGGCGACCTCGGCGCGACATGGCTCGCGTCCGCGGGCTTGAGGCCGACCCGTCAGCGGGTCGCGCTCGCGGAGCTTCTGGTCGGCGACGGGCGCAATCGCCACGTCACCGCCGAAAGTCTCCATGCCGCCAGCCGCCAGGCGGGCGACGGCGTGTCGCTCGCGACCGTCTACAACACCCTGCGCGCCTTCTGCGACGCGGGGCTGATGCGCGAGATCACCGTCGACGGCTCGAAGAGCTATTTCGATACCAGGATCGACGATCACCCCCATTTCTACTGGGAGGAAGACGGCCGGCTCACCGACGCGCCTGCCGCCGACCTCGAGATCATCCGCCTGCCCGACGCGCCCGACGGCGCCGAGGTCTCCAGCGTCGATGTGGTGATCCGGCTCCGCAAGACCGTCTGAGCGGGTCCGTCTCCGGTTTTCCAGCCTCACGACTTCAATGCCATCGAGACCTCTGGACAGGGTGCGATCATCCTGCGGCGGCCGGGAGAGAAAGCCCGGGTCCGGCGGCGCCGCATTGCACCATCGCCCTGCGCCGACCCCGAGGCCGCGCTGGCCGACGCGAAAGCGCAGGAGCCGGGGAAGCACACGCTCGTCGCCCGCAACCGGCCGCATGTTCGCGGGCCGCGCCCGACCTCGATCGCAGGACTGCGCCTTCGCGGTGTGGCGCGGGGGGTTCGCCCTCCTCGTCACGGGCGACCATCGCTCACGAGCCGCATTCCCAGATGGGCCGGCGGCGTGCCAACGGCGCAGCCGCCGCGTGCGGGGTCGCGTTCGAGATAGGACATGGCGGCGACGTGCTCGCCACCGACGTAGAACGCCGCGCACCGGTCCCGTTCGGCATCGTTGTAGCAGTCTCCGGTCCATTCCCACACGCTGCCGTCGAGATCGGCGATGCCCTCGGGGCTCGTCGCGTAGCCGCCCTGCGGTCTGAGGGCGCGCGGCGCGTTGCCTTCGACGAGATAGGCCGATGCCCAGGTCAACGCGGGGTCGGTGAAGATCGGATCGGGCTCGTCGGGAAGAACGTCGCGCGCCATGAAGGCCCATTCGGCGGCCGTGGGCAGCCGGAAGGCGTGCCCGGTCCGGTCGTTGATCCAGGCGAGATATTCGCCCGCATCGACGTAGCTCAGCCCGGTCGCGGGCTGGGTCCCGGGCTCGTGGCCGCGGCGCGCGCGGAGTTCGAGCGTGCAGGCGCCGGCTTCGTGACAGGCGTTCCACTCCGCCACGCTCACCTCGTACTTCTGGACGTGAAGCGCGCGGCCATCTGGCAGCAGGACCGGCCGCTCCGCCATCAGCGGCAAGGCCGGCGAGGCAGCATCGGGGCCGCGAAGTAGGAACGCGGCCCCGAAGGCGGCTGCCACCACCGCGACCGCCAGCGCAGAGAGAATGCTCTGCGTCGCCGGTCTCCTCGTGTCGGACGTGGCAGCCATGTCGGTTCTCCCCGGACCTGTCAGAAGGCGCGCGGCGCGTTGACCTGTTCCATCAGGTCGTTGTTCCACTGGCCCTCGACGACGAAGTGCGCGGTCGCGCCCTTCAGGGCCGCGATGATGAGATTGTGGTTCACGTAGGCATAGACGCCCGGCTGTTCGAAGGTGTACATCGCCGCCACCGCGCAACCGCCGCGCACGAACCATGTCTCCACGCCGGTCAGCGGCGGGTCGGTGAACGAGGTTTCCCAGACATAGTCGCCGTGGCCGCCGATCAGGTGGGGGCGGCTGTCGACGTTGCACGAGTTGTGCACCATCAGCACGGTCTCCCCGACCTTCGCCTTCAGCGCGCCGTCGCCGGTCAGCGCACCCACCGCGCCGTTGAAGACCTGGTGCGTGGGCGTCAGCGTGGCCATGGCGTCGAGACTGTCGGCATAGTCGTCCCCGGCCGCGTCGTAGAACCTGTAGTCGCCGTTCTCATCGCGCGGCAGGTAATAGTCCTGCTCGCCGAAATAGGCGATGCTGTCGTACCGCAGCCGGTTGCCTGCCGCGTCCTTCAGCCCGTCGCGCGGCAGCACCATGATTGCGCCGTTCATGCCGTGGCAGACGTGGTAGGGGATCATCGCTCCGCCGGGCGCGCAGTGATAGGTGAAGCAGCCCGCCTTCGTCGCCTTCCAGCGCAGCACGACCTCTTCGCCCGGATAGACATGCGTAAGGCCGCCACCACCGAGCGCGCCCGTCGAGGCGTGAAAGTCGATGTTGTGTTCCATCATGCTGTCTGCGGGATTGCGCAGGGTCAGTTCGACCATGTCGCCCTCGTGGCAGATGATGAGCGGGCCGGGGACCGAGCCGTTGTAGGTCAGCGCCCAGATCGAGGCGCCGGTGTCCTCGTCGACCATCATCAGCTTCTCGGGCGTCTCCATCTCGATCTCGACGATCTTCGGACCGCCCGTCGCGACCTGCTCGTGTTCGGGCGCGAAGGGCGGCGCGACGAGTTCCTGCCGGACGCGGGTGTACCCCGACAGGTCGGCGGGGTTCGCGTCGCTTTCCGCCGTCATCTGTTCTGCGGCCTTGTGAAGATGCGCCGAGGCGGCATCGGCCCGCGCTGTCCGCACAGGCGCGCGGCGGGGCATGGCGAAGGCACCCGCGCCGGTCACGGCGGCCGCGCCGGCGAGGACCGAGCCTCGCAGCACGTTCCGGCGGCTTGTCGGGGTGTCGATGGTTCTTCCGAATCTGTTCATTGTTCGCTCCATTGTCAGGGGCAGGGCGGCGCACACGGCCGCCCTGTCCGAAAAGTCTTCAGAGGTTTCCGAGCTGTTCCTCGAACCGTTCGAGGGCCTTGCGCGGAATCCGGCCCTCGAGGAAGTCGTCCGGCGCGGCCTCGACGTCGCCCACGGCGACCGTCATGACCATGCCCATGGCGTAGTGCGGCTTGCAGATCACCCCGTAGAGGCCGGGGGCATCAAGCGTCACCTCGATCTCCTCGTTGATCTTGCCGGTGAAGCCCTCGGCACCCGCGGGGATCATCGTGTCGACGGTTTCCGCGTTGTGGGCGCGATCCGTCGCGAGGAACTTCACGGTATCGCCCGGCTCGACCTGCAGGAACGAAGGTTCGAAGACCATGCGCGCGCCGTCGGAGCCCTTGTTGAGCATCCGGACCTCATGGGTTTCGGCGAACGCCGCCCCGCCTGCCAGGAGGGCGAGTGCGGCGGCGGTTGCGAGAATGCGGGTCATTGGCTTTTCCTTTTCTGAAAACCGGTGTCGAGGGAGAGATAGGCAATTCCCGCCCCGCCATTTTGCGCCAGGACAAACTTCGGGAGAGTTCCCCCGGGCGGGCCTCGGTCTCGACTCCGGTGGCGCGGAGGCGCGCGGCGTGGCAGAAACCCGCCATGAGCGAGGGTCCGACACGAAAGGTCCTGCCCCGGCTGGACGAAAGCCTGCTGACGCATCTGCCGCCGTTCTCGAAACTCGGGCGGCGCCAGATTCGTGCGATCCTCGATCAGGCGACGTCGCGGCGCCATGAGGAGGGGGTCGCGGTGTTCAGCGAGGGCGCCCCGGCGGCCCGGTTCTACCTGCTTCTCGACGGCTATATCCGCGTGGTGCGCGTCACCCCCACCGGCGAACAGGTCACCGCGCTGCACATTCCCGCGGGCCAGCTCTTCGGCATCGCCCAGGCGCTGGGGCGCGACACCTATCCCGCCACGGCGATCACGGCGGCTGAATCGATCGCGCTGAGCTGGCCCATGCGCCTCTGGCAGACCTTCGTGAGCGAGTACGAGGGGTTCGCCACCGAGACTTACCGGACCGTGGGCAACCGCGTCGGCGAGATGAACAACCGCATCGTCGAGATGGCGACCTTGCGTGTCGAGCAACGGGTGGCGAACGCGCTTCTGCGGCTGGTCAACCAGACCGGCCGCAAGGTCGAGGACGGCATCGAGATCGACTTTCCCATCACCCGGCAGGATCTTTCGGAACTCACCGGGACCACGCTGCACACCGTGAGCCGCCTTCTGAGCGCGTGGGAAAGAGAGGGGCTCGTGAAGAGCCGCCGCAAGCGCATTACCGTTTGCGACCCGCATGCGCTCGTCGTCCTGACCGAGGCCTGACGCGAAGGCGGCGCGACCTCAGGTCATCGACCGGGCGGCGCACCGGAGCTCCGCCATGAACGCGTCCTCATCGACGCCGTGTTCCCTGCAGGCGTCCGTCACCGTGTGAAACGGGCCGATGAGACAGCCGACGCAGAGCATGCGATGGCGCAGGAAGACCGGAATCGTCGCCGGCCAGCGCCCCATCAGATCGGCGAGCGGCAGATCGGGGTCGTCGATGTCATCTCCTGCCATGGGCGGCTCCTTTCCCCGAAAGGCTAGCCGCGCGAGTGTCGCGGACTTTGCGCCCGCGCAAACTCGAAGCCTGCATCCCCGACTAGGTTCGGCTGTGCCGTCCGCACCGGTGGCTAAAGGATGGAAAGCCCGCCGGTGAGTCCGCGCCCGGGCACCGCCGACGGACGGGCCGCAACCGAAACCGAAACCGGAGAGGATGTCTTCCAATGCCCGCGACCTCAGCCGAACGGATGCGCGCCTGGCATGGCCCGGCGTTGCTGACATACGGGTTCCGCCCGTTCTTTCTTCTCGGCGCGCTCTGGGCGGCGCTCGCCATGGTGCTCTGGGTCTTCGCGCTCTCGGGCACTCTCGACCTGCCGACGCGGCTCGACCCGGTCTCGTGGCACGCGCACGCGTTTCTCTTCGGCTATCTCGGCGCGATCATCGCGGGCTTTCTTCTGACGGCGGTGCCGAACTGGACGGGGCGGCTGCCGGTGGTCGGCTGGTCGCTCGGGGCGCTGGTGGCGCTCTGGGTCGCCGGGCGCGCGGCGGTCCTCGTCTCGGCGGCTTTTCCTGTCTGGGTCGCCCCGGCGGTAGACCTCTCCTTTCCGCTCGCCCTCGGCGCGGTCATCCTGCGCGAGATCGTGGCGGGCAGGAACTGGCGCAACCTGGTCGTGCTGGCGCTTCTGGGCGTCTTCGCCCTCGCCAATCTGGCCTTCCACGTCGAGGCCCTTCGGGGCATCCATGCCGCGCAGGGCGTCGGCCTGCGGCTCGGGCTGTCCACCGTCATCGTGATGATCGCGCTGATCGTCGGGCGCATCGTGCCCTCGTTCACGCGCAACTGGCTCGTGAAGCGCGGCGCGACCGCGCTGCCCGCGCCGCCGATGCAGCGGTTCGACAGGGCGACGCTGCTGGCGACCGCGCTCGCGCTGCTCGTCTGGACGCTGCTGCCGGGAAACCCCGCGTCCGGTGCGGCCCTTCTGGTCATCGCCATGCTGCATTCGGTCCGGCTGGCGCGCTGGCGCGGGCACCGCACGGGCGCCGAACCGCTCGTCGCGGTCCTTCACGTCGGCTATGCGCTCGTTCCGCTGGGCGCGCTGGCCCTCGGTCTCGCGACGCTCCGGCCCGGGCTGGTCGATCCTGCGTCGGCGCAGCACGTGTGGATGGCCGGCGCGACCGGGCTGATGACGCTCGCGGTAATGACAAGGGCGACCCTCGGCCACACGGGGCAGGCGCTGCGGGCCGACCGGGTGACCGTCGCGATCTACGGTCTTCTGCTGGGCTCGGTGGCCGCGCGCCTTCTGGCGGGGCTGATGCCCGGTCATCTCGGCCATCATGTCTCGGCCGTTCTCTGGATCGGGGCCTTTGCCGGGTTCGCGGCGGCCTATGGCCCGTTGCTGGCCTCGCCGAAGAGAGAGACGGCGCGATGACATGGCTCGGCCATGCCGGGGTGTTCGCCGTCTTCCTGGCTGGAACCGGGAGAGACTTGCCTCACGCCGCCGCCCGAGCCGCCGTCAGAACCACTGCCCGGGCTCCATCAGCCCCAGATCGAGCAATTGCCGGCTGTCCCATTCGAACGGCACCGAGTTGTGCCAGCGGAACCCCTCGATGTCAAAGCGGCTGCCGGCGTTGACGCGCATGGCCTTCGCGGTGCGGAACGAGCAGACCGCCGCGGTGAGGTTGTTGTGCCAGGGGCAGGCGTAGGTGTTGAGTTCCTCGTCGTTCAGCCTGTGGTCGGCGTCGAGGCGAAGGCCCCGGCGGGCGCGGAACAGCGCGATCCGGTCGATCTTCCGCCGCGTCTCGGGAATATGCTCCTCGAACCGCCACCGGAGGCCGCCGAAGAAGTCGAACTGCCGCTCCAGCGGTTCCCCGTCCGGCCCGTCGCGGCCGAGCGCGTAATAGCCCGACCGGTCGAGATGCGCGTCCTCGAGCGAGACCGCATTGTCGGCCTTGCCCAGATCGGAGGCGTAGAGGTCGATCACATAGGCCAGCATCGCCGCGCGCCGCTCCTCGGCATGGAAGGCGAGCATCTCGCCCACGGTGCGGGTCTCGGCGAAGGGGTAGAAGAGATATTCGGCGTTGTAGGAATAGTAGAGCCAGGTGCCCTCGGGCGCGGCCTCGATCACTCCGTTCACGGCCGCCGCCGCGGCGCCCTCGGCCAGCGTGTCGAACCCGATGCGGTGAACGACGCTTTCGAGGCTCGCGGCAAGCGGAACGGCCTCCGGGGCGAAGAGGAGCACGCTCTGAAAGCCCGACATGAGGTTATGGCGGATCGTGGTGTCGACCTCGACATCGTCCTCGGCGACGACGATCGCCACCGGACCCCGGGCCAGGGCGGCCCGGCCCCTGGTCCGGAAATCCGAGAGCGACGAATACTGCATCTGCCTGTCCGGCCTCCCGCCGATGGGGCGAGACTCGCCCGAACCGCGCCGCGAGGCAAGCGTTGCGGGCGCCGGCGTTGGCCTGTATTCCCTCCCCGTCATGGCGAAGAAGCTCTACATCAAGACCTACGGCTGTCAGATGAACGTCTACGACAGCGAGCGGATGGCGGAATCCCTCGCCGCCTCCGGCTACGAGAGCGTCAACGCCCCCGAGGGCGCGGACCTCATTCTGCTGAACACCTGCCATATCCGCGAAAAGGCCGCCGAGAAGGTCTATTCCGAGCTCGGCCGCCTCAAGCCCCTCAAGGCGGCGAACCCCGACCTCAGGATCGGGGTCGCGGGCTGCGTCGCCCAGGCCGAGGGCGAGGAGATCGTCGCCCGGGCGCCGCTCGTCGATCTCGTGGTCGGCCCGCAGGCCTATCACCGCCTGCCCGAGCTCGAGGCCGAGGCGCGCGCGGGCCGCCGCGCGGTGCTCACCGACTTTCCCGAGGAAGACAAGTTCGACCATCTCGCCGCCCGACCGAAGGCCGCGCGCGGCCCCACGGCGTTTCTCACCGTGCAGGAGGGCTGCGACAAGTTCTGCGCCTTCTGCGTCGTGCCCTACACCCGTGGCGCGGAGGTCTCGCGGCCCGCCGAAAAGGTGCTCGCCGAGGCGCGCGACCTCGTCGCCCGCGGGGTGCGCGAGATCACGCTGCTCGGCCAGAACGTCAACGCCTACCACGGCCACGAGGGCGGTCTCGCGGGCCTCATCCGGGCGCTCGCCGACCTCGACGGGCTCGCGCGCATCCGCTTCACCACCTCGCACCCCAACGACATGGACGACGCGCTGATCGCCGCACACGGGACATGCGGGAAGCTCATGCCCTACCTGCACCTTCCCGTGCAGTCGGGCTCCGACCGCATCCTTCAGCGCATGAACCGCAAGCACACGGCGGCGGAGTATCTCGCCATCATCGAGCGGCTGCGCGCCGCCCGTCCCGACCTTCTTCTCTCGGGCGATTTCATCGTCGGCTTTCCCGGCGAGACGGAGGAAGACTTCGAGGACACGCTCCGGCTTGTCGAGACCGTGGGCTACGGCCAGTCCTATTCCTTCAAGTATTCCGCCCGCCCGGGCACGCCCGCGGCCGAGCGCGAAGAGGTGCCCGAGGAGGTGAAGGCCGAACGGCTGCAGCGGCTCCAGGCGCTTCTGAAGAACCAGCAGCGCGCCGCCCAGGACGCCATGGTCGGCAAGACCGTCGAGGTGCTCTTCGAGAAGCCCGGCCGCGAACCCGGCCAGTGGGTCGGAAAATCCGGGCATCTCCACGCTGTTCACGTCACGGCGGAGGGTATCGTGCCCGGCGACCTCGCGCCGGTGCGGATCATCGCGAGCGAAGCCAATTCGCTCGGCGGGAGCCTCGCGGGCGCGCCGACCTGACCCACTGAAGGAGCAGGGCGCGGGTGATTATGGCAAGAATGCTTCCCGCATGTGCCGGCTGACGCAGAAAGGTTTAAAAATCGTTAACCGGGCGTCACGCGTTCGCTTCAATTTTCGACGATGTCTACAGCAACCGGGATGTGCCCGGGTTCGGGGTGTTCCCGGACAGGTAATGATTGGATTTGTGTGATGAGTGCGAACTTGACCAAAACAGCCCGCCAAGGCGGGCTCGTGCCCGTTCGGGTGCGCCTGACGCGGGCAACCGCGACGGCCCTGCGCAACGAGTCGGGGGCGGTCACTTCGGATTTCGTGGTGCTGTCGGCGGTGGTGATCGCTGTTGCGGTCGCGGCGGCCTTCGGCGTTGCGGGCGCAACCGACCGGAAGGCCGGCAATGTGGCCGACGAGATCGCGAGTACAGAGATAACCCAGCGCGCCGGGGCGTCGCCAGACGGCGCGGAGCGACAGGGGGGCGGTGCGTCGCATGACGACCGGGCTGGCGGTGACGCGCATGGCGGCGGCTCCCCAGCAGGCGGTTCCTCGGCAGGCAGCCCGCCCGCAGAAGGCTCCGGCCCGCCCGCTTCGACAGGGAGTGACGGGGATACCGGCACGCCGGGCGGTTCCGACAACACCGCGGCCAATACCGGCGATACCGGGTCCGAAGGCTCCGGAGAGGGCGCGGACAAGGCGGACCCTGCCGGGTCCGGGGAAGCCGCCGGCGGCAACACTTCGAACGGGAACGGTAAATCCGGAAAGGCCGGTGGAAGTGGCAATTCCGGCGGCAAAGGCAACGGCAAGGGCAACGGTAAGGACAAGTCCGACAAGGACGAAGACGATGACAAGGGCGGCAAGGACAAGTCCGCCAATGCCGGTGCCGACAAGAAGGATTGTCCGACCGGCTTCACCAATGGCAAGCCGAACCAGTCGGCCTATGACAATTCCCAGTGGGGGCATTGCTGAGACCTCCGCACGCCTTGGCCCGGGGCCGGGCCGCTTTCGGCGCTCTTCTTGAATCGGCGCAAATAAAGGCCCGCTGTGAAGCGCAACCGGCCATCTCCCTTGTTCCGGCTGCCCCGAGACCCGATATCTCGTCACAGGATGATGACATTCGCTCAAGTGTGCTTGCGCCGGCGCCGGGGGCTTGGCAGCATCGGCACGACCTACACGCGAACCGAGGAGCGCTGATTGCCGATTTCCGCCGTGCCTGAAGAGGCCGGGCCCGACACAGGGCTCGAAACGCTGCTCGAGTTTCCCGACAACCGGCTGCTCATAGACCTCTGCGGCGAGTTCGACCGCAATCTCGCGCAGATCGAGCAGGGGACGGGCGCGCATATCCACCGTCGCGGCAATCTCCTCGCCGTCCACGGCGAGGCGGGCGCGCGCGACGAGGCCGCCCGGGTGCTCGGTGCGCTCTACGCCCGGCTCGAGGCCGGCCGCGCGCTCGACGGCGGCGCCATCGCCGCGGCACTCCGCATGGCCGGCGAGGACGCGCCGGGCGACCAGATGGAACTTTTCCAGGGCGGCCGGATCGAGCTCAAGACCCGCAAGAAGACGGTCGAGCCCCGCACCGAGGCGCAGAAGGCCTATGTCCGCGCCCTCTTCGAGCACGAACTGGCCTTCGGCATCGGCCCCGCCGGCACCGGAAAGACCTATCTCGCCGTCGCCGTCGGCGTGACCATGTTTCTCGGCGGCCATGTCGACAAGATCATCCTGTCGCGCCCCGCCGTCGAGGCCGGCGAGCGGCTGGGTTTCCTGCCCGGCGACATGAAGGACAAGGTCGACCCTTACATGCAGCCGCTCTACGACGCGTTGAACGATTTCCTGCCCGGCAAGCAGGTCGCGAAGCTCATCGAGGACAAGCGCATCGAGATCGCGCCGCTGGCGTTCATGCGGGGGCGCACGCTGTCGAACGCCTTCGTCGTGCTCGACGAGGCGCAGAACGCCACCTCGATGCAGATGAAGATGTTCCTCACCCGGCTCGGCGAGAACTCCCGCATGGTGATCACCGGCGACCGCAGCCAGATCGACCTGCCGCGCGGCGTCTCATCGGGCCTGCACGACGCCGAGCGGCTCCTCGGCGCAGTGAAGGGTATCTCGTTCAGCTATTTCACCTCGAAGGACGTGGTGCGCCATCCGCTCGTCGCCGCGATCATCGACGCCTACGACGCCGAGACGGTGTAGCTCGACACCCGCCGGTAGCATTCGAGGCGCCGTCCGGTGATGGTGCGTTCGGGGACCGGCGGGTCATCGGGGCCTGTGCGGGCCTGTCATGCCGCCAGGCCCTGCCGGTGCCAGGGCTATGCAGGGGCCGGCTCGTCGCGGATGACGCTTCTGACCTGCGCGACCAGTTGGGGCGTGACATCGAGGTTGTGAACCTCCTGCGCATGGGCCCCCGCCGCCGCGAGAATCTCGTCTTCGGTCTCGCCGCGGGCCTGAAAGGCGCAGCCGGGCATGAGATCTCCACACATCAGAACCTTGGTCATGTCAGCCTCCCGATTGTCGATGGGCCAGCATGGCAAAAGCCGCGGGCTCTGGCGAGAAAAAACGCGACGGCTCCGGAGATCGCCGGGATCCCTAGTCGATCCGCGACGCGTCCTTGTACATCACCTTGTGGCGGCGCGACCTGATCCAGTCGGCGAGGTCCTCGTCAGTCATGAACTGGCCGCGGTCGTAGCTGTCCCAGTGGACGATCTCCTCGGCCGGCCGCCGCCAGCGCTTGTAGGGCTTCTGCGCGGGCGGGCCGAAGAGGAAGATGTCGAGCACCGAGACCTCTTCGGGAATGCCGAGGAGCGGCCGCATCGCCTTCTGCGCCTCCTCCTGCCCGATCGCGGTGACCCACCAGACGCCGTAGCCGAGGGCGGCGGCGGCGAGATGCGCCGACATCGTCGCGGCGGCGACCGACTGCAGGAGAATCCGCTCGGCGTTCTCCTTGTAGGCTCTGTCGAGGTCGGAGCCGTCGTTCAGCACCGGAAAGGCGTTGATCCAGCGCATGTCCGAGCAGACCACGATGAAGCCCGGCGCGGTGGCGAGGCCCCGGTAGTCGGGGGTGGGAAACTTCATCTTCGCCTTCGCGCGGAACTTCTGTTCCTCCACGAAGTAATCGGCGATCTTCTGCTTCACGGCCCCGTCGCGGACGACGATGAACTGCCATGGCTGGGCGTTCGCCCCCGAGGGTCCGTGCCGCGCGGCCTCGAGAATCATCTCGTGATGGGCGTCGGGCACGACATACGCGTCGTCGAACTTCCGCACCGTCGCGCGGTTCAGGATCACCTCCATCAGCGCGTCGTAGCGGGCGGTCTCGCCGATCGGCGTCAGCTCGATTTCGTCCTCTTCAGGGGACGGGCCGGGGGAGTGTTCGGCGGTGCGGGACGTCTCGGGCATGGCGGTTCCTCCTCGGCGCAGTCTAGCGCGTGGGCGCCGGCCAAGGTAGGGGGGAAGGGTGGGTGTCGAGGTGATCATAGAGGACGGGCGCTGGTCGGACGCGGGGCTCGAGGCGCTGGCGCCGCGTGCGGCGGCGGCGGCCTTCGCGCATCTCGGCCTCGAGGGGCTCGAGTTCGCCTGTCTCGGCACCGACGACGCGCGCATCGCTGGTCTCAACGCGGAGTTCCGGGGCAAGCCGGCCCCAACGAACGTGCTCTCGTGGCCCGCCGAAGACCTCGCGCCCGAAGCACCCGGCGCCGTCCCGCCACCGCCCGCCGACCCCGAGATCGGCGATATCGCGCTTGCCTTCGACACCTGCGCGGCGGAAGCGGCGGCGGCGGGGATTGCACTTTCCGATCACATCACCCATCTCGTCGTTCACGGTTTCCTGCATCTTCTCGGCTACGATCATCAAACCGATGCCGATGCCGACTTGATGGAAGCGACGGAGATCGCCATACTTGTGTCACTCGGGGTTGCTAACCCCTACGTCTAGCCGGCGGTTGGCCGGCGCTTTGGAAAGGTCAGATGGGCGACGGCCACGACGGGTCTTTAGAGGCAGCGCGGAGCGCGCAGTCTTCGGGACAAAGAAGTTTTCTGGAACGGGTTTTCGGAACGTTCGCCGGAGGGACCACCCCGGCGCAACAGGGTCCGGGCGCCACATTCGCGCCTCGCGATCCTTCGCCGGGCCTCTCAAACCTCCGCCGGATGCGTGTGGAAGACGTGATGATTCCCAAGGTGGAGATCGTCGCGGTGCCGGTGACGGCGACGAAGTCCGAACTTGTCGATATCTTCCGCGACAGCGGCCTGACGCGCCTGCCGGTCTACGACGAGACGCTCGACAGCCCTCTCGGGCTCGTGCACCTGAAGGACTTCGCGCTCCAGCACGGGTTCAACGGCACGGGCGAGCGGTTCAACCTCCGCAAGATGCTGCGCCCGCTGATCTATGCGCCGCCCTCGATGCCCATCGGGGTGCTTCTCCAGAAGATGCAGTCCGACCGCCGCCACCTCGCGCTCGTCATTGACGAATACGGCGGGGTCGACGGGCTCGTGACCATCGAGGACCTCATCGAGCAGGTCGTCGGCGAGATCGAGGACGAGCATGACATCGACGAGGGCGGCCACTGGACCGTGGAGGCGCCGGGTTGCTACCTCGTGCAGGCGCGGGCGCCGCTCGAGGAGTTCGAGGCCGAGATCGGCCAGAAGCTCGTCGACGCGGACGACGAGGAGGAGATCGACACCGTTGCCGGTCTCGTCTTCATGCTCGCGGGCCGGGTACCGGCGCGCGGCGAGGTCATCAAGCACCCCGAAGGCCCCGATTTCGAGGTGGTCGATGCCGATCCAAGACGCATCAAGAGGCTCCGGGTGCGCGTCGCGGGTGCAATGCGGGCGGCGGAATAGGCTGACGTGACCGGGGGCAAGCCGGTTCTCCTGGCCGCCCTCGCAGGCGTCGCGGCCGGGCTCGGCCACGCCCCCTTCGGCCTCTGGCCGGTAGCGTTTCTCGGGTTCGTCGCGCTGTGCTGGCTCGTCTCCCGCGCCTCGCGGCCCTTCGCGACCGGCTGGGCCGGCGGGGCGGGCTATTTCGCCCTCACGCTCCACTGGATCGTCGAGCCCTTCCTCGTCGACATCGAGACCCATGGCTGGATGGCGCCCTTCGCGCTCGTCCTCCTCGCGGGGGGGCTCGCGCTTTTCTGGGGCGGGGCCGCGTGGCTCTCGGCCCGCATGGCGGGGCCGCGGGCGTTGTCCTTCGCCCTCGCGCTCGCCGCCGCCGAAGTCATCCGCGGCCATGTGTTCACCGGGTTTCCCTGGGCGCTGCCGGGCTACATCTGGGTCGACACGCCGCT
>Ga0076929_100807_pt1 | contig 15434 bp, 19 predicted proteins | sample HotLakConUCCSL28_FD_87104 | JGI IMG/M metagenome (GOLD analysis project Ga0076929, IMG submission 87104) | Hypersaline microbial mat communities from Hot Lake, Washington, USA - Hot Lake Consortium UCC-SL28 (version 3) (version 3) | ecosystem: Environmental > Aquatic > Thermal springs > Hot...
AGAGGCTTTTCCACTTTTGAAGTTATCAGCTAAACAGATTCTCTCTGCGGGAGATGTCTAAGACGTTACCGCCCTTCGCCTTCGCCCTAACCTGCGCCTGCGCCTGCGCACTTTGCCGCTGCGCTGCACTCACGACGAGGGAGATGTAGTGGTAAGCAGGCGTACTACCCTCGTTGTGATAGCGCTTTTGTAGCCTGCGTTAGTGTCGTCTGATAGGGAGGTTATGTCACGGGTTCAGGCGGCTCAGCTGTTGCTATCGCCTTCTGTACAGGCGATAGGACACTGTGGGGCTAGGGCAGGCGATTGTAGGGCAGGCGATGGGGGTTAGGGGCTATGGTTGAGGGCTGAAGCTGGGTTCTGTGGCAGTCGTTCAGCACCCGACCTTAGCAAAGGCGATGTAGGGAATTGGGCTTATGTGGGGCGATGGTGCGGTCTGCTGGAGGCGATCGCTGGGGAAGGTGTGCGATGGCTATGGAGAAGGGCTGGCGATTGTTGAAGCTGTCGGGAAAGGGCGATCTCAGTAGGGGTATCGTGCTTGGGGAGCAAGGCTGCATGGTGACGGCTAAGGGAAATGCTTACGTTTCATGGCACATGCTGTAGCGCCTTATCTGCTGCACGTAGGTTTCTTCCGTTCGGTAAGCATAATGCTTGAGCCGAATGACCTTATGCAGATGGTCTAAGGGCTTTTTGGGGCGCGGTTCTACAGCTATTCCAGCACAACAGATGTGCTTAAGGCTACTCGTAGTGCCATCCGTACATTTCTGAAGATATGCGGAAAAATTCTTCAGATCTCCCTTGATTGGGATACTATGCAGAAAGTTTCCTCAGATCCATCTAATTTGGGCGGATCGCAGGAAACTTTCTGTCTATATTACCTATTTCTGGGTGGATCTGAGGAAAAAATCCGTCTAAAAAGAAGTTATGCAGCTTGTTCTGTCGGTTAGGGCCGTATTGCCAAGCTGTTGGTCAATGTTCAAAGTCAAGCTGGAGCAAAGCTATCTGTGAGGAAATATTAGTTAAGTTCTTGATCTGGCCTGATTTGTATAGCTGCGTTAACTCAGTCTATATATAAAGATAATGCATTCTGATCCCGTTCAAAACGAATATGCTCATCTTGCACCTCGGTACGATCGCCGTTGGTCGTTTTATGTGAATGCGACTGTCCAGAAAACGATGAATCGTTTAGACATAAATTCTCATGAGCGCATCTTAGACCTTGGTTGTGGAACAGGGACTTTGATTCAACGCCTGTTGCATTTGGCTCCAGAAACAGAGCTTGTCGGATTAGATCCTTCCGCCGAGATGCTAAGTGTAGCTCGACAGAAATTACCGGATTCCGTTGAGTTGCAAGTTGGTAGTGCAGATAATATTCCGTATCCGAACGAGAGTTTTGATTTGGTTATTTCGACCAATGCGTTTCACTACTTCCGTAATCCTTCCCAAGCAATTCAAGAAGCAAAGCGAATTCTCAAGCCTAATGGTCATCTAGTTATTACAGATTGGTGCGATGATTATCTAACCTGTCGTATCTGTGATATTTTTCTGCGTTTAACCAACCGCGCTCATTTTCGGACATATGGCGTGAGTGAATGCCGGGAAATACTTCAAGATGAAGGACTAGCCGAAGTTTCAGTTGAAAAATACAAAATCGATTGGCTGTGGGGAATGATGACAGCAACGGCTATTAAGGAATCGATCGCAGTATAACCACATGCCCTGAGGTCGAGGAAGCCAACAGGAAAGGCTAAAACCTTTTCTCTGAATTAGTTTCAGGACTTTTCCCCATCCCTTCCGGTACGTCAAAGCTGATTTAACAGCGACGGTTATAGAAGAACTGAAGCGTGCTCAGGTAGGAATCGCCTAATCTCCGCTGTAGAAAAAAGTAACTGCGCGGTGGGGAATTGAGCTTTCCTAACAGTCTGAGTCGTTTAAAACACCTGTAAAGCACGATTACGTTCGCAGTACTGCTGTGGCTACCCTCTGCCAACGCGCCTTCGCGCTGAGCGTGTGCCCCATCCCAGAGGTAATCCTGTGGAAGACACCCTCACGTTCCAATCCGCCATCCGCTATGCAACCGGCATCTACTATCCGCGAATCGCCGATGCCCCCACGTCCGCCTTCATCGCCGCCCGCAAAGTCCTCTCTCCCGGCTTCTACGAGCCGCAGCCAGTTTCAGAGCACCTGCCCTCTAGCGCATCTCAGAAGCCGTATAGACAGCAGTCATTGCTGACGAAGCAGCGTACCCGGCTGACCCGGTTAAAGACTCGCCTCATGAGCAAAATGCCGCTGTTGTTCTTTGAAGCGTATCAAGAGAAACTGTCCGAGAATCCCGAATACTACGGTGTCTGCATCATTGAGGGGCTCTGCCACATTAACCCCGGTCAGCGGCTCGGCTGGATAGCTCAAGAGAGAGCCATTCAAAGAGAAAACGAACTACGCGCTCAGGGCTGGTAGCGCATTCTATTTCTACACGTCCAATCAGAGGCGCACTTGCGCCGATTTCATGAGCGGTGGCCTTGCGGTATCCCTACGACCCCATGCCCCCGCTCGATATCAACACATTTGAGATTTTGAACCATGATGTATTCGACACTTTCCGTAACCCCCACTGAGTCTGTATGGAACAATGCTCTAGACGCATGGCAGGGTTGGTCTAATGTGACTTTCGACGACGAGTATAGAGAAGCGCTCCTCACACTCCTAGAGGGTCTGGCAACCCTCATAGGGTACCTTGTTGGCGTTGTCTGCTGCTGCAATGCATGAAGGCGACTCACGATGGGCTAGCCGCCGCAGTACAGGCCGTTCCAGTCCTAAGCGGCGATTGGACGAACGATGATGACTGGCAGGCAATTGTGGGGCTGGCGCTGGAGAGCCTGCGGGTGGCGATGGGGGGTTAGGGGCTGGAGTGCGTTGGGGGTTGGGGGCTGTGGTTGGGGGGCTGTGGTAGGTTCAGCTCAATTTAGCTACCCAGAGCTGACAGATTCCAGCAGTGATCGCTTCGACCCTGGCCATTGCTTTGACCCAGCTGCGATGGCCAGAGCCGGAGCGATCCTCCCAGGGAAGGGCTTTCCCTTGCCCCGCCCTCAATGGTCTTTTGCAGAGGTGCGGCCGCTGCCCCGACTGACTCACCGTGCTGCTTGCTAGAGGAGCATCCGGATTATTGGTTTTCTAGTCGTAAAACTTAAGGTTGTGTCAGCTGGATAGTATAGATGTCAGGAGCACAGTCAAAGAGTACAGGAAACGTAGCCATCGACTGTATTTTGGCGATGGAAGATGGTGGGTTCACGCCAGGAGAAATTACGTCAAACAGCATGTTTCTAGCCTTAGTCAGGGCTCAAGGAAAGAAATACGAAAGTCGTGACGAGCGTCCTGTAACGGAAATTTTCCTTGAGGAGCTGAGGGCTATTCTTGATGAAGATGAACAGTCGTCCTTAGAGAAGGTATTGTTGACAGTAGAAAGTCAGATTGAAGAGGCTACTGAAAACGGTAACGGTTATACAGAAGCAGGAATGAAAAGAGTCGCGGTTCTAAGCTATGCAGCAACCATGGTGAGAACAGCGATAAAGCAAGCCTCTAAGAAGGAATAGTTAGCTGCTTGTTATGGGAAGACCGACCCAACCAACGCTGACGCTTTGCCTTGCATTTGCGGTGAAGACAGGCGCTATCCAACTGCGATGCTGCACGAAGAACAGACTATCAATTTTTTCATCTTTCCTACACTGACAGTGACCGCAGCCAGGTTTTATAGATAGGGAAATAAAGTTTTTATTGTCGGATAATGGATCATTTTCCTACGATGGTTGAAGTCTGTTTAAGAGACATTGCTCTTGAGACTTATTTAGCTCGACCTAATATCGCTTTTTGTGGAAGTCTATGACTAGTCTACATAATGTGCTCAATACCTTTTCGCCAAAGAAGAAGCTGACGCTAGTTCAAATCATTAAAGCTGCTAATCGCTTAGAGAGAATAGCGCTTGAGGCTCCCTTGAAAAACTCCTTGGGTTTAACGCTTGAACAGTTTGAAACGTCCTACGAACAAACAATGGCTATACTGGGAGCCCGCAAGTATCAGTCGCCTAAACATTATCCTGATATGAACCGCTGGCTGAAGTTGATTGCGGAAAACTACATCAAAGTGTTTGGAACGCACTTCCCGCTAATGGCAAAAGATGAGGCATTTTACGCCACAACAAACACCATTGGAGCGATAGTAGGCTCTGGTGCTCCGCCTGCGATATATCACTTGTCAGCGTCCTTGGGCAATGCTCTGAAGCAAACCGATTTACCGAGTGATCAATTGGTCACGATGAAGCGAGCGGTTGATTGTGGTATCTTTTGCTTGCCCAACGGACTGTTGACAAATCCTGATGGAGACTGGCTAGAGTGCATTGCTTTTGCCTATACGATGCCGACGGATGAGACATGGCTGAATTTTGGTGAGCGCCGCTGCTTAAGAGCGATGCAGTGCGGACTGACTAATAAGCCGATCATCATTCTGATGGCGAATACGAAATCAGCCATCTACGGGACGAATATATGTTTTGACAGCAATGATACGCCCAAATTAAAGATTTCAGTGGTCGAAGATGGTCTTGCGGTACAGACGGGCAATGCAGTCAATGCAGTCAAAGATCAAGAGGCTGAAGCGAGATTTATTGATGAGCTGAGGAATCTTGCGCTCCAGTGTTTGTTGTTAATGCAGGTGCAGCCTGAGTTAATCTCGCTAGGAGAGATCCTTGAGCCTTCCATAGGTGCGAAAAAAAGAGGGTTTGCGACTACGCACCGCTCTTCTAAACCTGTTCTAAGCCCCAACTGGCTGGGGAAGGACTATGCGTCTCAGCGGGTTTCTGAGAGAAAGTCTTTTCAGGCTGAGAAGACAAAGACTCGGGACTCACCCAGAACCCACTGGAGAAGAGGTCACTATCGGAGGAGTTTATATGGCTCTCGGGATGCGAAAGAGCCAACATATCGGATGAGCTGGATAGAGCCGGTGATCGTCAACCCTGGCTTTCATCCCTAAGGTGAGGCATCGGCTGGGGTATCGGGCTACCGCTCTACGCCCTTCCCCTTCGCCCTAACCTGCGCCTGCGCCTGCGCACTTTGCCGCTGCGCTGCATTTACAACGAGGGAGACGTAGTTATAAGCAGGCGTGCTGCCCTCATCGTGATAGAGCTTTTGTGCCCTGCGTTAGTGTCGTCTAATAGGGCTGGCTGGCAGGTGATCGCGTGGGGCTGGCGTTGGAGAATATGCGGCTGGCGATGGGGGGTTAGGGGCTGTGGCTGTGGGCAGTCGTTCAGAGCCCGACCCTAGCAAAAGCGACGTAGGGAATTGGGCTTATGTGGGGCGATGGTTCGGTCTGCTGGAGGCGAGTGCTGGGGAAGGTGTGCGATGGCATAGCCTTTCCTACGGAAAATCGCTATGGAGAAGGGCTGGCGATTGTTGAAGCTGTCGGGAAAGGGCGATCGCAGTGGGGTGTTGTGCTTGGGGAGGAGGGCTGTATGGTGACGGCTAAGGGAAATGCTTACGTTTCATGACACAGGCTATAGCGCCTCACCCACTGTACGTAGGTTTTTGCCGTTCGGTAAGCATAATCCTTGAGCCGAATGACCTCACGCAGTTGGTCTAAGGGCTTTTTGGGGCGTGGTTCTACAGGTATTCCAAAAGTACAACACATATGCCTGATAATGCTCATGCATGACATTCGTATATTTCTGAAGATATGCGGAAAGTTTCCTCAGCACCACCTTGAGCAGCTTGTTATGAAGAAAGTTTCCTCAGATCCCCCTGATTTGGGAGGATCTGAGGAAAAAATCCGTCTAAAAAGGAGTTATGCCGCTAGGTTGTCCGTTAGATGGTACGTCAGCGTTATCTGCTACTCTTCAATTTATTTTGCCTCAAAATGCTGAAAATAGCTAAACTTTGAGCAGTTTTAAGGAAATTGGAGTGCAGCTTACATTTTGCAAACTTGAGAAGGAACACGCGCTAGCTATCCTCAACTGGCGCTACAGTTTTCCATATGACTACTACAACTTTGATGCTGATATGATTCAAGAGGATCTGCACTATCTGATGATGCAAAAAACAACTTTTGGGCAATCTTAAATCGACAAAGAGAACTTGAAGGCTATTGCTCTTTCGGATCAGATGGTCATCTGAGAGAGATTAAAGTACGAACTCTACCCTACTGGGTTATCTCTCAGAAGCCCTACCTTATTAGCTTCTCAGCTTTTCGTGTAGGAACGAATCGCACTACCTTGTACTCTGCCTCAACCAAATATGGCAAAGAACGGAAAGGCTGATAAATCCAGCTTTGCAACTGAGTCTTAACTGTTTCGAACTGGACTGAGCCTTTTCGGATGGGTATGCCAAAAGCCCCAATTTCTTTTTTGACCAGTGTGTTATTCCTCGTGAATCAAATTCAAAAGAAAGCGAATTTTGAACCAAGGCTCAATATCCCTTTACCAATAGCTCCAGCTCCACTAGCTCCAGCTCCACTAGCTCCAGCTCCACTAGCTCCAGCTCCACTAGCTCCAGCTCCAACAACGGCCCCAGTACCGACTGCTGCTGCTGCTACTGCTGCTGTTACTCCTGCTGTCGCTACGCCAACTGTCGCCCAATCAGGTACTTCTTCGCTACTCTCCCAAGGGCCAACCGCCGCAGCGACATTAGTAGAGGCTTCTAGGTATGCTGTACTCGCTTCACCTATGGGAGAATCTAAAAATCTATTTTCCCATTCTGGGGTTGAGATTGAAGATATTGGATCGCTATTTAACTGGGGTGTTTCTGAAAAAGCTCCAGACGAAACTGATTTTGGTGATTCAAACTCTAGATCTAATCCTGGTATTTGAGTTAGTACCTTGCCCGGTTCTGGCCGTGGCACCCATGTATTCGGGTTATTTTTGGCAACCTGATCTCTAGGAAACGTATTTAAGCCTGGGGCTTTTGGTATTACCGGCGGGAAGACCGGAATGCGATCTACTACGGGTACTGGCTCCGTTGCTACAGGCCCTCTAGGGGGGATATAGTCTTTACGGCTAGCAGCCAGTTTTACTTCGTATTCAGCATCTATAGTTGCTTTCGTGCCATCATCAAGCTCCACATCTTTTTTTGTGGACAGTGAAACATCCCACATATTTTGAAGGATACTTTTTCCAACTTCCATCGAAATAATGTGACCATCTGAGGTCTTTGCTATTTCTGCACCAACTGAGAATTTTTCTCCGTTATCTTCTACTGCTACTGTTAACCAATCAAGCACTTGCTTCTCAAAATCAACCGTGAAGATATTGTCTAATTCTTCTCTTGCCTCATTGATGTCAACAATGTCTGCTAGATCTGTTGATACCGTAATAGAAGTGCCGTTGTCTGAGGGCATTGTCTCAACGGTTAGTGTGCCTGATAGACTACTGTCAAAGACAGTAACTACAGTTCTGCCTATTGGGAATTGCGACCCTTGAAGTGGTTTTAAGCCACTATCGACAGGTAAACTTCTGCTTAAAGAAGTATTGACTCCATTAGTGTTGGAGTCTTCCTTATCGGAGTCAGAGCCTTCTTCTGTATCAGAACCTTCTTTATCGAAGTCAGTTTCTTTTGTCGTAGCTGCTGTGTCTCTATATTTTCCAGGGCCATCAGTTGCGTCATTAAGATCTTCTCCAGAAATCTTTTCTGTTTGTCCACTTAATTTTTGGCCATTCTCTGAGAAAAGTGACTTCGGTAAAAGAAGTTCCTCTCCGATTTGCAATCCTCTGGCTGTTGTTTCATCAAAACCTGCTCCTGAACTATCCCTAATGACAGGCCAATAATCCGTGCTTCCAAAGTAAGATAAGGATATTCCAGACAAAGTGTCGTTCGGTTTTACTGTGTATGCATGGAAATCAGATTCGATGTGGCTAGCCTGTGTTCCTGATGAGCTAACTGTACTACCCGGAGTTGACGAAACCGGAGTTGTATCAAGCTCTAATCCAGTAATTTCATCTAACTAAATATTGGTAAGCCCCCGGCTTTGCCGGGGAGACTCGAAGAGGTTTGACCGTGAGCACAAAATCAAGATGTTTGATACTTGGCAATCTGCTAGAGATCGAATGTCCTAGCAATCTGAAATTTTCAATTGAACTATGGTCTCAACCGAGCAGTCGAGCTGAGAAATGCCCTTTGAGGGCTACTCTTACCGCCCCTTTGAGGGGCTAACAGATGTAAGCCTCCGGCTTTGCCGGAGGTCACTTAACTTGATATATAGCTTTGAGCCAATCTCCAAGTGACGAGTTTCCCAGTCGGTTAAGGTTGAGCCATCAATCTCGACTATATTGCGATAGTTCAGAGGAGAGTCAGTAAACCAACCTGCAATGTCCCAGGCAGTGTCGCCCTCCCGAACCGTATGCTCGCCATAACCAGGCATTTCATTGCTGTAGGACAGCCCTACAAGAGATAGTTGCTGGCTTAGCTCAAGTCCGTATGCATTGCCTTGTTCAGGAGATTTGAATGGTAGAGATTCGTTCCCTTGAACAAAAATCTGAGGCTCATTTTGCTCTGAAAACATAATTATAAATTCCCAGCTTTTGCTTTTTTGAGATCCATTGGAAAGTTTAGATAAGAAGAAATTGTCATGCTTACAAGCGTTTTTTTGACAATTTTACTTTTTCGTGCATCTAGCAGCTCTGCTATGCCTGAGCAGAAAAGCAATAAAGTATTGCGACTAAAGCTATTTGCTGAGGCCGCAGAGCATATTAGGGGTGCTGCAGTTAGCTAGGCTTATGAGGATAAAGGATTCATTGGCCTTTTTCGCTTCATGCCTCAAGTTGTGCAATTAGAAATTTATCTAAAGCATCTCCAAGAGGCAGCGCTCCTGCTGTCGGTAACCCTAGAGTAAACATCGTTTCCGTATTGCTCTCTACAAGCTTTGTTGGTATCCATTCCTCTTTCTCGCAAGTACCCTAATTCAAAGGAATTAAAGTAAAGCCTGCACCTCCAAGAGTAGGGATCCTGGGGATCTAGCACAATAACACCGGTGTGCAATCCTCTGTTCCCAAACAACCTTTCGCATTCTTCATCGAAGTCAATTCCTCCTAAGAGTTCCTCTGCATAAGCTGGTTTTGATAGAGTAGCAGACCCGAGAAGAAGTGCTGCGAAGCTAACTGAGAGCAATAGTCTTTTCTTTGTCATAGTGATTCTGTGATTGTTATAGATGGTCGCGTTGGGAGTAGTTATGCTAAGAGAACTTTCTCTGTGTGATTATTCTTGAATAAGCCCGTTATACTGAGACTCGCGCAAGGCTTCACACTCCATACAGTAAGACGGTTTGCTACTTTAGCTAGCGTCTGAACGTCACAAAAATGTCACTATTAGTAGTCACAAAAGTGTCACAAATAGTATACTTATGTTGGGTGCAGTTACTGAGGTAATTCAACATACCTGCTAATCCATGTGGTCTGAGTGTGTTGATAGAAAATAAAAAGATAAACATCCATGGACGTGAAAGAGGCTGTAGAGTTTATAAATTGGTTGTTTTCAGAGCAGGGCAGTGCGAGTCTGAGTCATACTCATGCCTATTTGTTCAAATACATGTGGCAAGGCAAAACTTATAAAGAAATTTACTTGCTTGACCGGAAGATCTCAGAACGTACTTTGAGAAACTACGGTTCAAAGCTATGCCAGCGTCTTAATAAAGAGTTAGGAATAGAAGCTAATAAAGCAACCTTGAAAGAAGAAGTTGAAACGCTTTTCTTTCTGAGGAAGCAGGAGTTTCGCGCACATCAAGAAGCTCAACGAAATCGTTCTAAAGACAGTTCTGCTATCTATCTCCCTACAAAAGGAACTGAGCGGAATGACTATAAATATGCCAACAACTTGATAGAGGCGGCCAGAGATACTCAAACTCATGAGCAGATGAGCTTCTTTATTCAGGCTCTGAAGGTATATAAGAATTATATGGATGGTGATACTGTAGCTGCACTACTCTGTACAACAGAAAAAACTTCTTCTTACTTTCGTGAGACTCTTGGCACAAAGGCATACAGGTTAGGCTTTGCTAGAGACCTAAACTATTTGATTAGTTGGTTGGTGCAAGACTACGGAATTTCTGAATTAGCTGGCTCATCTGATATCGCAAGGTTATACAACATAGGCGGCGATGCGATCTGGATGTCTAGTAATGAAGCTAGTAAAGCTATTTCTTTACACGAGTTAGCCTTCAAGACAGCTCATAAGGATAGCTCTGTTAAGCATCTAATTGTTTCGTCTGTTTTCAACAAGGCTCTGTGCTACATAGACAGTAGAGAGCTAGAGAAGGCAGAGACTCAAATTGAAACTGCTTTTTCTCTCCTAGATTATGTTTTTGATAGTAAAGAGCGAGAATATCACATCATAGGCATCATATGTCTTATGGCGTACATTAAGACCTTGCTAAATAGGGACGAGGCCAAGCAGTTACTTCAAGAAGCATATTGGTCACTCGTAGACAGTAAAAGTAGCGAAAAGCTGACAAGCTGGGGACTGCATAACTTACCCATTTACGTGGGAAAGGCTCTACAACATGTGGGTCAGTATTCAGATGCATTCAAGATGTATACACAAGCGTACCGACTTTCGATCGCGAACGAATATATTCAAGTTAATGCACAAGCTAAGATAGGCAAAGCTCAACTATATTACTTAGACTGTGCAAGCAGCAAGGCTGAAAAATCTATACCTCTACTTGCTCAAGCCTACGACTTGCTTAAAAATATCGGAGCTGAAGGAGATGCTGCTCAAGCACAGGTTTCCCTTGGAAAAGCATTATGTATTCTAGGAAAAACAGATGAAGCGAAAAGATCTTTTGAGAAGGCAAAACTTTTTTATTCGGAGAGACATGCTCCACTCCAGGTAGAGAGAATTTCTTATCTTCAGTCGGAGTCTCTTCAGACAGAGAAGTTTTAAGAGTGAAAGAGATGAATTACCATGCTATTGTATCAGCAATTCCAAAGTCCAACTTACAGACATATATTTTGCCTCAGAGAGGAACGAGCTTACTCGGTTTCAGCCGCTTAGATCTGCTAAACGTATTTGACGGTGATTCAATGCGAACGAGAAATCAATGGTTTTGGCTGTCCGTAGTCTGGAATTTGGAATTGCTGGATCTTTGCACAGTATGCTAGTCAGCCGCTTGGCTGGCGATTGCCCTCAGCTGGTGACTCATCACTGTTGCCCTAATTCTCGACAGGCTAAATGAAACGTTTGCGTAACCAGGCGGAACCAGCATCAATTAGGCCAACTGAGATGATCAAAATAATTAAAATCGCACAGACTTTGGTGTAGTCGAATGAGCGAAAGCTCTGATAGAGTGAAACGCCGATGCCGCCTGCGCCGACAATGCCTAACACCGTTGCAGAGCGAACATTGGATTCAAACCGATAAAGCGTATAAGAAATCCAGAGCGGAATGACCTGTGGAATGACGCCAAAGAGAATTTCTTGAAATTTGCTGGCACCGGTTGCTCTAACGCCTTCAATCGGGCCAACTTCAATATTTTCAATGGCTTCTGAAAAGAGTTTGCCTAAGATGCCGGTGGTATGAACAAAAATGGCCATAACGCCCGCAAAGGGGCCTAGGCCAACGGCGACCACAAATACCAGAGCAAACACAATTTCATTAATCGCTCGCATGGCGTCTAGCAAGCGACGAGTGGGCTGCACAATCCATACAGGGCAAAGGTTCGCTGAGGCGAAAATGGCTAGCGGAGCAGCAAAAATGACGGCTAGCAGCGTGCCCCAAATGCCCATGCCAATGGTTTCAATAATATCGTCTAAATAAGAGGCGCTGTCTGTAAAGTCAGGCGGAAAGTAGCGGCTTATGTATTCTCCCATAGTGCTGCCGCCTTCTAGGAGCTCAAACAAGTCGATTTCACTGACAACTGCTGAGTAGTAGAGGAGCCCTAACAGACCAGCGATAAAGGCAATTTGCCAGCCGATTTGTTTGGCAGTGGTGCGATCTCGCCCTTGCATATCTAGCACTGCATCGGATATAGGCAGCTCATATTTTTTGCCCTCAGCAATCCAGGGAGAAGTTATAGACCGTCCGTTTTTAGAGCGTTTAAGAGACATAGAGGCGATCACCACAACAGTTTTTGGGTATTATTTTATTGTTTTTCAATCATCTCTTTAAGAGATGGTCTTAAAGAGATGATTGAAAAAGGGAAGCTTACTGCACAGCTTCTAGCTCTTTGTTTAGCTCATCCAGCTTTTGCTGCTTAGTCGCTTCATCTAAGGTGGCATCATTCGTGGTTTCGAGGATGCTCTTACTAATTTCCAGCTCACGTACCGTATTCCAGGTAGTGTCATCTGCTGAGTCAAAGCCCTGCCATTCTAGGGGGCCAAGTACAGCCTCATCGCTATAGGTGTAGAAGAAATCTTGTATTTCCGCTTTTAAGCAGTCGGGCAGATCTTTACGATAGGCTATTGGATCACTCGGAATTTCCGGCGAAGTCCAAATAACTTGGATATTCCCAAAAGCGGTAGGGTCGTTCTTTTCAACTTCAACCATCGATTCACTGTTGTTAGTCGCCACATCTACCTGATTGTTGGCAACGGCTAAGGCAGTCGCTTCATGGCTACCGGCAAAAATGAGTTCCTTAAAGACCTCATCAGGATTCACGTCGTTTTTGGCAAAGACGTAGTAGCTAGGCACTAAAAAGCCCGATGTAGAGTTGGGATCGTTAAAGGCAAAGGTAAGATTCGCAGCGTTATCAATTACATACTGGTCGCCATCGCCAGCTTCAACGTCAATATCAGCCAGGATAGGATTGTTTTTGTTGGTGATGAGGTAGGCATAATAACCTTTAGTGCCATCGCTGTTCACCGTTTGAGCAAATGCCTCAGCTTCGGATCGCTTAGCGGCTTCAATATACGACTTACCCCCATACCAGGCCATGTGTACTTTGCCTGCACCCATAGCTTCAATGACGGCAGCATAATCTGTTGCGTAGGAGGCCTTTACATCGCGGCCAATGCCTTCAGACAAAGCTGCGATAAACGGCTCCCACTTCGGTTTTTGATTGCTTTGCGATTCGGTGGAGATAATTCCAAACTCAAGTTCAGTGAGCTCAGGCGCACACTGGTTACCGGCTTGGCCACCTGATTCGGTGCTGGCCACATTGGTGGTTCCGGCTTCGGCGCTGGGGGTAGCCCCTCTACTACAGCTAGCTAACGCTGTGCTGCTAAATAAAGTGAGCAACAACATCGCGGCCTGTCTTTTAAAAGAGCGTGTCTTTAGCATTTGAGAAATCCTCGGGGGCACTAAATAAGCGATTAAAAACAATGAATGAGAAAATTGGAGAGTTCCGGTTGAGAACGCTAGCTAGAGAAAATCTCTGCATGGCCTCGCTGTACAAGCTCCTCAGCAGCAGCACCATAAATGCGGCTAAGCCGGTTGTCGTCTAGCTCGGCGGTACGACCGTCAAACTGCACTACGCCTTCGCGTAGCGCAACCGACCGGTCGCAGTAAAATCGCACCATTTGCACTTGATGCAGGGATGTAATCACTGTCAAACCACGTTCCTGGTTAAGATCAACGAGCAGTTCCATGACTCGTCGGGCCGACTCAGGATCGAGTGAGGCAATGGGTTCGTCTGCCAAGACAATTTGAGCGCCTTGCATCAGACAGCGAGCGATCGCAACTCGTTGCTGCTGTCCCCCTGAGAGCAGGGCCGCTCGTTTGTAAGCCTGGGTTAAAATTCCCACACGATCTAGCGCAGCGAGTGCTCTGGTTTTTTCAGCTTTCGTAAACAAACGAAAGGTTGAACGAAAAGAGGAGATCTGCGACAGATGTCCGATCAGCACGTTTTCCAGAACGCTTAAGCGATTAACAAGATTAAACTGCTGAAAAATAAAGCCTACCTGACTGCGCAGATGACGCGATTTGGAATACAGCTGTCCGTTGTTTTGCAAGGAAGTATCAAAGATTTTCACCTCACCCTTCTCAGCTAGCTGCAAGCCGTTGATTGTTCTAAGAAGCGTGGATTTACCAGAACCCGAGGCACCTACCAGTGCGACCATTTCTCCAGTTTGTACTGTTAGGCTCACTTTTTGTAAGGCGGGGATGCCTTTGAAGGCTTTGCTCAGGTGAGTAATCGTAACGGCTGGCTGATGAGCTAGCCGATGGGATGCTTGGCGTTTTTGTTCAACAGAAACCACGGCAGTGACAACACGCTGGAGATTGCCACTATACTCAATCACAGGAAATTGCTCTACGCCTTAAGCGAGCGTAATCAAAACGTTAAATATAAGTAAACAAAAGGTTAAGTTAGTGGTGGCCGCGAATGTTTGGAATAGCCATGTTATGTGTGTTTTATCCGCATGCTTTTTTTCTGGCTGTGTTGCAAAAAGCTTCTGAAAATAGAATAACTCCATCATTACCCTCCTGACTATGCAGCGAGCCCGAAGATTTTGTGGATGAAGGAAATCTGCCCTGTGACATGCCCTCTGTCAACACCTTTGATCCGACCCTTACGAATCATGTTCATAGACTCATACCCTTTGAGCGTACGCCGGGCCGTATTGAATGAGCCGAACTCTAGTCCAGGCTTAGTGCGTCGTTTTATGAATCGGTAATCTTGCTCAATAATATTGTTCAAATACTCGACCTGTCGGGTTTCTGTCGCTTTCGGCAAGACTTCGGCTTTCTTCGATTCAGCTGCGATCGCCCTTTCCTGACAGCTTCAACAATCGCCAGCCCTTCTCCTTCCCCAGCGATCGCCTCCAGCAGACCGCACCATCGCCCCCAACCCCCTCAGACCCTCAGCCCCAACCCCCACAGCCCCCACACTCCAGCCCCACCCCCCCCATCGCCACCCGCACGTTCTCCAACGCCAGCCCCACGAGATCGCCTGCCAGTCATCATCACCCTATTGGACGACACGAACGCAGGGCACAAAAGCTCTTCACGATGAGGACTCTACGCCTGCTTATAACTACGTCTCCTTCGTCGTGAGTGCAGCGCAGCGGCAAAGTGCGCAGGCGCAGGCGCAGGTTAGGGCGAAGGGGAAGGGTGTAGAGCGGTAGCAGATGCTTAGCGGCAGTGTTGAATGTCAAGAGGGCTAAAAGCTGGCGGCCAAACGCCTTGCTGGAAAACGAACTTCCGACTCACCTAGTGCTTGTCCGCCAAGTGGCTGCTTGGCTGAGATCTCGCAAGCACTTGGATGCCGATATCTTGGCGAACTGGGAGCGATCATCGGGCGATGATGGAAACGGCTTGACTCTTACGAGGGGCGATCGCAAAAAAATGCAGGATGACGACAAGCGCTAAGACAACCTGTTGGCGTAGCCTCTGTAGTGACCCCCAAAAATAGGACAGCGCTGAGAGAGAGTAAGCTGTAGTCCATAGGGGTCAGAGATCATGTCAAACAAGCCAAGAAATTACAGTAGCGAATTTAAGGCCAAAGTCGTCCTGGAGGTGATCGGTGGCAAA
>Ga0076929_100810_pt1 | contig 15416 bp, 15 predicted proteins | sample HotLakConUCCSL28_FD_87104 | JGI IMG/M metagenome (GOLD analysis project Ga0076929, IMG submission 87104) | Hypersaline microbial mat communities from Hot Lake, Washington, USA - Hot Lake Consortium UCC-SL28 (version 3) (version 3) | ecosystem: Environmental > Aquatic > Thermal springs > Hot...
GCCGCCAAATGGGCCGAGGCCCGCGGAGTGACGCAGGTGGCCTTCAAGCCCGACTGGACCAAGCACGCCAAGGCCGCCCCCTTCAAGCGCAACGACGCCATGCTGGACGTGCTGCCCGTGGGCGTCCTCGTCTTCCCGGGCAACGGCATCCAGGAAAACCTTGCCGACAAGGCCAAGAAGCTCGGCATCCCGGTCATGAAGTTCGAGAAGGGGGCGTAAGGCCCCTGTTTCCCACGCGGGGAAATCAAGGTGGAAGCGCAGGCTTCCACCTGATATTGTGCAGAAAACCTTTCACGATCACTACATGTACTATAGTCCGATCCAGCTTGATGTCTTCCCGACCGACGTGCAGATGCGCCGGATCGATCCGGCGCGGAACATGCGTCGCTACTATCGGCTGAGCGTGCAGCGTGATCTCTTCGGTCGTGCCAGCCTTGTGCGCGAGTGGGGCCGGATCGGTTTCCGGGGGCAGATGATGGTCGAGACGCACCCTGATGAGGGCAAGGCGATCACCGCTTTGATGAAGCTCGCAGCGGTGAAGAAGCGGCGGGGTTATGAGGCCCTACATTCAGGCGATTAGTCTTGATCGCATTGATTGCGATGATTACACTCTCAGCAGGAGGATATCATGGCAAGCATTACCATCCGGAACCTTGACGATGACGTGAAGCGCCGCCTTCGCATCCGCGCAGCCGAGCATGGCCGCTCGATGGAAGAGGAGGCGCGCGAGATCTTGCGCCATGTCGTCGGCGAAGCGAAGCCATCCCACGATCTTGCCGCGGCCATCCGAGCACGGGTCGCGCCTCTGGGTGGCGTTGATCTTGACCTTCCGCAGCGTGAAGCCATGCGTGAACCGCCCGCGTTCGACCAGGCCTGACGCATGATCATCCTCGACACGAATGTAATCTCGGAGCTGTTGCGCCCGGCCCCGGAGCCCAAGGTTGAACACTGGCTTTCCGCTCAGGACGGGCTCAACGTCTATCTGACCTCGATATCGGAGGCAGAGCTGCGCTACGGCCTCGCGATCATGGGGAACGGCAAGCGCCGCGCCGCGCTGGTTGACGCCGTGGACCGTATCCTGCGCGAGGACCTCGCCGGTCGGATTTTGCCCTTCGACAGCGACGCCGCACAGTCTTACGCCACCATCGCTGCCGCACGTCGCGCCGCCGGGCGACCGATCGCCCAGGCCGATTGCCAGATCGCCTCCATTGCCCACACCCGTGGTGCCACCGTCGCCACGCGCAATACGCCTGACTTCGAGGGTTGCGAGATCGACCTGATCAACCCCTGGACAGCCGCATGAACGCCGTTGAAATCGAACAAGCCGTTTCCGAACTCGCCGAGCAGCCCTTTGACGCGGCCGAGTTCCCCTATGCCTTCCTCATGGCCTTTGGAAACAAGGACACGACCATCAAGCGTCTGCGTACCGGCGCGTCGAACAAGTCCGATATCGGGGGCGTCCTTCAGACCAACAATATCCACCTGAAAACCTGCGCGCCGGGCGACATCGCGGCAACCCTGACCGCCCTTCGCGACAGCCCCGCCACGACCCGCGCCAAGGCCAAGTTCATCCTCGTCACCGACGGCATCGATCTCGAGGCCGAGGACATCACCACCGGTGAAACCATCGCCTGCCGCTACACCGATTTCCCCGATCATTTCGGCTTCTTCTTGCCGCTCGCCGGTATCTCCACCGTCAAGCAGATCCGCGAAAGTGCCTTTGACATTCGCGCCACCAGCCGCCTCAATCGGCTTTATGTCGAGCTGATCAAGGACAACCCCGACTGGGGCAGTGCGGAAAAACGCCATGACATGAACCACTTCATGGCGCGGCTGATCTTCTGCTTCTTCGCTGAAGACACCGACATCTTTGTCAGCGACAACCTGTTCACCGCCACCATCGACCAGATGACCAACCGTGACGGGTCGAACACGCACGAAGTCATTGGCGAAATCTTCAGGGCCATGAACACGGCCATCCCCAAACGTGCCGAGGCCAGGCTGCCCCGTTGGGCCGACACCTTTCCCTATGTCAACGGCGGGCTGTTCTCTGGCAGCACCGATGTGCCGCGCTTTTCCAAGATCGCGCAGCGGTATCTGTCCCATATCGGCAGCCTCGACTGGACACAGATCAACCCCGACATTTTTGGCTCCATGATCCAGGCCGTCGCGGATGAAGAGGAACGCTCGGTCCTCGGGATGCACTACACCTCGGTGCCGAACATCCTGAAGGTGCTGAACCCGCTCTTCCTCGATGATCTGCGGGCAGAGCTGGAGGCGGCGAGCGACAATGCGCGCAAGCTGGCCAATCTGCGCGCCCGCATGGCCAAGATCCGCGTGTTCGATCCCGCCTGTGGGTCGGGCAACTTCCTTGTCATCGCCTACAAGGAAATGCGCAGCATTGAATATGAGATCAACAAGCGCCGGGGCGAACCACAACGCCGCACCGACATTCCCCTGACCAACTATCGCGGGATCGAGCTGCGCGATTTCTCGGCCGAGATCGCGCGGCTGGCGCTGATCATCGCGGAATACCAATGCGACGTGACCTATCGCGGCCAGAAAGAGGCGCTGGCCGAATTCCTGCCGCTGGACGCGCAGAACTGGATCACCTGCGGCAACGCCCTCCGGCTGGACTGGCTGTCGGTTTGCCCGCCCACGGGGACGGGGGTGAAGTTTCAGGCTGATGACCTGTTCATGTCACCGCTGGATCAGGCGCAGATCGACTTCGCGAATGAGGGAGGCGAGACCTACATCTGCGGGAACCCGCCCTATCTGGGGTCAACGTGGCAAAGCACGGAACAGAAGGAAGAAATAAAAAGGGTTGTCGCGGGGCGAATAAACTCGCCTGGTTTCTTGGATTATGTTTCTGGCTGGTTCCTAAAGGCAGCTGATTGGTTCCGTTTCTCAAGAGGACGTGCAGCCTTTGTTGCTACCAACTCAGTATGCCAAGGGCAGATGGTTCCATTGCTCTGGCCGATGATATTTGATGCAGGGTGTGAAATTGACTTTGCGCACACCTCCTTTCGCTGGGCAAATTTGGCCAGCAATAATGCTGGGGTAACTGTTGTAATTGTCGGCGTGAGCCCAACGTCTGACAGGCCTAAAGTGTTATTTGAGCAAACTGACGATGCCGGTGTTTTGCAGAGAACAGGAGTATCCATCACCCCCTACCTTACTATTGGTCCATCTGTTGTGGTGCATAAGTCAAGAAAGCCACTATCTCAGCTACCGGAGATGGAATTTGGCAATAAACCCAGTGATGGAGGTAACCTTCTTCTTCAGGGTGATGAAGTTCTATCACTTGGTTTGAATGACGCGCAGCGGAAACGTTTTTTGAGACGAATTTTTGGATCGGACGACTTTATTAATGGTGGTTCTAGGTATTGCCTTTGGATTGAGGATAAGCACCTAGACGAAGCTAGGGGAATAGCTTCGCTGCGTGACAGGATCGACAAGGTGAAAGAAGTAAGGTTGGCTAGCAGAGATAAAGGTGCCAACGCGCTTGCGAAAAGAGCACATCAGCTTAAGCTGATGAGAATCGGTGACGAACACACTATTGTTATCCCCGCAGTGTCTTCGGAAAAAAGACCATATCTACCGGTTGGCATTGTTGGTTCCGATACAACACTAACAAATCTCGCTTTCGGATTGTACGACGCTCCAATTTGGTGCGCTGCCGTACTGATGTCTAGCTTACATCTTTCATGGGTAAAGACTGTTTGTGGCCAGCTTGAAACGCGCATCCGCTATTCTAACACCCTCGGCTGGAACACCTTCCCCGTCCCCAAGCTGACAGAAAAGAACCGCGCCGACCTGACAGCGGCGGCGGAAGGCATCCTTCTGGCGCGCGAGGCGCATTTCCCCGCCACCATCGCCGACCTTTACGACCCCGAAAAAATGCCCGCCAACCTCCGCGCCGCGCATGACCACAACGACGAGGTGCTGGAACGCATCTACATCGGCCGCCGCTTCCGCAACGACACCGAGCGGCTGGAAAAACTGTTCGAGATGTACACGAAAATGACGACGAAGGTGAGCGCATGAAGCTGCAACGCGTCTCGTATGCCGATCTCAACTCGCGGCAGAAAGAGAATTACAACTTCCAGAAGGTCACTGGGCGGCTGGCTGATTACGGCTTCAACTGCTTGCGCCTGACTGATGATTGGCAAGGGGCTGATTTCATCGCATGCCACATCGATGGCGAGACCTTTCTGAAGGTCCAGCTGAAGGGGCGCTTCGTTCTCGACCGGAAGTACCTGCGCAAGGACATCCACATCGCATTCCTGCACCGGGATGATCTTTTCCTTTATCCCCACGATACGATCTACGACTCTTTTCAGAGCAAGGGGATTATCGGCGCACGCGGCAAGGACGACCTGTGGCAGACAGAGGGTGTGCGAACATGGGCAAGCTTGCCGAAATGGGCCGTTGAAATGCTGGCCGAGTATAGGTTGTGACATGACCAGCCCTAAAACCATCCCTTCTGTCTCTGTTACCTATGCCCGGAACGGCAGTTCCACCAAATCAAATGAGCTGGGCATGCGGTCGATGCAGGAGCGCGCCTATGAAAAGCGCGGTGAGCAATACCTGCTGATCAAGTCGCCGCCGGCCTCGGGCAAGAGCCGTGCGCTGATGTTCATCGCGCTCGACAAGCTGTACAATCAGGGCCTGCGTCAGGCCATCGTTGTGGTGCCGGAGAAATCCATCGGGTCCAGCTTCAACGACGAGCCGCTCAGCAAGTATGGCTTCTGGGCCGACTGGACCGTTCAGCCGCAATGGAACCTGTGTAACGCGCCCGGTGGCGATGATGGCAAGGTCGGCGCGGTCGGCAAGTTCCTGGCCAGCGACGACAAGGTGCTGGTCTGCACCCACGCCACCTTCCGCTTCGCCGTCGACAAGTTTGGCATCGAGGCCTTTGATGATCGCCTGATCGCGGTGGACGAATTCCACCATGTCTCGGCCAATCCCGATAACAAGCTGGGCACGCATCTGGGCGCACTGGTCGCGCGCGACAAGGTGCATCTGGTTGCCATGACCGGATCCTACTTCCGCGGCGATGCCGAGGCCGTCCTGTCACCCGAAGACGAGGCGCGTTTCGACACGGTCACCTACACCTATTACGAGCAGCTGAACGGCTACAGATACCTCAAGTCGCTCGACATCGGGTATTTCTTCTATTCCGGGTCCTATGCGGATGACATCCTCAAGGTGCTGGACCCGACCGAGAAGACGATCCTGCACATCCCTAACGTCAACTCGCGCGAGAGCACGAAGGACAAGCACCGCGAGGTCGAGCACATCATCGACGCCTTGGGCGATTGGCAAGGCACCGACCCCGTCACCGGGTTTCAGCTGGTCAAGACGCCCGAGGGGCGTGTGCTGCGCATCGCCGATCTGGTGGATGATGAGCCAGCCAAGCGAGACAAGGTTTCCGCCGCGCTGAAGGACCCCGCGCAGAAGAACAATCGCGACCATGTCGACATCATCATCGCTCTGGGCATGGCGAAGGAAGGGTTCGACTGGATCTGGTGCGAACACGCCCTGACGGTCGGCTATCGCGCCAGCCTGACCGAGATCGTGCAGATCATCGGCCGCGCCACCCGCGATGCCGAGGGCAAGACGCGCGCCCGGTTCACCAACCTGATCGCCGAGCCTGACGCCGCGGCCGAGGCCGTAACCGAGGCGGTCAACGATACGCTGAAAGCGATCGCCGCGAGCCTGCTGATGGAGCAGGTGCTGGCCCCGCGTTTCAACTTCACGCCCAAGACCGTGAAAAGCGGCCCTGTCGAAGGGTTCGATTATGGCGAGGGCGGCTATGATCCCAACAAGGAAAATGTCGGCTTCAACGAGGCCAGCGGGCAGTTCCAGATCGAGATCAAGGGCCTGGTCGAACCCAAGAGCAAGGAAGCCAAGCGCATCTGCCAGGAAGACCTCAACGAGGTGATCACCGCTTTCGTTCAAGACAAGACCACGATCGAACGCGGGCTCTTCGATGAGGAGCTGGTGCCCGAGGAACTGACGCAGGTTCGCATGGGCAAGATCGTGGGGGCAAGGTTCCCGGAACTGGACGCCGAGGATCAGGAAGCCGTGCGCCAGCATGCGGTGGCCGCGCTGAATCTGACCCAGAAAGCAAAGGAGATCGCTCTTTCGAGCGGCGATGACACGCAGACTACGGGAAACACCGCGCTGATCGACGGGGTGCGCAAATTCGCCATGGATGTGCGTGAGCTCGACATCGACTTGATCGACCGGATCAACCCCTTCGGCGAAGCCTATTCGATCTTGGCAAAGACGATGAGCGAGGAAAGCCTTCGGCAGGTTCAGGCCGTGATCTCGGCGAAGAAGGTGCAACTGTCACCGGACGAGGCGCGCGATCTGGCGAAGCGTGCTGTCAAGTTCAAGCAGGAGCGGGGCCGTCTGCCTTCCATCACATCGCCTGATCCGTGGGAGAAGAAAATGGCCGAAGGCGTAGCATATCTCGCGCGCATGAAGCAGGAGGCTGCCAATGGCTAAGGGTTTCACCGACGAAGACGATGCCCTTCTTGCTGAGCTTGGCGTCGAGGTCGAAGTCAAGAAGCAGCTCAGCCGCACACCACGCGAAGAACGCATCATCGCAGGCTTTGAAGAGATCCTTCGGTTCGCCGATGAATTCGGTCGCCCGCCACAGCACGGTGAAGACCGCGATATCTTCGAACGTCTCTATGCAGTGCGCCTCGATCGGATCCGCGACTTACAGGAATGCCGCGATCTCGTCGCGCCCTTTGACAAACACGAACTTCTGTCAGAGGGCCCGGTGCTCGTAGCGACAGACACGGATGAGCTCGATGATGACGCGCTTCTGGCGGAACTGGGTGTGGCGGTTGATGCATCCCCACTTACCGAATTGAAGCATGTCCGCTCTACCGCTGAGAAAAAGGCTGCTGACGACGTCGCCAATCGTGAAAAATGCGAAGATTTCTCAAAGTTCAAGCCATTGTTCGAGATGGTCCAAAAGGAACTGGACACCGGTTTGCGCGAAACGCGCCCTTTCGAGATGAAAGCGGAGATCGAGAAGGGCCGCTTTTTCATCGTCGGCGGTCAGAAAGCCTATGTTGCTGAAAAGGGTGAGACCATCACGAATGAACAAGGTCGTACGGATGCACGGCTGCGGGTAATCTTTGATAACGGCACCGAGAGCAATATGCTGATGCGCTCGCTCCAGCGTGCGTTGAACAAGGACGACGCCGGACGCCGGATAACTGACCCATCGGCAGGCCCGCTTTTTTCGGACCAGACCATCGATGGGGATGAAGCGAGCGGGATCATCTATGTGCTTCGCAGCAAGTCCGATCATCCACTCGTCACAGAAAACCGGGAACTGGTGCACAAGATCGGCGTCACCAATATGAGCGTCGAAAAGCGGATCGCCGGCGCGCATTTGCAGCCGACGTTCCTGATGGCGAATGTCGAGGTGGTTGCGACATACGAGCTTTACAACATCAATCGGTCCAAGCTGGAGAACCTGATCCACCGCATTTTCGAACCTGCACGGCTCGAAATCGAGATCATGGATCGCTTTGGAAGGCCTGTGGTCCCGCGAGAATGGTTCCTCGTACCTCTTTTTGTCATAAACGACGCTGTGGAAAAGATCAGGGACGGCACAATAACCAGCTATCGCTATGATCCCCACGCTGCCCAACTCAAACGGATTTCGGGGTAGGTTGGGCGATGGATCGGGACAGTCACACGCGTCGAGGGAAATGGTCAGAGGCAGGCGTCCCGAAAAAAGGCTGGACCTGTGTCGGGGTCGAAGACTTGGAAGAGCCCAGCCAACTCTGCGAGATGTGTGACAGCGCCGAAATCCGGTATGCCCATATCATGGAGCATCCAGACTATCCCGGTTCGCTTCAGGTAGGCTGTGTTTGTGCTGAGCACATGGAAGAGGACTACAAGCGGCCCCGGGAGCGGGAGAAGCGTCTCAGAAATTCCGCACGCCGCCGCGCTGCATGGCCTTCTCGAAAGTGGTACACATCCAGACAAGGCAACCTTTACATCAACACAGACGGGTTCAATCTTTCGGTGTATCGGGCAGGCGCCGGATGGTCAGTGCGTGTCCTGAGAAGGGCATCGGGAGCCGCTCAGATTGGTAGGAAGGCATATTCAACTGAAAGCGATGCAAAGCTTGCCGCCTTCAATGCGCTTCTTTGGGCGAAGGATCACCTATAGCCATGCCCTTCCCGCTGTCGCCCCAGAGTATTGACGCCATCGCCGACATTATCAGCGGCGGTGGGGGCCATGACACGACGCCTCCCATCGGGATCTATCGCAGCGGGCCGAAGATCGAGAAATTCATGCGCGCCTGCAATGTGGCCTTCACGGTGAATGGCTCCCGCGTGCCGTCATTGGTGCAGTGCCTTATCAATCTCAACAATGGCTTCGAAGCCGATCAAGCGCTCCCGAGGATCATCGAGGCTGCCGCTGACCCCCGCGACTTTATCCATGAGCCCGAGCGCCATATCGCCGTGCTCGATCATCTTAACCGCGCGCTGCGCTTCGACGGCTTTGAGGTTCAGCAGCAGGGCGGGCGGATGCGGCTTGTCGAGGCGGGCAAGAATGTCCCTGTCCTGGCGGAGCTTGCCGGGCTGTCCGAGGTGATCGACTTCGACACGGTGAGCCGCGATCTGGACCGCGCCCTCGCCAGTAGCCAGACCGACCCCGAGGATGCCGTCACCGCCGCGTGCAGCACGGTCGAGAGCGTGTGCCGGTCGATCCTCATCGAGCTGGGGTTACCGCTCCCTGCCAAGAAGGACGTGCAGGGGCTCTACAATGCCGTGAAGCAGCCGCTTGGTCTGTCCCCTGACCGCTCCGACATCGACCCCTTGATCGCGAATGATGTGCGACAAATCCTTTCCGGCCTAGCCACGGTCATCGGTGGGGTAGGGGCTCTTCGCACCCATGGCGGGGACGCCCACGGCCGCGAGAAGGGCTATGCCCGTATTGACGCGCGGATTGCCCGTTTGTCGATCCATGCCGCGAGTACGGCCGCTCTCTTCCTCATCGAGACCTGGCAACGGAAATTTCCTGCCCGCCCGCTTCCAAAAGTCGACGATCCAGCAGGGTAACGGCCAGTTTCATCCTGTCAGTAGCGCCGGTCTTGGCCGGTCTTTTCTCCCTCGTTTTTGAAGGCGGCTGAATGTCCCCGCGCTTGTGTCCCAACTTGAGCCCCAAGCGATCGCGGCCGAATAAGCCGCCTCCTTACCCCTCTTCCCGGCGCGGGGAGGGGGTTTTCGCCCCGATCACAGCGAGCACCGCGAGGACGCGCGAGAACCGTGATGACGCCGAGTACCGCCAGAACCGCCTATCACGTTGGTTTTCCGGCGATTTCTTGATAGGCTTGCGCCAACTCAAATGTCGAGCTTGCGCAAAGTCTTCCATCCGCGCCTTCCAGATCGGCTGGAGGAGCGGCTTCAGATGCCGAGGCGCGCGAACTAAGTGTTTGAAAAACAACACGTTTCTAGGCATATTAGCCCTGTTGCCGATGAGAGGATGAACATCGGAGCGAGCGTCCAAACCTCGCGCCGCCGCACTCACCGCCGACAGGGCTGAAGGTCCACACTTCAGCCCGTCCCCTTTAGCACATGAGGCTCCTATGGTCAGGACACCCAAGAAGAAAATCGCCAAGAAAATTACAGACCTTCGCGCGAAGCTCTGGCCCGATCTGTCTCCGGACGATCTTTGGCACCGCAGCGTCTATGACGGCTTCACGTCCGTGCCGCGCACGATGCCGCTGATCATGAACATCATCGACGACCTGGCTCCGGGCAGCAAACGCACCTCGATGACCTATCTTGCCCTTTGGGGGCAGGCGTTCGACGAGATGTATGTGAGCTTGCAGAACGCCGACGAGCTTGCCTTCTATTCGGGCTACACCGGCCAGCGGGCGGTGCGCTCCTGGAAGGAGCGGATGAGGGAGCTTGCTAACCTTGGCTTCATCCGCATCGCGGCGGGCACCGCAGGCGAGTTCTCCCATGCCGTCATTCTCAACCCGCATTTCGCCATTCGCCGCCTTCATGCGGCCAAGACGGCGGGGCTGACCGTCCCCGCCTATAATGCACTTGTCGAGCGTGCCATCGCCATCGGTGCCGAGGACATGAATGTTCCTCTTCCCGAGGAGAAGCAGGAAGCGGCGGCGAAATAAGCCTAGCGCGGCACGTCCAGAGAGGTTTGCACCCGGCGGCGGTCGATCACGCCAAGAATGAGGCGCAGATTGGCGAGCGCGATGCCGCGCTGCCAGCAGCCGCAGGGCAGCTCTTCGAGCAGGGCTTGGGTTTCATCAAACAGCGCCCAGAGGGCTTCGTCGGATAGGTTGTGCAGGTTGTCGAGAGTAATGGCTTGGGTAATGGCAGGTCTCCTGCTCCCGGGGGGTCAATTCACGGAAAGAAGGGCAGACCAGCCTTCATGCGGCGCTTAAGGCACTGCGCGCCACGGGCTTCGCCTGAGCAAGGCCGCAATCAGCATGGCAGGAGGCGCCCCGCAAGCGCCTTACCTTCAGCGTCCGGTGATCTGGCAGACGGTAGGATCAGGAATTGAACACCAGGGGCAAGGGAAGAGCCCCTTCAAATGGAAGACTCCAAATTGCCCTGCAATCATGCTAGATATGGGGCTAGAGCGAACGGTGCGCTACAAGATGTTCTGAGGTTGTGAGATGTTTGAAGAAACACAACGATTTTTGCGGAGCCTCGAAGGCGGCGGCGAAGTCTCGATCCTCATTGAGGACGACGAGGAAGGCTACTTCGACCGTGAATGCCCATCGGATGAATGCCTTTTCCAGTTCAAGGTGCTCAGCGAAGATTGGCATAAGGCCAAGGAAGCAGAGCGTCTTCACTGTCCCGCCTGCGGCCATACCGATCACAGCGACCGTTGGTGGACACAGCAACAGGTCGAGCACATGCACGCGGCTGCCGTGGCGCAGCTTCAAGGCGGCCTCAATCAAGCACTGAAAACCGATGCTGCCCGGTTCAACCGGAGCAGGCCGCGCGGCGGCTTCATTTCGATGACGATGAAGGTTGATTCCCGGCCGCAGCATGTCATGCTGCCCCCGGCCGCCACCAACCCGATGGCGCTGAAGATCACATGCCCGTCCTGCGCCTGCCGCTATGCCGTGATCGGGGCAGCCTATTTCTGTCCCGCTTGCGGCTACAGTGCCGCTGAACAGGTCTTCGAGCAGACCATCGCAGGAATCAAGGCAACCCTCCGTGCGCTCGACCAGGTGCGCGCCGCGATGCCGGATCGCGACACCGCCGAAACTACCGTGCGCGTCGTGATCGAGAACGGCTTGCAGAACGCTGTCACCGCCTTTCAGCGTGTGGTCGAAGCTCTGTTTGTGGAGCTTCCCGCGCCGCCGAAGGCAAGGCGGAACGCTTTTCAGAACCTTGCAAAGGGCAGTGCCCTTTGGCAGCAGGCGACGGGGCAGGGCTATGACGCCCATCTCGACGCCCCCTCCCTCGACCAACTCGCGCGGGCGTTCCAGCAGCGCCATCTGCTTGCCCACCGGCAGGGACTTGTCGATGAGGAGTATATCGCCAAGAGCGGTGACACCCGCTACCGGCCCGGCCAGCGGCTTGTACTTCGCGCCGAAGGCGTCACCGAGGCCGTCGAGCTTGTCGAAAGGCTCGTTGCGGGGCTTCGGGATGATGCAAGCATTGCCCGTTCAAGGCAGGGGCCTTCACCATAAATACTGGCAGGGGCGCGGCGCCACGATATTTGAAGGCCACCGGCTTCCAGTCTGCCCTTGCCGCTCCGAGAACCGTGCGCGTGCGCTCGTGGATGATCGATCCGTTGCCTCTGTGATCCCTCGCCGCAAAAGCTACGCCTTCAAAGGAGCCGCATTACCGTGGCGCGGTAGGTTGGACAGGGAGGCTGAAAGAAAAGAAATTGGGTCTGTCGGAACGGGTTCGGTTCCAACGCATGAGTTATAGAATTCTATTCTATAACTCATGATGCGCTGAATTTGGCATGGCCTGCTGTGCGACTGGCACTCTGCACCGCCCTTGATCGCCTGGCCCGCAGTTAGATCACGCCTGTCAGGCGGCCTCGACCATCGGCTCGTAGCGCACATCGGGCATGGCATCATTGAGCCAAGCAGGCTGCAGGTCTCCATTGTTCCATTGGTACAGGTAACCCACCAGCGTGTCGGTCTTCTTGCAGAGGATGCGCATGATCGGTTCGGCCGTAAGCCGCGGTAAAATGGTCACGATGTGCTCCTCTCAAACTGACCTCAGGACTTGTTAACAACGAGGCCGCAATATCGTTTTGAACGTCTTAGGGACGGGTTTCTGCAACTGCAAGATGAAGTCGGCGGCCTCGGCAAGAACCCACCGACAAAAGGACAAGTTGTCTTTATAGACAGGTTTCTGGCGTATCCTTTTCTGCATTCTGCGCTGCAGCGCGAACGGCAATCTCGTCCAGAAGTATGTCGATCTCTGCCCAGACGCGTGGCTCGATCTGGCCGCGGACCAGGGCCCACTTGCTCAGCACATCGAGGGGGTCGTGCGCGCGCAAGAGGGCAGTCAGCGCCGGGGCATCGACCGCCAGCGAGGTGCGTGCGCGCCATTCGGTAATCCGCGTTCTCTGCTCTTCGGATGGTGGGACGAACTCCGGCCCGAGCTGCCAGGTCTTCACGGCACGGCGCAGAGCGGCCCTGATGACGTGGGCGGGATCGACGCCGCAGTCGATGAGGGCTTCTTCCTGCCGTTCCAGCGCGTTCACCCGGATGTCGATCTTGCGCGTCTCTGGACTGCGTCGGGTTCGGGGCAGCGATGCCATGGTCGGAGGTGCAGCGGGTCCGGCCGTCTCCTGTCTGGGCTGAGATGCGGGCGCCGACGATGTGCGTGGCGGCGTGGTAATGTGATCGTCCACGACCATGGGCTGCACGCTCGCGGGCTGTGGCATCGCTCTGGACCGCTGCACCTCTTCCCTTCCCGGGTCTTCTTCCACCTCTGGCCGCAGGGATGCGGCATAGGCCGGGTCGGGCCGTGTGATCGTCGGGATCTTCTTCCTCACCGCCCTGCCCTCACGCGGCCAGGATGTTGTTGAGGATGTCGGTTGCCTCCTCAAGGGCCTCGACGACGTGGCGCACATGTGGGCGCATGAGAGGGTTCGGATCGGCCTGCTTTTGCAACGCCACAGCGTGCAGGAGGCCCTTCTCGTCCATCTCCTTGTAGACGTTCCGTCGCATCATCACGGTCTCGACCACCGGAAACCGTGCGATCGCCGCCTCGATGAGGGCAGCATCGGCTCGGGTGGTCTTGGGGTCGACCATGTTCAGGACCACGTAGTGGCGGGGCAGGCTGTCGGGGTCATCGACGCGGGCGCGAAGCTTTTCGAACCAGTCGGCGGTCTGCGCGCCGACATCGAGATCCGAGGTCGAGAGCATGACCGGTGTCACGATGTGATCGGCCAAAACGGCGATCCCGTCCGACCACTCGGCCCCGACGCCTGCCGTATCGATGAAGATGAAATCTGCCGAGTCCGCCGCATAGACCTGCTCGATCCGGCGATCCACGGCACCCACGCTCTCGACGGTCGCAGAGCGCAGCAGGGGCGATCCCAACCCCGCGGCTTCAGCCCGCTTGTGCCAGGTGCCAAGCACGCCGGTGCTGTCGGTATCGATCAGAAGGACGCGACGCCCGGCGGCAACAGCAGCGCTGATCAGGGCGCGCGAGAGCGTGGTCTTGCCACTCCCCCCCTTCCGGGCCATCGCGGCGATCACCACGAGATTGTCGTTCGGCATAAGCGGAGCCCTCTCAAAAGTGGTGAAGCGCTACAAAGATGTTTCTTTGTCGCTAGCCCCCGTGCGCGACGGCGTCAAGCAGAAGACGGGATGCGGGGCGCATGGTGCGTCGCGCCGGGGGCGGCAGGCACGCTGCACGCGACACCCGACGTCATCCCCTCTGCGCGATGCAGTGCCCAGATGACGCGCGACATGCGACGGGTGCCATTGTCCGCGTCGCATGAAACGCGACGCATCCCGCGTTGGACGTAGACCATCCGGCACCACGCGCGATGCAGGCGGCAAGTGCCATCGGGCACTCGCCAGAAGACGTACTGCAGTGCGCGCAAAACGCTGTCCAAAGGACGCGATGCGCGATGCAGGCAACTCGGGACGTGATGCATTGAGCGCCTTGCGCGCTGCATTTGCCAAAGGACGTCAAATCGGCCCTCGGGGCCGATTTTCTACATTGAGTATAAGCCCTTGTCGCCTTCTCCGCTTGTGCTGGGAGAAGGCGGGCTTGTACGAAGTTGGCAAGAAATAGGAACGTATACTTAACATGGGCAGCAGTCGCAGACTGACCGATCAGGAACGCCGTCAGATCGTCCGGGAACGGGCGAAAGGCGTCTCGGTCAGTGCCATCAGCGCGGCGCTGAAGGTCTCGCCCAAGACCGTCTACAATGTGCTCGGCCGGGGGCGTTCCGCCGTCTCGGCCAACGACAGCCGCACCCGTGTGCTGACCCTGCGGGTCACCGACCGTGACCTGCGCGGCTTCGATGCCGCCCTTGCGCGTCGCGGGATCGCGCATCGCTCAGATGCCATGCGCCGCCTGATGCTGGCCGCCGACGATCTCCTGCGGCCGGATGAGGGCATGACGCATGAACTGAAAGGCATGAGCGCGGCGCTGAACCGGGTCGGCAACAATGTGAACCAGGTTGCGCGCCGCCTGAACGAGGCAAAGCTCAAAGGCGAGCGTCTGCCCTATACCCCCGCCAGCCATTCCGAGATCCGCGATCTCGCGGTGCTCGTCTTCGACATGGCCGACCAGATCCAGGAGATGTTCCGCGCGCGGCGTCGCGAACTGGACCTCGAGGTCACCAAGGCGCTCGCCGGTCTGGCGCAGCAGGAAGCGGAGCAGGAAGCGGAGCAGGAAGCGGAGCAGGTGGCCGAACATGGCGCGGAGTGAGGCGCGCGGCGTCAGCCCCGCCCTCTTCGATCGCGATTGGAGCCGGGTCTCGGGCAGTTGGCAGGGGCTGGCCAAGAAGGCGCAGATGGTACGGGCGGCACGCGGCTACTCGCCGGCCATCTTCAAGCCGATCTCGAAAGGCGGATGCCACACCGGCGCGCAGCTCAAGGCCCAGCTGACCTACCTCACCACCAAGTCGAGCCACATCCTCGACAGTCGTGGCACGCATGATGGCAAGAAGACCCTGACCGAGGCCGAGATCGAACGGGTCGTGCGCCGCTTTGAGAACCAGTGGGGCGAGCGGCACAGCCCGAAGCTCGGCCACACCTCGCATCTTCTCATGGCTTTTCCCGTCGGCACCAGCGGCGAGGAGGTCCGCGCGATCACGGAATCCGTCTGTGAGAAGTTCTTTCAAGGTGAGGGGTCGCAATTCGACTATATTGCTGCAATACACCAAGATCGCGCGCATCCACATGC
>Ga0076929_100812_pt1 | contig 15398 bp, 16 predicted proteins | sample HotLakConUCCSL28_FD_87104 | JGI IMG/M metagenome (GOLD analysis project Ga0076929, IMG submission 87104) | Hypersaline microbial mat communities from Hot Lake, Washington, USA - Hot Lake Consortium UCC-SL28 (version 3) (version 3) | ecosystem: Environmental > Aquatic > Thermal springs > Hot...
TGGGTTCGAGGCCTTCGACCTGGAGCTCGCCCCGGGGGACCGCCTGCTGGTTTCCTCCGACGGGATTACGGAGTGTGCGAGCGATTCCGGCGCGCCGCTGGACGAGGAGGGATTCGCCGAACTCCTGGCCCGCAACGGCGCGCTGTGCGGCCCGGCGCTGCTCGATGCGCTGCTCTGGGAGCTGGCGGCCCGCGCCGGCTCCGCCGAGTTCGAGGACGACGTCTCGGCGCTGCTGCTCGAGCGGCTCGCCTAGCCCGGCACGCCGCGTCGGCCCGATCGGCGCCCTGCGCCCCGCGCACCGGCCCCGCCGAGGGGGCTGGCGGCAAGCCCTGCATGTGCCGCGAAGTGCCTGTCGCCGGCGTTCGCCAGCCGTGCCACCGCGAGCGCGGCGGGCAGCCAAAGCGCGGTGTGCCCGGGCTCGCTGGGCGGGCCGAACCTGCGGAGGGGCGCTGCGAGCCAGATCTCGCAGAGTTTCTCGGCCCACAGATCGTACTCGGGCATGTAGGCGAAGCGCCGGAACGCCCCGAGCCTGCGGGGCCGCGCAATCGTCCAGCCGGTCTCTTCGAGCACCTCGCGATGCAGCGCGGCCAGCGGCGCTTCCCCGGGATCGATCCCGCCGCCGGGCAACTGGAACTCCGGCACGGGCTCGGCCTGGTGCGTCAGGAGCAACCGCCCGCCCCGCGGAAGCACGGCATAGACCCCGCGCCGAAGAGTATAGCGCCGACCCCGCTCGGGGGGCTCTCCGAATCTGCGCATCCCGGTTTCGCCTCCGCCCAGCGGTTGGACGCCGCCCCGGCGCCTCTATATAACCGCCTCATGCCTTTTCCCCTCGGCCAAGGAAACCCCATGACCCTCGGCTCTCAGATCGCCTGGGACGATACCATCCTGCCGTTCCAGCTCGATCGCTCCGATATCCGCGGGCGCGTCGCCCGGCTCGACGGCACGCTCGACCGCGTTCTGGCGCAGCACGACTACCCGCCGGCGATCGAGGCGCTCGTCGCGGAGGCCACGCTGCTGACCGCGCTGATCGGGCAGACGATCAAGTTGCGCTGGAAGCTTTCGCTGCAGGTGCGTGGCGACGGGCCGGCCCGGCTCGTCGCGACGGACTATTTCGCCCCCAACGAGGAAGACGGCCCGGCCCGGCTGCGGGCCTATGCCAGCTTCGATGCCGAGCGCCTTCGGGAGGGCGCCCCGGCTTTCGACCAGATCGGCAGGGGCTATTTCGCGCTCCTGATCGACCAGGGGCCCGGCACGACGCCATACCAGGGGATCACGCCCCTTGCCGGCGCGGCGCTTTCAGACTGCGCGGAAACCTATTTCGCGCAGTCCGAACAGCTGCCGACGCGCTTCGCGCTTTCCTTCGGACGGTCGCGTCAGCCGGCAAGCGGCGGGGCGGAGGCCTGGCGCGCCGGCGGCGTGATGCTCCAGCACATGCCCAAGGCCTCTCCCCTGCGCGACGGTGCCGACGGGCCGAGCGGCGACGCCGGCCTGATGGCACCGGGCGACATGCTCGACGGCGAGGAGAGCGAAAGCTGGACCCGCGCCAACATGCTGCTCGACACCGTGGAGGATCTCGAGCTCGTGGGCCCGCGCGTGCAGCCCACCGACCTGCTGGTGCGGCTCTTTCACGAGGAGCAGCCCCGGGTGTTCGACGCGCAGCGACTCGAGTTCGGCTGCACCTGCTCGGCCGACAAGGTGCGCCAGAGCCTTTCGATCTACTCCGCGAAGGACATCGGCCACATGACCACCGCGGAGGGGATCGTGACGGCCGATTGCCAGTTCTGCGGGGCCCACTACGAGTTCGCTCCCGAAACGCTGGGCTTCGAGGCCACGGAGGCCGAAGGTGACGGGCGCTGAAGCCCGTGCCCGCCTCGCCGCCGCTGCGCGCGCCGAGGGCGCGCCGAGTTCCGACTACGATCTGAACGCCCATGTCGCGTTGCCCGAGGGGCGCGTCCTGCGCCCCGCGGCGGTCCTCGTGGCCGCGCTGGAGGGGCGTTCGGGCGCCGAGATGCTGCTGACCGAGCGCGCCTCGACGCTCAGGCATCACCCCGGGCAGGTTGCCTTCCCCGGCGGCAAGCACGACACGAACGACGCGAGCCTCGTCGCCACCGCGCTGAGGGAGGCGCGCGAGGAGGTGGGGCTGCCGCCCGAGACGGTGGAGGTGCTCGGGCTGCTGCCGCCCCACGAGACCGTGACGGGGTATCTCGTCACCCCGGTCCTGGCCTGGGTGCCGGCCGCGTTCCGGCCCGTGGCCGAGCCGGGCGAGGTGGCCGAGGTGTTCACGGTTCCGTTGGCGCATCTTGCCGACCCGGCGCGCTACGTGGTGCGTGCGCGGCGCTGGCGCGGGCAGGAACGGCGCTTCTTCGCGGTGCCCTACGGGCCGCACTACATCTGGGGCGCGACCGCGCGGATGCTGCGGGCCCTGGCCGACCGGATGCCGCGATGAAAGTGGGCGGCGCATGGCTGGAGCATCCCGGCACGCAGGCGGCTCTGGAGATGCTGGACCGGGCGGGCCACGCCGCCCTCCTGGTGGGCGGCTGCGTGCGCAACGCGCTCATGGGCCAGGAAGTGGACGATATCGACATCGCCACCGATGCGCCGCCCGAGCGCGTGCTCGAACTGGCACGGGCCGCCGGCCTCCACGGCGTTCCCACGGGTATCGAGCACGGGACGGTCACAGTGGTTGCCGAGGGGCAGGCCCACGAGATCACCACCTTTCGCCGCGACGTGGAGACGTTCGGGCGCCATGCCACCGTCGCCTATGCCACCACCGCCGGGGAAGACGCGCATCGGCGCGACTTCACGGTCAACGCGCTTTACGCGCGGGCCGATGGCCAGGTGCTCGATCCGCTCGGCCGCGGGCTCGCCGATCTTGCCGCGCGGCGCATCCGCTTCATCGATGACGCGAAGGACCGCATCCGGGAGGACTACCTGCGCATCCTGCGCTTCTTCCGTTTCACCGCCTGGTACGGGGATCCGGCCCTCGGGCCCGAGCCGGAGGGCCTTGCCGCCTGCGCGAGCCTTTCGGGCGGAATAGAGACGCTTTCGCGCGAGCGGGTGGGGGCCGAGATGCGCAAGCTTCTGGCCGCGCCCGACCCTTCCGCCGCGGTGGGGAGCATGGCGCAGTCCGGCGTGCTTGCGGCCACGCTGCCGGGTGCGCGGCACGAGGCGCTCGCGCCGCTGGTCCATTTCGAGCCGGGCCTCGGCCTTTCTCCCGAGCCGGTGCGCCGGCTCGCGGCGCTGACGCCGCCTGATGCGGCGGAGCTGCTGCGCCTCTCGCGCAGCGACGCACGCAGGCTCGAGGCGCTCCTCGCCGCGGCACGGGGCACCGCCGGGCCGGGCGAGCTTGGCTACCGACTGGGCGATGCCGGAGGGCGCGACGCGCTGGCGTTGCGCGCCGCATTCACCGAGCTGGCGCCGCCCGCGGATGCCGCGGAGGCGGTGGCCCGGGGCGCGGGGGCGCGCTTCCCGGTGAGCGCGGCCGATCTGATGCCCGCCTACGAGGGCCCGGCGCTCGGCGCGCGGCTGCGCGAGCTGGAGGAGCGCTGGATCGACTCGGGGTTCGCGGCGAGCCGGGACGAGCTGCTGGCCTGAGCGCGGCCCGGCGGCGGTTTCCCCCGGGCCGCACCGGGGCTATATGCCCGGGGCAACGCCCCGAGAGGCACACCCGATGTTCCGCTGGTTCGAGAACCTCGTCGATCCATACACGCCCTACGAGGAAACCGACGTTCCGCCGCGCCGGCTCTGGCCGTTCCTGCGCGCCTACGCGCGCCCCTTCCACCGCGTTTTCGCATGGACGGGCGCCGCCTCGGTGATCGTGGCGCTGATCGAGCTGTGGCTGATCTACTACGCCGGACGCCTGGTGGACATGCTGGGCGAAACGGCGCCGGGCGAGGTCTGGGCGAAGCACGGGCTGGAGCTTCTGGCGGTGGCCGTCTTCATCGTGTTCCTGCGGCCCCTCGTGCAGGCGCTGCACGTGCTCCTGCTCAACAACGCGATCCTGCCCAATTTCGGAACGCTCATCCGCTGGCGCGCCCATCGCCATGTGCTCCGGCAATCGGTGGGATGGTTCGAGAACGATTTCGCCGGCCGCATCGCCAACCGGATCATGCAGACGCCCCCCGCCGCCGGCGAGGCGGTTTTCCAGGTGTTCGACGCGATCACCTACGCGCTGGCCTATGTGGTGGGGGCGGCGATCCTGCTGGCGCAGGCCGACCCGCGCCTCGCGATCCCTCTCGTCGTCTGGTTCGTGCTCTACATCGGCCTCGTGCGCTGGACGGTGGCCCGGGTGGGCCCGGCCTCGAAGGCCGCATCGGATGCGCGCAGCGAGGTCACCGGCCGGGTGGTGGACGCCTACACCAACATCCATTCCGTCAAGCTCTTCGCCCATCACGAGCGCGAGCTGGCCTATGCCAAGGAAGCCATCGACCGCACCCGGGAAACCTTCCAGCGCGAGATGCGGATATACTCCTTGATGGATATCGCGCTCACCAAGCTCAACGGGCTCCTGATGGCGGGGGTGATCGGCTGGGCGATCTGGCTCTGGGCCGCCGGCTCTGCCTCGGTGGGGATCGTGGCGGCGGGCACGGCGCTCACCCTGCGGCTCAGCGGGATGACCGGCTGGATCATGTGGGCACTTGCCACATTCTTCCAGAACCTCGGGGTCGTGTCGGAGGGGATGGAAACGATCGCCCAGCCCGTCACGCTCACCGATGCGCCCGGGGCCCGGCCGCTCGAGTTCCGCGAGGGGCGCATCGAGATCGAGGATCTGCGGCACAGCTACGGGCAGAAGGCGGGCGGGCTCGAGGGGATCTCGCTGACGATCGCGCCAGGCGAGAAGATCGGGCTGGTGGGCCGCTCGGGTGCCGGGAAATCCACGCTGGTGAAACTGCTCCTGCGCTTCTACGATCCCGAGGCGGGGCGCATCCTGATCGACGGCCAGGATATCCGCGGTGTCACGCAGGCGAGCCTGCGGCGCCACATCGGCATGGTGCAGCAGGAAAGCTCGCTTCTGCACCGCTCGCTGCGCGACAATATTCTCTACGGCCGCCCGGATGCCAGCGAGGCGGAGGTGATCGAGGCCGCCCGCAAGGCCGAGTCTCTGGGCTTCATCGAGACGCTGATGGACCCGAAGGGCAACCGGGGTTTCGATGCGCAGGTGGGCGAGCGCGGTGTGAAGCTCTCGGGCGGGCAGCGCCAGCGGATCGCGCTGGCGCGAACCATCATCGAGAACGCGCCGATCCTCGTGCTCGACGAGGCGACCTCGGCGCTCGACAGCGAAGTGGAGGCAGAGATTCAGCGCACGCTCTACGGAATGATGGAAGGAAAGACGGTGATCGCCATCGCCCACCGGCTCTCCACGATCGCCCGGATGGACCGGATCGTGGTGATCGACGGGGGCAGGATCGTCGAACAGGGCCCCCACGACGCGCTTCTGGAGCAGGGCGGCCTCTACGCCTCGTTCTGGCATCGCCAGTCGGGCGGGTTCCTCGTGCCGGAGGCGGCGGAATGAAGCTGGCCCCGGAGAACCTGATCGAGGCGTTCGCGCCTGCCGAGGGGCCCCCGCCGCAGCGGCTGGGAGCGTTCTTCGGCTGGGCCCTGCGCGGCGCCTGGCCCTGGCTGATCGTGGCCGGCGTGCTTTCGGCCTTCGTCGGCGTTCTGGAGGTCCTCAACGCGCTGATCCTCGGGCGGGTGATCGATGCGGCCCTCGATGCCGGGCCACAGGCCTTCTTCGCCGAGCACTGGCTGCTGCTTTCGGCCTTCGCGGCCTTTTTCGTGCTGCTGCGGCCGGCCTTCATGGGGCTCGCGGCGGCGGCGAACTCCATCATCGTCGCGCCCAACGTCAACACGCTGGTGCTCTCGCGCCTGAACCGCTGGACACTGGGCCAGGCGGTGACGTTCTTCGACGACGATTTCGCCGGCCGCATCGCCCAAAAGCAGATGCAGACCTCGCGGGCGCTGACGGACGTGGTCAGCGAAGTGGTCAACATCGTGGCCTTCGCGCTGGCCTCGCTGGTGGGATCGGCCCTGATCCTGACCACCATCGACTGGCGGGTGGCGCTCGCGCTCACCCTCTGGCTGGTGGCCTATCTCGCGCTTATCCGCTGGTATCTTCCGCGCGTGCGCGCGCGCTCCATGGCGCGGGCCGGGGCGCGGGCCATGGTCTCCGGGCAGGTCGTCGACACCATCACCAACATCAAGACGGTCAAGCTCTTCGCCAACGCCCGCCACGAAGACAAGGCCGCGCTCGATGCGATGGAGCAGTTCCGCGAGAAGGTGGTATCGTTCGGCTACCTCTCCGCGGGGTTCCGCTTCACCCTGATGACGCTTGCGGGGGTTCTGCCTGTCGTGCTGATCGGCGGAACGCTCATGCTCTGGCAGCAGGGCACTGCCACGGCCGGCGATATCGCGGCGGCCGGCGCGGTCGCCATTCGCATCGCGCAGATGACGGGTTGGGTCAGCTTCGCGCTGATGGCCCTCTACGCGAATGTCGGCGAGGTGGAAGAAGGGATGAACACGCCCACGCCGCCCCACACCCCCACCGATGCGCCCGGCGCCGAGGAGTTGCCGCGGGGGCGCGGCGAGCTCCGCCTTTCGGGAGTGACCTACCGGTACGGCCGGGGCACCGGCGGCGTGCGCGGGATCGATCTGCATGTCGCGCCGGGCGAGAAACTCGGCGTGGTGGGCGCTTCGGGGGCCGGCAAGAGCACGCTCGTGGCCCTCCTGCTCCGGCTCTACGACGTCGAGGAGGGCACGATCGAGATCGACGGGCGCGACATCCGGCAGGTCACGCAGGAAAGCCTGCGCCGCCAGATCGGAATGGTCACGCAGGAAACCGCCATGTTCAACCGTTCGGCGCGGGAGAACATCCTCTACGGCCGGCCCGGAGCCGGCGAGGACGAGATGGTGGCCGCCGCTCGGCGCGCGGAGGCGCACGATTTCATCCTGAAGCTGAAGGATCACAAGGGCCGCACGGGCTACGACGCGCATCTCGGGGAGCGCGGCGTGAAGCTTTCCGGCGGCCAGCGCCAACGCATCGCGCTGGCCCGCGCCATCCTCAAGGATGCCCCGGTGCTGGTGCTCGACGAGGCGACCAGCGCGCTCGACAGCGAGGTGGAGGCCCAGGTGCAGCGCGCACTCGAAGCGGTGATGGAAGGCAAGACCGTTCTCGCCATCGCGCACAGGCTCTCGACGCTCGCCCAGATGGACCGTCTGATCGTCATGGACGAGGGCCGCATCGTGGAGCAGGGAACCCACGACAGCCTGCTGGCGGAAGGGGGCCTCTATGCACGCTACTGGCACCGCCAGTCCGGCGGGTTCCTGCCCACCCGGGACGCGGCCGAGTGAGCTTCGCCGTCAGCCGCCTCGGGGTCAGGGGCGAGGGCGTTGCGGATGGGCCCGAAGGAGCGGTCTACGTGGCCCGCGCCCTTCCCGGCGAACGCGTGGAGGGCGAAATCGCCGAGGGCCGGATCGCGCGCCCGAGGATCATCGAGGCCGCACCCGAACGGCGCCGCGCCCCCTGCCCGCACTACAACGCCTGCGGCGGCTGCGCGCTCCAGCACGCCTCCGACGCCTTCGTGGCCGCGTGGAAGGCCGAGGTCGTGCGCCGCGCGCTCGAGGCCCAGGGTCTGCCCGCGCCGATCCGCGGTGTTGCGACTTCGCCTCCCGCGAGCCGGCGGCGGGCGAAACTCTCCGGCCGCCGCACGCGCGGCGGCCCGCTGGTGGGATTCCACGGCCGATCCTCGGACATGCTGACCGCCGTGCCCGGCTGCCATGTTCTCGTGCCGGAGTTGCGCGCTGCCCTCCCGGCGCTCGAGGCGCTGGTGGACGCCGGCGGGACGCGCAAGGGAGAGATGCAGCTGACAGTGACGGCAAGCCGCGCCGGCCCCGATGTCGCGGTGAGCGGCGGCGCCCCGCTCGGGGGCAGGCTGGGCGCGCGGCTGGCGGAGTTCGCCGCGCGGCACGGGCTCGCGCGGCTCGTCTGGCAGGGCGAGATCGTGGCGGTGGCCGCGCCGCCGGTGCAGGATTTCGGCGGCATCGCCGTGGTTCCGCCGCCCGGGGCCTTCCTTCAGGCCACGGGGCACGGGGAGGAAACGCTGCGCGCCTGCGTGGCCGAGGCCGTGGGCGCCGCCGGGCGCGTGGCCGATCTCTTCGCCGGCTGCGGCACCTTCGCGCTGCCGCTTGCCCGGGTTGCCGAGGTCCACGCGGTTGAGGCTGATGCGGCCATGCTCGCTGCCCTCGATGCCGGCTGGCGCGGCGCCGAGGGGCTGCGACGGGTTTCCGTCGAGGCGCGCGATCTCTTTCGCCGCCCGCTGCTCGCGGCCGAACTCGCCCGCTTCGATGCGGTGGTGATCGATCCGCCGCGCGCCGGCGCCGCGGCGCAGGTGGCGGCGCTCGCCGCAAGCGGGGTTCCGCGGATCGCGATGGTCTCTTGCAACCCTGCCAGTTTCGCGCGCGATGCGCGCGTGCTCGCCGCGGCCGGCTATCGCCTCGCCTGGGTGCAGGTGGTGGATCAATTTCGCTGGTCGGCCCATGTGGAGCTTGCCGCCGCCTTCACGAAGCCCGATATCGCCTGAAAACCGTGGCAGGGGGCGGGCGCGTGCGCGAAAAGATCGGTGCAATTCTCGAGAGGAACTGGGTACGCAACGGGATCATCGGGGTGATCCTGTTCAACGCGGTGCTGCTTGGCCTCGAAACGAGCGACACGGCGATGGCGGCGGCCGGCGGGCTGATCCGCGCCCTCGATCTTGCGTGTCTTTCGATCTTCGTGGTGGAGATCGGGCTCAAGATCTATGTCCATCGCCTGCGCTTCTTCCGCTCCGGCTGGAACCTGTTCGATTTCGCGATCGTGGGCGTGGCGCTGGTGCCCGGCGCGCAGAGCTTCTCGGTGCTGCGCGCGCTGCGGATTCTCCGGGTTCTGCGGGTGATCTCGGCCGCGCCTCGGCTCCGGCGCGTCGTGGAGGGTTTCGTGACCGCCCTGCCGGGCATGGGCTCGGTCTTCCTGTTGATGGCGCTGATCTTCTACATCGGCGCGGTGATGGCCACCAAGCTCTTCGGCGGCCCGTGCCCCACCTGCACGCCCGAGCAGGCGGGGCAACTCGAGGAATGGTTCGGCACGCTCGGCCGCTCGGGCTATTCGCTCTTCCAGATCATGACGCTCGAAAGCTGGTCGATGGGGATCGTGCGCCCGGTGATGGAGATCTTCCCCTACGCCTGGGTGTTCTTCGTGCCGTTCATCATGGTCACCACCTTCGCCGTGGTGAACCTGCTGGTCGGCCTCATCGTGAACTCGATGCAGGACGCACATGCCGAGGAATCGAACGCCGCGACCGATGCCTACCGCGATGCCGTGCTCGCCCGGCTGGACGCGATCGAGAAAGAGCTGGCCCGCACGCGGGACTCACGATGACGTGATACCGCCGCAAAGGCGGTATCTCGCGCGGGGGCCGAAAACGCGCTAGCCTTCGCGCAACGAAGGACCCCGGGGCAAACCCGGGGCCGGGGCACGAGGCAGTCATGGCAATTCTCAGGGTTTTCCTCCTGTGTGCGGCAGCGCTTGCGCTCGCAGGCTGCGCATCCAAGTTCCGCACCTACGACGGGCCGGAGGTCACCCGCGTTCTCGTCTACAAGGAAGACCGGCGCATGTTCCTGATGCACGGGACCGAGGTGCTCAGGGGGTTCGACTTCGAGCTGGGCTTCGCGCCCACGGGCGACAAGCAGGTCGAGGGCGACGGGCGCACGCCCGAGGGCGACTACATCATCGACCGGCGCAATCCGAATTCGGCCTACCACCTCTCCATCGGCATCTCCTACCCGACGGAGGCCGACGTCGCCGAGGCCGAGGCGCTGGGCATGGAGCCCGGTGGCGACATCTTCATCCACGGCACGCCGCGAAGGTTTCTGCGGCAGGACGACTGGACCTGGGGTTGCATCGCCGTGACAAACCGCGAGATCGAAGACATCTATGCCATGGTGCGCGACGGCACGCCGATCACGATCTACCCTTGAGTGCGGAGGCCGCCGCGCCTAGAGGCCCGGAGCTGGCGCGGCCCCGTCCGCCGGGCCGGAGGCGGTTTCCGGAGTGCCCAGAACCAGCGTCCACCAGATCTTGCCGTTCATTTCCTGGTGCCAGGCGAAGCCCATGTCCCGCGCGCGCGGATCGAGGATGACACCCCGCGTTTCCGGCTCCTCCATCCAGGCGGCGAGGGTTTCGAGCTCGCTCTCGAAGGTTTCCGAGATGGTCTCGCCCAGGAATTGCCCGCGGTAGCCCACCCTCTGGACGCGGTCGAGCGGCGAGGATCCGTCGGAGCCGAAATGCCAGGGGCGGTTCTGGACCGCCATGTCGCGCGAATGCGTGGCGGCCGCGGCCGCGAGGCGGGAATTGAGCTCCAGCGGAGGGGCGCCGCTGGCCGCGCGCAGCGAGTTCACGGAGTCGAGCATGCGGAAGTTGATCTGGGCGCCGTCGCCGGGCCCGATCCGGTAGACCTGCGGCAGCGGAAGGCCGTCGGGCCCCAGCGGAGGTGTGCCCTGTACCGCGCAGCCCGCGAGTGCCAGAAGTGCCGCGCCGGCGGCGAAGCTGCGTCGGTTCATGTCGGTTTGACCCTGCGTGAAAATGTCCCCGAAAGTGGTTACCCGGCTTGCGCTCACGAGGCAAACCCCGTTTTTCTGCCGCCAGGAAGACGGTGCCTTTCGGTGACGTATCTTTGATTTGCCGCTGCCGCGGCGTCTCAGTATCCTGCGCGCGCGGCGTCTGCGACAGACCGTCGCGGGGCGCGTGCCGGTGAACGGGCCGGCGAGGCAGGCAGGATGTGAAGGAGCAGCGAATGTCGGACACGAGAGCGAGGTTGGAGCGCAGGGCATTTCTCGCCACGGGAGCCGCGCTTCTGGGCAGCGCCGCGAGCGCGCAGGCGATCGCGGGTGACACGGTGGAGATGGAAAACGACATCAGCTCCAGCGTACGCCGGAACGTTTCGAGCTTCCGGATGCTCGACTGGCGCCCCTACTTCTCCGACACGCGCAACGGTGCGATCCTGGTGGATATCCAGAGCCGCGCGCTGCACTTCTGGTCCGATGACCAGTCTCTCTACAAGCTCTACCCCACCAGCGTGCCGCTGACCGAGGATCTGACGCGTCTCGGACGCACCCGGGTCACCTTCAAGGATCCCGAGCCCGACTGGCGCCCGACCCCGGCAATGAAGCTGCGCGATCCCGACTGGCCCGACTACATCCCGCCGGGGCCGGACAATCCGCTCGGCACGCGCGCGCTGCACCTGAGCTGGACGTACTACCGCATCCACGGCACGCACGACACGCGCAAGATCGGCAGGCGCTCCTCGAACGGGTGCATCGGGCTCTACAACGAGCATATCGAAGAGCTTTTCGAACTCGCCAAGGTTGGCACGCAGGTGTTGCTAATTTGACGACACCGTGGCCGGCGGCGGGCAGATCCCGCGAAGTTCGGTTTGCATTCCCGCCTTCTAGCTGCTTATACGGGTTCACGAGGTAAGACTTGGGTGTGTGTCGCAGCCATCAAGATTTGCGGCCCGCAATTACTGGAGGTTAACATGAAGAAACTCGTTCTCGCTGCCGCGTTCGCCGGTGCCGCTTCGACCGCCTTCGCCGGCGGCATGTCCGAGCCCGTGATGGAACCGGAAATCATCATCGAAGAAACGCAGCCCACCGGCACGCTTCAGGGGATCATCGTTCCGCTGATCCTGATCGCGCTCGTTGCGGCCGCCGCTTCGAACTGAGGTCATTCCGACCTCTTGAGATACGAAAAGGCGGTGGAGCGCCTCCACCGCCTTTTTGATTCGCTCTGCAACGCGTCGACACGCCGAAGCATGTGCGGCAGCTGCGGCCTCAGGCCGTTTCGACCCATCCACGCAGGTTCTCGTCGATCACTGCCGACAGCGCCTCGATGTGGGAGGCGTCGTCGTTCAGGCACGGAATGTAGGTGAAGCTCTCGCCTCCGGCCTCCTCGAAGCTCTCCTTGATCTCCTCGTTGATCTCCTCGAGCGTCTCGATGCAATCGGCCGAGAAGGCTGGCGCGCAGACGGCGATGTTGCGCTTCCCGGTTTCAGCGAGGCGGGCCACCTCGTCGACCGTGTAGGGCTTGAGCCATTCCTCGGGGCCGAACCGGGACTGGAAGGTCGTGACGATCTCGTGGTCCTGCCAGCCCAGCCGTTCCTTGAGGAGCCGCGTCGTCTTCTGGCACTGGCAATGGTAGGGATCGCCCTCCATCAGGTAGCGCTTGGGAACCCCGTGGTACGAGCACACCAGCACGTCCGGGCGCTTCTCGAGGCCGGAATACGCCGTCTCGATCGATTGCGCGAGCGCCTCGATGTAGAGCGGATGTTCGAAATAGGCGGGCACCGTCCGCACGTCCGGCTGCCACTTCTCATGGGTGAGCGCGCGGAAGAACTCGTCGTTCGCGGTTGCCGAGGTGGCTCCGGCGTAGTGGGGATAGAGCGGGAAAAAGAGGATCTTGCGGCAACCCGCCTCCACCATCGCGCGCACCTTCGAGCGGGTGGACGGGTTTCCGTACCGCATGCAGAAATCCACCATCACAGCGTCGCCGTGGCGCTCCTGCATGGTTTCGGTGATCCGCGCGGCCTGCGCCTTGGTGATGGTCATGAGCGGGCTTTCACCCGCCTCCTCGTTCCAGATGCTCTTGTAGGCGGCACCCGAAGAGAACGGACGCTTGGTGAGGATCACGAGCTGGAGCAGCGGTTGCCAGATCCAGGGGCTGTAGTCGATCACGCGCCGGTCGGAGAGAAACTCGTTGAGGTACCGGCGCATGGACCAGTAATCGTACCCGTCCGGGGTGCCGAGGTTGGCCAGCAGGACCCCGACCTTGGCCGGCTTGATCGGGGGATGGTTCGCCGGCGCGTGGACGGAGATGGTGGCAGGATCGGCCTCGGGAGCCTCCGCCGGCGTGCTTTCCTTGGCGTCGAACATCATGCGGTCCAGACTTTCTGAATACATTCATCGGGTGAAATATGGGTCATCGCGGATTCGTCAATCGCCGGAGGGTCCGGCAGTATCGCCGGCCGGCCGTTCCTCGGTGCCGAGCGCATCGGCGAGCCGTGCCGCGGCACTGCCCGGCCGGAGCGGACGCGGTTGGCTTGCGTGGGGCGCCCAGCCGGTGAGAGTCACGATCTCGAGGGTCGCCGTCACGCGCCCCGGGGTGCCGTCTTCCGGGTCGGGGTGCCGGGCGGCATAGAGCGCCTCGGCCCGCTCCAGCACGTCACGTCTCAGGCCGCGCCGCTCGCGAAGGGAAAGCACGTTCGTCTCGCCCATGGCGCGCAGATCGTGAAGGAGCGCCCGCGGGCTCGCGTAGCTCACGGAAAGCCGCAGGCTGTCGGCCACCGGCAGGGCGAAGCCGGCGCGCTGGAGCAGCGCCCCGAGATCGCGGATCTCCCCCATGGGCGCAACCCGGGGGGAAAGCCCGCCCCGCACCGCCAGCTCGGCCTCGGCGAGGCAGGACCGAAGCTCCGTCAGCGTCTCGCCGCCCGGAAGCACCGCGATCATGAGCCCGTCGGGGCGAAGCGCCCGGCGGCACTGGACGAGCTGGCCAACCGGATCGTCGGCCCAGTGCAGCGCCATGGCGTGCACCACGAGGTCGTGCGCCTCGGGCTCCAGCGCGAGCAGCGGCTCGTCGGGTACCACGAGCGCCCCGCGCCATTGCCGCCACGCCCCAGGATCTCCGGAAACGACGGCCGGCGCCGTAAACGCCCTGTTAACCTCGGCGAGCCTCTCGTCGATCTCGGTGCGGGCGGTGTCGTGCAGGAAGCGGGCCGGCGCGGCGAGCCGCGCGGCACGGGCGCGGCGCGCGGCGAGCGCCCGGCGATCGGTGAGACGGGGAGGTTCCTGGCCCATGAGGCGCGCAGATAGTGGAGGAAGGCCGGCGATGCAAAGGGTGCTGCAGACGATCTACCCCGCCCATTGCCCACTGTGCGGCGAACACGTCGCCGAGGCGGCGGGGCTGTGCGCGGGCTGCTGGCGGGAGGTGCGTTTCCTTGCAGGCGCCCTCTGCGAGACCTGCGCGCTGCCTTTGCCGGGCGAGCCGGCGCCGGGGGAGACGCTCCAGTGCACCCGGTGCCAGACCGCGCCGCCGCCCTGGGTGCAGGGGCGCGCGGCGCTGCTCTACATGGGCAAGGGGCGTTCCATGGCGCTGGCCCTCAAGCATGGCGAGCGGCCGGGCCTCGCGGCCCTCGGCGCGCTCTGGATGGAGCGAGCGGTGCGTCCCATCCTGCCAGCCGACACGCTGATCGTGCCGGTCCCGCTTCACTGGCGGCGCTTCGTGCGGCGGCGGTTCAACCAGGCCGACCTTATCGCCCGGCCGCTGGCGCGCCGCCTCGGCTGCGATTACTGCCCCGATGCGCTGGCGCGACCCGCGGCCACCATCCCGCTCGAAGGGCTGGGCCGCGCCGAGCGTGCCGCCGCCCTCGCGGGAGCCATATCGGCCGCTCCCCGGCGCGGTGCGCGGATGGCGGGCCGAAACGTGCTTATCGTGGACGATGTGCTCACCACCGGGGCCACCCTGCAGGCCGCCGCGGCCGCCGCCGCGGGGGCCGGGGCAGCAAGCGTTCGGGTCGCGGTACTGGCGCGCGTCGCGGAAAACACCTAGATCACGCCGGACGAGCCTCGCAGCGAGGGAGCAGCCGGCATGCCGAGAATCGAGATCTATACCACGCAGCTTTGCGGCTTCTGCCATGCGGCCAAGCGCCTGCTCGCACAGAAGGGCGCGAGTTACACCGAGATCGACGTCGGTGCAGACCCGGCACGCCGGCCGGAGATGGTGCAGCGGGCCAACGGCGGGCGAACCGTGCCGCAGATCTTCATCGACGACGCCCATGTGGGCGGTTGCGACGATCTCTTCGCGCTCGAACGTGCCGGAAAGCTCGACCCGCTCCTTGCCGCCTGAAGCGTCCACCTCCGGTCCGGTGTGCCGGGCGGCGCTGGTACAGATGACGGCGTCCGACGCGCCGGAGGAGAACCTCGCCGAGGTGCGCGCGCTGGTGGCCGGGGCGGCAGCCTCCGGCGCGCAGCTGGTGCTGACCCCGGAGGTGACGAACTGCGTCTCCGCGAGCCGTCGGCGCCAGCAGGAGGTGCTGAAGACCGAGGCCGAGGACAGGGTGCTGGCCGGGCTGCAGGAGGAGGCCTCCCGTCACGGACTCTGGCTGCTCGTCGGCTCGCTCGCGCTGCGCGGGCGGGAACCCGACGCGCGGTTCGTGAACCGTTCGTTCCTTCTCGGCCCCGATGGCGCGATCCGCGCGCGCTACGACAAGATCCACATGTTCGACGTGGGCCTGACGCCTGAAGAGACCTTCAGGGAGTCCGCGGCCTTTGCGCCCGGCGGTGCGGCGGTGCTGGCCGAAACGCCCTGGGGCCCCCTC
>Ga0076929_100813_pt1 | contig 15312 bp, 6 predicted proteins | sample HotLakConUCCSL28_FD_87104 | JGI IMG/M metagenome (GOLD analysis project Ga0076929, IMG submission 87104) | Hypersaline microbial mat communities from Hot Lake, Washington, USA - Hot Lake Consortium UCC-SL28 (version 3) (version 3) | ecosystem: Environmental > Aquatic > Thermal springs > Hot...
CAAAGTTGATGTCGAACTGGGATAGTGAATCGTTATTAGTTAATCGTTAAATGTTAAGGGTTCCAAGAATTAGGAATGAGGAATTAGGAATTGGGGGGAACGTTTTAGGTTTTGGGTTCTATGTTAGTATCTCATTTGCGGGTCTTCAATTTTAGTCATCTTTCTATTAAAAAATCTTGATACTCGATACTTGGTACTTCGTACTTAGTACAATAAATCCCCACTTACTCCTCACTACTCACCATTTACATTTTCGTTCTAGGAATTGTGGAATTGATGAATCGTAGAATGATAAGATGTTAAGCGTTAAGGTCCGTGGATCAGAGTTCGAAGTTCTAGGGTCAAACCACCCCTAAACCTTTAACACAGAACTCCGAGCGTATACTACAAAACAGCTTTTTTTAAAGAGGGGAAAATAACTCATCCAAATCAAGCGAAAATCCGGAGATTACTTTTGATTCTATTTTATCCCCAGAAGCCATTAAGCGGGAAGCTTGGTATTCGCCATTTTCCAAGGTGTAGATGAGCATGCTTTGCTCCACCGGGTAAACCACCCAATATTCTTTCACGCCCGATTCTTTATAGACTTCATACTTCAATTTTAATTCCTTTTTTGTATTGCCAGGAGAAAGAATTTCCACAACCAAATCCGGTGCTCCAACACAGCCCGCTTCGTCTAATTTTTCAGGATCACAGACTACGCAAATATCCGGCTGAACTACTGTATCAATTTCTGAGTTCTTCTTTGATTTTACAGGTAAGCGAACATCAAAGGGAGCGTGGAAAACCTCACAGGGTTTCCCTTTCAAAAATTGAAAAAGCTCAGAACCTAAGTGCATGGATATACGCTGATGCCTTCGACCTGGTGCAGCCGCCGCTTTTTTGAATACTTTTCCCTTGATTAACTCCACCACCTCATCCATGGTCCAAGTCAAATAATCAGCATAGGAATAGTGTCCGTATTCTATATCTGGCTCATTGACAAGAGATTGCTTTTTAGTTTGCATGATTTAAAAATAAGGAAATTTGAGTTTGAATTGAAAAAGTTCTGGGTTCGAGGTTGATGTCGAATTGGGGAATTGTCGAACTGTCGAAAGGAAAGCCGTTAATTGTTAAGGGTTAAATGTTAACCGTTAATGGTTCGATGTTCTAGGTTCTTCACAACTCACCACTAACAACTCACCTACCTTTAGCACTATCCCCAGCAAATAAACCAAGGGTTAAGCAAATTCTCTTTATTGTATTTCAAAGGTGTTTTTTCTGGCCACTGTAAGACCTCTCCGCCCTTAGCCAAGATTACTCCATGAGCCGCTGCGGTATCCCACTCCATGGTAGGTGCAAACCTGGGGTAAACCTGGGCCTTTCCTTCAGCAACCAACAAAAACTTCAATGAAGATCCCATAGAGATTACTTCTGCTCCTGGATATTGATCAATGAAACTCCGGGTTTCAGGGCTTAAATGGGAACGGCTTGCTACGATTGTTTTTACTTCTGATTTTTCGGCTTTTTCCAAGGCTACAGGCTGGTCACCTCTCTCCTGTTTCCATGCTCCCTCTTCTCCGTTCCCCCAATACATCCATTCCAAAACCGGAGAATAAACAACCCCAATTACCGGGATTCCTTGATGTATTAAGGCAATATTCACCGTAAATTCACCATTTTTCTTGATAAACTCCTTGGTACCGTCTAAAGGGTCAACCATCCAAAAATAGTCCCAAGATTTTCTTATTTCGTATGGAATATTCCTTCCCTCCTCAGAAAGAACGGGGATTCCTGTTTTTTCCAAATAGGAAACAATCACCTCGTGGGCTGCCTGATCTGCTTTGGTCAATGGAGAATCATCTCCTTTCATTTCTACTCCAAAATCAGCCGAGTCATACACCTCCAGTATCTTTTTTCCAGCGGTAAAAGCAGCTTGTTTGGCAAGAGAGGTAAGGTTTTTTAAATCCATAGACATTGTTCTAGGTTATGAGTTCCGCGTTCGAGGTTCTGAGTTTTGTCGAATTGGGGAATTGTTTAATTGATTTATCGTCACTGCGAGACTTAACATTTGGGATAATTCACAAAACGAGATGACAGATTTGATTTGAGCAGATTTTTTTACCTAAATGCCGTAGGCATGAATCATTGACTAGCCAGCCATTTCAATGGCTGGAAAGTGTAAGCTATAGATTTCATGAAATGCCGTAGGCATGACCGACAAATATTCCGTAAACGACTGATCTGAATTAGGAAATTTCCCAACCCGTCATCGGTAGGTGAGGAACGAACCCTGGCGGTCTCTTTTTCCAATAAGATTGCCTGCCTGTTCGGCTGACAGGCTTCTCCCTATTCTCGGGATCGCAATGAACGATCATACCTAGATTCTTGGCTCTTGATTCTAACAAGTCAAATTGATAAACTACTTATTTATTATCTAGTCAATGTTTCCATAAAGAGCTCAACTAACGCTTAACCCTGAACGCTTAACTTTTAACATCACAGAACCATGAACATCGAACTTTGAACGTCTAATCTCTTGTCTCTATTCTCTAGCCTCTTATATTACCATTCCCGCTCCTACTGTCTCATTGGTATTGGCATCAATCAAAATAACCGAACCTGTCAGTCTATTTCTTCGATAGGCATCCTTGAAAATCGGTTGAGCTGTTCGGATAGAAACTCTGGCAATGTCATTCATCCCAATTTGAGAGATATCCTCAATTCGATGTAAGGTATTCACATCTACCTTATATTGAATCTCTTTGACCATAGCCTGACATTCCTTGGTGGTATGCTTAATGATCAGCTTGGTCCGGGATTGTAAGGTTTTTTGATTCATCCAGCAAACCATCACTTCCAAGTCCTGGGTAACTTCCGGTTGATTATTCGGTCGGACAATCATATCCCCTCTGCTGATATCTATTTCATCTTCCAAGGTCATCGTAACAGACATCGGAGAAAAAGCCTCTTCAATCGGCGTTCCATTCAATTCGATGGATTTAATTTTGGAGGTAAATCCAGATGGTAAGACTTTGACTTCATCACCCGGCTTGAAAATTCCTCCATCAATTCTCCCTGCATATCCTCTAAAATCCTGATATTCCAGGGTATGAGGCCGGATCACCATTTGGACTGGGAAACGGCAATCAATATGGTTAAAGTCAGAAGCAATATGAACGTTTTCCAAGTGATACAATAAGGTGGAACCCTCATACCAAGTCATATTCTTCGATCGCTCAACGACATTATCGCCTTTCAATGCAGAAATGGGTACAAAAGAGACGTCCTTGATATCCAACTTGGAGGAGAAAGCTTCATAGTCAGCTACAATTTTATTGTAAACTTCTTCTGAATAATCCACCAAATCCATCTTATTCACACAAACCACTACATGAGGAATCTTCAATAAGGAAGCAATAAAAGAATGTCGATAAGTTTGTTCCAAAAGCCCCTTTCTCGCATCCACTAAAATAATGGCAAGATTAGCTGTGGAAGCTCCCGTAACCATATTTCGGGTATATTGGATGTGGCCTGGTGTATCCGCAATGATGAACTTTCTTTTGGGCGTGGCAAAATACCGATAAGCCACGTCAATGGTGATTCCTTGTTCTCGTTCTGATTTAAGCCCATCGGTCAATAGGGACAAATCCACATAATCAAAGCCTTTTTTCTCCGAGGAGGTTTTTACAGCTTCAATTTGATCTTCAAAAATTGATTTAGAATCATAAAGTAATCTTCCGATTAAGGTACTCTTCCCATCATCTACCGAACCGGCGGTAGTAAATCGAAGGAGTTGATTTTTTTGTTGTATACTCATGGTTTTGAAATTCGTTAAGAGTTAATTGTTAAAAGTTAAAAAGTTCGAGGTCTAAAGGTGATGAATTGAAGAATTGATGAACTGTTTAATCGTTTTGTCGTCACTGCGAGGAGGAACGACGAAGCAGTCCCAAAGAAGGGAAGAGCAATTTATGAGATTGCTTCGTCCTCGTTCCTCGTCCTCGTAATGACGGTAAAACCGAGGCTTCTTGATACTTGCTACCAGCTACTAAAAATACCCTTGCTTTTTTCGATCCTCCATAGCTGTCTCGCCACGCTTATCATCAGCGCGGGTTCCGCGTTCGGTGGTGCGAGTTGTAGCAACTTCTTGGATGATTAACTCCAGGGTATTTGCCTCGGACAAGACCGCTCCGGTAATTGGCATATCGCCACAAGTGCGATAGCGAACCACCATTCTTTCCACCGTCTCCTCAGGCTTCAGGGTGATGTATTCTGAATTTGCCAGAATCACGCCATCCCTGACGATGCAATCACGCTCATGCGAGAAATAAAGAGAAGGTAAATCAATTTGCTCCTGCAGAATATATTGCCAAACATCCATTTCAGTCCAATTGGAAATTGGGAAAACTCGGAAATGCTCTCCCATATGCTTTCTGCCATTGAACAGGTTCCATAGTTCCGGTCGCTGATTTTTAGGATCCCATTGCCCAAATTCATCCCGATGGGAAAAGAAACGCTCCTTAGCCCTTGCCTTCTCCTCATCCCTTCTTGCCCCGCCCATGGCAGCATCGATTTTGTATTCCTCCAATGTGTCCAAAAGTGTTACCGTTTGTAAGGCGTTTCGGCTCGCATTCACTCCCGTTTCCTCTCTCACTCTCCCCTTATCGATACTTTCCTGTACGGACCCTACGATCAACTGCACTCCCAACTTTTCAACCAATGCATCCCGAAAGGCAATGGTTTCAGGAAAATTATGTCCCGTATCAATATGAATTAATGGAAAAGGAATTTTGGCAGGATGAAAAGCTTTCTTGGCTAAATGCGCTAAAACAATGCTGTCTTTACCACCCGAAAATAAAAGGGCTGGTTTTTCAAACTGAGATACCACTTCCCGAATCACGAAAATGGCTTCAGCTTCTAGTTCTTTTAAATGAGGTAAATAATAGGTTCCCATAGGGTAATTTGAATTTTACTTTATTTTTCTTTTGAAATTAATCTAGACAATTTGCTATCGTGAAATCGATTTAAATGTTAAAGGTTAATAGTTAATCGTTAATTAAATTGAGCCAAACACTTCAAATAAATCCCTTCGAAATCGCTCTCAATTCTTAATTTATCATTCTCAATTTTACATTCTTGATTCATCACTCTCAATTCTACATTCTTAATTCATTATTTGTATTTCATTTCCACTTTGGGTAAAATCACTTCCAATACTTTTTGGACAGATTCCTCCAGTTCTTCTTTTTCTGAATGGATATGAACGGCAGGATTTAGAGGTTTCTCGTATGGCGAATCGATCCCCGTAAAGTTTTTGATGATCCCGGCTCGGGCTTTTTTATACAAGCCTTTTACATCTCGTTGCTCACAGACTTCAATCGGACAATCCACAAAGATTTCCACGAAATTTCCTGGCCCTACCAATTCCGCAATCATTTCTCTTTCCTGGCGGAAAGGTGAAATAAAGGATGAAACTACCACCAAGCCAGCATCCATCATCAGCTTGGCCACCTCAGCAATTCTTCGGATATTTTCCACTCGGTCAGCATCTGAAAATCCCAAGTCCTTATTGATACCTGTTCGAATATTATCCCCATCCAGGGAGAAGGTCAAATAGCCCTTTTCAAACAATTCCGCTTCAACGGCATTGGCCAACGTGGACTTCCCGGAGCCGGACAAACCGGTAAACCAGAATAACTTTGGGCTTTGATTAAGGCGTTTCGTCCTTTGGCTTTGGCTTACTTTAAATGCCTTGGGATGAATATGATTTTCCATGCTAGAAGTAATAGAAGTGAATAAATGAAATAACTAGTATTCCATAAATCAGGGTTAAAGGTAGGCCTATTTTGGTATAGTCTGCAAATCTATAATTTCCGGGACCAAATACCATCAAATTGGTCTGATATCCGATAGGAGTCATAAAGTCAGCGCTGGCTGCAAAGGCAATCGTCACGAAAAAGGGTGTAAGGGGAAGCCCCGACTGCATCCCCAACTCATAGGCGATCGGAAACATAATGGAAACCGCAGCTGCATTGGTGATCAAAGAAGTCAATCCCAAAGTCACTATAAATAAGATACTTATTCCCAATAAGGGTGACTTTCCTTCCAAGAGAAGGCTTAGATTTTCAACCAAAAACCCGGATGTGCCAGACTTTTGAATCGCAACACCGATTGCTAAAGCAGATACCAAAATCGTCAATAAATCCAGATCAATAGCCTCTCTCACTTGATTAAGGTTTATGACTCTGAACAGGAGCATGAATACAATTCCAATAAGGGCCGCGATAAATAAATCCATTGCCCCAAAAATCCCCAAGAGTAAAACCGAAATGCCTAAAATACTGGGGAGATTCTTTTTAAATGAAAAAGCACCTTCTATTTCACCCGATTTGGTCAAGGAAATTAAATCCTTGGAGGAAACTAGCTTTTCAAAATCTTCGGCACATAGTAAAAGCAATAAATCCCCTTCCTTCAATTGAGTTTCTCCAAGATTCTCTTTCACCTTCTCCCCTTTTCTATACACGGATATCACAGAAGCTTTAAAACGATCTCTAAAATTAAGCTGCTTCAAAGTCGAACCGGCTAAGACACTACCTGAAGGAATTACCGCCTCTGTCATAGATGAAAATCCATTCGACTGGATATGGCTTTCTTCAGGCAGTTCCAATCCATACTTTTGGTTAATCAAATTCAGAATCGCATTCGTATTTCCTGCAAAGAATAAGTAATCATTTGCTTGGAGCAATCGCTCTGAAGAAACCGCGGGAATCACGCGATCTCCCCGTTTGAGTTCCACCAAAAACAATTCCTTTAGATGCCGCAAACCTGCTTCCTCGATTGTTTTGCCAATAAGTGGTGAATCAGGTCTTATGCGGGTTTCTACCAGGTATTCATGAAGATCTTTCAAAACCTTCGCTTTCGAGGCAGTATGATTAGGAAGTAATGCCTCCGAAAAAATAGTCAAATAGATAATCCCGAAAAAGGCCACAATCAGGCCGAGGTACAAGAAATCACTAAAAAGCAATGAAGGCAAACCTGATTGGATAATCAGACCGTTCAAAACCAAATTGGTTGAGGTACCAATCAAGGTAATCATCCCTCCCAAAATAGTCGCAAAAGAAAGGGGAATCAAAAACTTGGAAGCCGAATAATTATTACTCTCTGCCCAGTTTTTGACAAAGGGAATCATAAAGGCCACCACCGGGGTATTATTCAATACCGAGGATAGGCTGGATACCGTCAGCATCATTCGAAGCCGAAACTGAAAAGCCGAAAGATTTTTTTGAAAAACACTGAAAAAGAAACCTTTCCCCAGGTTCTGCTGAATTCCTGAAGTCAAAATAATCAAAAGAAAAATAAGGATGATTTGCTTGTTAGCAAGCCCGAGTAATAGATCTTCGATTTGAATAATCTGAAGTAAGATAAACAGAAAAGCCACCCCTAGAAAAGCCAAAGAAGGTCTGACCCAGCCTCGATAAAGGCTTAGGACAAGTCCAATGACGATGATCAGGGTGGAGAGGATGCTTAGGGTCAAGAGGAATGTTAAGGGTTAGGCGTTAAATTGTCGAATTGAGTGGTACGGAGTTCGAGGTTGTTGTAGAATTGATGAATTGTCGAACTGTCGAAACAAGATGTTAAGGGTTAAAAGTTAAATGTTAAGCGTTCGGGGTTCGTGATTCAAAGTTGATGTCGAACTGGGATAGTGAATCGTTATTAGTTAATCGTTAAATGTTAAGGGTTCCAAGAATTAGGAATGAGGAATTAGGAATTGGGGGGAACGTTTTAGGTTTTGGGTTCTATGTTAGTATCTCATTTGCGGGTCTTCAATTTTAGTCATCTTTCTATTAAAAAATCTTGATACTCGATACTTGGTACTTCGTACTTAGTACAATAAATCCCCACTTACTCCTCACTACTCACCATTTACATTTTCGTTCTAGGAATTGTGGAATTGATGAATCGTAGAATGATAAGATGTTAAGCGTTAAGGTCCGTGGATCAGAGTTCGAAGTTCTAGGGTCAAACCACCCCTAAACCTTTAACACAGAACTCCGAGCGTATACTACAAAACAGCTTTTTTTAAAGAGGGGAAAATAACTCATCCAAATCAAGCGAAAATCCGGAGATTACTTTTGATTCTATTTTATCCCCAGAAGCCATTAAGCGGGAAGCTTGGTATTCGCCATTTTCCAAGGTGTAGATGAGCATGCTTTGCTCCACCGGGTAAACCACCCAATATTCTTTCACGCCCGATTCTTTATAGACTTCATACTTCAATTTTAATTCCTTTTTTGTATTGCCAGGAGAAAGAATTTCCACAACCAAATCCGGTGCTCCAACACAGCCCGCTTCGTCTAATTTTTCAGGATCACAGACTACGCAAATATCCGGCTGAACTACTGTATCAATTTCTGAGTTCTTCTTTGATTTTACAGGTAAGCGAACATCAAAGGGAGCGTGGAAAACCTCACAGGGTTTCCCTTTCAAAAATTGAAAAAGCTCAGAACCTAAGTGCATGGATATACGCTGATGCCTTCGACCTGGTGCAGCCGCCGCTTTTTTGAATACTTTTCCCTTGATTAACTCCACCACCTCATCCATGGTCCAAGTCAAATAATCAGCATAGGAATAGTGTCCGTATTCTATATCTGGCTCATTGACAAGAGATTGCTTTTTAGTTTGCATGATTTAAAAATAAGGAAATTTGAGTTTGAATTGAAAAAGTTCTGGGTTCGAGGTTGATGTCGAATTGGGGAATTGTCGAACTGTCGAAAGGAAAGCCGTTAATTGTTAAGGGTTAAATGTTAACCGTTAATGGTTCGATGTTCTAGGTTCTTCACAACTCACCACTAACAACTCACCTACCTTTAGCACTATCCCCAGCAAATAAACCAAGGGTTAAGCAAATTCTCTTTATTGTATTTCAAAGGTGTTTTTTCTGGCCACTGTAAGACCTCTCCGCCCTTAGCCAAGATTACTCCATGAGCCGCTGCGGTATCCCACTCCATGGTAGGTGCAAACCTGGGGTAAACCTGGGCCTTTCCTTCAGCAACCAACAAAAACTTCAATGAAGATCCCATAGAGATTACTTCTGCTCCTGGATATTGATCAATGAAACTCCGGGTTTCAGGGCTTAAATGGGAACGGCTTGCTACGATTGTTTTTACTTCTGATTTTTCGGCTTTTTCCAAGGCTACAGGCTGGTCACCTCTCTCCTGTTTCCATGCTCCCTCTTCTCCGTTCCCCCAATACATCCATTCCAAAACCGGAGAATAAACAACCCCAATTACCGGGATTCCTTGATGTATTAAGGCAATATTCACCGTAAATTCACCATTTTTCTTGATAAACTCCTTGGTACCGTCTAAAGGGTCAACCATCCAAAAATAGTCCCAAGATTTTCTTATTTCGTATGGAATATTCCTTCCCTCCTCAGAAAGAACGGGGATTCCTGTTTTTTCCAAATAGGAAACAATCACCTCGTGGGCTGCCTGATCTGCTTTGGTCAATGGAGAATCATCTCCTTTCATTTCTACTCCAAAATCAGCCGAGTCATACACCTCCAGTATCTTTTTTCCAGCGGTAAAAGCAGCTTGTTTGGCAAGAGAGGTAAGGTTTTTTAAATCCATAGACATTGTTCTAGGTTATGAGTTCCGCGTTCGAGGTTCTGAGTTTTGTCGAATTGGGGAATTGTTTAATTGATTTATCGTCACTGCGAGACTTAACATTTGGGATAATTCACAAAACGAGATGACAGATTTGATTTGAGCAGATTTTTTTACCTAAATGCCGTAGGCATGAATCATTGACTAGCCAGCCATTTCAATGGCTGGAAAGTGTAAGCTATAGATTTCATGAAATGCCGTAGGCATGACCGACAAATATTCCGTAAACGACTGATCTGAATTAGGAAATTTCCCAACCCGTCATCGGTAGGTGAGGAACGAACCCTGGCGGTCTCTTTTTCCAATAAGATTGCCTGCCTGTTCGGCTGACAGGCTTCTCCCTATTCTCGGGATCGCAATGAACGATCATACCTAGATTCTTGGCTCTTGATTCTAACAAGTCAAATTGATAAACTACTTATTTATTATCTAGTCAATGTTTCCATAAAGAGCTCAACTAACGCTTAACCCTGAACGCTTAACTTTTAACATCACAGAACCATGAACATCGAACTTTGAACGTCTAATCTCTTGTCTCTATTCTCTAGCCTCTTATATTACCATTCCCGCTCCTACTGTCTCATTGGTATTGGCATCAATCAAAATAACCGAACCTGTCAGTCTATTTCTTCGATAGGCATCCTTGAAAATCGGTTGAGCTGTTCGGATAGAAACTCTGGCAATGTCATTCATCCCAATTTGAGAGATATCCTCAATTCGATGTAAGGTATTCACATCTACCTTATATTGAATCTCTTTGACCATAGCCTGACATTCCTTGGTGGTATGCTTAATGATCAGCTTGGTCCGGGATTGTAAGGTTTTTTGATTCATCCAGCAAACCATCACTTCCAAGTCCTGGGTAACTTCCGGTTGATTATTCGGTCGGACAATCATATCCCCTCTGCTGATATCTATTTCATCTTCCAAGGTCATCGTAACAGACATCGGAGAAAAAGCCTCTTCAATCGGCGTTCCATTCAATTCGATGGATTTAATTTTGGAGGTAAATCCAGATGGTAAGACTTTGACTTCATCACCCGGCTTGAAAATTCCTCCATCAATTCTCCCTGCATATCCTCTAAAATCCTGATATTCCAGGGTATGAGGCCGGATCACCATTTGGACTGGGAAACGGCAATCAATATGGTTAAAGTCAGAAGCAATATGAACGTTTTCCAAGTGATACAATAAGGTGGAACCCTCATACCAAGTCATATTCTTCGATCGCTCAACGACATTATCGCCTTTCAATGCAGAAATGGGTACAAAAGAGACGTCCTTGATATCCAACTTGGAGGAGAAAGCTTCATAGTCAGCTACAATTTTATTGTAAACTTCTTCTGAATAATCCACCAAATCCATCTTATTCACACAAACCACTACATGAGGAATCTTCAATAAGGAAGCAATAAAAGAATGTCGATAAGTTTGTTCCAAAAGCCCCTTTCTCGCATCCACTAAAATAATGGCAAGATTAGCTGTGGAAGCTCCCGTAACCATATTTCGGGTATATTGGATGTGGCCTGGTGTATCCGCAATGATGAACTTTCTTTTGGGCGTGGCAAAATACCGATAAGCCACGTCAATGGTGATTCCTTGTTCTCGTTCTGATTTAAGCCCATCGGTCAATAGGGACAAATCCACATAATCAAAGCCTTTTTTCTCCGAGGAGGTTTTTACAGCTTCAATTTGATCTTCAAAAATTGATTTAGAATCATAAAGTAATCTTCCGATTAAGGTACTCTTCCCATCATCTACCGAACCGGCGGTAGTAAATCGAAGGAGTTGATTTTTTTGTTGTATACTCATGGTTTTGAAATTCGTTAAGAGTTAATTGTTAAAAGTTAAAAAGTTCGAGGTCTAAAGGTGATGAATTGAAGAATTGATGAACTGTTTAATCGTTTTGTCGTCACTGCGAGGAGGAACGACGAAGCAGTCCCAAAGAAGGGAAGAGCAATTTATGAGATTGCTTCGTCCTCGTTCCTCGTCCTCGTAATGACGGTAAAACCGAGGCTTCTTGATACTTGCTACCAGCTACTAAAAATACCCTTGCTTTTTTCGATCCTCCATAGCTGTCTCGCCACGCTTATCATCAGCGCGGGTTCCGCGTTCGGTGGTGCGAGTTGTAGCAACTTCTTGGATGATTAACTCCAGGGTATTTGCCTCGGACAAGACCGCTCCGGTAATTGGCATATCGCCACAAGTGCGATAGCGAACCACCATTCTTTCCACCGTCTCCTCAGGCTTCAGGGTGATGTATTCTGAATTTGCCAGAATCACGCCATCCCTGACGATGCAATCACGCTCATGCGAGAAATAAAGAGAAGGTAAATCAATTTGCTCCTGCAGAATATATTGCCAAACATCCATTTCAGTCCAATTGGAAATTGGGAAAACTCGGAAATGCTCTCCCATATGCTTTCTGCCATTGAACAGGTTCCATAGTTCCGGTCGCTGATTTTTAGGATCCCATTGCCCAAATTCATCCCGATGGGAAAAGAAACGCTCCTTAGCCCTTGCCTTCTCCTCATCCCTTCTTGCCCCGCCCATGGCAGCATCGATTTTGTATTCCTCCAATGTGTCCAAAAGTGTTACCGTTTGTAAGGCGTTTCGGCTCGCATTCACTCCCGTTTCCTCTCTCACTCTCCCCTTATCGATACTTTCCTGTACGGACCCTACGATCAACTGCACTCCCAACTTTTCAACCAATGCATCCCGAAAGGCAATGGTTTCAGGAAAATTATGTCCCGTATCAATATGAATTAATGGAAAAGGAATTTTGGCAGGATGAAAAGCTTTCTTGGCTAAATGCGCTAAAACAATGCTGTCTTTACCACCCGAAAATAAAAGGGCTGGTTTTTCAAACTGAGATACCACTTCCCGAATCACGAAAATGGCTTCAGCTTCTAGTTCTTTTAAATGAGGTAAATAATAGGTTCCCATAGGGTAATTTGAATTTTACTTTATTTTTCTTTTGAAATTAATCTAGACAATTTGCTATCGTGAAATCGATTTAAATGTTAAAGGTTAATAGTTAATCGTTAATTAAATTGAGCCAAACACTTCAAATAAATCCCTTCGAAATCGCTCTCAATTCTTAATTTATCATTCTCAATTTTACATTCTTGATTCATCACTCTCAATTCTACATTCTTAATTCATTATTTGTATTTCATTTCCACTTTGGGTAAAATCACTTCCAATACTTTTTGGACAGATTCCTCCAGTTCTTCTTTTTCTGAATGGATATGAACGGCAGGATTTAGAGGTTTCTCGTATGGCGAATCGATCCCCGTAAAGTTTTTGATGATCCCGGCTCGGGCTTTTTTATACAAGCCTTTTACATCTCGTTGCTCACAGACTTCAATCGGACAATCCACAAAGATTTCCACGAAATTTCCTGGCCCTACCAATTCCGCAATCATTTCTCTTTCCTGGCGGAAAGGTGAAATAAAGGATGAAACTACCACCAAGCCAGCATCCATCATCAGCTTGGCCACCTCAGCAATTCTTCGGATATTTTCCACTCGGTCAGCATCTGAAAATCCCAAGTCCTTATTGATACCTGTTCGAATATTATCCCCATCCAGGGAGAAGGTCAAATAGCCCTTTTCAAACAATTCCGCTTCAACGGCATTGGCCAACGTGGACTTCCCGGAGCCGGACAAACCGGTAAACCAGAATAACTTTGGGCTTTGATTAAGGCGTTTCGTCCTTTGGCTTTGGCTTACTTTAAATGCCTTGGGATGAATATGATTTTCCATGCTAGAAGTAATAGAAGTGAATAAATGAAATAACTAGTATTCCATAAATCAGGGTTAAAGGTAGGCCTATTTTGGTATAGTCTGCAAATCTATAATTTCCGGGACCAAATACCATCAAATTGGTCTGATATCCGATAGGAGTCATAAAGTCAGCGCTGGCTGCAAAGGCAATCGTCACGAAAAAGGGTGTAAGGGGAAGCCCCGACTGCATCCCCAACTCATAGGCGATCGGAAACATAATGGAAACCGCAGCTGCATTGGTGATCAAAGAAGTCAATCCCAAAGTCACTATAAATAAGATACTTATTCCCAATAAGGGTGACTTTCCTTCCAAGAGAAGGCTTAGATTTTCAACCAAAAACCCGGATGTGCCAGACTTTTGAATCGCAACACCGATTGCTAAAGCAGATACCAAAATCGTCAATAAATCCAGATCAATAGCCTCTCTCACTTGATTAAGGTTTATGACTCTGAACAGGAGCATGAATACAATTCCAATAAGGGCCGCGATAAATAAATCCATTGCCCCAAAAATCCCCAAGAGTAAAACCGAAATGCCTAAAATACTGGGGAGATTCTTTTTAAATGAAAAAGCACCTTCTATTTCACCCGATTTGGTCAAGGAAATTAAATCCTTGGAGGAAACTAGCTTTTCAAAATCTTCGGCACATAGTAAAAGCAATAAATCCCCTTCCTTCAATTGAGTTTCTCCAAGATTCTCTTTCACCTTCTCCCCTTTTCTATACACGGATATCACAGAAGCTTTAAAACGATCTCTAAAATTAAGCTGCTTCAAAGTCGAACCGGCTAAGACACTACCTGAAGGAATTACCGCCTCTGTCATAGATGAAAATCCATTCGACTGGATATGGCTTTCTTCAGGCAGTTCCAATCCATACTTTTGGTTAATCAAATTCAGAATCGCATTCGTATTTCCTGCAAAGAATAAGTAATCATTTGCTTGGAGCAATCGCTCTGAAGAAACCGCGGGAATCACGCGATCTCCCCGTTTGAGTTCCACCAAAAACAATTCCTTTAGATGCCGCAAACCTGCTTCCTCGATTGTTTTGCCAATAAGTGGTGAATCAGGTCTTATGCGGGTTTCTACCAGGTATTCATGAAGATCTTTCAAAACCTTCGCTTTCGAGGCAGTATGATTAGGAAGTAATGCCTCCGAAAAAATAGTCAAATAGATAATCCCGAAAAAGGCCACAATCAGGCCGAGGTACAAGAAATCACTAAAAAGCAATGAAGGCAAACCTGATTGGATAATCAGACCGTTCAAAACCAAATTGGTTGAGGTACCAATCAAGGTAATCATCCCTCCCAAAATAGTCGCAAAAGAAAGGGGAATCAAAAACTTGGAAGCCGAATAATTATTACTCTCTGCCCAGTTTTTGACAAAGGGAATCATAAAGGCCACCACCGGGGTATTATTCAATACCGAGGATAGGCTGGATACCGTCAGCATCATTCGAAGCCGAAACTGAAAAGCCGAAAGATTTTTTTGAAAAACACTGAAAAAGAAACCTTTCCCCAGGTTCTGCTGAATTCCTGAAGTCAAAATAATCAAAAGAAAAATAAGGATGATTTGCTTGTTAGCAAGCCCGAGTAATAGATCTTCGATTTGAATAATCTGAAGTAAGATAAACAGAAAAGCCACCCCTAGAAAAGCCAAAGAAGGTCTGACCCAGCCTCGATAAAGGCTTAGGACAAGTCCAATGACGATGATCAGGGTGGAGAGGATGCTTAGGGTCAAGAGGAATGTTAAGGGTTAGGCGTTAAATTGTCGAATTGAGTGGTACGGAGTTCGAGGTTGTTGTAGAATTGATGAATTGTCGAACTGTCGAAACAAGATGTTAAGGGTTAAAAGTTAAATGTTAAGCGTTCGGGGTTCGTGA
>Ga0076929_100814_pt1 | contig 15311 bp, 16 predicted proteins | sample HotLakConUCCSL28_FD_87104 | JGI IMG/M metagenome (GOLD analysis project Ga0076929, IMG submission 87104) | Hypersaline microbial mat communities from Hot Lake, Washington, USA - Hot Lake Consortium UCC-SL28 (version 3) (version 3) | ecosystem: Environmental > Aquatic > Thermal springs > Hot...
CTGTCGGCGCGCCAGGCCCTCATCGGGCGAATCGGGCGCGGCACGAAACCGCCGCCGCAGGTCGGGCAGACATTATGAAGCACGTTCTCGACGCAATCGGCGCAGTAGGTGCATTCATAGGTGCAGATGCGCGCCTCGGTCGATTGCGGCGGCAGATCCTTGTCACACAATTCGCAATTCGGGCGCAATTCGAGCATCGGAACCTCCATCCGGGACATCTGTGCCGGTCATCTAACGGCTTGCCGGCATAGGCTTGTCATCATACGGCGCAATCTTGCATGAGCGAATGCAAAGATTGCATGCCTGACGTTTCGCAATACATGCAACAGCAGATGCGCCATCCCGTGTGGAATTTCGTCACCTGCGCGCTCGCGGGCGCTATCACGGCGGGCACGGACCGGCTATGCATTGAAACATGCGTGACAGCAGACGAGTCGATCATCAGGCGCTGACACAGGGCGCATTCTCGGGCGCGGCGGCCTTCGCGAAAGCCGCCCCCCTCGTCGTGCTCGACACGGTGATTCTCGCCGCGCTCGTCGATCTCGCCCGGCGTCTGTTGCTGCCGACGGGCGCCACCTCGCCCTATCTGGTCGGTACGCTGGAGGCGGTGCTTGGCGTCTTCGTCTTTGCGCCGATGATCATCGCCGCCCATCGCTACAGCGTGGCGGGGATGCTCACGCCGCGCCTCACCGGATCCCTCGCCGGGCCGATCTTCGGGCGCTTCGTCAAGACCTCGCTGATCCTGTCGCTGATCACCGTGGCGGGTTACGCGGGTGGCGCATTTCTCTCCGAGGCGCTGGACCCGCCGCTCGGCACCGCCGTCTTCTTCATGGCCTTCGCCGCGACCATCGCCCTGTCGGTGCGTTTGGGCCCGCTGTTTCCCGCCATCTCCGTGAATGCGAACGGCGCGGGCTGGGGCGCCGCCTGGCGCGATACAGCCGGGTACGGCTGGCGGATCTTCTTCGTGCTCGCCATATGCAGCCTGCCCTTCATCCTTCTCGGCCTGCCGCTCGAAACCGCCATGCGCGAGGTGGAGATTCTGCGCGTCGCCGGGCTGATCCTGACCCTCTTGCGCGCCGTGATCGAAACCGGCTGGACGCTGGTGCTCGCCTGCGCGGCGGGACTGATCTACAAGGAACTCGCGCGCGAATTGCTGCTCGCACCGCCCTCCGGGGGCGCATCGGGAGGCAATCATGGCTGAGGCGTCCGAGAAGACGGTGATGCAGGATTTTCCGGCAAAGCCTGATCTGGCCGAGTCGATCCGCGCCTGGCTCTCGCGCCTGGCGTTTGAGCGCCGCGCGGCGCCGAAGACGCTGCAGGCCTATGCGCGCGATCTGCGCCAGTTCACACAATTCCTCGTCGAACATCTCGGCGAGCCGGCGGATCGCGCGGCCTTCGCGGCCCTCGCCCCCATGGACATACGCGCCTTCCTCGCCGCAAGGCGTCGCTCCGGGATCGAGAGCCGCTCGCTGATGCGCCAGCTCGCGGCGTTGCGCGGCTTCGCCCGCCATCTCGCGCAGGAGGGCTATGGCGACGCCGCCGCGTTCTTCGCCGTGCGGGGACCGCGCACCGCCAAGACGCTCCCCCGCCCCATCGGTGCGGAAGACGCCCGCGCCACCGCCTCGACCGCGACGCGGGCCGGCTCACCCCGCGAACCCTGGATTCTCGCCCGCGACGCCGCCGTGCTCGGCCTGCTCTACGGGGCGGGGCTGCGCATTTCCGAGGCGCTCGGCATTCGCGCCGGTGATGCGCCCGTGGGCGATCGCGACAGCATCCTCGTCACGGGCAAGGGCGGCAAGCAGCGCGCCGTGCCGGTGATCGTGCCGGTGCGCGCGGCGATCGCGGATTATCTGGCGCAATGCCCCTATGTCCTGAACGATGACGAGCCGCTTTTCGTCGGCGCGCGCGGGGGGCCGCTTTCGGCGCGTGTCGTGCAGCTCGCCATGGCCGAACTGCGCGGCGCCCTCGGCCTGCCCGACAGCGCCACGCCGCATGCTTTGCGCCATTCCTTCGCGACGCATCTGCTGGCCGGCGGCGGCGATCTGCGCGCCATCCAGGAACTGCTCGGCCACGCCTCGCTTTCCACCACCCAGATCTACACCCGCATCGACGCCACCCGCATCATGGAGAGCTACAACGCCATGCATCCGCGTGCGCGGCGCGGTGAGGGCGGGTGAGGGCCACGCTCTCGACGCCGCCGGCGCCGGCGCTATCTCACCCCGTATGAGCGATCCCGAAACCGCCCCCCTCCCCGAAGCCACCCGCGAAGCCGCCCTCGCCCGGCTCGAAGCCTTCCTCCCCCGCGCCGGCAAGGCCTATGCCGCCACGCGCAATACCGATTCCGGCCCGGAAAACCGCGACAATGTCTCCATGCTCTCGCCCTTCCTGCGCCATCGCCTGATCGGCGAGGACGAGGTGGTGGCGCGGGTGCTGTCGCAGCACAGCTTCGCGGCGAGCGAGAAATTCGTGCAGGAGGTGTTCTGGCGCACCTATTGGAAGGGCTGGCTCGAACTGCGACCGGCGATCTACACGCGCTATCATGAGGGGCTGGCGCAGGCGCGCGCGGCGCAGCACGCGGATGCGCGCCTCGATGGGGCAGTTCATGCCGCGACATCCGGCGAGACCGGGATCGAAGGCTTCGACGACTGGGCGCGCGAACTCGTCGCGACGGGCTACCTGCACAACCATGCCCGGATGTGGTTCGCCTCGATCTGGATCTTCACGCTGAAGCTGCCCTGGGAGCTCGGCGCCGATTTCTTCATGCGCCACCTGCTCGACGGCGATCCGGCCTCGAACACCCTGTCATGGCGCTGGGTGGCGGGGATCCAGACGCGCGGCAAGACCTATCTCGCGCGCCGCGACAATATCGAACGCTTCACGCAAGGCCGCTTCGCGCCCGACGGTCTGAGCCATACAGCCGAACCCCTCGACGACGCGCCCCCGCCGGCGCCGCAAGGAGCGCCGCGCGGCGATGATCCGCCCACAGGCAAGGTCGCGCTGCTCATCACCGAGGAGGATTGCCGGCCGGAGACGCTTGCCCTCGGCACAGCGGAAGTCACGGCGATCGGAACAGTGCAGGCCAGCGAGGGGCGCTCCCCCGGCATGGTCGACGACAAGGTGCACCGCTTCACCCATGACGCACTCGCCGACGCGCTCGCCCGCGCGAAAGCGCATTACAGCGCGCCGGGCGCCGCCTTCGCCTTCACCACCGCCTCCCTCACCGAACTCGCCCGCGAAGCCGGCTCCGATACCATCGTCACCGCCCACACCCCCATCGGCCCCGCCCGCAGCCGGCTTGATGCGCTGGAGCCGGAACTGAGGGAGGCCGGCCTGCGGCTGGTGCGTATCCTCCGCCCGCTGGACAAAGCCGCCTGGCCCCATGCAACGCGGGGGTTCTTTCCGTTTCGGGAGAAGATTCCGCAGTTGATTGGGGAGTTTGGGTTGGTTTGAGGCGAGAACCGGGTTAAAAGTTTGACGTTACGACATTAATCGCGCCAAGCAGAGACTGGTCAGATACAGTATAGGCCTGACCTCCTATTTCGACTTGCAATCATTGGTTTTAAATTTCATCGCTGCACTCATGAACCAGATCGACGACATCGCAGGCGGTATCGTTCGCCACGCCAGTGACGCCTCGATGCGAAATGATGTCGATTGGGACATGATTCGCGCCGGCCTTCTCGCGCTCGCGGATCACCCCAGCGGCGAGGTGGCACTGAATGCAGCCCTCAAACGCGTCAACGACCCGGATGTGCGCGTAGCGTTGGCGGTCTGGTTCAAACGTCTGGCGGAAGAACAGCAGAAAGCCGAACGCAAGGTCAAAAGGCCAGCCGAGACCGGCCTCGGGCCGCTTCAGAACACGCTCATGGGGCTTTCAGGTGCGACCGCGATCGCAGGGCTCGCTGGTACGATCGCAGCTCCGGTGGCAGCCCTGGTCTTCCTAACACTTGGGATTGGCGCCGGCACGACCTGGTTTGGACGCATGAAGCTTCTGGACAGAGCCGATCAATACGAGGGCCGAACGAAAGCCCTTAACAGGCTGGCGAAACTTTGCGAGGATACGAACGAAGGTTCGTAATCTGAATACGGCAGCCCTATATGATGAAGGTAAGGAGGCAATGATGACCCTGTTCGAAATCCTTCTGTCCGTTTCTGCGGTCTGCATTTCAGGGGGCGCGATCGCCTACACCCTCTACGTGCTTCGCAGAACCGCCGCGTTCGAGCGTCCCGACGACGCGCAGATTCGGCGCATGATCGATACTGCGCCCCGGGGCAAGTTCGACAACGCACTGGCGCGCTGAACGCTTTCGTCATCCCGGGTTGAGGATGTGTATAGGGCATTGAACGTGCCCAAGGAGTTCGAGTTCCTCACATTCCGAAGATTTCCCCCTACCCAGGTTCATTCCCGGATTTGCGGGATTATTTGCCTGAGGGTGAGGCGGCACCATCACAGCGAAGCGTGAAACGCGGCCTTCACACGCGGTCTCCGATCGCGAAAGCAACCCACGCATCTCGCCACCGCTCATCCCAAAAACACCCCCTATCCCCCCTCAACTGCAAACTCCGCCCCACCCCGCCAAATCAGCCTCCACCCCGCACCCGGGCGGACATTCTGGATGATGCCGGGATCGAAGGCGACGAAGCATCGCCCGCCCGCATGGCGCACGGAGGGATAGATCAAGCCGCGATGGCCCTCTGATCGCAGATCTGCGGCCAGGCGCTGCCCGGCCGGGTAGCCTCGGTCCGGGTCCGGATCGAGCGCGGGGTGAGCCTCTTCGTGCAGATCGGGAAAATCGCCGATGAAATCCGCGAGCAATTCCACATAGCGCGCCTCGTCCTCATAGCGCCCGATGAAGCTCAGTTCGCGGGTTCGGTGGAAGCCCACCTCCTGCGCGCTCGTCAGCATGTCCCAGGCGCAATACCGAAGGCATCCCTCTCCTGCACAAACATCCCCCCAAAACGCCCAAAATTTCCCACTTTCCCCCCCCCTCCCCGAAACCAATACGGGTTTTGCGGGGTTATCCAGCTGTTAGCGACGCGATAGCATCGCAGCGAATCATGCATTGCAGCACGCGCAGGAACGGAACCCTCCATGGCGAAGATCGTCACGCTGACCCTCAATCCCTCGATCGACGGCTCCGCCGAGGCGGAGAAGGTGCGGCATACCAACAAGGTGCGCACCTCGAACGAGCGGTTTGATCCCGGCGGCGGCGGGATCAATGTGGCGCGGGTCATCAAGGCGCTCGGCGGCGACGTCTGCGCGCTCTATCTCGCCGGCGGGGCCACCGGGGATGTGCTCGACAACCTGATCGACCAGCAGGGGGTCACCCGCAAGCGCATCCCGATTGCGGATGATACGCGGCTGTCGCATGTGGTCTATGAGCGCGAGAGCGGCAAGGAATACCGCTTCACGCCGGAGGGGCCGAAGCTCGCGCCCGATGAAATCTCGGCCTGTCTTGATGCCCTGCACGGGATGGATTGCGACTATCTTGTCGCCTCGGGCAGCCTGCCGCGTGGTGTCGAGGCTGATTTCTATACCCGCGTCGCCGATATCGCCCGCGAGAAGGGCGCGCATTTCGTGCTCGATACGTCGGGCGAAGCGCTGAAAGCCGCGCTGGAGCATGGCGGCATCCATCTGGTCAAGCCGAGCCATGGCGAGTTTCGCAATCTCACGGGTCAGGATTGTCATCACGCGGACGAGATCAGCGCGGCAGCAAAGCGCATGATCGATGACGGCCAGGCGGAGATGATTGCGGTGACGCTGGGCCACGAAGGCGCAGTGCTGGTCGATCGCGACGGCGCGTACGAGCAGGCGGTGCCCGAAGTCGAGGTCAGGAGCGCCGTCGGCGCCGGGGACAGTTTCGTCGCCGGCATGACCCATGGCCTGAGCACCGGCCTGTCCAACCGGGACGCCTTCCTGATGGGAATGGCTGCCGGCAGCGCCACCGTGATGACGCCGGGGACGCAATTGTGCCGGCGCGACGATGTCGAGCGGCTCTACGCCCGATTGCACGAATCGCGGAAGGATGCAGCGCAATGAAAATCGGTTTCTTCTCTACCAAACCCTATGACCGCACCTATTTCGACGCGGCGAACCGCGAGGCGGGGCACGAACTGTCCTATTTCGAAGCGCCCCTGCGCGCCGAGACGGCGGTGCTGGCCGGCGATGCGCAGGCCGTTTGCGCCTTCGTCAACGACACGCTGGACCGGGCGGTTCTCGAAAAACTCGCTGATCAGGGGATCAGGCTCGTCACCCTGCGCTCGGCCGGGTTCAACCATGTCGATCTGGAAGCGGCCGAGGCACTCGGCATCACCGTGGCGCGGGTGCCGGCCTATTCGCCCCATGCGGTGGCCGAGCATACGCTGGCCCTCGTGCTTGCGCTGAACCGGCGCATCCACAAGGCGCATAACCGGGTGCGCGAGAACAATTTCAATCTCGACGGGCTGATCGGCTTCGATCTCAACGAGAAAACCGTCGGCATCATCGGCACCGGCCAGATCGGCGCCATCACCGCCGGGATCTTCCAGGGCTTCAACTGCCGGGTGATCGCCTATGACGTGGCGCCCGATCCCGATTGCGAGGCGCGCGGCATCGTTTATGTCGATCTCGATACGCTGTTTGCGCAATCCGACATCATCTCCCTGCATTGCCCGCTCACACCACAGACGCGGCACCTGATCGGCACGGAGGCGATCGCGAAGATGAAGCCCGGTGTGATGATCGCAAACACCTCGCGCGGCGCGGTGATCGACACGCCCGCCGTGCTCGAGGCGCTCAAGGATGGCAGGATCGGCGCGCTCGCCCTCGATGTCTACGAGGAAGAAGGCGATCTGTTCTTCCGGGATTTGTCGAACGACATCCTCAGCGACGACGTCTTCGCCCGGCTCCTCACCTTCCCCAACGTGCTGATCACCGGCCACCAGGCCTTCTTCACCCACGAGGCTCTGACCAACATCGCCGAAACCACCCTCGGCAACGTCACCAGCTTCGAGAAGACCGGCGCGGCGGAGCATACGGTGTCGGTGGAGAATGTGGTCTGAGAAACCCTATTCCCAAAGATGCGGGTTGCCGCGCAGAAATGCGGCCCGCCTGCGCTGGGCATCAGCGAAGAGATGCGCAAAGCCGACAAAGAAAGCCGCAATGGCGCGTAATGGATGATGCAGTGTATGAGTGCCGGATTCAGGGGGTGTCGCGCGGACGACATCGGCGAGGGCCATGACAATACTCCAGGGACAGGATATGTGACGGGCGGCGCAGGGATCTGCAAGCCGCCCGCATTCCTGTCCAGATAAGGCCCCGGCTGCCCTTGAGTTAGGGGCAACGCGGCAGATCAGTCATGCGCTGAGCGAATAGCAAGTCGCCAATTTCTTATTAAGCATGATTATTTTGCAGCATCACGACATGTTGTTTCGCGCATGAGAGGCCATCTCCGTCACCTGCATCATACACCCGCGATCAGCGGGAAGACCCAGCCGGCTGTCAGCGCTCCCGCCACCGCGATTACAATATAGAGCGCAAAGACCTGCGGACGCGCGAGCGCCCAGACGGCGATGGCGGCGGGGATCGAGGTGACGCCCCCCGCGATCAGAAAAGCCATCGCCGCGCCGGGTGCCATGCCCGTCTCGACCAGTCCGCTGACCAGCCCGAGGGCGGCATAGCCGTTCAGATAGGCCGGGATCCCGACCAGCACCGCCACGGGCACGGCGAGGACCGAGCCTCCCCCGAGTGCGCCCTCGATCATCTCCCGAGGAATATAAGCCGTCATCAGGTGTTCGAGGGTGAAGGCGAGCAGCATCCACTTGGCGAGGAAGAGGATGACCTTGCCGGCTTCGTGCGCAAACACGCTGCGGCGGGCCTCCTCCTCCCAGAAACGCCACATGGTCGGCTTGCGGGTGCGTACCCGGGATCCGGCGCATCCCCCGTCGCCGATTCCGGGACGCAACGGATCGGCGAGCCAGCCCCGCCTGGTGAGGGCGAGCGTAAGATAGCCACCCGCACCACCGATGGCGAAGGCTGCCACAGTCTTCGCCACGGCGAATTCGAAACCCATCACACTGGCGGTCACGAAGAACATGGTCGGATCCATCAGCGGCGAGGCGATCCAGAAGGCCATCACGGCGGCGAGCGGCACCCCCATCGCCAGCAGGGCCGCGATGATCGGGATCACACCGCAGGAGCAGAACGGCGACATCGCACCGAACAGGGCGGCGAGCGCAACCATGGTGATCGCCCGGCCCTGAAACACATCAGCGATCAGATTGTCTGCGCCGCTGGCCTTGGCATAGGCGGCGACCAGCACCGCCACCACGAGATAGGGCGCGATTCCCGCCAGCGCTCCAAGGGCGAAACCCGCCGTGGGGATGACTTCGCCGGGATCGGCGACGGCGATGACGAGATAGATGAGCGCAATCGCCCACCAGACACGCTCGACCGCAAACAGGCGGCCGCGAAGATCGAACAGGGCGAGGCGGAGCGTCGACATGGTGTGCGTCCCTTGCACGTTGAAACCGCGCTCAGGCTAGACAGCGACGCTTCCAATGTCAACGTTATTTCTAGTTATATCGAATTAAAAGACCCGATGCCGGTGCGGCAGGGCGGCGTGCTGGTGGGGAATCAAATTTTCATCCGGTCGGGAATCGAAAATCATTGACTTTTCAGCCGCTGAAAAGGATATATCGCGGTGGCCGCCTACGGGCGGTCTTCCCTTTTTCGTCCGAGATAATCATGGACTGCCACCCTAGGCGCGGCTTGGCCGTCAATACGGATCGCCAGGCCCTCGAAAGTCAGACGTCAGATCGCGTCCGGTCGTGGACGGCGTTCAGGTGAGCCGGTCTCGCCTCTCGCCATCCCCGGATCGGGCAGATGGTTATGAAGAGAGGCAACGATGAGACCGAACGAGATCAGCTTCAGTGACAATCGGAGTATGGCGGCGCGTACGCGCCGGATCACGATTGCGATGAACCCCCTGACGCACTCCCACTACATCCACGTTCTGTAATCCCGCTGGCTTGAAGGATCGACCGGCATGACGCTTTCCGTGACGCAAACCGCCCGCCCCGCCTCCGTTCTGGACGAGGCCCGCGAAGACCACTTCATCCGCCGCGACGGCCGTGTTTATGCCGGTACGCATCTGATCATCGAAGTCGTGAACGGCCACGGGCTGGACGACGAGGATCGGATCGAGAAGGCCTTTCGTGACTGCGTCGATGAATGCGGCGCAACGCTTCTGCATATTCATACCCACAAGTTCAGCCCCCAGGGCGTGAGTGGCGTGGCGGTTCTGGCGGAAAGCCATATCTCCGTGCATACCTGGCCCGAAATCGGCTATGGCGCCTTCGACGTGTTCATGTGCGGCGAGGCCGATCCCTGGCGTGCGGTCGATGTGCTCAAGGGCGCCTTCGCTACCGGAGATGTCCGCGTGCGGGAATTGCTGCGCGGCGAAGGCCTCGTCGATGCGGTGGAGCGCGCGGCATGAGCGAATGGATGCGCGAGACGCTGCACGGGGATTATGCCCAGGCGCTGCGCGTGGACAACGTCCTCTACGACAGCGCCACGGAACACCAGCGGCTGCGGGTCTTCGAGAACGCGCGCTTCGGGCGCGTTCTCACCCTGGACGACGTGGTGCAGACGACCGAGGGCGACAATTTCATCTATCACGAGATGCTCACCCATGTGCCAATCCTTGCGCACGGGTCGGCGCGCGAGATCCTGATCATCGGCGGCGGCGACGGCGGCATGGCCCGCGAGGCCCTGCGCCACGAAAACGTGACCCGCGTCACCATGGTCGAGATCGATGCCGGTGTGGTGGAATTCTCGAGGCAATATCTGCCGAAGCTCTCCAACGGCGCCTTCGAGGACCCGCGGCTTGATCTCGTGATCAATGACGGCGCAGTGTTCATGCGCGAGACCGAGCGGCGCTTCGATGTCATCATCGTCGATTCGACCGATCCGATCGGCCCCGGGGAAGTGCTCTTCACCGATCATTTCTACGGCCATGCAAAGCGCGCGCTGAATCCGGGCGGCATTCTGGTGACACAGAACGGCGTCCCCTTCATGCAGCCTTCCGAGCTGACGGGCACGATGCGCGCCTTCAAGAGCCTGTTTGCCGATTGGGGCTGCTATATAGCCAATATTCCCACCTATGCAGGCGGGCCTATGGCCTTCGGCTGGGGTACGGATGGCGATGCCCGGCAGGTTCCGGTCGAGACCCTGCGCGCGCGCTTCGCAGCGGCGGGGATCACGCCGGATTATTATACTCCGGAGGTGCACAAGGCCGCCTTCGCGCTGCCGGCCTATATCGAGCGGCTGCTCCCGCGCTGAGCCTCCCCTGGACAGTACGAAGACCGATTTCAAAAAAGCCCCCGGTTCAGGTGAACCGGGGGCTTTTCATGTGACGGCATCAGGCCGGGTCATGTCTCATTCGCGGTCGCCCATCAGGGCGAGCAGGAACTGGAACATGTTGATGAAGTTCAGATAGAGTGACAGAGCACCCATCACCGACACCTTTGCTGCGGTGGCGGAGTCATAATTGTTGAAGAGATACATCTCCTTCAGGCGCTGCGTATCCCAGGCGGTGAGGCCTGCGAAGATCAGCACGCCGATCACCGAAACCGCGAAAGCCAGAGCGCTCGAAGCGAGGAAGATGTTCACGACCATGGCAATGATCAGACCGATCAGGCCCATGAACAGGAACGTCCCCATCCCCGACAGGCTGCGCGTCGTGGTGTAGCCGTAGAGGCTCAGGCTGCCGAAGGCGGCGGCGGTGATGAAGAAGACCTGCACGATCGACTGGCCGGTGAAGACCAGGAAGATCGACGACATGGAGATGCCCATCAGGCCCGAGAAGGCGAGGAACATCATCAGCGCCGTGCGCGGCTGCAAGCTCTCGATCTTGAAGGAGAAGAAGAAGATGAAGGCCAGCGGCGAAAGCATCAGCACCCAGCGCAGCGGGCTATCGTAGACGGCTGCCCCGAACGACGTCCGCGCCAGGCTTCCATCCGGGGCCGTGGTCGTCGCCAGCATGTAGGTGCCGAGCGCCACCACACCGGTGATGGCGAGGCCGAGCACCATGTTGTTGTAGACGCCAAGCATGAACGCGCGCAGGCCCTGATCGATCTCGGCCTGCGACCGCGCCCGGGTTCCGCCTGCTGCGGCAGCTTGGGTAAAACGGTTCTGATCGTTGATTTGCATCGGATTCCTCTACAGAAGATGCCTTGGGCGCTACAGTCTCCCGGCAGGATCCTTCCCGATCCTTTCGATCAAACAGCGCAGTCCCCGTTCTCGCCGGAAGCGGCGTTCTCTCGTAATATGGAAAATGTCGCGCTCCCGCGCAAGGGTTTTCGGGGTGAAATCAGCGTGAATCGAAGATGAAAAATGCCGCAGCACCGCCGCGCAGCCGTATTATACGTTTTAGTTTCGTAAAACTGCGTTGGCGGCCTACAAATTCCGCAGATAGCTCGCCGGCTTGTGGCTTAATATTCTCCAGGTACCGAACAATCCCAGTGAAATCGTGACCACGACCGCCAGTACAGCGGCACCCAGCGCCCCCTGCCAGACGAAGACGAATTCGAGCTGCATGATGCGCGTGACGATCACCCAGGCCGCGAGTCCGCCGGCGATCACGCCGAAGATTGCCGTGGCGAGGCCGAGCGCGCCGTATTCCAGGGCATAGGCACCCAGCAGCCGGGAGCGCGTCGCGCCCAATGTCTTCAGCACGACCGCGTCATAAAGCCGCGCCCGGTGTCCTGCGGCGAGCGCACCGGCGAGGACGAGCACGCTCGCCGCCACCGCGACGCTCGATGCGCCCCGAATGGCGATGGCGAGCTGGCCGACGAGGTTGCTGACGGCTTCGAGCGCGTCGCGCACGCGCACGCTGGTAATCGTCGGGAAGGCCTGGCCGATATCGCGCATCAGCGCCGGCTCGCGGGCGCGGTCTTCCTCGTCCTCGAAAGTCAGCGTCGCGAGATGCATGTGGGGCGCGCCCGCAAAGGTGTTGGGCGAGAAGACCATGACGAAATTGATGCCCATGGAGCGCCACTCGATCTCGCGCAGATTGGCAATGCGCGCCTCGATATTGCGGCCCAGCACGTTCACGACGATCGAATCGCCGAGCCCGATTCCGAGCCCTTCGGCGATCTCCGCGTCGAAGGAGACGAGATTCTCGTCCGGCGTGTCGCCCCACCATGCGCCTTCGACGATGCGCGAACCCTCCGGCGGCTCCTGCGCATAGGTGATGCCGCGATCGCCCTGGAGCACCCAGTTCACATCTTCCGGCGCATCGATCTCTTCCGCCGGCACCCCGCCCAGCGAGACGATACGTCCGCGCATCATCGGCACGCGCTCCAGCGTCCCGTCAGGCGCAGCGTCACGCATAAAGCTCTGGAAGGCTTCGACCTCCGCCGAGGGAATATCGACGAAGAAGAAGCTCGGCGCATTCTGCGGCAGGTTCTCGGTCAGCTGGCGGCGCATGTTCGCGTCGATCAGGGCGATCGTCACGAGCAATGTCACGCCAAGCCCCAGCGACAGCACCAGCGACGGCGTGAGCGCGCCGGGGCGATGGATATTGGCGAGCGCCAGACGCGGGCCGGCGCGGCGTGGCCGCGGCAGGCGGCGCGCCAGGGCCATCAGGCCGGCGGCGACGAGGCGCAGCAGCACGAAGGCGATGGCGATGGCCACGATGAAGATCGACGCCACGCGCGGTTCATAGGCAGCACCCAGTGACAGCGCGATCAACGCGCCCGCAGCGGCGAGCGCGACGGCAATGTAGCGCTTGCGCGGCCAGCGACGATCCCGGTCGATCTGGTCACGAAACAGGTGCGTCACCTCGATATCATGCACCCGGCCCAGCGGCAGGATGGCGAAGGCGAGCGCGATCAGCCCGCCATAGAGCGCGGCGATGCCGAGCTGGCTCCAGGCCAGTACCGGCGCGATCGGGATCGGCAGGACGTCGCGCAGGAGGAAGGCCGCAGCGAAGGGGATGGCGGCGCCGATGGCGAGACCGGCGAGGATGCCCAGCCCGGCGATTGTCATCACCTGCGTCAGATAGATTCCGACCACCTGCCCGCCCGGCGCGCCGAGCCCCTTCAGGGTCGCGATCGAATCGCGCTTGCGATCGACGAAACCGCGCACCGCATTGGCCACGCCCACCCCGCCGACAATCAGGGCGGTGAGCCCTACAAGCGTCAGGAACTGCGCGAAACGCTCGATATTGCGCTGGAATTGCGGATCGGCATTGAGCCGCGAGCGCACACGCCAGCCAGCCTCGGGGGCCGCTTCGTCGATCGCCTCCTCGACGCGCGCCAGCAGCGCATCGTCGCCGGCCCCGCCGGGCAGCGCAATGCGATAGGTCCAGCGTACGAGACTGCCGGGCTGGATCAGCCCGCTCTCGCGCAGGGCCGGAACGGTCATCAGGAGGCGCGGGCCGAAACCGATCCCCTCGGCCACCTTGTCGGGCTCGGATTGCAGCGCGGCGCGGATCTCGAAACGCGACGTGCCGATGCGGATTTCGTCACCCGTCTCCAGATCGAGCCGCGACAGCAGCACCGGATCGGCGACGGCGCCGAAAACACCGTCACGCTCCGCCAGCAATTCCCCGATCGGCGCCTGCGGCGTAGTGGCAATCTCCCCGATCACCGGATAATCGGGGCCGACCGCCTTGATCTCGACCAGCGCCGAGCCGTTCTCATCCGCATGCGCCATGCCGCGCAGGGTGGCAATGGCGGAAATCTCGCCGTGACTTGCCAGCAGATCACGCTCGGTCGGTGTCGCCTCGCGCTGGAGCAGCGAATAGGCCAGATCACCGCCGAGAATGGTGCGCCCCTCCCGCGCCATGCCTTCGGTCAGCGCGCTCGAGAGCGAGGAGACGCCCGCGATCGCGGCGACGCCGAGCGCGATACAGCCGAGGAAAATGCCGAAACCGCGCAGGCCCGAACGCATTTCGCGCAAGGCCAGACGCAAAACCAGCGGCAGGCGCGAGGCGCGCCCTCCGCGCGGGGTATCGTCGGGCCGGGACAGGGTACCGTGCATCAATCCGCCTCCCCGCGATCCGCCATCGTATTCCCCGCAGGTGTATCGGGTTCCTCGATCCGCCCCGACCGCAACCGCACCATCCGGTCGCAGGAGCGCGCCAGCGCGGTATCATGCGTGACGAGCACCAGCGTCGCGCCGCGATCGCGCTTGATGGCAAACAGCAGATCGACGATCGAACCGCCGGTGGTTTCGTCGAGATTGCCGGTGGGCTCATCTGCCACGATGATGGCGGGATCCGGGGCGATGGCCCGCGCGATCGCCACGCGCTGCTGCTCGCCACCGGAAAGCTGGGCCGGATAATGGTTGAGCCGTTCACCCAGCCCCACTGCGCGCAACTCCTTCTCCGCCCGCGCGAAGGCGTCGGGGCGGTCGGCGAGTTCGAGCGGCAGCGCGACATTCTCCAAAGCCGTCATCGTCGGTACGAGGTGAAACGACTGGAAGACGATGCCGATATTGCGACCGCGAAACCGCGCCAGCGCATCCTCGTCCATCCCTGCCAGATCCTGCCCGGCAATGGTGATACGCCCCGAATCAGGGCGTTCCAGCCCGGCCATGGTCATCAAAAGCGTCGATTTGCCCGAGCCCGAGGGTCCCACCAGCCCGATCGCCTCACCCGCATCGACATCGAGCGAGATGCCCTTCAGGATATGCACGCGCGCGGCGCCCGATCCGAGGGAGAGGTCGAGATTTTCGAGGGCGATGGCCTTGTCCGGCATGAACGGGGATCCAATCTGTCCTGGCAGGCGTTGTCTGATGTGCAGCAAGATGCTGCACCTGTTGCGATCTGATATGGGGGTTTACGCGTGATCTGCCAGTTCGGCCTTGTCGATGAACCGCTTCACAGCCGTTTTTTTCGCATCTGCGCGAAATCCGCGCGCCGCGCGGCAGCCGGAGCGCTCGCCATCGTGACGGTCGCCACCCTTACTCTCGCGCCGGCGCGCGCCGGTGAGCCCATCACGCTCGTGGCCCTGGGTGATTCTCTTACCGCCGGCTACAATCTGCCTGCCAGCGAGGCTTTCCCGACCCGGCTCGAAACGGCGCTGCGCGAACGCGGTCACGATGTCACGATCATCAATGCCGGCGTCTCGGGCGATACCGCATCGGGCGGGCGGGACCGGGTCGACTGGTCGGTCGAGGACGGCACCGACGGGGTAATTCTGGCACTGGGTGCCAACGACATGCTGCGCGGCCTCGATCCCTCCCGCACCCGCGACGCTCTGGACGCCACCATCACCCGCCTGCAAGAGCGCGACATTCCGGTTCTGCTCGCCGGGATGATGGC
>Ga0076929_100817_pt1 | contig 15238 bp, 11 predicted proteins | sample HotLakConUCCSL28_FD_87104 | JGI IMG/M metagenome (GOLD analysis project Ga0076929, IMG submission 87104) | Hypersaline microbial mat communities from Hot Lake, Washington, USA - Hot Lake Consortium UCC-SL28 (version 3) (version 3) | ecosystem: Environmental > Aquatic > Thermal springs > Hot...
GGCCTCGCCCGGGTGCGCGCACCCGTGGTGGCGATGGTCCACCACGCTCTTGCGCTCGAAAGCGGCCTCGACGAGGCGCGCCGGGAGCATCTCTTCCGGACCGAGCGCGACAACCTCGCGCTCGCCGCCCATGTCCTCGTGCCGAGTCCCCACACCGCGGAAATTCTCGCCACGCGATATGACGTGCCGCCCGAGCGGATCACGATCGCGCGGCCGGGCACCGACCTGCCCGGCGGGGCGCCCGCGCCGGTCGATCCGCCGCTCATCCTCGCGGTCGGCATCCAGCACGCGCGCAAGGGGCACGACATTCTCCTGAAGGCGCTGGCGCGGCTTCGGGCGCGCGACTGGCAGGCTGTCGTCGTGGGCGCGCGACACGACGAGGGCCATGCCGCCGCGCTCGACCGGCTCCATGGCGATCTGGGGCTCGGAGGGCGGGTGCGCATGGCGGGCAAGGTATCCGGCGAGGAGCTCGACGCGCTCTTTCGCGCGGCCTCGGTCTTCGCGCTCGCCACGCGGTACGAGGGCTACGGCATCGCGTTCGACGAGGCGCTGAGGCACGGGCTGCCGATCGTGTCGTGCCGCACCGGGGCGGTGCCCGACACGGTGCCGGAAGGCGCGGGCCTGCTCGTCGCGCCCGATGACGCCGTGGCCTTCGCGGAGGCGCTCGACACCGTTCTGGCCGATGCGGAGCGCCGCGACGCCATGGCGCGCGCCGCCGCAGCCGCGGGGCGGGCTCTCCCCGGCTGGGAGGACACCGCTCGGATCGCGGGCGGGGTTCTCGACGGCGTCTGAGGCAGAGTTCGCGGGGCCGGTCGGGCGCAACGGGTGGAACAGGGGTCCGATCGGGCCGCGCCGCCTGTAGGTCAATCTGTGGACGCGTCCCGCCTTTCGCCGGTGGACGCCGCGCCCGTGAAGGCGCGGCGGAGTGTTCAGCCCGGAAGCTGCTCGTTCAGGAAGTCGGAGAACGCTTCCCAGCTCTCCGCGTCGGCCCGCTCCTGGTAGCGGTCGGAGCCGAACACCGTGAACGCGTGGGGGGCGTTCGAATAGACCTCGATGGTGTAGGTGTTGCCGGCCTCCTCGAGTTCGGTGGCGAAGGCGGCGACATCGTCCATGGAGATCGACGTGTCGGCGCCGCCATGCAGGACGAGGACAGGCGGTTCGTCGCCGTCCCAGCCCTGGCCCTCGGGTGTCGAGAGACCGCCGTGGAAGGTCGCGTAGCCGCTGGCCAGGTCCGCAAGGTCGCTGCGGGCCATTTCGAGGGCGACGGCCCCTCCGAAACAGTAACCCGTGACGACCATGTTCTCGACGCTCGATCGCGACAGCGCCTGTTCGACGCCCGCCTCGACCAGGGTCCGCATGCGCTCGCGGTCCTCGTAGAGCGCCCCGGTCGCGGCCTGGCGGTGGTCCATGGTCTCGGTCGGGGTGTCGTCGCCGAACACGTCGATCGCGAAGGCGTTGTAGCCCATTTCGGCCAGCATGTCGGCGCGCCGACGCTCGTAGTCGTCCATTCCGTCCCAGTCGTGAACGATGACGACGAGGCCGCGCGGGTTCTCCGCTTCGGCCCAGTAGCCGGTGAAGGCCTCGTCTCCGACCGTATAGGAGATGTCTTCGGCGAAGACGGGTGTGGATAGGGCAAGGGTGCCCAGCAGGAGCGGTGAAAGTCGCATGATTCCTCCAGTTGTCGGGGTCTGAACGTACGGCAAGACTTGGGGCCGAATGGCAACGCGGCAAGCCCGGCCTGGTTGCGATGCGCCGTGGAAGGAGCTCCCGGCGGGTCGTTGCGGCGCACCGGCAGGCGGGGAACGGCCGGGAATGGGATATTAACCTTCCCGGCGCACCATTTCCGCCGAAGAGGCGCCGCGAGCAGGTCGGGCGCCGGTCTCCGGGGGATTTGCCCAATGCTTCGCGCATCCGCAGTTTTCGTTCTTCTCGCCGGCCCGGCCGTGGCCGAAACCTTCCACGGGCCCTGTGGCGGCGCCGACGAGGTGCACCTCGCGGAGGAAGGCGCCGGGGCGCTCGTGACATACCGCAACGACGCCCTCGGCACCTCTGCGCCCTGCACCATGACGGTCGAGGTCGGCGGGGTCGTCGTCGAGTTCGCGATCCGGCTGAACGTCGAGGGCGGGACCGACGAGCGCTTCACCGTCACGCCGGCCGACGAACGCTACATCGCGATCCCGGAGTTTCTCGATGTCCCCGATGGCGAGGAAGGTGAGTTTCTCGTGGTTCCCGCGATGTTCTGAAACTCGGACTCGCCGCCCTCACAAGCTCTCGGCGACGCGGCTTCGGGCCGGCTGTCGATCTGCCCGATCCCCGCGCTGCCGATGCGGCGGACCCGGGCGCCCTCCCCTCCATCCATCACATCCGAGGACCGGCTTCGCGCCGGAACCGGGTGTGGCCGCAACTAGTTGATGCGGTACAGGTTCCGTTAAGGTAACATTGTCGCGAGGCAGTGCCCGGGGAGGGTGCAAACATGCGAGCAACTGCGCTTCTCGTCATCGCATTCGGGCTAACCGGTTGTTCCGGGGTGCAATTCGATCCCGCCTCGATCGACGTCGACAGGTTGCCGATCAACGCCAATGGCGACTTCTTCATCGGTCGGGAGATCGAATGGTGACCAGAGGGCCCGGGGCCGGGTAACGGGAAGGTTTCCACAATTGAAACGATCGGCGAGCGAGGCCGCTGATCGTGCCTTCACGCAAAGTGTTGTCTTCCCTGCCTCTGCGTGGGAACACCATGCGGAACCGGTGGCGGCCTGAGACGATCGGGCTCGGGAGGAAGGCTTGCCGCCCTTTTCGTTTCGCGCTTTCCTGAGGGCGGGGCGGGGGAAAGGAAGCGGCCATGGCAGGCTATCTGACGACCCATGTGCTCGATACCGCCCGCGGCATGCCCGCCGCAGGGGTGAGAGTGGAACTCTACCGGCTGCAGGACGGCCGCCGCGACCAGCGCGGCGAGACGGTCACGAACGACGACGGCCGGACCGACGGGCCGATCCTGCCCGAAGCGGTCTTCGAGACCGGGGCCTTCGAGCTTGTGTTCAATGTCGGCCCGTATTTCCGCGCGAACGGGCTTCCCGGAGGCTTTCTCGACGAGATTCCGATCAGGTTCGCCATGACGGAAAACGCCCATTACCATGTGCCGCTCCTGCTCTCTCCCTTCGGCTACTCGACCTACCGGGGGAGCTGACGCTTGTACGATTATGCGGTGATCTGGGAGTGGCTGGGCTTCGCTGCGCGCTGGCTGCATGTCATCACGGCGATCGCGTGGATCGGTTCGTCGTTCTACTTCATCGCGCTCGATCTGGGGCTGAACCGCAACGTTCCCGGCCCCGCGGACGGGGAGGAATGGCAGGTTCACGGCAGTGGCTTCTACCATATCCAGAAGTATCTCGTCGCACCCGAGAACCTGCCCGAGCACCTCACCTGGTTCAAGTGGGAAGCCTACGCGACCTGGCTCTCGGGCTTCGCGCTGCTCGCCATTCTCTACTGGGTCGGTGCGGAATTCTACATGATCGACACCGAGAAGGCGGACCTGCTCGTCTGGCAAGCCATCGCGATCTCGGCGGCGTCGCTGGCCCTCGGCTGGGTGCTCTACGACACGCTCTGCAAGAGCCCGCTCGGCGAGCGGCCCACATTGCTCATGGCGGTGCTCTTCGGGATCATCCTCGCGATGTCCTGGGGCTACAACGAGGTGTTCACGGGGCGGGCCGCGTTGCTGCATCTCGGAGCGTTCACCGCGACGATCATGTCGGCGAACGTGTTTCTCGTCATCATTCCGAACCAGAAGGTCGTGGTGGCGGACCTCAAGGCGGGCCGGAAACCCGCGGCGAAGTACGGCAAGATCGCCAAGCTCAGGTCGACCCACAACAACTACCTGACCCTGCCGGTCATCTTCCTGATGCTGTCGAACCATTATCCGCTCGCCTTCGGCACCGAATGGGCCTGGCTGATCGCGGCGCTGGTGTTCCTCATGGGGGTGACGATCCGGCATTACTTCAACTCGCTTCACGCCCGGGCGGGCAACCCGCACTGGACCTGGGGCGCCACGGCGGTGATCTTCGTCGCCATCATGTGGCTCTCGACGCAGCCGATGTATGACCTCGATGCCGAGGAAGCGGCCGTTCCGGAGCATCTCGCGCCGGTGCTGGCCTCCGCCGGTTTCGGGGAGGTCCGCGACATCGTCATGGGCCGGTGCTCGATGTGCCATGCCGCCGAACCCTATTACGGCCCGTTCCGATGGCCGCCGAAGGGCGTGCGCCTCGACACCGAGGTCGAGATCGCCCGGCACGCGCGGGAGATCTACCTTCAGTCGGGCCTGAGCCACGCCATGCCGCCGGGCAACCTCACCTGGATGGAGGAGGCCGAGAGGCAGCGCATCGTTCAATGGTTCCGGAGCCTCTGATGACTGACCCCTACACGCTCGACCGCCTCACCCTAAGAGAGGAAGGCCCGCTGGTGGTCGAACTCGCCGAAGCGGCGGGGCTGTCGGAGGATGCGCGGGCACGGGTCGCCGACCGGGCGGCCGGCCTCATCCGCGAGGTTCGGGCCGGCGGTAACATGGGCATGATGGAGGCGCTTCTCGCCGAGTACGGGCTTTCGACCAAGGAGGGCGTCGCGCTGATGTGCCTCGCCGAGGCGATGCTTCGGGTGCCGGATTCCGAGACCGTCGACGACCTCATCCGCGACAAGATCACCCCGCACGACTGGGGCAGCCACATCGGCGATTCGGGGTCGATCCTGGTGAACGCCTCGACCTGGGGACTGATGCTCACGGGCCGGGTGCTCGACGACGAGGACGACGGGGGCGTCGCGGGCACGCTGCACGGGCTCGTCCGGCGCATGGGCGAGCCGGTGATCCGGCAGGCGGTCGGCCGGGCCATGGCGGAAATGGGCAACCAGTTCGTGCTTGGCCGCACCATCAAGGAAGCGATGAAGCGCGGGCAGGGAATGGTGGCGAAGGGCTATTCCTATTCCTTCGACATGCTCGGCGAGGCGGCGCGGACCCATGCCGATGCCGACCGCTACTTTCAGTCCTATGCGAGCGCCATCGCGGCGATCGGGAAGGCGGCGACGAAGGGCGACATCCGCGACAACCCCGGCATTTCAGTGAAGCTGTCGGCGCTGCACCCGCGCTACGAACTTGCGCAGCGCGAGACATGCGTGCCCGCGCTGGCGGGCCGGCTTCTCGAGCTTGCGCGGGCCGCGAAGGACCGCGGGCTCGGTCTCAACGTCGATGCCGAGGAAGCCGACCGGCTGACCCTGTCGCTCGAGGTGATAAGCAATGTGCTGGCCGACCCCTCGCTTGCCGGCTGGGACGGGTTCGGGGTGGTCGTGCAGGCCTACGGGCGCAGGGCGCTGCCGGTGATCGACTGGCTTGAGGAACGCGCCGAGGCGGCGGACCGGCGGATCATGGTGCGTCTCGTCAAGGGCGCCTACTGGGACACCGAGATCAAGCGCGCGCAGGTGATGGGCCTCGAGAGCTACCCGGTCTTCACCCGCAAGGCGCATACGGATGTTTCCTATCTCGCCGGCGCGCGGCGGCTGTTCGATGCCGACCGCATCTATCCCCAGTTCGCCACCCACAACGCGCACACCATGGCCGCGGTGCTCGAGATGGCGGGCAACGGCGCGTCGTTCGAGTTCCAGCGCCTGCACGGGATGGGGGAGGCGCTTCACGAGATCGTCCGCAAGGGCAGCGACGCGCGTTGCCGCATCTATGCGCCCGTGGGCAGGCACGCCGACCTTCTGGCTTATCTCGTGCGCCGGCTTCTCGAGAACGGGGCGAACAGTTCGTTCGTCAATCAGGTGGTCGACGAGGACGTGCCGCCCGAGGAGATCGCGCGCGACCCGATCACGGTGGCGGAGGCGGCGGGCTTACGGCCCAATCCCGGCCTGCCGGAACCGCGAGCGATCTTCGCGCCCCGGGTCAATTCGAAAGGCTGGGACCTTGCCAGCGCCGCCGAGCTGGATGGGGTCGAGCGAGGCCGGGCCCCCTTCGCGGCGCCGCATGTCTGGGAGGGGGGTCCGGTCACCCCCGTGAGGGATGCGGGCGGCGAGACTGTCGAGGTCAGAAACCCCGCCCGCCCCGGCGAGGTGGTGGGCCGCGTCGCACTCGCCCGGAGCTCCGCCATTTCCGAGGCGGTGGCGGCGGGGCACGAAGCGCTGGCGGGCTGGGCCGGCATGGGCGGGCCCGGGCGGGCCCGGGTGCTGCGGGAGGTGGCCGACCTCTACGAGACCCATGCGCACGAGTTCTTCGCGCTCGCCGCCCGCGAGGCCGGCAAGACCCACGCAGACGGCGTCGCCGAGGTGCGCGAGGCGGTGGATTTCCTGCGCTACTATGCCGATGGCGCCGAGGCGCTTCGTCCCGGCGACCGGCCGCGCGGGGTGATCGTCTGCATCTCGCCCTGGAACTTTCCGCTGGCGATCTTCACCGGTCAGGTTGCCGCGGCGCTGGCTGCGGGAAACGCCGTCATCGCCAAGCCCGCCGAGCAGACCCCGCTCATCGCGCACCGTGCGGTGGAGTTGATGCGCGAGGCCGGCGTGCCCGAGGGTGTGCTGCAACTCCTGCCGGACGACGGCGCGACGATAGGTGCCGCACTCGTCGCCGACCCCCGCATCGCCGGGGTGGCCTTCACCGGGTCGACCGAGGTCGCCAAGCGCATCGACCGGCAGCTTGCCGAGACCGCACCCGGCGCGATGCTCATCGCCGAGACCGGCGGGCTCAACGCGATGATCGTCGATTCCACAGCGCTCATGGAGCAGGCGGTGCGCGACATCGTGCGGGGCGCGTTCCAGTCCGCCGGGCAGCGCTGCTCGGCGCTGCGCATGCTCTACGTGCAGAAGGACGTCGCCCCGGCGCTGCGCGAGATGCTGACGGGCGCGATGGAGGCGCTGAAGCTCGGCGACCCGTGGGACCTTTCGACCGATGTGGGTCCGGTGATCGACGCCGAGGCGCGGGACGGGATCGCGGCCCATGTCGCCGCCCACCGGGCGGCGGGGAAGGTCTGCGCGGAGCTGCAGGCGCCCGGCGAGGGGCTTTTCGTGCCGCCCGCCGTGATCGAGACGGGCGGGATCGACGAGATGGAGCGCGAGGTCTTCGGCCCCGTGCTGCACCTTGCGACCTTCAGGGCGGGCGGGATCTACGACGTCATCGCCGACATCAACGCGAAGGGCTACGGGCTGACCTTCGGGCTGCACACCCGGATCGACCGGCGGGTGCAGAAGGTGCTCGACGCGATCTCGGTCGGCAACGTCTACGTCAACCGCGACCAGATCGGGGCCATCGTCGGGTCGCAGCCTTTCGGCGGACACGGGCTTTCGGGCACCGGGCCGAAGGCGGGCGGGCCGCTCTACCTGCCGCGCTTCCTCGCAGAGGAGGCGGGCGCTCCCGACGACGAAGGGCCGGGGCTGCAGGCCGGGGACGTGGCGGCTGCATTCGGCGGGCCGAGCGGTGCCGCATGGGCGGCAGAGACCGACCGCGTCGGCAGGCTGCGCGCCGCGCTCCGGGGCGGGGCGGCCGAGGCCGTGGCCGCGTCGGCCGCGCTCGATCCCGGGCCGGTCGACCTGCCGGGGCCCACGGGCGAATCGAACCAGTACCAACTGATGCCCCTCGGGCGGGTGCTCTGCCTCGGTCCCGGCGAGCGCGTGCTTTCCCAGGCGGTGCAGGCGCTGGCGGCGGGCAACGCGGTCGTGGCGGTCGCTCCGGGGGCGGTCCGGGCAGTCGAACGGCTTTCGAAGGCGGGCCTTCCGGTCGCCGCGTTCGACGGAGTGCTGGCGCCAGAGGCCCTCGCCACGCTCGACGTCGCGGGCGTGGCCTATGGCGGGGTCGACCACCTCGGCGCGATCCGCCGGGCGCTCGCGGGGCGCGAGGGGCCGATCGTGCGGCTTATCCGGGGCCGGATCGCGCCGGGCGACTACGTCCACGAAAAGAGCGTCTGCATCGACACGACGGCGGCGGGCGGCAACGCCACGCTTCTGGCAGAGGCCGAAGAGGCCTAGGGCGTCGTTTGCAAGATTGCATTCGGCCTCCGCAGTCGGCTGGCCGGATACGTCACCTTGTCTGAGCTGAAACCGCCCTAGCCGAAGGCCTGCAACCCCGTCTGCGCGCGGCCGAGAATGAGGGCGTGAATGTCGTGCGTGCCCTCGTAGGTGTTGACCGTCTCGAGGTTCGCCATGTGCCGGAAGACGTCGTAGTCTTCCTGGATGCCGTTGCCGCCGTGCATGTCGCGGGACATGCGCGCGATGTCGAGCGCCTTGCCGCAGTTGTTGCGCTTGATGAGCGAAATGAGTTCCGGCGCGGCCCGGCCCTCGTCCATCATCCGGCCCGCGCGGAGGGCGGCCTGAAGGCCGAGCGCGATCTCGGTCTGCATGTCTGCGAGCTTCTTCTGGAAGAGCTGGGTGGCGGCCAGCGGACGGCCGAACTGGTGACGGTCGAGACCGTACTGGCGGGCGGCGTGCCAGCAGGCTTCCGCCGCCCCCATCACCCCCCAGGCGATGCCGTAGCGGGCGCGGTTGAGGCAGCCGAAGGGGCCCTTCAGGCCCTCGACGCCCGGCAGAAGCGCGTCTTCGGAAACCTCGACGCCGTCCATCACGATCTGGCCGGTGACCGAGGCGCGCAGGGAGAGCTTGCCGCCGATCTTGGGTGCGGTGAGCCCGGGCGTGCCCTTCTCCAGCAGAAAGCCCCGGATCGCCCCGCCGTGGGCCTTGGATTTCGCCCAGACGACGAAGACATCGGCGATGGGGGCGTTCGAGATCCAGGTCTTGCTGCCGGTGAGGCGGTAGCCGCCGTCGGTCTTCACCGCCTTCGTCGTCATGCCCGAAGGGTCCGACCCCGCGTCGGGTTCGGTGAGGCCGAAACACCCGATGAGGTCGCCCTTGGCGAGACCGGGCAGGTAGCGCGCGCGCTGCTCCGGCGAGCCGTAGGAATGGATGGGGTACATCACCAGCGAGGACTGAACCGACATCATCGACCGGTAGCCCGAATCGATCCGCTCGATCTCGCGCGCGACGAGGCCGTAGGAGACGTAGGAGCCGCCGAGGCCGCCGTGCTCCTCGGGGATGGTGACGCCGAGGAGGCCCATTTCGCCCATCTCGGCGAAGATCTCCGGGTCGACCGTTTCCTCGGCATAGGCGCGCCGGACACGGGGGGCGAGCTTGTCGGCGGCGAAGCTCGCGGCACTTTCGGCGATCATGCGTTCGTCTTCGGTGAGCTGCTCGGCGAGGGCGAAGGGGTCTGCCCAGTCGAACCGGGCGCGTGCGGGGCCTTGTCCGTCGGCCATGGTGTCGGTCCTTTCGAGGTTCGGGGCGCATTCTCGCGCGCCCGGCGCGACATTGCCAGAGCGAACCGATGCGACCTCTCAGCCGATGATCTCGAAGCGCGTGACGTCGACCATGCCCCGGTCGGTGATCTTCAGCGCGGGAATGACCGGGAGGGCGAGAAAGGCGAGTTGCAGGAACGGCTCGTTCAGCGTCACCCCGAGGGAGGCGGCGGCGGCGCGCAGATCGATCAGGGCGTCGCGGACGGTTTCGAAGGGTTCGAGGCTCATCAGGCCGGCCACCGGCAGGGCAAGCTCGGCGAGAACCTCGCCGTCCCGCGCCACGACGAAGCCGCCCTCAATTTCCGAGAGCCGGTTCGCCGCGAGGGCCATGTCGTCGTAGGAGATGCCGACGCAGGTAATGTTGTGGTGGTCGTGGCTGACCGTGGTGGCGATGGCGCCCGCCCGAAGGCCGAAGCCGCGCACGAATCCGGTGGCGATGTTGCCGTTCTTTCCGTGCCGCTCGACGACGGCGATGCGGGCGAGATCGCGCGCGGGGTCCGGCCGCTTGTCGCCGTCCTCGATCGGAACCGTCTCGCGCAGGTGCTCGGTGATGATCTTGCCTTCGAGAATGCCGATGACGTCGGTCTCCTCGCGGTTGCCGCCCGAGCGGAAATGCGCGGGCGCGAGGCGGGGCGCCTTCACCGAGGCCCGGCCGACGGGCGGGAAGGACTTGCGTGCGGCGAAGGCCGCGTCGTTCACAACCCGGCCGCCGGCGAGAACGAGGGCCGCGCGGCACTCCTCAAGGCTCTCGACCGCGACGATGTCGGCCCGCAGGCCCGGCGCGATGAGGCCCCGGTCCTTCAGCCCGAAGCCCTCGGCCGCCGAGAGCGAGGCGGCGCGGTAGGCCGAAAGCGGGGTCGCGCCCTTCGCGATGAGGGTGCGGATCATGTGATCGAGATGGCCCTCCTCGGCGATGTCGAGAGGGTTCCGGTCGTCCGTGCAGAGGCAGAGATAGGGCGCGGTGGTCTCGTTGAGGACGGGGGCGAGGGCGTCGAGGTCCTTCGAGACCGAGCCTTCGCGGATGAGCACGCGCATGCCCTTCCTGAGTTTCTCGAGCGCCTCTTCGGCGGTGGTGGCCTCGTGCTCGGTGCGGATGCCGGCGGCGATATAGGCGTTGAGGTCGCGGCCCGAAAGTTGCGGGCAATGCCCGTCGACATGGCCGCCCTCGAAGAGCCTGAGCTTGGCCATGGCCCCGGGGTCGCGGTGGATGACGCCGGGGTAGTTCATGAACTCCGCGAGGCCGATGGCGCGCGGATGGTCGGCGAGCTCGGCCAGCTCGGCCGCCGTCACTTCGGCGCCGGCGGTTTCCATGTTCGTGGACGGCACGCAGGAGGAAAGCGCGACCCGGATGTCCATCACCGTCTCGGCGGACGCCTCGAGGAAGTAGCGGATGCCCGCCACCCCGATGACGTTGGCGATCTCGTGGGGATCGCAGATCGCGGTGGTGATGCCGCGCGGCGCCACGCAACGGTCGAACTCGTAGGGGGTCACGAGCGAGCTTTCTATGTGCAGATGCGTGTCGATGAAACCCGGCACGAGCACGAGGCCCGAAACGTCGGTGACCTCCCGGGCCTCGTAGGCGGCGCCGATCCCGGCGATCGTGTCCCCCGCGATGGCGACGTCGCCCTCGATGAACATGCCGGTGACGAGGTCGAAGACGCGGCCGCCGCGCAGGACGAGGTCCGCCGGTTCGTCTCCCCTTGCCTGGGCGATGCGGGTTTCGAGCGTTGCCATGGGGGCCTTTCGGCTGAAGCTGTTTGCCGAACATCCCCGATGCGGGCGCGAAGGTCGAGACCCGGCCGCGCGATACAGCGTGATGAAGTCACCGTCGAAACCGAGCCGGTGGCCTTAGACAGACTGCGAATATCGGGAGAATCACCATGGCACACACAAGCAACAGACCCGCCGACACCTGGTCGCCGCTCTACTTCCTCGCCTCCGTTGGCGCGGGAGGGATCGCGGTGAGCTTCTTCATGTACCTCATGTTCTGGATCCCCCATCCCGGCAAGCCCGTGCCGGTGTTCGAGGACGTGACCGCCGCCATGGCGGGGGCCGATGCGCCGCTGATGGCCGCGATCTGGATCGCGATCGCGGGCATCGCCGTGTTCGGGGCGATGAACCTCTACCTTCTGGTCTGGAACCTCCGCCGCAGCGGCGCCTTCGCCGCCTCCGACCGGGGGGCCGCCCTCGCCGCGACGAACGCCCAGACGCAGATGATGGCGCTGCCGCTGGCGCTGGCGATGTCGGTCAACGTCGGCTTCATCCTCGGGCTCGTCTTCGTGCCCGGCCTCTGGAGTGTCGTCGAGGTCCTCTTCCCGGCCGCCCTCGTCGCCTTCGTGGCGATCGGCGCGCTGGCGTTCCGGCAGTTGGGCGCGTTCTTCGCCCGCGTCATCGGCACCGGCGGCTTCGACTGCAAGGCGAACAACTCCTTCGCCCAGCTTCTGCCGGCCTTCGCGCTGGCGATGGTCGGGGTCGGTCTCGCCGCCCCCGGCGCGATGAGTGCGGCGCCGCTGACCGCCGGTATCTCGGTCATGCTGTCGACGTTCTTTCTCGTCGCGAGCGGTCTGATCGCACTCGTCGGCATCATCCTCGGCATCCGCTCGATGCTGGAGAACGGGGTCGCCGTCGAACAGGCGCCGACGCTTCTCATCGTCGTGCCGCTGATGACGGTGCTCGGCATTCTCCTGCTGCGCCAGGGGCATGGTCTTCATGTCCACTTCGAGAGCCATGCCAGCCTGGGCGACGACCTCGTCCTGCTCAGCCGGCTCCTGTCGATGGAGGTGCTCTTCGTGCTCTTCGGCCTGACGATCCTGCGTGCGTCGGGGTACATCGGCCGCTTCATCACGGGGTCCGAAACCTCGCCGGGCAGCTACGCGCTGATCTGCCCCGGCGTCGCGCTCTCGGTCATGGGGCATTTCTGGATCAACAAGGGCCTCGTCGGCGCCGGGCTGATCGCGCAGTTCGGTTTCGCCTACTGGGCTCTGACGGCGGTGGCGGTCGCCGCGCAGGTGGCGATGATCGCGCTTCTTCTGGTCCTGAACCGGCGCCATTTCGGAAGCCGCCGGGCGCAGGGCGCGGTCGCTGCGGAATGATCGCGGGACGCTGCTTCGGCTGAGCCCGAGCAGTCGGAAAAAGGAACACGGGCGCGACATCTCGCGCCCGTGTCGTCGTTCCGGGGAGCGGTTTCGGGACCTTTCCCGGCGCTCTCGCGGCGCGAGATGGTTCCGGACGGCCCGCACCGTCTTCACAAGGCACGCCCCGAATGTGATCTTGTCACCGTTCGGCTACGGTATGCCAAGGTATGCCTTCGATGGATGAACGTTTTCGATTCGCCTTCGCGGGGGAATGCGATGACGAAGGCCAGCCGCCCCGGTCGTCGACCGGAGCCGGGAGGATCGACCGCCCGCGGCTCGCGGGAATGGAGGAGGACAGAGGGATGGACAGAAGACAGTTTCTCGCGATGACGGCGGCCGGCGCGGCGTTCGCCGCGACACGGGGCGAACGGGCCACAGCCCAGCCCGTGGCCACCAGCGCGCGTATCGTGATCATCGGGGCGGGGGCCGCGGGCACCGCGTTCGCCAACCGGCTCGTGCGACGGCTCGAGGGGGCGGAGATCACGCTGATCGACCCGCGCCGCGCGCATCTCTACCAGCCCGGGCTCTCGCTCGTCGCCGCCGGGCTGAAGCCCGCGAGCTACGTCGTCTCCGAAACGACCGACTGGCTGCCCTCGGGCGTGAGCCTCGTCGCCGAAGCCGTCGCGGCCGTCGACCCCGAGGCGAAGACGGTCTCGACCTCCGGAGGCCAGACGCTCGGCTACGACTGGCTCATCGTCGCGCCGGGGCTGGTGCTCGACAACGACGCGATCGAGGGATTCTCGCCCGACATGGTGGGCGAGAACGGCATCGGCGGGCTCTATGGCGGACCGGATCACGCCGCGCGCACCTGGGCGGCGGCCTCGAGATTCATCGAGGAGGGCGGCACGGCTCTCTTCACCCGGCCCGAAACGGAAATGAAATGCGCCGGCGCGCCGCTGAAGCACACCTTCCTTCTCGACGACATCGCCGAGCGGGCGGGCAACGGCGGCAAGGTCGACATGCTCTACACCGCGCCCCAGGGCGCGCTCTTCGGCGTGCCGATCGTGGCCGAGAAGGTGCGCATGCTCTTCGAGGAGCGCGGCATCCAGACAGCGATGCAGCACACGCTGAAGGCCATCGACGCCGGCGCGAAACGCGCGACCTTCGCCACGCCCGACGGCGAGACCGAGATCGGGTACGACTACATCCACATCATCCCGCCCCAGCGGGCGCCGGACTTCGTGCGCCAGTCTGGTCTGTCCTGGGCCGACCGCTGGACCGACCAGGGCTGGGTCGAGGTCGATCCGCAGACCATGCGGCACCGCCGCTACCCCGAGATCTTCGCCCTGGGCGACGTCGCGGGCGTGCCGAAAGGCAAGACCGCCGCGAGCGTCAAGTGGCAGGTGCCGGTGGTCGAGGACCATCTCGTCGCGGCCATTTCGGGCGGGTCGGGGACGGAAACCTACAACGGCTACACGTCCTGTCCGCTGATCACCCGGGTCGGCCGGGCGATGCTGATCGAGTTCGACTACAACGACAACCTCGTGCCGTCGTTCCCCGGCGTCATCGCGCCGCTCGAGGAACTCTGGATCAGCTGGCTGATGAAGGAGGTCGCGCTGAAGGCGACCTACAACGCCATGCTGCGCGGCCGCGCGTGAGAGGGAGAACACAATGCAGGAACTGACATTCGAAACCATGATCGCCGTCTTCGAGGAAGTCTTCGGGCCGGTGCTGTTCTGGGCCATGGTGGCCGTGGCGGCCCTGGTGACGCTCGGCTATCTCTACGTGCTGATCCGCGACCGGTCGGTGAGCTGGAGGAAGTTCCTCCTTGCCCAGCTTTCGATGCCGGTCGGTGCCGTTCTCGCGGTCTGGTTCGTCATGGTGATGACGGATTCGCAGATTTCCGACATCGGCGGGCCGGTGGACGTGATCGTCTTTCTCGGCGTCGCCGCCCTCGGGGCTGTGGGCATGGGCATTCTCGTCTACACGCTTGAGGCGCTGATCGGGACGCGGCGCACGAGCGAGCGACCCCTCGACTGAAAAGCTCGACTGACAAGGCGGCCGGCCCGGCTCAGCCGAGGCCGGCCTATCCGAGCAACGCGCGATGGGCCGCCGCGAGGCAGCCGCCGATCGTGCGGAAGAGCGCGCCGCGCGACGTGCTGCGCCGCCATGCCAGCGCCACGCGGCGCGGCCTTGCTCCCGTGAGCACCGAGAGCGAGACGTTCTGGCCGCGGGCGGCTCCGGCCGCGACCGCGAGGTCGGGCAGGAGCGTCAGGCCGAGCCCTTCCTCGACCATCGAGACGAGCGTCGGCAGGCTCGTCGCGGCGAAATCCTGCTCTTCGCCGAGACCGGCCTCGGGAAAGGCCGAGAGCGCGTGGCGCTGCAGACAATGGCCCCGCTCGAGAAGCAGAAGCGACCGCCCGACGAGGTCGGCGCCGGAGGTTTCCGGCTTGTTCGCCAGCGGATGTTCCCGCGGCGTCGCGAGGTGATAGCCGTCCGCGAAGAGTTCGAAGGTCTCGATCTGCGCGGGCAGGTCGTGCGGAAGCGCCAGGATGACGAGGTCGAGGCGCCCGTCGGCAAGCCCCGCGACGAGGGCATCGGTCAGTTCCTCGCGCACGAAGAGCTTCATTCCGGGCACCGCCTCGCGGATCAGCGGCAGGGCGCGGGGCATCAGGTAGGGTCCGACGGTGGGAATGGCGCCGAGCCGGAGGAGGGCGGGCCGGTCCTCGGCCTCGTCGCGCGCCATTTCCTCGATGTCCTTGACCCGGGTCAGAACCTCGCGCGCCTCGGCCGCGATGCGCTCGCCGATGGGCGTCATCAGCACGGAATGGCGGTCGCGCTCGGCGAG
>Ga0076929_100820_pt1 | contig 15149 bp, 14 predicted proteins | sample HotLakConUCCSL28_FD_87104 | JGI IMG/M metagenome (GOLD analysis project Ga0076929, IMG submission 87104) | Hypersaline microbial mat communities from Hot Lake, Washington, USA - Hot Lake Consortium UCC-SL28 (version 3) (version 3) | ecosystem: Environmental > Aquatic > Thermal springs > Hot...
CGATCCGTGCGGCCGGTCTCGAGGTCAGCGGGCTCTGCCGGGGCGGCTGGTTCACCGCGGAAGGGGCGATCACGCAGGCCGTCGTCGACGACAACCGACGCGCCGTCGACGAGGCCGCCGAGATCGGCGCGGCCTGCCTCGTTATGGTCGTCGGCGGCCTGCCGGACGGCTCGCGCGATCTCGCCCATGCCCATGCGCTGGTCGAGGAGGGGCTCGCCGTCACCCTCGACTATGCCCGCGAGGTCGGAATGCCCGTGGCGATCGAGCCCTTGCACCCGATGTATGCCGCCGACCGCGCCTGCGTGAACACCACGCGCCACGCGCTCGAAATCTGCGAGCGGCTGGGCGATGGCATCGGCGTGGCGCTCGATGTCTACCACGTCTGGTGGGACCACGAGCTTGCCGCCCAGATCGAACGGGCGGGGCGCGACCGGCTTCTCGCCTTCCACATCTGCGACTGGCTCATGCCGACGCGGGATCTGCTGACCGACAGGGGCATGATGGGCGACGGCGTCATCGATATCCCGCACATCCGTGGTCTCGTGGAGGCGGCCGGCTTCACCGGGCTCGTCGAGGTGGAGATATTCTCGGCGGAGAACTGGTGGAAACGCGACCCCGATGAGGTGCTTTCGGTAATGATCGAACGCGCCGGCGCCTGCTGAATTTCCGTGTTCGGGCGCGCCGGGCTGCCCTGTGGCCGTGAGACCCGGTTCAAGTGCGGCGGGCGTGGTCATCCGCGACTTGCCGCTCACATCGGAGAGGGTCTGGGACGCCTTGACCAAGGCTCCGCTCGCGGCTGAATAGGCGGTTCGCATCGTCCTATGGACGGGATATGGCCAACCGGGTGAAATGTCTGAACGACCTGGAAAAGAGAAACAAAAGGCTCCGAAAAGCCGTCTCACGCTCGAGAAGGTGATCCTTCGCGAGACGACCCGGGAAGCCCTCTGAGTCCGCCCGTCGCCGTCTTTGTGTCGAAGGAGAGACATCTGCCGCGCCCTTGAGCATGCATCGGAAGTCGAGTCGGGGCAAAGAGCCGCGCAACGCTGGGCTCCCGAGTGCCCCACGAGACCTTGATGTGCCCGCGCTTCCGGGCGGGCTGGACCTCTGTCGGAAGGGGAAAGCGGAAGTGGAAGATGCCGTGCCGGGAAGTGCACAAATAGGCTGTCAGGCGCATGGGTGTGTCTCACCTATGTGGCCCACCTGCGGTCTACGCAGCCTAAGTCATTGGTTATGAAGAGATTGGTGGGCGACCCTGGATCGCCGGCCATACCCGTAAACCATTGATGCCGCTGCATCCGCTCGGCGGGCGGGTTGCAATTTGTCCCACCTATGTGTCTCACCGTTTCAAGAACAGCAAGCCCCGGTGACGCGCTCCTTGGCCTTCATTGAGAGCAATCGTCGCTGGCGAGACCGTTAGCATGGCTTCAACCCATGTTGCTCTATTGTTCGCGCTGTGACACCGTGCGGACAACATGTTCGGTTCTCTTTGGGCAAGGGCACCTTATAGGGTAGGGGAGGCGTCGTGGCAGGAACTCTTGAAGAGAAGGCGAGGGGTGCCTTCTTCACGCCCATCCAGATTGCCGAGTACATGGCGCGTTGGGCTGTCCGAAGTGCCGACGACGCTGTCCTTGAGCCTTCATGCGGCGAGGCTGTGTTCCTTAGAGCCGCCGGAGGCACGTTGCGTTGTCTGAACGAGGATGTCCCGGCGTTTGCGGGAAGGCTCACGGGCGTTGAACTTCACGATGCGTCGGCGGTTCAGGCCCGTGCGTTGCTGGCTCTTGATGGGCTCTCCGCTGATATCACCGTAGGAGACTTCTTCGAGTTTTCGCCGGAACACGAGTTTGATGTCGTTCTCGGGAACCCGCCTTTCGTGCGGTATCAAGAGTTCTCCGGTGCTGCTCGCGCCAAGGGTATGGAAGCAGCATTGGCGCAGGGTGTTCGGCTCTCGGGGCTGGCCAGTTCGTGGGCAGCATTTGTGGTCAAGGCAGCCTTGCATCTGAAGCCGGAAGGGCGCCTCGCTCTTGTCCTTCCAGCCGAGTTGCTTAGCGTCGGCTACGCCGCTGAAGTGCGACGCTTCCTTCTGAGCCGGTTCAGATCGCTGCGGCTGGTGACATTCGAAGAGCGCGTGTTTCCGGGTGTACTCGAAGACGTTGTGCTATTGTTGGCCGAGGGATGCGGAGGGGCAAACTGCTTCCAGCTCCATCAGGCGCGCAACTCTGCCTCGCTTGCCGCAGAAGCCAAAGACTGGACGAACTTCGTGCCCTCGGAGGGAGGGAAATGGACGCCTGCGCTTATGGCACAGCGGGCTTTCGAGGAGTACGATGAACTCGCCTCGGAGGCATTTGAACCACTTTCTGAGTGGGGGGGGGCCTATCTCGGTTCAGTTACAGGCAACAACGGCTACTTCACTATGACTGAAGAGACTGCAAGCCAGTGGGGTATTGTCAGCAAGGAACTCTTGCGAATATCTCCACCGGGGTCTCGTCATCTTCGGGGCTTGGAGTTCTCAACGAAAGCTTGGAAGGCAATGTGCGCTGATGGTCAGCGTGGCTACCTCTTCTGCCCGGGGACTAATCCCTCCGATGCGGCTAAGTGCTATATCGAGGCAGGAGAAAAACGTGGTGTCGCGAACGCGTACAAGTGCCGTGTCCGAAAGCCGTGGTGGCAGGTGCCGCTGGTGGAGACGCCGGACTTGCTTCTCACCTATATGAACCATGATCGTCCGAGGTTGATTGCGAACAACGCAAAGGCGGCCATCATCAACTCCGTGTACGGGGTGAAGCTGAAAGATGGCAGAAAGGATATCGGTAAATTGCTGCTTCCTCTTGCATGCTTGAACAGCGTCACCCTCCTTGGCGCTGAAGTCGTGGGGAGGGCCTATGGAGGTGGGCTGCTGAAAATGGAGCCTCGCGAAGCGGACAAGCTGCCGGTACCGTCGCTGAAGACAGTCCGTGAGAAGAGGGAGCTCCTTGAGGCGATTAAGCCCCAGTTGGGTGCTGCACTGCGTAATGGTCGACTTGAGGATGCTTGCATGCTGGTCGATCCTATTGTGCTCGAAGGTGTGACTGACGCCACACTTGAGAGGCTGCGACAGGCGCGGGAAGTCCTTTTCAACCGGCGGAAGGTGCGGGCTGGGAATGGCCAGAGTAGATGATCTTCTCGAAGCGGCCCTAGATCGGGTAGGGCCAAAACCGCCTGACACGGCGACTCAGTCGCAGAAGAAGTCTTTCTCGGAGCGCATTTCGCAAGCTGTCGCTGAGGCTATTGCGGAGGACTTGCGTCAACGTGGTTTGAATGGAGCCCGCCCAGCCCCGCCGGGGGTAACAGGCGACACCGGTGCAGAACGCCGCATGGCTGGGGGTATAGGAGCCAAGAAAGTAGATGTGACTTGGGCTACCGAGGAAAGCGGGCTGCTTCTCGGTATCTCCATCAAGACGATCAACTACCGTGATGCGCGCTCTGGGAACTTCCAGAAGAACCTGACAAACCGGCGCGGGGACATGCTTATTGAAGCTGTGACCTTGCATCGAAGGTTTCCCTACGCAGTGCTGGCGGCCCTTTTTTTTCTGGATGAGGGTGCAGCGCATGACGCCACAAACCAGCGCAAGTCGACATTCGAGAATGCACATCAGCGGCTCGCACTCTTCACAGGCCGAGATGATCCAGGCGGCAGGGATGAACAGTTTGAGGAGTTCTTCCTCGTGCTGCTCGACACTGGAGCAGCGCAAGGGAGGATCAGGGCGTTCGCGGTAGGAGACCCGACCAATGAAGTGCCAATGGAAGCAGTCATTGACCGGCTCGTGGAGTTGGTGGCAGTTCGTAACCCGGACTTCTACGAGTGCAGCAACGGTCGCATTTCGCGCCTTTGACTAGGTCAAGAAAAACCGCCACATTTTCTTGCGCCCCTATCTATGCATCCCCAGAGACGATCTTCCCCCCCCATGGCCCCGTGCCATTGTGTGAGCCTGCTATGTAACACCCACAACCATCGTTGACATTTGCAACGCGCATGCCGATGCTGTCCCGGAACACAGTCGAAGGGCGAGGCAAGGGCATGCAGGAATACGTCATCTACAAGCGCGTCAGCACCAAGGAACAGGGCAAGAGCGGACTAGGACTGGACGCACAGGAGCGGGACATTGCCCTGTTCCTAGAGAGTTTCAGCGAGGAGCCCTACCGCGTCATCGCGACGTTCACGGACGTACTGAGCGGGGCAGACATGGACAGGCCGGAACTTTCGGCAGCGCTCGATCTGTGCCGGAAGACCAGAGCGACGCTCTTGGTAAGCAAGCTCGACAGGTTGTCCCGTAAAGTCTCGACCATCGCCGCGCTGATGGAAGACAAGCGCATCGGCTTCAGGGTGGCCCAGATGCCCTACGCTGACAACTTCCAACTCCACATTTACGCGGCCTTGGCAGAGCAGGAGCGGCAGTTCATCTCAGCCCGGACAAAGGCGGCGCTCGCAGAGGCGAAGGCGCGCGGTGTGAAGCTCGGCGGGCTCCGCGACACGACCATGCGCCGTAACGCCGTCCTGAAGGCCAACGCTGCCGAACGGGCCGATAGGGTGGCGGGGATTGTCCTTCCGTTGCGCGAAGCTGGCAGGCCGCTGCGTCAGATTGCGGAGCATCTGAACCGGGCAGGCGTCCAGACGGCCAGAGGCGGGCACTGGCAGGCTTCGCAGGTAAAGCGGGTACTGGACCGGCTTAAGACCGGATAGGGCCTCAGTGGGCCACACAGAGCCTCATGCGCCAAACGCTGGCGGGCGCGGCATCTGTTTTCTTTCCGCCTACGGTTGCCGACATGCAGGGCCGCAAGAGATTTCGTCTCGAACAAGTTTCTACTCCGGGCTTGTCACCAACTTTTCCGGGACATTCCCGACCTTAAACCGCACCCTAATAGACAGAGCACCCGGTATCTGTTTCAATATAGTCATATGTCGAGAAAGAATTTCTCTACCACTCATCTAAAATATTCAATCTTATATCATAGATATATACCTACTAAGTTATCGCAGGCAATAACTAGAGATAAGCACTACTCGGCTTCACTTAGTGATAAGGCAGAGTTAAATATGGAGTAATACTATGCAGTCAAGAGTAACAGTAAATAACCCGATAGGATACAAGTATGTAAGCAGTTACCTCGACCGACATGGACAACGCCGTTGGCGATACAGAAAGGCAGGTAGAACGTTCCAACTTGGTACAGAATACGGTACCCCTGAGTTCCAAGAAAGACTTAAGATAGCTAGGCTTAGTACTGGGATGGACAACTTAGAGGATCATTCAGGATCAATAGCTTCTATAGCTATCAATCGGGCTACCCCTACCGTAGACTGCGGGACGCCTATTGCACCGAACTCCCGCAAGCGCAGGTCCGGCGTGGGATATACTGCGCAGGTGGTAGAAGCTTGCCAGAAACTTGGCTTGCACCCAACTTCGATAGTGCTGCAAGCAGATGGCAGCACCCAAATACGTTATAGCGAAAGTGGAAATTCGCGTGTGGGTTATGGCTGGGAGGATATGTAAGCAAACTTCTCGATCAAAAGCTAAACCTATTGATGGCATCCTTGAGCTGGGCAGGTAGGTATCCCTCCTTGAAATATGTGCTGAATGTCACGCCAGTTTGGCTATGACCGGCAAGCGCCTTGACCATAGGTTCTTCAACACCAGCCTGTGCCAGTCTCGTAATCATCGTGTGGCGAAGGCAGTGAAACACAAGACCCTGACCACCTAGTTCAAGTTCGGGCAAGAAGCGTTCGTTGAACCAGCGCCCAGCATTCCGCCCGTAACCGTTCTGCGGCGAGTAGGTTAGCTCGGAAAACAGGCGCGCATGCCCGGCTGCCTTTTGCGCTTCGTAGAAGGCAAGGAAACCGGATGCCATCAGCCGCTCGTGCACAGGTACGCGGCGCTTCGAGGATGCGTTCTTGAGGCGCTTGTTGTCTTCGCCGTCTGGCGTGACGCTGATGCACCATACTCCGTCGCGCAACTCGATGTCCTGTACTTCTAGCTGCGCGACCTCGTTGAGCCGCATGCCGGTGAACATGCCGATGAGCGCAGGCCACTTGTGCGCGTCCTTACGAACAAGCGGACTATGCGGGTCTGTAAGGTGCGAGAACATGAGCCGGAGTTGACCCCCTGAGAAGGCGTTTCGGCCTTCCTCACCTCCGCGCGCTGTTCGTTTCAACCGAAGCCCTTGGAAGATGTTCTCGGCGGCGTAACCGTTGTTCACTGCCCAGCCGAAGAAGTGCTGCATGTGCCCAAGATAGACGTTCATGGTGCGCCCAGCGATACGTTCAATGCCGGGCATGTCCAGCATCGCACTCAGCGATAGATCTCTTGTCGTTGGGTTCTTGCTTCGGTTCTTGGGCAACTTGAACAGCGCGGCCTTGATCTCCTGAGCGTCTGCCTTCGTCATGCATGCTGGCGGCTTATCTCCGACGAGTTCAGACATAAGAGCGAGTGCGTCTCGCTTCTCCCCCTCGGTCTTGGGGGCGAGTGCGTTGGTCCGCTCCATTTCAGCGAAGTATCGCGACAAGACTTCCGTGAAGGGCAGGGCCTCTGTTTCGGTCGCCGCCTTGCTCTCTTGAGCCCGGCCAGTGCGGCGCATCGGATTGGCTTGCTCTTCCAAGGAGAGCGTGTCGAGGTCCGCTGTATGCTCAAGGGTGCGGCAGACATATTCCTTGTAGCCCTTCTGCAACTCGGCCAGCAACAGATCGCGCTCGCGGCCCTCTGGCTCCCGGGAGACCCCACGAGCCTCACAGAAGGCCCGCAGGAGCCCGTCTGCACCCTCGGGATGCATGAGGGTCGCCCAGTCGTCTGGATCGCCCTCCGAGAGCGCCTGAGCCGTTCCCAGCGCGTCCATGTCCAGACCGTGGGCGGGGCCGGTGGCTGCGCTGCGCTCGCGGAAGTCCTGAAGCAGCTTGCCGAAGTGATCGCGCACGTGGCCGCGCATTTCATCGTACCGCATGGCGCGGACCTTTGGCCGGGCGAGTATGGTTTGTCCAGCCAAGGTGAGGAAGCGGGCAAGCCGCTGGGCAACGCTGGGCTCCCGAGTGCCCAACGAGACCTTGATGTGCCCGCGCTTCCGGGCGGGCTGGACCTCTGTCGGAAGGGGAAAACGGAAGTGGAAGATGCCGTGCCGGGAAGTGCACAAATAGGCTGTCAGGCACATGGGTGTGTCCCACCTATGTGGCCCACCTGTGGTCTATGCAGCCTAAGTCATTGGTTATGAAGAGATTGGTGGGCGACCCTGGAATCGAACCAGGCATGGGTCTCCCCGGCGGAGTTACAGTCCGCTGCCGCACCTTGCAGCTCGTCGCCCGATGCCTCTCCGGACATTGACCGGAGCGCGAGCCGGTGGATACTGGCGCCCCCTCCGCCCGTCAACCGCAAATGCGGAGCGGGGCTTCCCGCCGTTCCGCTTCTGTGGCAGGGCCTGCTTCAGCGCGGGAGAGCGGCGATGAAGAAACCGAAATGGGTGGTCGACAAGGAACGGGGCCAGCGTGCCGCGGCGCGCGAAACGATCTGGATCTACGGATTGCACGCGGTGGCCGATGCCTTGCGTAACCCCCGCCGCGAGAAGCTTCGCCTCGTCGTCACCCGCAATGCGTTGCAAAAGCTCGGGGATGCGATTGAAGGGGTCGAACCGGAGATCGCCGATGCTCGGAAGTTCCCCGCTCCGCTCGAGCGCGACGCCGTCCACCAGGGCGCGGCGCTCGAAACCCGCAGCCTCGCCTGGGGCGGCATCGACGATTGTCTCGCCCTTATGCCCGAGCGACGGCCCCTCGTCGTCTGTCTCGACCGTGTGACCGACCCGCACAACGCCGGCGCGATCCTGCGCTCGGCGGAGGTGTTCGGGGCGGCGGCGGTCATCGCTCCGGCCCGGCACTCGGCGCCCGAATCCGGTGTGCTGGCGAAAGCCGCGTCGGGGGCAGTCGAGCGCCAGCCCTATCTCAGGGTCACGAACCTCTCCCGGACCATCGAGGACCTCAAGGCGCGCGGCTTTCACGTCGTGGGCCTCGACGGGGAAGGGGAGGTGACGATCGCCGACGCGGTAGCGTCGCCGGACCCCATTGCGCTCGTGCTCGGCGCCGAGGGGGCCGGGTTGCGTCCCGGCGTGCGCGCGGCCTGCGACACGCTCGCCCGGATCGAGGCGGCCGGAAGTCTCAGGTCGCTCAACGTCTCGAATGCCGCCGCGGTCTCCCTATATGCGGTGCGAGCCGCCGAGGAGAAGTGATGCGACAGGCCCCGAAGATCGCCACCTGCTGTTACTGCGGCACCCGTGCGGCCCTGGTGCTGACGGGAGAGACCCGCCAGGAACTCGCCTGTTCGGCCTGCGGCGCTCCCCTGCACAACCTCAAGCAGTTGCCGAAGGATCACGTGGTCGACAGAAGCCGGGCCGGCCCGCCGCGACGGCGGCCCGAAATGGCGCCGAAATCGGTCAGGCGGCGGGTGAAGAAGCGGAAAGGCCTCGGGGCGCGGTTTCTGGAGGAGGCGTTCGACCTCATCGAGGACATCCTCGACTGACGTCACAGGTCTCACGTCCTGTCACGGTTCCGCGAAGTGGCTTTCGCGGATCCGGTGTTCTGCGCATTCTCTCCGCCAAGAGAGGAGTTCCCACATGTTCAGCCGCCGCAGTCTTCTGCGCCTTGCAGCCTCGGCGCCAATCGCCTCCCTGGTCAGCCCCGCCTTCGCCATGACGCCCAAGATCTATGCCGGAGGCGGCATCGCCATCGACGGGACGGACCCTGTGGCATACTTCTCGGAAGATGGACCGGTCCCGGGCCAGCCGGAGCATGCTCTCGACTGGAAAGGGGCGACGTGGCGCTTTTCCAGCGCCGAGAACCGGGCGATGTTCGAGGCCGATCCCGAGAAGTTTGCCCCGCAATACGGTGGCTGGTGCGCCTACGCGGTCAGCAGGGGCTACACCGCGTCGACCGTGCCGCAGGCCTGGACGATCCACGACGGGAAGCTCTATCTCAACTTTTCCCGGCCTGTTCGGGCTCTCTGGGCCCGCGATATTTCCGGAAACGTCGAGAAAGGCGATATGAACTGGCCCGGTGTCCTGTCGAATTGAATCCGTTGGATTAACCCGGTGTTCACAAGTCTATTACTATCTCTTCATAGGCATCACGGTTTGCCTATCTGAGTAGAGAGCCCGGGTCCGGAACACCCGGTGCTTACTTCACTGTCCCTCGTTCCGAGACTGAGCGCCCGGCGGCAAGCCCCCGGGCGCTTTTTTTTGAAATTTCTGGTCTTTAAGTGGTTTTGCGTGAGGCTTTTTCGGCGACACCGGACGTGCCTTCGCGCCGTTCGAGTTCGGCCAGAACCTCGGTGAGGGTGATGTCTCTCGACGCGAGCATCACAAGGAGGTGGTAGAGAACATCCGCTGCCTCCGCCGTCAGGCGCTCCCGGTCGCCACGCACCGCTTCGATCACGGCCTCGATGGCCTCCTCACCGAACTTCTGCGCCGCGTTCTCCGGACCGCCGGCCAGAAGCCGGGCTGTCCAGGAGCTGTCGGGGTCCGCCCCCCGCCGCGCGGCGATCGTCGCGGCAAGCCGTTCCAGCGGGCTCATTGAAGCCGCACCGGAATGCCCGCTCGGGCCATGTACTCCTTGGCCTCGCGGATGGTGTAGTCGCCGAAATGGAAGATCGAGGCGGCGAGCACGGCCGACGCCCCGCCTTCGGTCACGCCTTCGACGAGGTGGTCGAGCGTGCCGACACCGCCCGAAGCGATCACCGGAACATCCACCGCGTCGGAAATCGCGCGGGTCAGCGCGAGGTTGAAACCCGCGCGGGTGCCGTCCCGGTCCATCGAGGTCAGGAGAATTTCACCCGCTCCCTTCGCAGCGACGGTCCTCGCGAACTCGACGGCGTCGACACCCGTGGGTCTCCGCCCGCCGTGCGTGAAGATCTCCCAGCGTCCGGGCTCGACGGTCTTGGCGTCGATGGCGACGACGATGCATTGCGCGCCGAAACGGTCAGCGGCCCGGGCCACGACGTCGGGGTCGGCCACGGCGGCGGAGTTGAAGCTGACCTTGTCGGCCCCGGCGTGCAGAAGCGCCTCCACGTCCTCCACGCTGCGCACCCCGCCTCCGATGGTCAGCGGCATGAAGCACTGCTCGGCGGTGCGGGTCGCGAGGTCGTACATCGTGCCGCGATTCTCGTGGGTGGCGTGAATGTCGAGAAAGCAGAGCTCGTCGGCACCGGCGGCGTTGTAGGCGAGCGCCGCCTCGACCGGGTCGCCCGCATCACGCAGGTCGACGAAGTTCACGCCCTTGACCACGCGACCGTCGGCGACGTCGAGACAGGGAATGATGCGGACCTTCAGCATGGAGGGTGAAATAGACCGGATCGAACCGGGGGGCCAGAGACGGCGTTCACCTTCCGATCCCGCGCTTCGCGAAGGCGTGACCCCACTTGTCCCGCCCCTCGGCTAGGCTGCGCCTGCAACAGATTGGAGACTGCCCATGTTCCGCCCCCTCGCATTTCTCGTCGTTCTCGCCCTTCTTCCCTCCGCCGCGCTGGCGGACAGCCATCTTGTCCGCGTCGAGGCCGCCGGCGGTGTCGCCGAGGCGGCCGACCGGCTCGAAGCCGCGGTGGCCGGCGCCGGCGCCACGGTGTTCGCCCGGGTCGACCACGGTGCCGGGGCCGCCTCGGTCGACATGGAACTCGGCGACGCGGAGCTCATCGTCTTCGGCAACCCCCGCCTTGGCACGCCGGTGCTGCAGGCCGACATCCGCGCCGGACTCGTCCTGCCGCTGCGGGTCCTTGTCCACGACGATGGAGGCCAGACGGTGTTCCTCTACGAAGACCCCGCCGCCATGCTCGAACGCTACGATGTCCCAGCAGACCTCGAGGCCGTCGCCACGATGACCGCCGCGCTCGGCAACCTCACCGAAGCGGCGGCGAACTGAGCGCGGCGAGGGCGTCCTGCAAGTCGATCGCGCCGTCGTAGAGCGCCCGGCCCGAGATCGCGCCGGCGATCACGCCGGTATCCCGCAGCGCCACGAGATCGGCGAGCGAGGACACGCCGCCCGAGGCGATGACGGGAATCGACACGGCGCGGGCCAGCGCCTCTGTGGCGGCAGTGTTGGGACCGGCCATCGCCCCGTCGCGGTCGATATCGGTGTAGATGATCGCCGCGACGCCGGCGTCCTCGAAGGCGCGGGCGAGGTCGGTGGCGTCCATGTCGGTCGTCTCGGCCCAGCCTCGCGTCGCGACCTTTCCGCCCCGCGCGTCGAGGCCAACCGCGACCTTGCCGGGAAAGCGCGAGGCCGCCTCCCGAACGAGCCCCGGGTTCTCGACGGCCGCCGTTCCGAGGATCACCCGGGCGACGCCCGCTCCGACCCAGCGCTCGATGGTGCCCATGTCGCGGATGCCCCCGCCGAGCTGGACGGGCAGGGACACCGCGTCGAGGATGGCGGCCACCGCATCGGCATTGACCGGCCGGCCGGCGAAAGCGCCGTTGAGATCGACGAGATGCAGCCATTCCGCGCCCGCGGTCTCGAACGCGCGCGCCTGTGCCGCCGGGTCGTCGCCGAAGACGGTCGCGGCCTCCATCTCGCCGCGAAGGAGTCGCACGCACTGGCCGTCCTTGAGGTCGATCGCCGGGTACAGGATCATTGCGGTTCCCTCGTTTCCTGCGCGGCTTTTCTCAAGGGCTGCGCTAGGGCACAAGGGGCGAACCTTGCCGCGCCGAAGAGTTCTAGGGACGCCAGGCGAGAAAGTTCGCGATCATCCTCAACCCCGTGGACTGCGACTTCTCGGGGTGAAACTGGGTGCCGACGATGTTGTCGCGCCCGACGATGGCGGTGACCGGCCCGCCGTAATCGGCATGGGCCAGCACGTGCGCGGGGTCGGCCGCCTCGAACCGGTAGGAGTGGACGAAATAGACATGGTCTCCCGTCGCCACCCCCTCGAGGACCGGGTGCGCCCTGTCGAGACGAAGATCGTTCCATCCCATGTGCGGCACCTTCAAACGCGGGTCTTCCGGTACGATCCGGGTGACCCGGCCCGGCACCCAGTCGAGCCCGGCGGTCTCGCCGAACTCCTCGCCCGTTGTTGCCAGAAGCTGCATCCCGACGCAGATGCCGAGAAAGGGCACGGCACGGCGAACAACGGCCTCTTTGATCGCTTCGAGAAGATCGGGCCGGTCGGAGAGCGCTGCCATGCAGGCCGGGAAGGCCCCGTCGCCCGGCAGGACGAGCCGCTCGGCGGCGGCCACGGCGTCCGGGTCCGAGCCGACGTTCACCGGCCCCGCGCCGACCTCCGCGGCCATGCGCTGGAACGCCTTCTCGGCCGAGTGCAGGTTGCCCGGCGTCGCGTCGATGATGAGCGTCGTCATCGCCCTAGAGCGCGCCCTTGGTCGACGGCACCGCGCCGCCGGCCCTCGGGTCGGGCTCGACCGCCTGCCGCAGCGCCCGGGCGACCGCCTTGAAGCTCGCATCGGCGATGTGGTGCGAATTGACCCCGCGCAGGCAATCGACATGGAGGGTGATGCCGCCATGGGTCGACAGCGCCTGAAAGAATTCGCGGACGAGCTCGGTGTCGAAGGTGCCGATCTTCGGCGCCGTCATCTCCACGCCCCAGGCAAGCCAGGGGCGGCCCGAGAGGTCGAGAGCGGCGCGCACCAGCGTGTCGTCCATCGCGAGATGACAATCGCCGTAGCGTCGGATGCCGGACTTGTCGCCGAGCGCGGCGCTCAGCGCCTGCCCGAGGGCGATACCGCAATCTTCCACTGTGTGATGGTCGTCGATGTGCAGGTCGCCCTTCGCCGCGACGGCGATGTCGATGAGGCTGTGGCGGGCGAGCTGGTCGAGCATGTGGTCGAAGAACCCGACCCCGGTGGACATCTCCGCCTTCCCCGTGCCGTCGAGGTCCACCTCTGCGGAGATCCGCGTTTCCGTGGTCTCCCGCTCGATCTTCGCCGTCCGCATGTGTTTCTCCGAGTGCGTCCGGCGCCTTATAGGTCGGGTGCGCGCGGGTTCCAAGCCATGCGCGCGGCCGGATCGCGGTAGCGCGGCGCCGACCGCGCTGCATGACCGCCGACCGCACCGGGCGGTCGTTCCGTTCTGACACTCGAAAACCGGCAAATTTGGAGCGGGCGATGAGATTCGAACTCACGACCCTTACCTTGGCAAGGTAATGCTCTACCCCTGAGCTACGCCCGCATCCGTTGGGTGCGAGGGAGATATAAACAGTACCGCCAACCTGCAAGCGAAAAGTGACGGTTGTGCCCCTAGGGTGTCGTACAGAATGCGACATGGCCGTGCCTGCGCGCGGATTTCCGATCATGGCCCCGAGACCGGCGGTGCCTCAAGCAACCGCTCCGACCGCTGAACCGCAAGGAAGCCACCATGAAACACACCGTTCCCGCACTCTGTATTGCGCTTGCCGTCGCCGGCTGTGCCTCCTCGCCGCAACCGTCCGCTCCGACACCCGTCTCGGCAGGCACTCAGGCTGCCGCCGCGCCCGTGCGCATCGTCGACGCGCGTTCTGTCGAGAATTGCCAGTTCCTGAACTCGATCACCCAGTCGCAGTACTCCGGCATGTTGTTCGCCGGCCAGGGGCTGCGCGGTGCCCAGACGAAGGTGCTCGACAGTGCCGCCGCACAAGGGGCGACCCATGTGGTCTGGGGCGACCTCAACGCGGGCGGGGCGATACAGACCGCTACCGGAACCGCCTACCGCTGCGCCTGATCCCGGGGCGTCAGTCCTCGAACTCGATCAGGAGGTCCTTGGCGTCGATCTGCGCCCCCGCCGTGACGTGGACCGCCTTGATCTTGCCGTCCCGTTCGGCGTGCAGCCCCGTCTCCATCTTCATGGCCTCGATTGTGAGGAGGAGGTCGCCCGCCTTCACGCTCGCACCCGCAACCGCCGCCACGGTGGCCACGACACCGGGCATCGGCGCTCCGAGGTGCCTGTCGTTGCCGGTCTCGGCCTTCGGGCGCTGGATGGCGGTGCCCGCGACGCTGCGATCGGGCACCCGGATCACCCTCGGCTGGCCGTTCAGTTCGAAGAACACCCGTGCAAGACCGTCCTCGTGGGTCTCGCCGAGCGCCTGCATCCGGATCTCGAGGGTCACGCCGGGGTCGATCTCGGCGGAAACCTCCTCGCCGGCCTCCATGCCATAGAAGAAGGTCCTGGTCGGCAGGGTGCGCACCGGCCCGTACGTCTCGTGCCGCTCGCGGTAATCCAGAAAGACCTTCGGGTACATGAGATAACCCAGAAGGTCCTCGTCATCGATGTCCTTGCCTCCGATCTTCCCGGAGACCTCCGCGCGGGTCTTCTCCAGGTCTATCGGCTTGGCATGAAGTCCGGGGCGGTCGGTGATCGGCTTTTCGCCCTTGAGCACCTTCTTCTGGATCGCGGCAGGCCAGCCGCCGGGAGGCTGGCCGAGATTTCCCTTCAGCATGTCGACGACGCTCTCGGGAAAGCTGACCTCGCGCCTGGGGTCCTCCACGTCGGCCCGTGTGAGGCCCTGGGCGACCATCATCAGCGCCATGTCGCCGACGACCTTCGACGACGGCGTTACCTTCACGATGTCTCCGAACATCCGGTTCACCTCGGCATAGGTCTCGGCGACCTCGTGCCAGCGCTCCTCGAGCCCCAGCGAGCGGGCCTGCGCCTTGAGGTTGGTGAACTGGCCGCCGGGCATCTCGTGAAGATAGACCTCCGAGGCCGGCGACTGCATGCCGCTCTCGAAGGCGGCGTAGAGACCCCGCACCGCCTCCCAGTAATTCGAGATCTCGCGGATCGCGCCGATATCGAGGCCGGTGTCGCGCTCCGAGCCCGAAAGCGCCTCGACCACCGTGCCGAGCGTCGCCTGCGAGGTGTTGCCGGACAGCGCGTCCATCGCGCAGTCGACTGCGTCGACCCCGACCTCGGCTGCGGCGAGAATGCTCCCGCTCGCGATACCGGCCGTATCATGGGTGTGGAAGTGGATCGGAAGGCCCACCTCGTCCTTGAGCGCGCCGATGAGTGCCCGTGCGGCGGCGGGCTTCATCAGCCCGGCCATGTCCTTCAGCCCCAGCACATGGGCGCCGGCCGCCTCGAGGTCCTTCGCCATCGAGACGTAGTACTTGAGGTCGTACTTGGCGCGGTCGGGGTTTCCGAGATCGCCGGTGTAGCAGATCGTGCCCTCGCA
>Ga0076929_100822_pt1 | contig 15118 bp, 9 predicted proteins | sample HotLakConUCCSL28_FD_87104 | JGI IMG/M metagenome (GOLD analysis project Ga0076929, IMG submission 87104) | Hypersaline microbial mat communities from Hot Lake, Washington, USA - Hot Lake Consortium UCC-SL28 (version 3) (version 3) | ecosystem: Environmental > Aquatic > Thermal springs > Hot...
CATGACGCCGCCTTTCGGCTACAACCTGTTCCTCATACGCGCCATGGCGCCGAAGGAGGTTTCGCTCATCGACATCTACCGGTCCATCGTCCCCTTCGTGGGGGTGATGATCCTTGGCCTCGCGCTGGTCATGATCTTTCCCCAGATCGCGCTGTGGCTGCCCGGCCTGATGTTCCCCTGATCCCAGAAGGCGCGGCCTACGCGCCCGTTCACCGCAACCCCAACCGGGAGACATGACATGACAACGACAAGACGGAAGTTCCTGACCACCAGCGCCCTTGGCGGTGCGGCGGCCCTTGCCGCGCCGGCGGTTCATGCGCAATCGACGATCCGCTGGCGGCTGCAGACCTATGCCGGGGCCTCGCTCGGCGCGCAGGTGGCGCTGCCGGCCATCGAGCGGTTCAACGCCATCGCCGGCGACCAGATGCAGATCGAGCTTTTCTTCGCCGACCAGCTGGTGCCCACGGGCGAGCTTTTCCAGGCGATGCAGCGCGGCACGATCGACGCGGTGCAGTCCGACGACGACAGCATGGCCTCGCCCACCGAGGTCACCGTGTTCGGCGGCTACTTCCCCTTCGCCTCGCGCTACTCGCTCGACGTGCCGGTGCTGTTCAACCAGTACGGCCTCAACGAGATCTGGGACGAGGAATATTCGAAGGTCGGGGTGAAACACATCTCGGCGGGCGCGTGGGACCCGTGCCACTTCGCCACCAAGGACCCGATCCGCTCGCTCGCGGACCTCGAAGGCAAGCGCGTCTTCACCTTCCCGACCGCAGGCCGCTTCCTTGCGCAGTTCGGGGTGGTGCCGGTGACGCTGCCCTGGGAGGACATCGAGGTCGCGGTGCAGACCGGCGAGCTTGACGGCATCGCCTGGTCGGGCATCACCGAAGACTACACGGTGGGCTGGGCGGACGTGACCAACTACTTCCTGACCAACAACATCTCGGGGGCCTGGATCGGGCATTTCTTCGCCAACATGGAGCGTTACGAGGAACTGCCGGACAACCTCAAGATGCTGCTGCAGGTCTGCTGCGAGCAGTCGCACTACTACCGCCAGCACTGGTACTGGGGCGGCGAGGCCGACCTTCGGGTCAACGGCACCAAGATGGAACTGACGTCGATCCCCGACGAGGAATGGGCGCAGGTCGAGGCCGCGGCCCGGGTCTTCTGGGACGAGATCGCGGCGGAGTCGGAGACCAAGGCGCGGGTCGTGCAGATCTTCAAGGACTACAACGAGACGATGGAGCAGGCGGGGCGGCCCTACCGCTACACCTGACCCCGAATCCCGCGGGGCGGCGGCCTGCGCTGCCGCCCCGGCAATTCATGAGACGACGACGAGGCCCCCATGACCGCAGCACTGAGCTTCGAGGCCCTGAAGGAACAGGTGGCGACGGGCGACATCGACACCGTGCTCGTCTGCATGGTCGACATGCAGGGCCGGCTCATGGGCAAGCGCTTCCACGCGGCGAACTTCGTCGAGCACGCCCATGAGGAGACCCATTGCTGCAACTACCTCCTCGCCACCGACATGGAGATGGCGACGCCCGACGGCTATGCGGCGACGAGCTGGGAAAAGGGTTACGGCGACTACGTGATGAAGCCCGATCTCTCGACGCTGCGCCCCGTGGCATGGCTCGAGGGCACGGCGATGGTGATGTGCGACGTCCTCGACCACCACACCCACGCCGAGGTGCCCCATTCCCCGCGCGCGATGCTGAAGCGCCAGGTCGCGCGGGCGGCGGCGCTGGGGTTTTCGCCGATGGCGGCGACCGAACTCGAGTTCTTCCTCTTCGAGGGCACCTGTGACGAGGTCCGCAAGGCGGGCTACGCGCTGACGCCGGTGTCGGGCTACAACGAGGATTACCACATTCTCCAAACCACCAAGGAAGAGGCGGTGATGCGCCGGGTGCGCAACGCGCTCTATGCCTCCGGGGTGCCGGTGGAGAACACCAAGGGCGAGGCCGAGACCGGGCAGGAGGAACTGAACATCCGGTACGCCGGTGCGATTCTCTGCGCCGACAACCACGTCATCGCCAAGCAGGCAGTGAAGGAAATCGCCTGGGAAAAGGGCCGGTCGGCGAGCTTCATGGCGAAGTGGCACCACGCCAAGGTCGGCTCGGCGGCGCATATTCACCAGAGCCTCTGGACGCCGGACGGCACGGCCGCGTTCCACGACGCGAGCGCGCCCAACACGATGTCGAAGACCATGCGCGCCTACGTGGCGGGGCTTCTGAAATACACCGCCGACACGACCTTCTTTCTCGCGCCCTACATCAACTCCTACAAGCGCTTCACCCCGGGCACCTTCGCGCCCACCCGAATCGCCTGGTCGGTCGACAACCGCACGGCCGGCTACCGGCTCGTCGGCGAGGGCACGAAGGGCGTGCGCATCGAATGCCGGATACCGGGGTCGGACATGAACCCCTATCTCGCGCTCGCCTCCCAGCTCGCGGCGGGGCTTTCGGGCATCGAGGAAGGGCTGGACCTCGCCGACCCGGCGACGGGCGACCTCTACGCGAGCGGTGCGGAGGAACTGCCGACGACGCTCAGGGCGGCGACGGCGACGCTTCGCGGCTCGGCGATGCTGAAGGCGGCTTTCGGCGAGGACGTGGTGGCGCATTACGTCCGTTGCGCCGAGGTCGAACAAGAGGAATACGACCGGGTGGTGACCGACTGGGAGGTCGCCCGGGGTTTCGAAAGGGCCTGACCATGGCAACATTGCGCTGCATCTCGCCGATCGACGGATCGGTCGTCGTCGAACGCGACACGCTCACCCCGGACGCCGCCCGCGAGGCGGTGGCACGCGCGAAGGACGCGCAATCCGGCTGGGCCGCGCGCCCGCTTCGCGAGCGCGTCGACCTCGTGCTCGCCGGGGTCGCCGCCGTCGGAGCGATGAACGACGAGATCGTCCCCGAACTCGCCCGGCAGATGGGCCGGCCGGTGCGCTACGGCGGCGAGTTCGGCGGTTTCGAAGAGCGCGCGGTGCACATGGGCCGGATCGCGGCCGACGCGCTGGCCGATATCGAGGTGGCCGACGACGAGGGCTTCCGGAGGTTCATCCGGCGCGTGCCTCACGGGGTCGTCCTCGTCATAGCGCCGTGGAACTACCCCTACATGACCGCGATCAACACCGTGGCTCCCGCCCTCATCGCCGGCAACACCGTGCTTCTGAAGCACGCCACCCAGACCCTGCTCGTGGGCGAACGCATGGCGCGGGCGTTTCACTCCGCCGGTGTGCCCGAGGAGGTGTTCCAGAACGTCTTTCTCGACCACGCGACGACCTCGGACCTCATCGCGAGCCGCGCCTTCGGCTTCGTGAACTTCACCGGCTCGGTCGCCGGAGGCCGCGCCATCGAGAAGGCGGCGGCGGGCACCTTCACCGCGCTCGGCCTCGAACTCGGCGGCAAGGACCCAGGGTACGTGATGGAAGACGCGAACCTCGATGCGGCGGTCGACACGCTGATGGATGCGGCGATGTACAACACCGGCCAGTGCTGCTGCGGGATCGAGCGGATCTACGTCGCCGAACCGCTCTTTCAGGCTTTCGTCGAGAAGGCGGTGGCGCTGGTGAAGGGCTACCGGCTCGGCGACCCCCTCGACCCCGAGACGACGCTCGGGCCGATGGCGCAGGCCCGCTTCGCCGACACCGTCCGCGCGCAGGTCGCCGAGGCGGTCGCGATGGGGGCGACGGCGCATATAGAGACCTTCGCCGAGGACGACGGCGGCGCCTATCTGACGCCTCAGATCCTCACCGGCGTCACCCACGAGATGTCGGTGATGCGCGAGGAAAGCTTCGGCCCCGTCGTCGGCATCATGCCGGTCAGGGACGACGACGAGGCGGTGGCGCTGATGAACGACAGCCCCTACGGCCTCACCGCCTCGCTCTGGACGAGCGATGTGGCCCGCGCCGAGGCGATCGGCGACCGGATCGAGACCGGAACGGTGTTCATGAACCGCGCCGACTACCTCGACCCCGCGCTCTGCTGGACGGGCTGCAAGGACACCGGGCGCGGCGGCGGCCTCTCGGTGATCGGCTATCACAACCTCACCCGCCCGAAATCCTTCCACCTGCGGAAAGCCTGACAGATGACCCTCACTGCCAACTGGTCCTACCCCACCGCGATCCGCTTCGGGGCGGGCCGGATCGCCGAGATCGGCGACGCCTGCATCGCCGCGGGCATCGCCCGGCCGCTCCTCGTGACCGACCGGGGGCTCGCCGGCATGGAGATCACCGCGAAGACGCTCGACCTCGTCGAGGCCGCGGGGCTCGGCCGCGCGGTCTTCGCCGAGGTCGACGCGAACCCGACCGAGAAGAACCTCGAAGAAGGCCTCAGGGCCTTCCGCGAGGGCGGTTACGACGGGGTGATCGCCTTCGGCGGGGGCTCGGGGCTCGATCTTGGCAAGACGCTCGCCTTCATGTCCGGCCAGTCGCGGCCGGTGTGGGATTTCGAGGACATCGGCGACTGGTGGACCCGGGCCGACCCCATGGGCATCGCCCCCATCGTCGCGGTGCCCACCACCGCCGGCACCGGCTCGGAGGTCGGCCGGGCCTCGGTCATCACCAACACCGAAAGCCGCGAGAAGAAGATCATCTTCCACCCGAAGATGCTGCCCGCCACGGTCATCGCCGACCCCGAACTGACCGTGGGAATGCCGAAGGCGATCACCGCAGGCACCGGGCTCGACGCATTCGCCCATTGCGTCGAGGCCTATTCGAGCCCCCACTACCACCCGATGAGCCAGGGCATCGCGCTAGAGGGCATGCGGCTCGTCGTCGAGAACCTTCCGCGCGTCTACGACACGCCGGACGACATCGAGGCGCGGGGCCACTTGATGTCGGCCGCGGCGATGGGGGCGGTCGCGTTCCAGAAGGGGCTCGGGGCGATCCACGCGCTGTCGCACCCGGTGGGCGCGGTCCACCACACCCACCACGGCACGACGAACGCGGTCTGCATGCCGGCGGTTCTGCGGTTCAACGCGCCCGCGATCCGCGTGCGGTTCGACCTCGCCGCGCCCTATCTCGGCATCGAGGGCGGGTTCGACGGTTTCGTCGCCTTTGTCGACCGCTTCAACGACCGCTTCGGCGTGCCGAAGCGTCTGTCGGGACTGGGAGTGAGCGCCACCGACATCGACGCCCTCACCGAGGCCGCCCTGCGCGATCCCAGCGTCGGCGGCAACCCCGTGGCGCTGACGGCCGAAGGCGTGCGGGGGCTTTACGAGGCCGTGCTCTGATCCGCGGCCCGCAGGTGCCCGCGGGAAGAGCGGCCACCTGCGGGACGGGATGCCGGCGGCGTCAGGCGGCGAGGTCGCGGCTCTCGCCAGGCAGCCGGAAGTTCGAGAAGAGTTCGATCGTCTCGGCGGCCTCGTCGTCGAGCATCTGAGACATCTCCGCGGTGCGGGAGGCCTGGTCCTTCGTGGCCGTGGCGCGTTCCGATACCGTGGACATGTTGCCGGCGAGATCGCTCACCGTCCGCAGTTGTCGGCTGCCGTTCTCCGCAAGCCTGCCCACCCGTTCCGTGCATTCGCCCATCGCCATGATGATTTCGGTCAGCTGGGTCTCGGACTCCCCGACGAGCGCGGTGCCCGAACCGACCGCGGCCCGCACGGCATCGGCGCGGGTGCGGATGGCTTCTGCGGCCTCGGCCGATTGGCGGGCGAGGGCACGCACTTCGGCAGCGACGACCTTGAAGCCCTCGTGGGTGCCGCCGTCTCCGCCCCCGCGATGGGCCTCCACCGACGCGTTGACGCTGAGCAGGCTCGTCTGCCGCGCGATGATCTCGATCTGGTCGAGGGATTTGGTGATCTCGTCGCTTGTCTCCTGGATTTCCTGCATGCGTTCGGCGAACCGAAGGACAAGGTTGTGACCGTGCTCGGCGCGGTCGAAGGCTGACCGGCAGAGGTCGTTCGCGGACCGGGCCTCGTCCGCCGTTTCCTGCGCCGCGACTTCGAGAGACCGCAGAAGCCCCATCGAATCCGTCACCGCGGAGGCCTGGCGCTCGGCGCCCTCGCGCATGCTCGCGCTCGTCTGGGCAAGCTCGCCGCCGGTGCGCGCGACATTCATGGACGTCTTCGTCACCCGGCCGATGAGCTGGCCGATCCCGTGGTTCATCCGGTCGACCGCGTCGCCGATCTCGGCGAAGCGGCCATCGTATTCGGCCGACATCCCCGCGGTCAGGTCGCCCGCACCGATCCGCTTCAGTGTCTCGAAGAGTTCGGAGAGACCGCGCTCGGAGACGTCCACGAAGGCGTTCATGCTGCGGGCGAGATCGAGATAGATCCCGTCGCGGCCCTCGATCGACATCGCGGTCGAGAAGTCGCCGCGCGATGCCGCTGCCGCCGCGGAGTTCACGTCGCCGACGATCGAGGCCAGCTTGCCGATGGTATTGTCGAGGTCCCGCTGGATCTCTCCGAACACGCCTTCGAACCGGCCTTCGATCCCGCGGCCGAGATCGCCCCCGGCGATCGCGTGGAGGCTCGTGCGGACGCTGTTCAGGGCGGTTTCGGTCGTGTCGCAGAGCGTGTTGATTCCGCGGCAGAGTTCGAGAAGGAAGCCCGAGCGGCCGTCGAGCCCCAGGCGGCGACTGAAATCGCCCGCCACGCAGGCCGCCACCACGCCGGCGATCTCGGCCTCGACCTCCATGCGCTTGGTCTTGTTCATCTCGTAGCGCGCCTGTTCCTCGTCGCGCTCCGCGGCGATGTTCGCCACGATACGGTTGAAAAGGACGCTCGTTTCATAGGCGTCGTCCCCGTGGTCGAGGTCGATCGTTCTGAGGCCGCCGGAGTGATCGCGTGCGAGCTCTGCCATGATGCCCTGGAGAATGCCCGTGCCCATCGGGGCGTTGTGCTCGTGGGTGTTCAGCCCCTCGCGCTCGACGCGCTCGCTCACCCGCAGCCCGCTCCCGCCGCCCGGAAAGGCCCGCATCGCCATGTCGATCCCCTTGAGCGCGGCCCATGACAGCCCGAAGGCCCAGGCGAAGACGAGCCCGACCCCCTGAAGCTGGACGAGGAACTGCGCCATGCGGTCGCCGGCAAGCAGGGCGTCTTCCGGCGCAAAGAAGGGAATCGCGAGCGTGCCGAAGACGCCGGCGAAGCCGTGGACCGGGATCGCGCCCAGGGGATCGTCGAGCTTCAGGACCGTTTCGAGAAGCCATGTCGCCCCGAAGACGACGAGCCCCCCCAGCATTCCGATGAAGAACGAGGCCTGGGGGGTCATCACGTCGGCGCCGGCCGTGATCGCGACAAGCCCGCCGAGCACGCCGTTGATCGGGGCCTCGGGCCGGAAAAAGCCCGTCGCGAAGCGGCCGAGAAACATCAGGAGGAACCCGCCCGCGCCCCCTGCGACGATGGTGTTGACCACCACGCCGGCGAAGGACGAGGTGCCCGCCAGCATCGAGCCGCCGTTGAACCCGATCCACCCGACCCAGAGAATGAGGGCCCCAGCGGTCGAGAGGATCGGCGAATGACCGTGCAGCACCCTCGGCTTGCCCGCCTCGTCGAACTTGCCGATCCGCGGCCCGATGACGATGATCGCGGCGAGGGCGACCCAGGCGCCGACCGAGTGCACCACCGTCGAGCCGGCGAAATCCATGAAGCCGAGCGCGGCAAGCCAGGGCGTTTCCTGCCCGTTGAGAAGGCCGCCCCAGGCCCAGTGCCCGGCGACGGGGTAGATCACGGCGGCGATCAGGACCGTCGTCAGGAGATAGCCGTTGATCGACATCCGTTCGGCCACCGCACCCGACATGATGGTGGCGGCGGTGCCGCAGAACATGAGCTGGAACAGGAAGAAGGTGAGGCTCCAGTCCCCGGCCGAGCCGAAGAACAGAAGGTCGGGCTGCCAGCCGAGAAGACCCGAGGCGCTGGTGCCGAACATGAGCATGTAGCCGAAGGCGCCGAAGACGACCGTTGAGACGATGAAGTCCATCAGGTTCTTCTGGGCCACGTTCACCGAGTTCTTCGAGCGGACCTGCCCCGCTTCGAGCAACAGAAAGCCGACCTGCATGAGAAAGACCAGCGTGGCCGCCGTCATCGTCCAGACATGGTCGAGGTCGCTCTGGAAGGCCAGCGGGCTTTCCGGCGCCGCCGCCGCGGGCGACCAGACGATCATGGCCGCGAGCGACGCGAGCGGAACGGCGAAACGCATGCAGGAGCCTCCGGAGGTGAATGCCGGTCGACCCGTATCGGCTGGAGGTTGCCAGAATGTTAGCGCCGGAGGGTTCCAATGGGACGTGAAGCGCCATCTCCGACCGAGGGACGGGCGCGCCTTTCCGCCTCAGCCCTCGCGAAGGAGCCCAAGCGCATCCCGCGCGATCTCGCGCTCTTCGTCGGCGGCGACCACCCAGGCTTCGATTCGCGACCCGTCCGCATGGAGGCGGGGGCCGTTGCCGGCGTTGCGGGCGGGGTCGGTCTCGACACCGAGCCAGCGCAAGCGGTCGAGAATCGCGGTGCGCACCGCGCCGGCGTTCTCGCCGATCCCTCCGGTGAAGACGATCGCGTCGCAGCCGCCCATCGCCGCCGCCATGCCCGCCCCCTGCCGCGCGACCGCGTAGCAGAAATGCGCGACGGCGAAGGCGCTTCGCGCGCCGCCGTCGTCGGTGAGCGCACGCATGTCGGCACTCAGTCCCGAAAGACCGAGGAGGCCCGCGTCATGGTTGAGAAGGCGTCGCGTGGCCTCGAGGCCGTCTTCCTCGACAAGGCGCAGCACGGCGTTGGCGTCGATGTTGCCCGACCGCGTGCCCATGGTGAGCCCTTCGAGCGGCGAGTAACCCATGGTCGTGTCGACTGACCGCCCGTTCCGGATCGCGCAGAGCGAGGCGCCGTTGCCGAGGTGGCAGGCCAGAACCCGGGCGGGCAGGGGCGCGCCGGTGATCTCGGGCAGATTGCGCACGAGGGCGCTGTAGCTCAGGCCGTGAAAGCCGTAGCGGCGAATGCCGCGGGCGGCGTAGTCGGGTGGCAGGGCGTATTCGGCGGCGACCGGCGGCATGGTGCGGTGAAACGATGTGTCGAAGCTCGCGAATTGCGGCAGGTCGGGCGCGAGCCGCGCGATGCTGTCGATCGCGGCGAGGTTGTGGGGGTTGTGAAGCGGTGCGAGGGGGATGCAGGCGGCGATGTCCTCCCGCGTCTTTCCGGTGATGCGGCGGGGCTCGGTCAGAAGCGTTCCACCGTGCACGACCCGGTGCCCGACGCCCGCGAGGCTGTCGAGGGCCACACCGTGCCGCGACAGCCCGTCGAGCACGGCCTTGAGGGCGGCGGTGTGGTCGGGCAGGTCGAGCGCCTGCGTGTCTTCCGCGAGCCGCAGACGCGACGTGCCGCCGATGCCGTCCGCCACGCCCGAGAGGCGCCGGTTCAGGGCGATGTCGAACAGCGTCAGCTTGATCGAGGACGACCCGGCATTCAGGACGAGAAGTGTGTCGCGCATGGCCGCCCCCTCACATCAGGCTTCGCAAGAGGCCCAGAACCGCGAGGACCGTGAGCAGGATGAGGGTGAATTTCTTGAAGTTCTGAGGGTTCGCGGAGGTGAAGCGCCGCCCCCCGATCCAGAGCCCGAGCGCCATGAGGGGCGCCATCGCGGCGAGAATGACGAAACTCTGCGCGCCGAGCAGGCCCGTCCACCAGAGCGACGGCAGCGCGATGAGGCAGACAAGCGTCAGGTAGACGATCAGCGTGGTGCGGAACACCGTGGCCGACACCGGCTGGCCGGCCATGAAGACCGCGATCGGGAGGCCGCCGGCCGCCGCGCCGTTGGCGACCCCCGAAGCCATGCCCGCGATGACGTTGCCCGGCGTTCCGACCTCTCGGGTGAACTGCCAGCCGTGCGCCATGGCCATGCAGATCGCCAGCACCATCACCGAGATCGCAATGCGCGCGAGATCCTCGCCGAGGCGCGCGATCAGCGTGAAGCTGAACGGCATGACCACCGCGGCCCCCGCCAGCATGCCCCAGATGCGCCGCCAGTCGACATTCCCGCGGATGCCCCGCGCCTGCCCGAAGCTGAGGGCGATCTCGCACATCACGAGGGTCGCGATGAGCGGCACCGGGTCGGTCACCAGGGCTGCGGCGGTGACCACCAGCGCCGAGAAGCCGAAGCCCGAATACCCCCGCACCCAGGCCGCGCCGAGCACGCAGAGGGCGAGATAGGCCACCTGCCAGAGCTCGAGCCCGAGCGGGGGGATGCCGGACGCCATTCGGGGGTCAGACGGCCTGCGGACGCATGTCGGCGCGGTCGACCCCGGCCACGGGCACGGGCTTCTTCATCGCGTCGCGGCGGAACGGGTCGCCCAGTTCCTGGTTGATCATGGCTTCGATCAGCGTGGTCCTGCCGTTCTTCATCTGGTCCTCGATGGCCGTGTGGAGCGCCGCCGTCAGGTCCTGCATCGTGCGCGCCTGCACGCCCTTCAGACCGCAGGCCTCGGCGATGCCGGCGTAGCTGACCTTCTCGTCGAGTTCGGTGCCGACGAAGTTGTCCTCGAACCACAGGGTGGAATTCCGCTTTTCCGCGCCCCACTGGTAGTTCCGGAAGACGATCATCGTGATCGCTGGCCATTCGGGGCGGCCGATGGCGGTGAGTTCGGTCACCGCGATGCCGAAGGCGCCGTCGCCCGCGAAACCCACCACGGGAACGTCGGGGCAGCCGATCTTCGCGCCGACGATCGAGGGCAGGCCGTAGCCGCAGGGGCCGAAGAGGCCCGGGGCGAGGTATTTGCGGCCCTCATCGAAGCTCGGATAGGCGTTGCCGATGGCGCAGTTGTTGCCGATGTCCGACGAGATGATCGCCTCTTTCGGCAGGGCCGCCTGGATGGCGCGCCAGGCCATGCGCGGGCTCATCCAGTCGGGCTTCGCGGCGCGGGCGCGCTCGTTCCAGGTCGTGCCCGGGTCGTCCTCCTCGTGATCCATCGAGGAAAGCTGCTGCGCCCAGGTCGACTTGCGCTTCGCGATCTCTTCGCGGCGCGCCTCGCGGTCGGCGTCGCCGGCGGTGGCGGAGAGCCGCGCGAGGATGCCCTCGGCGGTCTTTCTCGCGTCACCGACGATGCCGACGCTGACCTTCTTCGTCAGCCCGATACGGTCGGGGTTGATGTCGACCTGGATGATCCTGGCGTCCTTGGGCCAGTAGTCGATGCCGTAGCCCGGCAGGGTCGAGAACGGGTTGAGGCGCGTGCCGAGGCAGAGCACCACGTCGGCTTGCGCGATGAGTTCCATCGCCGCCTTCGAGCCGTTGTAGCCCAGGGGCCCCGCGAAGAGCGGGTGCGAGCCGGGGAAGGCGTCGTTGTGCTGGTAGCCGACGCAGACCGGCGCATCGAGGCGTTCCGCCAGCGCCTTCGACGCCTCGATGGCGCCGCCGATCACCACGCCCGCGCCGTTGAGGATGACGGGAAAGCGGGCCTCGGAGAGAAGCTTCGCGGCCTCGTCCATCGCCCCGTCGCCGCCCGAGGGGCGCTCGAACTCGATGATCTCGGGCAGGTCGATGTCGATGACCTGGGTCCAGAAGTCGCGCGGCATGTTGATCTGGGCGGGGGCGGAATGGCGCCTGGCCTGCAGGATCACGCGGTTCAGCACCTCGGCCACGCGGGAGGGGTCGCGCACCTCTTCCTGATAGGCGACCATGTCCTCGAAGAGCTTCATCTGCTCGACTTCCTGGAAGCCGCCCTGGCCGATGGTCTTGTTCGCGGCCTGCGGGGTCACGAGCAGAAGCGGCGTGTGGTTCCAGTAGGCGGTCTTCACGGCGGTGACGAAATTGGTGATGCCGGGGCCGTTCTGGGCGATCATCATGCTCATCTTGCCGGTGGCGCGGGTGTAGCCGTCGGCCATCATGCCGCCCGAGCCTTCGTGCGCGCAGTCCCAGAAGGTGATGCCGGCCTCGCCGAAGAGGTCGGAAATGGGCATCATGGCGGACCCGATGATGCCGAAGGCGTGCTCGATCCCGTGGAGTTGCAGGGTCTTGATGAAAGCTTCTTCGGTGGTCATGCGCATGGCAGGGCTCCTTGGTTCAAGATCGGGTTTCCGGCGCGGTCGCGCGCGCGGGAGTTGGCGCGACACAACACCAGAAGGCGTTGCATGATTAGGGCCAGTCGGATCAAAGGCATATGTCCAGTTCTACCCGTCACGTTGCAGCCGCTCGCTCGCGCGCGCGATCCGGGCGATGCCTTCGGGAATGCGGTCGGACGCGATCGAGCTGTAGGAGATCCGGTAGAGGTCGTCGGGCGCATCGGGCGCGCCGAAGAACGGCTTGCCGCTCTCGATGAGCACGCTTTCGCGCTTCAGCGCCTCGCAGAGCGCCGCGGCACTCACCCCCTCGGGGGTGCGCATCCAGAGGCTTGAGCCGCCGTTCTCGCGGGCGCCGGCGACGGTGAGGCCTTCGGCCCTTATCGCGTCCAGCATCACGGCGCGGCGGGCCGCGAAGCTCGTCGTGAGGCGTCGCAGCATGACGTCGTAGTGACCGAGTGAGAGAAACCGCGCCGCCGCGCGCTGCAGAAGCCCCGGCGGGTGGCGCAGGATCGTCGCCCTCAGCGCCCGCGCCTCGGCGATGAAGGGGGCGGGGCCGACCATGAACCCGAGCCGCAGCCCCGGAAAGAGCGACTTCGAGAAGCTGCCGACATGGATGACCCGGCCGGTCCGGTCGAGGGATTTCAGGGCCGGCAGCGGCGCGCGGCCCTCGGCGATCTCGAATTCGTAATCGTCCTCGACGATGAGGAAATTCCGCTCGTCCGCCGCGCGCAGCAGCGCCTGCCGCGCCTCGATCGGCATCGTCGCCCCGGTGGGGCAATGGTGGCTCGGCGTGCTGAAGAGCACATCGAGTTCGGCGGGCAGGTCCTTCGCGTCCAGCCCGCGCGGGCCGACGGGGACGGGCACGAGACGGCAGCGGGTCTGGGTCAGGATATCGCGCAGGCCGGGGTAGCCCGGCTCCTCGATGACGGCACTCCGGCGCTGGTTGAGGAGAAGTTGCGCGGCCAGCCACAGCGCGTTCTGCGCCCCCATGGTCACAAGCACCTCGTCGGGGTGGGCGAGGATGCCCCGGCGCGGCAGCGAGTGGCGGGCGATGTATTCCAGAAGCCCCGGGTCGTCCTGTTCGAACTGGTCGTCCGACATGCGGTCGAAGTCCTTCAGCCCGAGAGACTGCATCATGCAGAGCCGCCAGTTGGCATGGTCGAAGAGGGTGGGGTCGGCCTGGCCGTAGATGAAGGGGTAGCGGTAGTCGCGCCAGTTGCGCGGTTTGCCCCGGTTGAGGTCGCCGGCGGGCGGACGGTGCCCCAGCATCCGCGCCCAGTCCACCTCTGTTTCCCTGCGCGCCGGTGGCGGGCCGGTCCGGGACGGCTGCGGCGCGGTCTGCGACACGAAATACCCCGAACGACCCTCGGCGCGGAGAAGATCGTCGGCGACGAGTTCTGCGTAGGCGAGCGTCACGGTGATGCGGCTGACGCCGAGATGCGCGGCGAGCTTGCGGGTGGAGGGCATCCGTTCGCCGGGCCTCAGCCGGCCCGACAGGATGCCCTCGGCCACCATCTGCCGGATGCGGTGTTGCAGCGTGCCTTCCAGCAAGGGGTCGAGCAGGAACGACTCGACCGCGATCGTCATCTCGCGTGCATCGCCTTCTGCATTCATGTCGACAGATTTTCCCGCCGATCTGGCGCCATTTCCGGCATGATCTGGATATATCCCGAAAAGCCCGGGCGATCCATGGGCGTGACATCGAAAACGGCCCGCCGCGCCGCCGCGGTGGTGGCGACCGGCACGGCACCACGAAGGCCCCGCGCCTTCGTCATGCGGGCGCGTGCGCGAGGTCGCGAATGTCCTCGAGCACCATGTCGCTGGCCTTCTCGCCGATCATGATGGCGGGCGCGTTGGTGTTTCCCGACACGATCTCGGGCATGATCGAGCAATCGGCGACGCTGAGACCCTCGACCCCGTGAACCCGCAGCCGTGCATCGACCACGGCCGTCGCGTCCCCTTCCGGCCCCATCTTGCAGGTGCCGGTGGGGTGGTAGATCGTCGTCGCGCTGTTGCGCACCCAGTCGAGAAGGGCCGCGTCGTCGGCATCGTCAACCTCCGGCCCGGGACGGAATTCGGCGGAGATCTCGGCGCTGAGGGGCATTTCTCGGGCGATGCGGCGGGCGATGCGCACGCCCTCGACGATGGTGCGGCAGTCGTTCGGCGTCGCGAGGTAATTGGGGTGGATGCGCGGGGCGCGGGCGGGGTCGGCGCTCGCGAGTTCCAGGTGGCCGCGGCTTTCGGGGCGCAGCTGGCAGACCGAGGCGGTGAAGGCGGAGAAGGGGTGCACGCCCTCGCTCGGGCTGTCCGCCGACCAGGGCTGGATGTGGAACTGGATATCCGGCGTGCCCGCGTCGGGCGAGGTGCGCAGGAAGCCCGTCGCCAGCGACGCGGCCATGGTCATCGGACCGCTGCGGGATGTGATGTACTTCAGCCCGATGCGCAGCTTGTCGACGGGGCTGCGCACCTCGTCGTTGAGGGTGGGGTTGTGGCACTTGAAGACCAGCCGCGCCTGCAGGTGGTCCTGAAGGTTGCGGCCGACGCCCGGCAGGTCCGTGAGGGGCGCGATGCCGTGCCCGCGCAGATGGTCGGCGGGGCCGAGGCCCGACAGCATCAGGATCTGCGGCGAGCCGATGGCGCCCGCCGACAAAACGACGCGCGCCCGGGCGCGGGCGGTGTGTTCGGCGCCGTCCGAGCCCCGCCAGGCGACGCCGACGGCGCGGCGGCCCTCGAAAAGAATGCGCGTGGTCATCGCGCGGGTGACGATCTTGAGGTTGGGCCGCTTGCGCGCCGGCTTCACATAGGCCACGGCCGCGCTGCACCGCCGCCCGTTGCGCACGGTGAGCTGGAAATATCCGACGCCTTCCTGGGTCGCGCCGTTGAAGTCGGGGTTGAACGGGTAGCCGGCCTTCTGCGCCGCCTCGACCCATGCATCGCAGATCGGCCGCGAGAGCCGTGCGTCGCTGACCGAGAGCGGCCCGCCGGTGCCGTGAAACGCGTCCTCGCCGCGCTCCTGGTCCTCCGCGCGCCTGAAGTAGGGCAGCACGCTCTCCCAGCCCCAGCCCGCGTTGCCCATCTGCTGCCAGCGGTCGTAGTCCTCGGCCTGGCCGCGCACGTAGAGCAGCCCGTTGAGCGAGGA
>Ga0076929_100825_pt1 | contig 15025 bp, 13 predicted proteins | sample HotLakConUCCSL28_FD_87104 | JGI IMG/M metagenome (GOLD analysis project Ga0076929, IMG submission 87104) | Hypersaline microbial mat communities from Hot Lake, Washington, USA - Hot Lake Consortium UCC-SL28 (version 3) (version 3) | ecosystem: Environmental > Aquatic > Thermal springs > Hot...
CAGGGGCGTTCAGAAGCGCGCGGCCACCTGGCCCGGCGCGCCGGCCGGAATCACCGGCCAGCTCAGTTCGGCGGCCATGACGCCGGCAAGGTGATCCGAGATGCGCTGTTTCATGCCCTGGCCCGCGGCTTCGGCTTCCAGAGCCTTGCGGCCGCCGAAGCCCGCCAGATCTGCCCGTATCTCCCGCGGCGGGATGATCGGCACGCCGGTTGCGGCGTCGCGCACCGTCTGCACATAGGAGATCGCGTGGTTTCCGCCCACCGTGTAGCGCGCCTTTTCCGTGATCGAGTGGAAGCGGGTCACCTCGATGTCCACCACCACCGGATAGCCGGCGTCATGGGCCGCCGCCCCGCGCTCGAGGCCTTCCTCGATCAGCGCCGCCACCTGGGCGTGGCGGTCGCCCGGCGGATCGCCCCGCCAGACGATATCGGCGCGGGGAAAATAGCTGTTCGCCTCGGAAACGGTGAGATGCCGGGGCACGTCGACGCGAACGTCGACGACGTGGAGCCGCGGCTGTATCGAGCCGGGCACCGTGACCGGCGCCGTGGGTGCGGAGCGGGCCACCGGGTCGAACTGGGCACATCCGGCAAGGAGCGAGCCGGCCAGGAACGCGGCGACGAAGGGAAAACGGATCATGCAACATGCCTCATCTGGCGCCGGGCCCGTACACGCGCGGCGCGGCTCTCTTTCGTGGGAGGATCGTCTCGAATCGCGGCGAATTTGCGGAGAACAAGGTGCAATTTCGCGAAACCTGCCACATGGCGCGGAGCCGGCACCGCCGGGGCGGCCGCCAGGCCCCCGGCAGCCCCCCCCTGCGCACAGCGCGCAACCTGCACGGCAGGTGGTGCAGGCTGGAACTGTTAGCGATAACAGCGTATGAGGTCGCCACGCAGCTACCCGCCCCCCCGTGCACGGAGCCTTCCCATGCCGCTCGACCCCCGCATCGCCGCCGTCACGGAGCGCATTCGCGCCCGCAGCCGCGACAGCCGAAGAGGCTACCTCGAGCGCATGCGCCGGCTCGCCGATGAGGGCCCCCGCCGGGCCCATCTGAGCTGCGGCAACCAGGCCCACGCCTATGCGGCCATGGGCGAGGACAAACGGTCCCTCGCCCGCGAGAACGCGCCCAACATCGGCATCGTCACCGCCTACAACGACATGCTCTCGGCCCACCAGCCGTTCGAAGGCTACCCGCGGATCATCAGGGAGGCGGCCCGTACCGCCGGTGGCACCGCGCAGGTGGCCGGGGGTGTGCCGGCCATGTGCGACGGCGTCACCCAGGGCCAGGTGGGCATGGAGCTCAGCCTCTTCTCGCGCGACGTCATCGCGCTGGCCACCGGCGTGGCCCTGAGCCACAACACTTTCGATGCCGCGCTCTATCTCGGGGTCTGCGACAAGATCGTGCCCGGGCTGGTGATCGCCGCGGCCACCTTCGGCTACCTGCCGGGGATCTTCGTGCCGGCCGGCCCCATGCGGTCGGGGCTGCCGAACGACGAGAAGGCCAAGGTCCGTCAGCAGTTCGCCGCCGGCGAAGTCGGGCGCGACAAGCTCATGGCCGCGGAGATGGCCTCCTACCACAGCCCCGGCACCTGCACCTTCTACGGCACCGCCAACTCCAACCAGATGCTGATGGAGTTCATGGGGCTGCACATGCCCGGCACCGCCTTCGTGAACCCCGGAACCGAACTGCGCGACGCCCTCACCCGGGCGGCCACGGAACGCGCGCTGGCGATCACCGCCCTGGGCGAAGCCTACCGTCCCGTCTGCGACGTGCTCGACGAGCGGGCCTTCGTGAACGGCATCGTCGGCCTCATGGCCACCGGCGGCTCGACGAACCTCGTCATCCACCTGCCCGCCATGGCCCGCGCCGCCGGCATTCTGCTCGAGATCGAGGATTTTCACGATCTCTCGGAAGCCACGCCGCTGATGGCCAAGGTCTATCCCAACGGGCTTGCCGACGTGAACCATTTCCACGCCGCCGGCGGGCTCGGCTACATGATCGGCGAGCTGCTTGCGGCGGGCCTGCTGCACGGCGATACCCGCACCGTCGTCGGAGAGGGGCTCGCCGACTATACCCGCGAGCCGCGCCTCGCCGGAGGCCGGCTCTCCTGGGAGCCCGGCGCCGGCGAAACGCTCAACGACCGCATCCTGCGCCCGGTGGCGGACCCCTTCCAGCCCAGCGGCGGGCTGCGCCAGCTGGCCGGCTCGCTCGGCACCGGGGTGATGAAGGTCTCCGCCGTGGCGCCGGAGCGCCACGTGATCGAGGCGCCGGTGCGCGTGTTCGAGGACCAGGCCGCCGTACGCGACGCGTTCCGCGCGGGCGCGTTCACCTCGGATACCGTCGTGGTCGTGCGGTTCCAGGGCCCGCGGGCCAACGGCATGCCCGAGTTGCACGCGCTCACCCCGGTGCTCGCCGTGCTTCAGGACCGCGGCCTGAAGGTCGCGCTGGTGACCGACGGGCGGATGTCCGGCGCCTCCGGAAAGGTGCCCGCCGCGATCCACGTGAGCCCGGAGGCGGCCGACGGCGGCCCGCTCGCGCGCCTGCGCGACGGCGACAGGGTGCGCCTCGATGCCCGTGCCGGCAGGCTCGACGTGCTCGAGGAAGGATTCGACGCCCGCAGCCCCGTCAGGCCCGATCTTTCGGCCAACACCCATGGCGTGGGGCGCGAACTCTTCGAACTCTTCCGCCAGAACGTCGGCCCGGCAAGCGAGGGCGCGCGCAGTCTGGTCTAGCGCCCCCTCTCATCTTGGCCCAAATACTCCCGCCGGAGGCGGACCTCCGCCCCGCCCATCGAAAGGCCCGACCATGACCCCCCAGGAGATGAGCCGCCACACCGAGGCCCTCTGCCGGCGCGCGCCGGTGATCCCCGTCCTCGTGATCTCCGAGATCGCCCAGGCTCGGCCGCTTGCCGAGGCGCTGGTGGCGGGCGGGCTGCCGGTGCTGGAGGTGACGCTGCGCACGCCGGTGGCGCTGGAAGCGATCGCGGCCATGGCCGAGGTGCCGGGCGGGATCGTGGGCGCCGGCACGCTTCTGACCCCTGCAGATGTCGGCGCGGCCCGGGCGGCTGGAGCCCGTTTCGGCGTCTCGCCGGGCGCCACCGACCGGCTGGTGGAGGCCTCTATCGACGAGGGCCTGCCCCTGCTGCCCGGCGCGGCCACCGCGACGGAGGCCATGGCGCTTCTCGAACGGGGCTTCACGGTCCAGAAGTTCTTCCCCGCCGAGGCCGCGGGCGGTGCGGCTGCCCTCAAGGCGATAGGCGCGCCGCTGCCCATGGTCCGCTTCTGCCCGACCGGCGGGGTGACGGCGGCGAACGCCCCGGCCTATCTCGGCCTCTCGAACACGCTGTGCGTCGGCGGCTCCTGGGTGGCCCCCGCCACGGCGCTCGCGACCGGCGACTGGGCCGAGATCGAACGCCTGGCAGCGGCGGCGGCCGGGCTGGAAAGCTGACCGCTCGGCCCGGGGGCCCCACGCCATCGGCACCCTGCCCGCCCACTCCCTGCTGGGGCCGCGGGGCGGCCCGGCTTTTCCCGCCAAGCTCGCGGGCGCGCGGCCGATCCCCTGCGTCGCGGCAGACCAACGGCCCCTGGCGGCGCCCGCCCCGGGCGCGTGGCGCCTTCGGCCCGCCCGGGCCCTCGCTCAGCCTTCTGCCCCGCGCCGCCCGCCCGCGCCGCCCCGGCGCCGCGGCGATGCGGTACCGAGCCCCTCGCGCAGCACCTTCGTCATCGGGTGCGCCTCCCCCGCGGCGCCGTGGCGCTCGAGGTGGCCGGGGATGAGCGCCCTGGGATCGGCTCCCGCGGGCAGGCTGAGCACCCAGTCGAGGAAGATCGTCCGTGCCTCCGCCTCGCCGAGCCCCTGCAACCGGTAGGCCTCGCGGATCAGCCCCTTGGGATCGTCCGGGGCCGCCCTAGCCATTGCAGGGCGCTCCGGCCCGGGCGAGCGCGGCATCGATCGCCGCCGCCGCCGCCTCGCCGTGGCCGGCGTAGGCCGCCGCGAGCGCCGCCTCCCCGCGCAGCCCGAGATCCTGCCAGATCACCTCGCAGGCGCCGAGACCGATCTCCCCGAGATCGAGCGGGCGCGAGCTGAGCAGCCGCGAGACCGCCTGCAGAGCCCAGAAGAAGCGCTGAGCCGCCAGCAACGCGTCCCGCTCGCCCTTGGTGAGGAAATCGCCCGCCTCGAGCTGGGCGGCAAGGCCCCGCTCGGGCAGCCCGGCCGAGAGCGCAGCGGCCTGCCCCGCGAGCTCGATCTCCTGCAGGCGTCCGGGCCCGAGCTTGGCGTCCCAGCGCCCGTGGGGCGGCTTGGCCGCGCGAAGCCTGTCGCGCATCCCGCACAGGTCGCGCGCCAGCGCGGCACGGTCGCGCGCGCCCGCGATGATCTCGCGCCGGAAGGTCTCCACGTCCGCGGCCAGCTCCGGCGGACCGGCCACGGTGCGGGCGCGCGTGAGCGCCAGGTGCTCCCACGTCCAGGCCTCCTCGCGCTGGTAGCTGCGAAACGCCGCCCAGGAGGTGGCGACGGGGCCCTGCCGGCCCGAAGGCCGCAGGCGCATGTCCGCCTCGTAGAGGCGCCCCTCCGCCATGGGCGCGGTGAGGGCCGTCAGCAACGCCTGGGTGAGCCTCGCGAAATAGGTGCGCGGCGGCAGCGGGCGGCGGCCCTCTGAGGCCTCCGCGCCTTGCGCATCGTAGATGACGATGAGATCGAGATCGGAGGTGGCATGCAGGCGCCCCGCCCCGAGCGATCCCAGGGCGAGCACCACCGCGCCGCGCCCGGGCGGCGGCCCGTGGCGCACCGAGAACTCGGCCGTCACCGCAGGCCAGAGCGCCGCGAGCGTGGCCTCAGCGAGATCGGCGTATTGCGCCCCCACCTCCTCGGGCGTGGCCAGCGCCCTGAGGTGATGCACGCCGATCCGGAAGTGCCATTCCTTTTTCCAGCGCCGGGCGGCATCGAGCTTGCGTTCGTAGTCGGCCTCCCCGGCCATCAGGCGGGCCAACTCCTCGGCAAGAGCCGAAGCCCCCGGCCAGGCAGCGAAGAAACTTCCCCCCAGGACCGCATCGAGCGTGCCCGGATGCCGCGAGAGATGTTCGGCGAGCGCCGCCGAGGTGGCGGCGATGTCCACGATGAGGTCCACCAGCGGCGGGTTCGCCTCGAAGAGCGCGAAGAGTTGCACCCCGGCCGGCAACCCGGCGAGAAACCTGTCGAACTGGGCCAGCGCCTCCTCCGGCCGCGCCGCCCGCGCGAGCCGCGTCATCAGCGCAGGGCGCACCCGCTCGAAGATCTCCACCGCCCGCGTCGAGCGCAGCGCCGGGTAGGACGGCCAGCGCGCCGTGATCGTGGTGTCGAAGCCGACGTCCTCGGTGCCGCTCGCCCCCGATGAGCCGGACGGCGCGAAGAAATCCTCCGTCAGCGCATGCACCTCCTCGAAGCGGGCGCGCAGCTCGGCCTCCCACTCGGCGCGCTCCCGGCCGCTGAAGGCGACCAGCCGCTCGAAGCCTTCGTCGGACGACGGGAGCGCATGGGTCTGGGCATCGGCGATCATCTGCAGGCGGTGCTCCAGCTCCCGCAGCGCGCGGTAGTGACCGGTGAGCGTTGTCACCACCTCGTCGGGCACCCAGCCCTTGGCGCCGAGCGCCGCGAGCCCGGCGAGCGTGCCCCGGCAGCGCAGCTCGGGATCGCGCCCCCCGGCGATGATCTGGCGCGTCTGGGTGAAGAACTCGATTTCCCGGATCCCGCCGCGCCCGAGCTTAACGTCGTGCCCGGCAAGCGTGATCGGGCCGCCGAGGCCCTTGTGCTCGCGGATGCGCAGCCGCATGTCATGCGCATCCTGTATCGCGGCGAAATCGAGGTGCCGCCGCCAGACGAAGGGCGTGAGCGCCGCGAGAAAGCGCCCACCCGCGGCGATGTCGCCGGCGCAGGCGCGCGCCTTCACATAGGCCGCGCGCTCCCATGTGCGCCCGAAGCTCTCGTAGTAGCGCTCCGCGGCCTCGGCGGCCATCACGATGGGCGTCACCGCCGCGTCGGGGCGCAGCCGAAGGTCGGTCCGGAAGACGTAGCCCTCGGCGGTGTTCTCCGAGATCAGCGCCATGGCCGCCCGCACCGCACGCACGAAGCCCGCCCGCGCCTCGCCCCGCTCGGCCGCGTCGAAGCGGGTCTCGTCGAAAAGGCAGATGAGATCGATATCGGAAGAGTAGTTCAGCTCGTGCGCGCCCATCTTGCCCATGGCCAGCGCGAAGAGCCCGCCGCAGGCACCGTCGATGTCCTCCGGCGCGAGCCCCGGCAACCGCTTGCGGCGCGCCTCGGTTTCCACTGCGCTGCGCAGGGCGCGGGCGCAGGCGGCATCGGCCAGCGCAGTCAGGCTGCCCGTGACCTCCTCGAGCGCCCAGACGCCGCCGAGATCGGCGAGCGCGACGAGAAGCGCCATCCGCCGCTTCGCCTGGCGCAGCGCGGGACCGAGCCCGTCCACCGGGGCGTCGGCGACATCCGCGAGCACCCCGTCGCGGCTGGCTTCGGGAGCCTCGAGCGCGCCGCGGAGCCATTCGGCTTCCTTCTGCATCAGACCGAGGAGATACCCGCTGCATCCGGCCGTGCCGCCCAGCAACTCACGCACCTCGGCGGGCTGCTCGGGAAAGAGCGCTCCGGTCTCGGCGGTGCGCTCGGGATCGAAGGCGCGCGGAGCGCGGGTCAGGCGAGCCGAAAAACTCATGCGCGGACAATGTGCAGCGTCGAAGGTCTGGTCAATCCCGCCGCATCTTGCGAGCCTTCCGCGCGAAGGGCGCAGCCTGCCCCGACGACACCGGAGATGGAAGCCCGATGAGCAAGAGCCTCGCGCGCGTCGAGCGCGCCCTCCTTGAAGCCGGCCTCTCCCTGCAGATCCGCGAGATGCCCGGCGAGACCCGCACGGCCCGGCAGGCCGCCGAGATGGTCGGCTGCGCGCTCGACCAGATCGTGAAGTCCATCGTGTTCAGCGGCGCGGACTCGGGCAGGATCGTGCTCTTTCTGACCGCCGGCGGCAATTCGGTACAGCCCGAACGCGCCTCGGCCCTCGCGGGCGAGCCGCTGGCGCGCGCCGAACCCGCCGACGTGCGCGCGCAGACGGGCTTTGCCATCGGCGGCGTCGCGCCGGTGGGCCACAAGTCCGCGGTACCCGCCTTTCTCGACAGGCGGCTGCTCGACTTCGACCTTGTCTGGGCGGCGGCGGGCACGCCGCGGCATGTCTTCTCCTGCCCGCCGGCCGAACTGCTGCGGATCACGCCGGCCGAGCTGGGCGATTTCACTTGAAAATTATTATTTTCCAGGAGCTTGGGAAGAAACGGCCGGAGGGATGTGAATTATCTTTACATTGCCTCTTGAAGCGCTGCGCGCAATCGCCCACCTTAGCGATGTGAAAGGCATTCACATACAGCAGCGTCATACAGTGGAGACCGAAATGACCACCGCAACCGCCGAAACTCCCGCCCCCCTGCAGAGCCGCACGAGTTGGTTCGGCCGCGCCGAAGCCTGGCTCGACGACAAGGGCAAGGGCGCCTGGATCGCCGCCATGGTTCTCAGCTTCGTTTTTTTCTGGCCCATCGGCCTCGCCCTTCTCGCCTACATGATCTGGAGCAAGCGCATGTTCTCGAAATCCTGCAACGGCGGCCGCCGCCTTTCCGCCCGAAACGCCGCTTACGCGATGAAATCCTCAGGCAACTCCGCCTTCGACGCCTACAAGGCCGAGACCCTTCGGCGGCTTGAAGAAGAGCAGCGCGGCTTCGAAGATTTCCTGGAGCGTCTGCGCGCCGCCAAGGACAAGGCCGAGCTCGACCAGTTCATGGAGGAGCGCAGCCGGAAACCGGATGCGCCCGCCGCCGAGGGCCCGCAAGAGCCCAAGACGCAAGACGCCTGACGCACGGCGCCGGGCGGCCTCCGTGGCTGCCCGGCCTTGCCCGCGCTCCAAAAGAAAGGCAGAGCACGCCGATGTCGACACTTGCCCGCACCGGATGGGGCCTTCCGGACCCCGACCGCAGCCCGGCCGCCTATGCCGGCGTGCCCTTCAAGCGCCTCGTTGCCTGGCTGATCGACGGCATCGCGATTCTCGCGCTCACCTTCGTTGCTTCGGTGCTCACCCTCGGGATCGGTTTTCTCCTGTTCTTCGGCCTGATGTTGCTGATCGGCTTCGTCTACCGCACCGTGAGCCTCGCCGCGGCTTCGGCAACGCCCGGCATGTGGTTTGCCGGTGTCGAGCTGCTCACCGACCGGGGCGAGCGATTCGACGGGACGGCCGCGTTCCTCCACACGCTCGGCTACACGGTTTCGGTCGCGATACCGATCCTCCAGGTTGCCTCGATCGTGCTGATGCTGGTGAGCGCCCGCCGCCAGGGCCTGACCGACCATATCCTCGGCACGGCGGCAGTGAACCGCGGGCTGCGCTGACCGTCGGCACCGCGCGGAACGGCCCGAACGGATGCGGTTTCGCGCGGCTGCGACGCCATGCCCGGGGGGCTTGCGCGCCGCGCGGCAAGACCGTTACGATCCCGCAAAACGTCTCCAGCATGGGGCTGGCATGCGCCACACCCTTCCCATCGCGCCGCAATTCTATGTCACAGCCCCGCAACCCTGCCCGTACCTGCCGGGCCGGATGGAGCGGAAGCTGTTCACCGCGCTGCAGGGAGAAACGGCGGAGACGCTGAACGACTCGCTCTCCAAGCAGGGCTTTCGCCGCAGCCAGAACGTACTTTACCGCCCATCCTGCGCGGAATGCTCGGCCTGCCTTTCGGCGCGCATCCGCGTTGCCGATTTCGTGCCCTCGCGCAGCCAGAAAAGAACGCAGCGGCGCAACCGCCACCTCACCCGCCGCGCGACGGCGCCCTGGGCCACTGAGGAGCAGTTCTCGCTGTTCCGCGAGTATCTCGACTCGCGTCACTCCGATGGCGGCATGGCCGACATGGACATCTTCGAGTTCGCCGCGATGATCGAGGAAACGCCGATCCGTTCGCGAGTGATCGAATACACCGCGCCGCCCGAGACGGATCAGGACGGCCAGACCCGCGAATCGCTCGCCGCGGTCTGCCTGACGGATGTGCTCGATGACGGGCTCTCGATGGTCTACTCGTTCTACGAGCCGGGCCTCGAACGCCAGAGTCTCGGCACCTACGTGATCCTCGATCACATCGAGATCGCGCGCGAGGCCGGGATGCCCTTCGTCTACCTGGGCTACTGGGTGCCGGGCAGCCCGAAAATGGGCTACAAGGCCGGGTTTTCCGGCCTCGAAGTGTACCGGGGCGGCGCCTGGGAGAAGCTGAGCGACCCGGCCGACTACTGCGCCGAGACCCACCCGCTGGAAGTGGATCCGATCGCCGAGCAGGTTGCCAAGATCAGCCTGCCCGACACCCGGCCCACCAAGGGCTGAGAGCCCAGGCTCCGTTTCGCGCTGCCGCCGCGGCGCCTTGCTGGCCGAGCCGGCTTGCGACAGGAGTGCTGCTAAATAACAGGAATATTTTTATAGACTTGCCGGCGCTTCTTCATTTTTTACATGAGTTACCGAGCCACATCTTGTGGATGCGTCAGCAGGGCATCCGCACCCCGGGGGCGCGATTTCCGGCCCGCCGTGCGGCGGTCAGCGCCGGGCGTACTCGTCGGCGTAACGGATGATGTCGTCCTCGCCGAGATAGGCGCCGGTCTGGACCTCGATGAGCACGAGCGGAAGCTTGCCGGGGTTTTCGAGCCGGTGAACCGTTCCGACGGGGATATAGACCGACTCGTTTTCCGGGACGAGGCGCACCTCCTCTCCCAGTGTGACCCGGGCGGTTCCGGCCACCACGACCCAGTGCTCCGAACGATGGTGATGGCTTTGCAGGCTCAGCGAGCCGCCCGGCTTCACCGTGATGCGCTTCACCTGGAAACGCTCGCCCATCACGAGGCTCTCGAACCAGCCCCATGGCCTGTGCTCTCGGGGAAATCGCTCGGCCTGCACCGCGCCTTGCGCCTTGAGCGCGACAACCGCCTCCTTGACCCGCTGCGCATCGCCACGGTCGGCTACAAGAACGGCATCGGGCATCGCGACCGCCACGATATCCCGCAGGCCGAGGCCGACAAGGGCCACGCCCTCGGCCTCGCTGCGCAGGAGCGTGCCCGCGCAATCGATGGCCGACGCCCCGAACGAGACGACGTTCCCGGCGCCGTCGGGCTCCCCCTCCTGCCAGACGGCGTTCCAATCGCCGAGATCGGACCATTTGCCCGAGTAGGGCATGGCCGACAGCCCCGTGGCCTTCTCCATGATCGCGTAGTCGATGGAAATCGCCTCGGCTTCGGCCCAGGCGCTCGCGGCGAGCCTTGTGAAGCCGAGGTCGGGCTCGGCATCCTGCAACGCACGGGAAACCGCACCGAACATCTCCGGCGCATGCGCGCGGTAGGCCGCGCAGATCGCCTCCACGGAAAACAGGAAGATGCCGGCGTTCCACAGGAAGCGGCCGCTTTCGAACATTTCGCGCGCCGTGTGAAGATCGGGCTTTTCGACGAAGCGCTTCAGCGGGATCGGCCCCCGCACGCCACCCCCCCCCGCGGCGCCCTCGGCCACCTCGAGATAGCCGTAGCCGGTTTCCGGACGGCTCGGGGCGATGCCGAACGCCACGAGATCACCCGCCCGCGCGCGCGGCACCGCTTCGGCCACGGCAGCACGAAAGGCCGCGGCATCGGGGATCGCGTGGTCCGAGGGGGCAACAAGGATCAGCCCGTCCGATGCCGTCCGTTGAAGCCAGAGCGCCGCGGCCAGTACGGCCGGCGCCGTGTTCCGCGGCTCGGGCTCGACCAGCACGGCGGCAGGCTGAACCCCGGCGGCGGAGAGCTGCTCCTGGACCACGAAGCGAAAGGGCTCGGCGGTGATCGTAAGCGGCGGCGCGAACCCCGACGCATCGAGCCGCCGTGCCGTCTGCTCCAGCAGGCTGGCGGCCCCCGCCAAGGGGGAGAACTGCTTGGGAAAGCTCCTGCGAGAGAGCGGCCAGAGCCGCGTTCCCGCCCCTCCGCAGAGGATGACGGGGTGAATCTGCGCCTCGGGCGCCGTCGCTTCGTCTCCCACCTACCGCTCCCCGCACACCGAACGCTACGGGAGTGCTAGCCGCTCCGTGCCTTCCGCTCAAGGCTGCGCGCGGCGCGGCAAGCCCGCGTTAACGGGGTCGCAGGAGGCTCGCCCCACTCTCGCCGGGCCGGCACTCGCCCGCGCGTGGCCCCGAGCAAGCCCCCCGAGGAGTAGTTCAATGATCGGTTTCGGTATCGACACCATGCACCCCGTTTCCAGCGCGCGCGGCGCCTTGCCCGTCGCGCTCACGAGCCTCGCCGGGTTCGCCGGAGCTTCTGCCGCCTTCGATTTCAGTGGCGCCGAGGCCGCCGCGCTGGCTTTCTCCACCGCCTTTTCCGACAGCGCCGCACAGGTTGCCGCCGGCCCCGGCACCCCTGTTGCACTCGCCGTGGGCGTGGAGGCCCCCGCTTTCCGCGGGCCGATCGAAGGTGCCAACGCCGATTTCGGGACCGGCACCGATGGCTGGATGCTGGACGGGATCGGCGCGCAGAGCGCCGATGGCAGCCTGGGCGTCGCCTCCGGCACGGCCATCTTCGCCCGTGGCGCCGACGCTGGCGGCAACTGCGCCTTCCTCTACCGCACCGACTGGGAGCTGGCGCCGGGCGCCCTCTACGAGATTTCCATCGCTCACGGCACCTTGAGCGGCAAGCTTCATGTCGGGCATGCCGGTCTCGGCGGCCCCTCCACCGGGGTGAGCTATCTCGGCGGGCTGACGCTGAGCGCTCCCGGCACGCGCGTGATCGCCCTGCGCAATACCGCCGCCGCGCCGCGGCTGCTTTCGCTCTGGCTCGACCCAAATCGCTCCATCGAGCTTGGCTTCATCCGGGCCCGGGAGGTGAGCGGCTCCCAGGCGCTGCAATCGTCCGGTGCGGCGCAACCGGAGCTCTGGCAGGACGCCGGGGAGCCGATGCGGCTGCGCTTCGGGGACAGTGGCAGATTGCTTTCGGTTGAGCTCGCAGCCGGTGCGAGCCACCTGCTGCTGGCCGCGGCGCCTGCCTCGGCACTCGTGCCCGTTTCCGTGCCGCCCGGCGGTGCGCTGACCATCGGCGGCGCGTGGAACAGCCTCGCCCCCGGTCTTGCCGCCACCCTGTCGGCCGGCGCCGGACCGGTGGATCTCACGGGAGCCGTGGCGTTCGAAACCGCGCCGGGCGCGGCCGCGGTGAACGCGGTGATGGCGCTGATGGAGGCGCGCGGCGCCGGCCCGCTCAGCTGAACCCGACCCCGCACGCCGGGCCGCCCGCACGCCTGCGGGCGGCCCGGGCGGGCTCGTTCAGATGGCGAGGTATTCGGCGCGCAGCTTCTCGTTCTCAAGCACTTCCTCGGCGGAGCCGTCGTAGACGATCTTTCCGGTATCAAGAATGACAGCGCGGTCGGCCAGCTGCAGTGCCCGGACGGCGTTCTGCTCCACGATGATCGTCGTCATGCCCTGGGACTTGATGAGCTTCAGCGTGCGCTCGATCTCGTCCACGATCACCGGCGCGAGGCCCTCGTAGGGCTCATCGAGGAGCAGGACCTTCACGTCACGCGCCAGGGCCCGGGCGATCGAGAGCATCTGCTGCTCTCCGCCCGAGAGCGTGGTCCCCTCCTGCTTCCGGCGCTCGCCGAGGCGCGGGAACAGCTCGTAGAGCCGCTCGATCGACCAGCCGATGGGCTCGACGATCTGGGCGAGCTGGAGGTTTTCCTCGACGGTCAGGCCCTGGATGATCCGCCGGTCCTCGGGAACGAGACCAAGCCCGGCGATTGCCGCCTCGTGGCTGGCCATCGTGTGCAGGTGCTTGTGATCGAGCCAGATCTCGCCATGGGTCACCTGCGGATTGTCGAGGCGGGCGATGGCGCGCAACGTCGATGTCTTCCCGGCGCCGTTGCGGCCCAGAAGGGCGAGGATCTCGCCCTCGTGCACGTTGAAGCTGATGCCCTGCACGATGTAGCTCTCGCCGTAGTAGGCGTGCAGGTCGTAGACGGAAAGATACGCCGGCGCCGTGGCAGCGTGGTTGGCGTTGGGATCGAACTCTTGCTGCACGTTCATCTCCTGGTTCCTCACGCCGCGTGGCCGAGATAGGCTTCCTGGACCTTGGGGTGGCCCTTGATCTTCTCGGGGATGTCCTCCACCAGCGGCGTTCCCTGGGCGAGCACGGTGATCCGCTCGGCGAGGCTGAACACGACGTGCATGTCGTGCTCGATGATCGCCATGGTGATATCGCGCGTCCCGCTGATCTCCTTGAGCAGATCGATGGTATTGTTGGTGTCGGCGCGCGACATCCCCGCCGTCGGCTCGTCGAGCAGCAGGAGCTTCGGCTCCTGCACGAGGCACATCGCCATCTCCAGCCGCCGCTTGTCGCCGCGCGAGAGCGATCCCGCGTGGAAGTTGCGCTTCTCCAGCATCCTGACGTCCGCGAGCATGCGTTCGGCCTGCTCGATGATCGTGCCCTCGGACTCCACGGATTCGATGGCGTGCATCCGGAAGGCGCCGTCGCGCTTGGCGAAGCAGGGGATCATCACGTTTTCCATCACCGTGAGGTCGCCGAAGATCTCCGGCGTCTGGAAGACGCGGCTGATGCCCATCTGGTTGATCTCGTGGGGCTTGCGCCCCAGCACCGACTGGCCGTCGAACATGACGCTGCCGGTGTCGGGTATCAGCTTGCCGACGAGCACGTTGAGCAGGGTGGACTTGCCCGCACCGTTCGGCCCGATGATGGCGTGAACCGTTTTCTCCTTCACCGAGAGGTTCACGTCTCCCAGTGCCTGCAGGCCGCCGAAGCGCTTGCCCACACCCTTGACTTCGAGAATTCCCATGGCTGGGGCCTCCTTATTCGGCCACGTGGGGCGCGGGTTTCGGATGATGCTCCGGGTCGCCGCCCGACGGCGTTCTGTTGCGGCGGAAGAGACGGACGATGCGCTGGCCGCCTTCCACGAGACCGCCGGGCAGGAAGATCACGACGACCATGAACATCAGGCCGAGGGTCATCAGCCACCCGTCGCCCACGAACATCTGCGCCACGGTGACGAACATCGATTGCAGCCCGTCCGGCAGGAAGCCGAACATGGCGTTCAGGTCGCCCTCGTTGAGCCGCGAGAAGATGTTCTCGAAGTACTTGATCATGCCCGCGCCGAGCACCGGGCCGATCAGCGTGCCGGCGCCGCCGAGGATCGTCATGAGCACCACCTCGCCCGACGCTGTCCAGAACATCCGGTCGGCACCGGCCAGCGGGTCCACCGCCACCATCAGGCCGCCGGCCAGGCCGGCATACATGCCCGAGATCACGAAGGCGGCGAGCGCGTAGGGCCGGTGGTTGAGGCCGGTATAGTTCATGCGCTGCTGGTTCGATTTCACGGCGCGCAGCATCATGCCGAAGGGCGACCGGAAGATGCGCATCGAGATGTAGAAGGCGATCACCATGAGCAGCGCGCAGAAGTAGTAACCGAAGTTGAAGGTGAACTCCCACCCGCCCACGGCCCAGTCGAACCCGTCTCGCATCTCGAGCCCGAAGACGTTGGCGGCCGGGATCTGCCCTCCCTCTCGGGTCGCCTCGAGGATGCGCGGATCGGAAAGGGAGAGCTGAAGCCCCGTCTCGCCCGCGGTGATGGGCGTGAGCACCGAGTAGGCCAGCGCGAAGGACATCTGCGCGAAGGCGAGCGTCAGGATGGAGAAGTAGATGCCCGAGCGCCGCAGGCAGATGTAGCCGATCACGACCGAGAAGATGCCGGCCACGATCACCGCCGCGAGGATCGCCGGGATCACGTTCACGGTGAGCAGCTTCATCATCCAGACGCCTGCGTAGGAGCCGACGCCGAGGAAGGCCGCGTGCCCGAAGGAAAGGTAGCCCGTGAGCCCGAACAGGATGTTGAAGCCGATGGCGAAGATCCCGAAGATCACGAAGCGCTGCATGAGGTCGGGATAGCCCGCGTTGAAGCGCGACAGGCCGGAGGCCTCTGGAAACGGGTTGAGAAGGAACAGATCGGAAGAGCGTCGTGTAGGGAAAGAGTGT
>Ga0076929_100828_pt1 | contig 14950 bp, 13 predicted proteins | sample HotLakConUCCSL28_FD_87104 | JGI IMG/M metagenome (GOLD analysis project Ga0076929, IMG submission 87104) | Hypersaline microbial mat communities from Hot Lake, Washington, USA - Hot Lake Consortium UCC-SL28 (version 3) (version 3) | ecosystem: Environmental > Aquatic > Thermal springs > Hot...
GCATGAGTCCGCCGCTCGCCTCCGGGCGCCGGCTGCGCGTTGCCATTGCCGGCTTCGGCGTTGCCGGCCGGTGCCACGCCTCCGCCTGGCAAGCCTGCGACGCGGTCGAGATCGTCGGTGTCTATACCGCGCGCCCCGGGGTCGAGGCCCCCGAGGTGGCCCGCCTCTGCGGGCCGGACACGCCCGTTTTCGAGAGTTTCGAGGCCCTGCTGGACGGGGTGGAGGCCGATTTCCTCTCGATCTGCACGATGCACGACGCCCATGCCGGGCAACTGATCGCTGCGGCCGGGCGCGGGCTGCATGTGCTCGTGGAAAAGCCCATCTGCATGACCCCCGAGGATCTGACAGCCTGCCGCAAGGCGGTGCAGGACGCCGGCATCCGCGCCTACGTGGGCTTCCAGGAATTCCACTACGGCCAGCTAGAGGCGACCATCGATGCGGTGCGCCGCGGCTATCTCGGCCGCGTCCACCTCGCCGAGATCGAGTATTTCAACGGCATCTCCGACTGGACGCCGCAATACCCGTGGGCCCGCACCCGCGCCAGGGGCGGCTCGTCGATGCTGTTCTGCGGCTGCCACCCGCTGATGATGCTGATGCTGGTGATGGATCACGCGGCCGTCGCCGAGGTGCAGGCGTGGGACACCAGCTCCACGGCACCGGAATTCGAGGGGCTCGAATACCCGGCCACCCAGGTCAACCTCGTGCGCTTCGCCGACGGCCGGCTCGGAAAGGTCACCTCCTGCCTCGACTCGCTGCACCCCTACTACTGGCGCAATACGCTTGTGGGTTCGGAAGGATCGCTCATCGATACGCGGCTTCTCAGCCGCAAGATGCTCGACGGCCTCGACGCGCGCGGCTGGACCGAGCTGCCGGTGCGCTCCATCAACGATGCGGGCGACATCACGTTCGACATGTTCGTGCCGATGTTCCGGCGCATCCTGGCCGATCTGCGCGACGAGGCGCCGATGCCGTTCTCGGGGTTCGATCGCGCCTACGAGATGCACCGCGTGCTCTTTGCCTGCGAGGAATCGGTGCGCAGCGGGGTGCCGGTCGCGCCGGACAGTTTCCTGCCGCCGGCCTGACGGATGCCCGCATCACTCCGCGACGATGACCTCCACGCCGGCTTGGGCCAGTGCCCCCGCCAGCTCCGCGGGCGGAGAAGCCTCGCTGACCAGCACGTCGATGCACTCCAGCCTGCCGACCTGGACCAGCGAGCGGCCCCCGAACTTGGAGGAGTCCGCGACGACGACGCGCCGCGTGGAGCGCTCGCAGAAGACCCGCTTCATCTCGGCCTCCTCGACGGAGTAGTCGAAGAGCCCGTCAACCGAGATCGCCGAAATGCCGAGGTAGGCGATGTCGAACCACAGCTTGCTCGCCTGCTCCACGGCGATCGGGCCGCACATGGCCATCTCGTGGGGGCGGATGTGCCCGCCGATGGCGTAGATCTCCGCGCCCGCCCGGCGCCCAAGTGCCGCGACACGCACGTTGTTGGTGAAGACGCGCAGTCGCGCCTCCGACGCCAGGACCTGCCCGAGCGCATAGGTCGTCGTGCCGACGTCGAGCGCCACGGACCGCGCATCGGCGGCGAGCCCCGCGGCCGCCCGCGCGATCGCCAGCTTGGCCGGGCGCGCCCGCGCCTCGCGCTCGTCGAAGAACGGTTCCGGGCCGCGATCCTCGCCGGCCGGGGGGTGCGTTTCCGTCACCGCGCCGCCGTGGGTGCGCTGGATCACCCCGCGCAGCTCCAGCTCGGCAAGGTCGCGCCGTATCGTCATCTCCGAGACGCCGAACTGTTCGGCAAGCGCCGCCGAGGACATGAAGCCCCGGTCGTGGATGATCTGGGCGATGCGATCCTTGCGGACCCGGCCGATAAGCCGGCCATCGCCCTGAACGGAGTGCTGGCCCGAAGTGCTCATCAGGTTCCTTTCGCCAGACCCGCGTCCGCGGGCCGCGCGCCGCTTTCGGGTCTGCGCGCAAAAGTAAGAATTCGCACAAAGCCTATAGCGCGTCGAGCTTCAAGGCCAGCATGGGCGGCGGGCAGCGGCACCGGCAGAACGGGGGAGGGGCGGATATGCGACGCTTGAAGGGACTCGAACTGAGGGCCGAACCGCCGCAGGGTGCGCCGCGGGGGCGCATGCACATCGCCGGCGCGTGGGAACACGGCACCGGCGCCGAGTGGCTCGGCATCGTCAGCCCGGCAACCGGCGCCGAGCTGGGCTGGGTGCCGATGGGCACCCGTGCCGATGCCGAGCGTGCCGCCGCCTCGGCGGCGGCGAACGCGCACCGTATCGCCTCGATGCCGGTCTGGCAGCGCGCGGCGCTCTGCATGCGGGTTGCCGAAAGGATCGAGGCCCGCGCCGCCCAGCTGGCCGAGACGATCTGCCTCGAACAGGGCAAGCCCATCTGCGACGCGCGCGGCGAGGTGGCCGGTGCGGCGACGGCCTTCCGCAATGCCGGAGAGCAGATCAAATGGCTGGAGACCGCGAGCTTCCCGGTCGAGGCTCCGGACAAGCGCGCCTTTTCGATCCTGCAGCCCAAGGGCGTGTTCGGGGTCATCACGCCCTGGAACTTCCCGGTCGCGCTGCCGTCGATCTACTATCTCGGCCCGGGGCTGGCCACGGGCAACGCCATGGTCTGGGTGCCCGCGCCCACCACTTCGCTGGTTGCGGCAGAGCTGTTCGAGTGCCTGCTCGAGGCGGGTGTGCCGGAGGGCACGGTGCATCTCGTCACCGGCGAGGGGCCCGAGGTGGGCGACGCGCTGGTCACCTCGCCCCATGTCCAGGGCATCGCCTTCACCGGCTCGTCGCGCACCGGCGCGGTGATCGGGGCGCGGGCCGCGGGCAAGACGCTGCTCGCGGAGCTGGGCGGCAACGGGCCGAGCGTGGTGCTCGCCGATGCCGATCTCGATCGTGCGGCCCGCTGCATCGCCGCCGGCGCCATCGCCAATGCCGGGCAGGTCTGCACGGCGACCGAGCGGGTGCTGGTGCATGCCTCGGTCCACGACGCGCTCGCCGAACGGGTGACGGCCGAGATGGCCGCAACGCGCCCGGCGCCGTCGACCGAGGAGACGAGCCGTCTCGGCGCGCTCAACAATGCCGAACTCGCCGCCAAGGTGGATGCCCACCTGGCCGAAGCCGTCGCCGGGGGCGGGCGCATCCTTCTCGGCGGCGGGCGGGCCGAGGGCCTGCCCACCGATCTCTATTACGAGCCCACCGTGGCGGTGAACGTGCCCGAGGCCTGCACGCTCCATACCGACGAAACCTTCGGGCCGGTGGTGCCCATCCTCGCCTTCTCGGACGAGGCCGATCTGCAGCGCCTCGTGCGCCTCAGCCCGATGGGACTTTCGGGCGCGGTGTTCACCCGCGACATCACCGCCGCCTTCCGCCATGCCGAGGCGCTGCGCTGCGGGATCGTCAACATCAACGAGGCGAGCAACTACTGGGAGATGCACATTCCCGCGGGCGGCGCGGCCGGCACCACCTCGGGCGACGGCCGGACCGGCGGGCGGCACACCCTGCTGGCCATGTCCGATCTCAAGACCATCACCGTCCACATCGGCGACTGAGCGATGCAGAAGGCGCGCACGAAGGTGGATTTCGCGGCAGTCGAGGCCGCGGCGGCAAGGATCGCCCCGCACATCCGCCGGACCCCGACGATCCTGATGGAGCATGTCCGCGACCGGCCGGTGCCGAACCCGGTGCACATCAAGCTGGAGTGTCTGCAGGTGACAGGGGCCTTCAAGGCCCGTGGCGTCACCAACCGCCTGCTCACGACCCCGCCTGAGGAAGCCTCTCGCGGGATCGTCACGGCGTCGGGCGGCAATCACGGGCTTGCGGTGGCGCGGGCGGGCAAGCTCGCGGGCGTTGCCGCGACCGTCTACCTGCCGCCCTCGGCCTCGCCGGCCAAGCGCCGCGAGATCGCCCGCTGGGGCGTGCGCATCGAGGTCGTCGGCCCCACCTGGGACGACGCGGATCGCGCGGCGGCACGCTATGCCGAGCGCGAGGGGGCGGTCTACGTGCATCCGTTCAAGGATCCGCAGGTGGTTGCCGGGCAGGGCAGCAATCGCGCGGCAACAGTCACAGCATTGAACGGCAGCGTTACGGACTGCGCAGTCATAAGCGTTCGGCGGCTCCCGGCCCTTCTGGGCCATCGGGTCGAGGCTTGCATAGCGGCAACACGATGCCTTCCGCTACCGTTCGTCAGCCCCTGATGCCATGGTTCGAATAGACCGGCGGCCGACCCTGCGCTAGACTGATCCAATCGGGAATGGCTGATCAAAGGACCTATGGGACAGATGGTTTCGATGAAGATCTGGCTCGTCGCGATAGCTATCGGCTTTTCGGGTGGGATAGGGGCAGCAGCAGAGTTCTCGATAGTCCAATGGCACGGCGGAGAGGTGATCCAGCTCAAAGGGGAAATCACAGCCGGGGACGCTGATCGTTTCAAGGAGATAGTCACGAGAGTAAGACCCTATCCGCATGGCGTGCCAGTGATGCTGCTGGAAAGCGTAGGGGGGAGCGTAGACGCGGCCATGGAGTTGTCCGACGCGATGGACGAGTTTCCAGTGCATACGATTGTTGCAAACAACACGGAATGCTCCTCGGCGTGCGCCTCCATCGTTTTCGTGGCGGGCGAATACAGAACGATGCAGACATACGGACGCTTCGGACAGCACAGCTGCTCGCGGGGCGGGATACCCGTCCCAGAGTGCAATGAGCGCATTGCGCAGCATGCATTTGAACATGGGGTATCGCATGGCTCGATCGCCGCCTTCGTGACTTATGTTCCGCCGGAAGACATCCTTTGGTTTTCCAAATGGGATCTCGATGGATGGGGGATCTCACGATACCCAGGTAGCGAAGCCGTCGCGTTCCAGAAGAGCGAACCCAGGGCAATCGAGATGATCACTGGACGGGTGCCGGCAGCGCAGGACGTCTGGAGGCTTGACTTCTGGGGCAACGGATGGCGGGCCTTCTACAGACCATATCGTGACGATGACCGCGAGTTGCAGATCAGCCAGTTCTGCGTCGAGGATAGCCCTGGCCGGCTGTATGTTGGAATGGAAATCCATGGAGAGGTCGAGGAGATCAGGGCTGCAATTGAAGAGGTGACGGTAAGCACAGAAGCATTTACCGTCCGGACAAGTAATCCGGCGACATTCCAGCTTGATAGCATGGTGAGCGTAGTGATCGTAGAGCTTCAGGAACAGCATGTCATACCATGGCTGACGAAGGCGAAGAGCTTTCGCTTCCACATAAAGACCAAGGCGCCATACGATCCAATTATTGTATGGGGATCGCTCGCAGGAAGTAGGAGCAATCTTATCTTCGCGGCAAACCACTGCACGATCTGGTAATTACGGGCCCTTACCAACGGTTTCCGTCCACTCCGTGCGACACGTGAGTGACGTTGCGAGCCTGAAAGTCGTCCAAGTAGCTGATTTTTAAAACTAATTGTCACCCTCTCGGGCGGCCTCATAACCTGAAGGTCGTAGGTTCAAATCCTACCCCCGCAACCAGCTTTATTTGCACAAGGTCGTCAGACGAAAGTCCGGCGGCCTTTTTGCTTTTCTGGCTTAGGGTCCAGACTCATTGATCGTCATAGCCAGAAGATGACGGCTGCGGCGAGTGCGATGGCTGACAGGAAGACCTTTGGGCAGCGGTCGTAGCGGGTGGCGATCCGGCGCCAGTCCTTCAGACGACCGAACATGATCTCGAGCCACGCGGCTAAGTCGCGCGCCTTACGGAATGTCTCCGGCGGCGCGGCCTACACGGCGATGGCCGTGGCGATCAAGGGACCGATGCCGGGCACCGTCATCGACCGGCGCGCAATTTCGTTCTCTTTTGCACGCCGGGCGATCTCGGCATCGAGATTGCCGATCTCCGTCTCCACAAGGGTGAGCGCACCGACCAGAACCTTCAAGGTCGCGGTGGCATCGGCAGGCAATCCGCTGTCCGGGTCCTCCACGATGGAGATCAGCCGCGCGGCGTTGGCTGCGCCTTGCGGCACGATCTGCCCGAACTCGCCCGGATGGCCGCGCAGCGCGTTGATCGTCTGCGTGTGCTGCCGGATCAGCAGCTCGCGGAGCCGGAAGACCATCGCAGCCCCCTGTGTCTCTTCGCTCTTCACGGGCACGAACCGCATCGTCGGACGCTGGGCAGCCTCGCAGATCGCCTCGGCATCGGCTGTGTCGTTCTTCTGCCGCTTGATGAACGGCTTGACATAGGCGGGCGGGATCAACCGCACCTCATGGTCGAGCTTCCCGATCTCGCAGCCCCAGAAGTGGGCGCCCCACATGCTTCCATGGCAACGACGCAGGGCTGCAGCTGACCGAAGAAAGCCAGAACCCGATCCCGTCTCAGCTTCTTGCGTAGAACTGTTCGCTCCGGGACGTCAGCGCCATGCGCCTGAAACACATTCTTCGCCAGGTCGAGCCCGACCGTGGCAATCTCAAACATGACCGTCCTCATAAGCGGATCCTCGCAGACCCAGCTTGGCACATCGATGCCGTCGGGGGGCGGTCACATCATCAAAGCCGGTCTGCCGGCGTCAGGCCGGGGACTTGCGACGCCGGGCCCGCCGGTCCTGCATCAGCCGTTCGCCCTCTTCCGAGCCATCGTGCCAGGTGCCCATCCACTTGTCGATCGGCACTAGCCCCTCGCCGTAATTCACCTCGAAGTACTTGTGGTGGAGGTAATGCGTGAAGGCATGGGTATCGACACCCTTTTCCTTGCCTGTCTCGATGGTGTGGAAACCGATATGCCCGATGGCCGCGCCGAAACCCGCGTAGTGCAGGTGATAGATGGCGAGCAGCGGATGCGATGCCATCAGCAGGTGAAGCCCCGCACCCGAGAAGTAGAGCAGGAGTTCCACCGGATGCATTGACAAGGACGACCACGGAGACGGGTTCACCGCCCTGTGGTGCCACGCGTGGACGCGGCGATAGAGGCCGGGCACGTGAAGGAGACGGTGGACCAGGTAGAAATGCACATGGTGAATGAAGGGCACGATGAGAGCGATGCCCACCAGCCACAGCGGATTTGCCGCCCAGGTTGACATCGGGCTGAGGCCGCTTGCGAAGGCCCAGAGAACCAAGACCTCCCACGCCGTCCAGACCGGGACGGCGAACAGGAACGTCCGGGCCGTGTTGTCGCGTGTCTGGCTCTTCCACCAGAAGGTGCCGTTCTCGCGGTCTTCGGGGAAGGCCGGGTTGTACTTGAACCGGCCCTCCTGCCTGCGCCGGACATAGAGTTGCAGTTCCAGCGCCCCGTAGAAGAGCCCCACGGCAACCGCATTGCGCGCGAGGATGTAGAGCATCCATCTCGGTTCGAGGTTGGCCATCGTCTCCAGATCGGGCGTCAGCAGCCACCAGAATGCGGCAGCCGAGGCGAAGAAGAGCAGGTTCCAGGGCAGGAAATAGCTCGGCAGCCAGCGCAGGAAGGCACGCGGCCGCGGCGGAAGCACGAAGACGGGCGCGATACCGGCATGAGCCTTCGGCCACCAGTGGCCCCGTCGATCCCGTGTGCCGGTTTTCGTTTCGTCCACGGCCGCCCCTCCGCTTGTGGCCAAGTATCGAGTGGTAGTATGGTAGTCTTCGACGATTCTGCAACATCCGAGAGGCGCACCCATTGTCCGCGATCGTTGTAACCGGAGCGGCGAAGGGGATCGGGCGCTCGGTCGCCGAGCTGCTTTCGGCCGATGGGCATCCGCTTGTTCTCGCGGATGTGGATGTCGAGGGCCTTGCGGAGACCGCACGGGCGTTGCCCGGAACCGTCGAGCGGGTGGAAGGTTCCGTGGCCGACCCGGCCACCGCCGAGGCCTTGGCGCGGTCCGCGGCGGCGCTCGGCGGGTGCCGTGGCCTTTCCCACAACGCCGGCATCCAGCGCTACGGCACCGCGCTCGGCACGGCACCCGAAACTTGGGACGAGGTGATCGCGGTGAACCTCAGCTCGGCCTATCTGCTTTCGCGTGCGCTTCTCCCACAGATCATTGCCGCACGGGGCGCGCTCGTCTTCATGTCATCGGTGCAGGGGTTGGCCACCCAGGCCGGGGTCGCGGCCTACACGACTGCCAAGCACGGGCTGATCGGCCTTGCAAAATCCATTGCCGTGGATTTCGCCGCCGATGGCGTGCGCGCCAACGCCGTTGCCCCGGGATCGGTCGATACGCCCATGCTGCGCTGGGCCGTGGATCTAGCGCCCGATCCGGAGGCCGTGCGGGCGGAGATCGACGCGATGCACCCGCTCGGCCGTCCGGCACGGGCGTCGGAAGTGGCCGAGGTCGTCGCTTTCCTCCTGTCCGATCGGTCCAGCTTCATCACGGGCGAGGTCATTCGCGTCGACGGCGGGCTTCTCGCGCGCCTCGGCGGCAGCCCGAAGAGGGATTAACGGAATGGCCATTGCAGACATTCGCGCGACGACCGTGGCAGTTCCGCTGGAAGCACCTCTGCGCCACGCAGCCGGTGCGCACTGGGGGCGCTTCGTTCGCACCGTCGTCGAGGTCATTGGCGACGATGGGCTTTCCGGCTGGGGCGAACTCGGCGGCGGCGGCGAGAGCGCCGAAGCGGCGGTCAAGGGGCTCCTGCCGTACCTGAAGGGGCACGATCCGCTCCAGCTCGAACAGCTGCGCTGGAAGATCATGAATCCGACCGCGGCCCTCTACAACAACCGCCTGCAGCTGCACGCCGCCATCGAGATGGCCTGTCTCGACCTTGCCGGAAAACGCCTCGGCCTCAGAGCCTGCGACCTCCTCGGGGGCGCGATCCGAGATCGTATCCCCTTCGCCTCCTATCTTTTCTACCGCTACGAGACCGGGGGCCGGGGCGGCGAGACGACCCCGGAAGAGATCGCCGCCCACGCCAGAGACCTTGCCTCCCGACACGGCTTCACCACACACAAGCTCAAGGGCGGGCATTTCTCTCCGGACCACGATGTCGCTGTGATGGAGGCATTGTCCGACGCCCTTCCCGGTGCCCGGCTGCGGCTCGACCCGAACGGAGCTTGGTCCGTAGAGGAGGCGATCCGCGTGGGGCGCGCCATCGCACATCTCAACAACGACTATCTCGAAGACCCGACATGGGGCCTCGAAGGCATGGCGCGGGTCCGCGACCGCCAGCCGATCCCCACGGCCACGAACATGGTGGTGGTGAACTTCGAGCAGCTCGCGCTTTCGATCAGGCACCGGATGGTGGACGTGATCCTTCTCGACACGACCTTCTGGGGCGGGCTGCGGCAGGCGCTCAAGGCCGGGCACGTTCTCGAGACCTTCCAGTGTTCGGCGGCCGTCCATTCCTCCGGCGAAATGGGCATCCAGCTTGCCTCGATGCTGCATCTGGGCGCCTGCCTGCCGAACCTCAACTTCGCCGCCGACGCTCATTATCATCACCTGAGCGACGACATCCTGAGGGGCGGCAAGCTGCAATACGAAGGCGGCGCGATCGCTCTTCCGGAGGGGCCGGGCCTCGGCGTGGAGGTTGATCGCGAAAAGATCGCGGAATACGCAGAGCACTTCGCCCGCGTCGGCGGCTACATGTACGACCGCGACCCGGGCCGGCCGGATTGGTATGCGATCTGGCCGGAACAGCGCTGGGCCGACCCGGCCGTGAAGCGGGTCTGACCATGGCCGAGGTGATCCTGAAGGACTTGGTCAAGCTCTACGGGCGCGAAATCGCCGTCCGGGGGATAGATCTGCATATCCCCGACGGAGCCTTCGTCGTGCTCGTCGGGCCGTCGGGCTGCGGCAAGTCCACGACGCTGCGGATGATCGCGGGGCTCGAATCCATCAGCCACGGCGACCTCAGCATCGGCGGGCGCCGGGTGAACGACCTCGATCCGCAGGAGCGCGGCGTGGCAATGGTGTTCCAGTCTTACGCGCTCTATCCGCACAAGACGGTGCGCGAGAACCTCTCGTTCTCCCTCGATCTGGCAAGGGTGCCCGAAGCCGAGGCCAAGGCGCGTATCGATCGCGCAGTCACCGCGCTGGAGCTCGGGCACTACCTCGAGCGACGCCCATCGGAGCTTTCCGGAGGCCAGCGGCAGCGCGTCGCCATGGGCCGAGCCATCGTGCGGGAGCCCGATGTCTTTCTCTTCGACGAGCCGCTTTCGAATCTTGACGCCAAGCTCCGAAACCAGATGCGCGTCGAGATCAAGCGCCTCCAGCACCGGCTCAAGGTCACCACGGTCTACGTCACCCACGACCAGGTGGAAGCGATGACGCTCGCGGACGTGATCGTCGTTATGAAGGACGGCGAGATTGCCCAGACAGGCAGCCCGCTGGAGGTGTTCGAGCGGCCGGCGGACAGGTTCGTTGCAAGCTTCATCGGCACGCCGCAGATGAACTTCGTTGACGGCATTCTGCGGCAAGCCTCCACCGGCTGGAGCTTCGTCGGTGGCGGCTTGTCGATTCCCGTCAAGGCTGGGCGCTTCGACGGTCTGGCAGATGGGCGTACCGTGACGCTGGGCCTCCGGCCCGAGGACATCGTGCCCGACGGCCACGGGTTGCGGCCGCCCGGCGACGTGACGCTGGAAGCGACCGTGACCCTGAGCGAGATGCTGGGAAACGAAACGCTTCTCTTCGCCGAAACCGCTGCGATGCCCTTCGTGACGCGCATGCAGCAGCCCCGCCCGGTTTCCGATGGCGAGCGGCTGACGTTCCACGTCAACGCGGGGCGCTGCCACCTCTTCGACCTTGAAACCGGAAAATCACTGGCGGCCTGACGGCCAAAAAACGGGAGGAAAGTGAATGAGAATTCTTACATTGGGCGCAACGCTCATGCTGATGGGAGCGCCTGCCTACGCCCAGAGCGAGGTGGAGCTCTTCCATGACAAGGGCTTCTGGTCCACTCAGCTTCAGGCAGTGGGCGATGCTTGCGAGCAGTCGGTGGGGGTGAAGATCGTCGAGCGGCCCTACGCCAATGCGGAACAGTACAAGGCCTTCATCCAGGCCTCGATTTCTGGCGGCTCCACGCCGAACATGTTCACCTGGTGGACCGGCTCGACCTTCGAGGAACTCGTGAGCACCGGCCAGGTCGCGCCCCTCGACGATGTATGGAGCGAGATGACGAGCGACGGCCGCTTCCAGCCAGGCGCCGCCGAGCTCTTCACCGTCGATGGTGTGCCCTACGGCGTGCCGATGGTCATGGCGCGGTGGGTCGCGCTCTACGACAAGCGGGTGTTCGATGAACTCGGCCTCTCCGAACCCGGCAGCTGGGACGAGCTGATGGAAACCGCCTCGGCGATCAAGGCTTCCGGGCGCACGCCTTTCCTTGCCACGACCCAGGAGGGCTGGCGCGGCTTCATCTGGTTCCAGGAGCTGATGCTCCGCACGAACCCCGAAGCCTATCTCGGGCTCCATGACGGCTCGGTGCCCTACGACAGCGACGCGGTGCGCGCGGCATTCCAGATGTGGGCAGACATGGCCGAAAACGGCTGGTTCAGCGATCCGCGCAGCGTGGAGGAAGTCAACGACTTCGTCCGGGGCAACGGCGTGATCTACCTCATTGGCGAATGGGCAACCGGGCTCGTCACCTCGGCAGGCTTCCCCGAGGAGCACCTCGGCGTGTTCATCATGCCGAACGCGGCCGGCGTGGAGGAACCTTCCGTCATCGTGGAAGGCGGCCCGATCGTGATTTCGGCCGAAGCCGCCGAGGACGAGGCGACCATGGCGGCCCTGCGCTGCTGGGTTTCGAACGACGGCGCGAACGCATGGGGCACCGCCTCCGGCAACTACATCGGAAACGATGCTGCGACCGCACCGAACGCCATTGTGGCGGAAGTGAACGCCGACATCGCCGCATCCGGGCACCGCGCCTACCTGCGCTGGTGGGAAGCCGTGCCGCCGGCACTTCAGGGCGAGATCGTGGCCGAGCTCAACCGCTTCCTCCTGGACCCCACGATGGATACCGCCGAAAGCGTGATGTCGACCATCCAGATGCTCAACGAAGAGCATTGGGCGAGCGTCCAATAACGCCATGAGCCGCACGCCTGGCACGGATGCGGAGCTTCTAGCGCGGATCGGCCTCGACCGCATCCGCGCGCAGGAGGCCGCGCGGAGCCGGCGGGCCCTTCGGCGGGCGCTGCCATTCCTGGCGCCCGCCGCGCTTTTCGTCGTGGTCTTCCTGCTGCTGCCCGTGGGTTACAACGTTTGGCTTTCCCTCACCAAGTGGCAGCGCTTCGCGGGGTGGGACGAATTCGCGGGTATCGCCAACTACACGCGCCTTGCCGGCAACCCCTTCTTCGGCAGGGCTCTGGCCAACACGGCGATCTGGGTTGCGGCGAGCATCGTCTTTCCCATCGCGATCGGCCTCGCCCTAGCGCTGTTCTTTCGCCGCATGCCCGGGCAGGAGCTTTTCAAGACGGTGATCTTCCTGCCCCGCATCCTCGCGCCGACAGCCGTGGGCGTGATGTGGTTCTACGTCTATTCCCCCGACGGGCTTCTCAACCGAGGGCTTTCGTTCTTCACGCAAGATCCGGTGCGGATCGGCTGGCTGTTCTCCGAGGCCACCATCACGCCAGCTATGATCGCGACATTCGTCTGGCAAACCTGCGGACTCGTCATGGTCCTGCTGCTGCTGGGTCTCGCGGCCATCCCGAAGGACCCGCTCGATGCCGCGCGGATCGACGGGGCCACGCCGATCCAAGTCTTCCGGCACATCACGCTTCCACTGCTCGCTCCAACGCTAGTGATGGTCACGATCCTGTCTGTTCTCGCCGGCTTCACAGTTTTCGACCTGATCTGGGTGATGGGCTCCTCCTATCCACAACAGCGGACCCTTTCACTGGCCGTGTTCATGTATTTCGAGGCATTCCAGAAATCCGGCTGGGCCTTCGGCGCGGCCGTGGCGGTCGTGATCGGGCTCGTTGTGCTCGTCGTGACCTGGGCGCAGACAGTCTGGCAGGGACGCGTTGAGCGGAGGCTGCGCTGATGGCCGTCGATCTTTCCACCCTCGATATCGACGCGATCGTGCGGGCAGAGGCACGCTCGCGCCGCCGGGGCTCGTGGAAGATCGCGCTCGGGATCACTCTCTCCCTGATCTGGGTCGTGCCCTTCTGGTTTCTGTTCCTGACGATCTTCAAGTCGACCGAGGAATATGCCTCGGGCAATCCGCTCGCACTGCCACAGGGCGTAGCGCCATTCCTCGATAACGTCCGCCGCGCTTGGGAACTCGGAGGCATGGGGCAGGCCATGCTGAACTCGGCGCTCTACGGCACCGTCGGGGCCGGCGCGGCAGTGTTCATCGCGGCGATGGCGGCCTTCGCGCTCTCCCGGCTCGATCTTCCCCGGCGTGACGCGTGGTTCCTGCTGATCTTCGCCGGCACCGTCTTCCCGTTCCAGATGTACCTCATCCCGCTCTTCTTCGGTTTCCAGTGGGCCGGGCTGCTCAACAGCCGGCTGGGCATGTGCCTCTTCTACACCGCGATCTGCATCCCCTTTCCGGTGCTCGTTCTCAGAACCTACATGAACGGCCTTTCGCGCGAGATGGACGAAGCAGCCAGGATGGACGGCGCACGGGAGTTCACCGTCTTCTTCCGTATCGTCCTTCCAAACGTCATCGGGCCCATGTCCGCCGTGTTCCTGCTGCAGTTCACATGGATCTGGAACGATCTGCTGTTTTCCACGATCCTCGCCAACCGGCCCGAAACACGATCGATCATGAACGCGCTTCTCGTCTTCCAGGGCAGCTACAGCCAGCAGGGCCCCAATATCGTGATGACAGGTGCGCTCCTTGCCTCCGTTCCGACCGTTGTGCTTTTCTTCATGCTGAGGCGGCGTTTCATGGAGGGGCTGCGGGTGTCATGAACCAGCTTGGCGCGTTCCGCCCGGAACGGACAAACTCGCTTTCGCACCAGCTCTACGATCTACTTCTCGACCGGATCTGTCGGTTCGAACTGAAGCCGAACCAGAGGCTTTCGGAGGCAACCCTTTCGGAACAGTTGGGCGTTAGCCGCACGCCAGCCCGCGAGGCGTTGGCCCGGCTGGCCGAACAGGAGCTCGTGGACGTCCTGCCCCAGCGCGGGAGCCGCGTTGCGCCGTTGCGCATGCAGGATCTCGAGAAATCCCAGTTCATGCGGGAGGCACTCGAACTCGCGATCCTGAGGCGGGCGATGGAAACCGCTGACTGCGCAGAGCTGGCCGCGCGGCTGCGAGACGAGATTACCTTGCAGCGGGCCTATGTAAGTGTTCGCAACAAGGCGGAGTTCTATCTCTCGGACGACCGTTTCCACCATCTCATCGCCGGCTTCGCGGGCCGTGCGTCTGTTGTTCCCGAACTCACGCGCGTGAAGCTGCACATGGACCGCTTCAGGCAGCTAATGGTGGCGGGCGTCGAGGATCTGCCGGTCGTCATCGGACAGCACGAGGAAATCGCCGACGCAATCGAGGCTCGGGACGTGACGGCCGCCGAAGACCGGATGCGGTGGCACCTCCGCCGGATCTTCACCTATTTGGACGAGGCGCGGGCGCGCTTCCCGGAATACTTCGAGGAAAGCTCGGATTGATCCCGCGAGCCTTCCGCACCGCCCGGAGAGACTGCATTTGAAGTCCGTCACGGCCGATGGCGGTGTTGAACGCTGGCGCGCCCGGGTGCGCGCTACCGACGCTTCGGATCCCATGACGGCGCGGCAGCCGCCGCATTCGAACTCGAACGCGACGCACAGCCTCCCGCCGGCGGCACCCACATGGCCGCGACGCCGCGCTAGTCCTTGAGACAGGCGAACAATTCTCGATAACAGTAAGCGTCCGGCGTCGCTGCACTGCCTCGCGTAGAGGGTGATCGATAGTGTCCACCATGGGATAGTGGACACTATGGGGCCTTTATGGCGCGTCGGACGAAGCGGCTTTGGACGGACGAGGAGAAGCGGTCGATCTGTTTGCAGACGACGGCACCTGGCGTGTCGGTTGCGCGGGTGGCGCAGCGCTACGCGATGAACGCCAACCTGATCTTCAAGTGGCTGCG
>Ga0076929_100829_pt1 | contig 14942 bp, 8 predicted proteins | sample HotLakConUCCSL28_FD_87104 | JGI IMG/M metagenome (GOLD analysis project Ga0076929, IMG submission 87104) | Hypersaline microbial mat communities from Hot Lake, Washington, USA - Hot Lake Consortium UCC-SL28 (version 3) (version 3) | ecosystem: Environmental > Aquatic > Thermal springs > Hot...
GACTTGCGCATCATTCCCTCCATGCCGGAGGGCAGCCTCTCAACCAATCCTTGGTCCGAAATTACCGGAGCAGGTCAGCACCAGACGGCGCGGCTGGCGCCGTTCCGTCGGCGCCGTCCCGATGGAGCGCCCTGCCTGAGGTGAGGGTGTCGTGGTCGCCGAACCGGTTTGCTGCCCTCGGATCGTGCCGATGTTGGAGACGGTCTTGCGGTCGAGGTGTCCGCGGCTCTCGTACGCTGGCTGCGCTCCGGACGGGCCGCGACCGGACCCTCAAGCAGCCGCGCCTGCCTCCTGCCGCCGTGCGCGCACCATCATCGGCAGGCTGTTGCCGGGCTTCAGCGTGAGGCGGCAGACCGGCTCAACCCGCGTGCCCTGAAGGGGCTCGAGCTCGAAGGCGTGGGACAGGACTGCGAGGCACAAGGTCGCCTCCACGAGGCCGAACGTCATTCCCGGGCACACCCGCGGCCCCAGCGCGAAGGGGAGGTACTGGTCCTTGCGCGGCCGGGTCTCGCCGGGGAGGAAGCGTTCGGGGATGAAGTCCGGCGCGCGCCACCACAGGTGCGGATGGCGGTGGATGAGCCAGGGGAGCGCGAGGACGAGACTGCCCTTCGCAACGTGCGTGTCGCCCACGGTCGCGTCCTCGACCGCCTCCCGCGCGATGAGCGGGATCGGCGGGTAGAGGCGCAAGGTCTCCTCCACGACGGCGCGCGTGTAGGTGAGGGCCGCGATGCCGGCGTTGTCAGGCGGGCCGCCCGCGAGCGCTTCATCGACCTCTGCGTGGAGTGCAGCCCGCGCCCAGCCGGCCTGGGACAGGAGAAAGAAGGCCCAGCTCAGCGTGTTCGCCGTCGTCTCGTGGCCGGCGAGGAAGATCACCATCGCCTCGTTCCGGATCGCCTCGCGGTCGAGCGGGCGGCCCGTCTCGTCCTTGGCATCGAAAAGGCGGTCGATGAGGCACCCCTCGTCCCCGTCGCCGCCGCTGCGGGCCTCGATGCGGTCGTCGATGATGGCGTCGATGATCCTGTGGATGCGCCGCGCCTCGCGCGCTGGTCCGAGGCGCCCGGGGCGCGGCACCCAGGACGGCAGGCGCAGCATCTCCGCGAGCGCGAGCTGGTCTGCCACCTCCTGGTAGCGCGCGAACGCCGCCGCGATCTCCCCGGTGTGCTCGATCCCGAGGGTGCGGCCGAAGATGGAGCGCGAGATGATCTCGGCCGTCAGGCAGCCCATCTCGTGGACGACGTCGACCGGACGGCCCGCGTCGGCGAAGAGCTGCCAGCGCGCTCGCCACTCGAGCGCCGCCTCCACCATGCCCGGCACGAAGGCCGGGACGTTGCGGCCGTGGACGATGGGGCCGACGGCCGCGCGGCGGTGCCGCCAGGTCTCGCCGTCGCTGACGAGGAGGCCGTCGCCGATGAGGGGCTCGAAGGCCGTGAGCTGCTGGGGCGACTTGCGCTCGAAGGCGGCATTGCGCGCGACGAAGACCTCGCGGACCAGGTCGGGCGCGTTGAAGAGGTGGATCTTGCGGCCGAAGAAGTCCCACGTCTTCGTGTGCCAGAGGAAGGCGTCCACGGGCAGGTTCGACAGGAGGTCGCGGGAGGAGCGCATCATCGCCGTCAGCCCTGTCGGCTGGAACGGTGGTCTCGCGCCCATCGGCGGAACGTAGACGGGGATCGTGGAAAAGGGTGGCGAGGGCGCAGAAGCGTCGGTTGGGCTCATCGGGCCTCCTCCCGCGCGTGCGCAGCGGGACCGGCCGCCTCAGCGCGCGCCATCGCCCCCTCCACGGTCGCGCCTTCCGCGCGCGGCAGCGCCCGATCGTCGATGGTGACGGGGCTCGTGCAACCGGACCTGGCGCGCGCCGCGGCACGGCAGCGGATGCATCGTGCCCCGGACCGCGGGCGGTCGTTAACCGCCGCGCCGGGATCGGCTGCGGCGGGAAGGCGCAGGGGAAGTGCGAGCTCGACCACCGTTCCGTGCGCCCCTGGGTCAACCGTAAGGTCTCCGCCGCACAGCCGGGCGCGCCGGCGCATTCCGGCGATCCCGGTCGCCTTCCCCCGCGCGTCCGCGATCTCGGCCGGAAAGCCGCGCCCGTCGTCGGCGATGAGGATCCTCACCGGGAGGCCGCACTCGCAGTCGGCCTCATGGGCGCACACGATCGTCACCCACCTGGCGTGCGAATGCCTGATGGCGTTGGTCACGGCCTCGTCCATGAGGCGGACGATCTGGAGGACATGCCATGGGCCGAGGCCGTCGAGGAGGGGGAAGGCGTCACCGCGGTAGCGCCACGCGAGAGTCATGTCGTGGGAGGCGAGACGGGCCGCGGTCCGCTCCCGCCACGAGCCGAGGGCGAGGGTGAGGTCGCCGCCGACGTCGTCCATGGCCTCGACCACGAGGCGCAGGTCCCCGAGCGCCTTGCGGGCGGCCACCTCGATCTCGTGCCGGTCCACCTGGTGGCGTTCGGACAGCGCCACGATGCGCACGAGATGGCCGCTGAGGCCGTCGTGGAGGTCGTGCATCAGGCGGGACCGCTCTACCGCCAGCGCTTCGGCCCGGTCCCGCGCCTTCTCCCGGTCGAAGCTGCGCCGGAGCTCCCGCGTCGCCGCGTCGAGCTCTGCCCGCGTCTCCGCAGCCGAGCGGTCGATCCGCTCGAGGGCGTTCACGAGGCGGAGAGCGAGGATGAAGCCCGCGACGAGCGGAATGGCGCTCACGGCAATCCAGCCGTAGAAGTAGCGCCTGTCGTCCTGAAGGTGGAACAGCATCGTCATGTCGCTGACCCAGGCGGCGAGCTGGATCGCGACGGCCGCCGACAGGACGACGACGTCCGTCCGCGGCCGCCGGTGGACCGCGCCCAGGAGGACGAGCCACGAGAGCGCGATGAAGAGGCCGACGGTCCCGGGACCGAGAACGAAGTAGATCACCCGCGCCGCGTCCGGGGGAACGACAGGGACGACTGTGAGCATGACGGCGCCGGGCGCGAGCGCTGCGGCGATCTGCCAGCGTCTCAGAGCCTGCCCGGTGAAGACGATGGCGAACAGGAGGAAGCTCGCCGTCGCCCAGCTCCCCGTGGCGCCCGTGACGAGGACGGCTGCCGGCGTGTCGAACGCGGGGAGCATGCCGTTGAGGACCGAGAGGGCGAGCATCACCCCGAGCGCGCCGTAGGCCGCCTCCTGCCGCCGCACGAGGAAGATGGCGAGGACGATGACGGCGAGCGCGATCTGGCAGCCGACGAGAATGTCCGGCAGTGTCTCGAACAATGCCATCCGCCAAGCGTAGGACGGCCTCAAGGCGCTGTCGGGTCCGACGAAGACGCTCTCGAGGTAGGCCCTGATCGCAGGCGAGCCGGTGACGGTGATGATGGCCTCGTTCGCACCCTCCCTCAGGATCGGCGGCGGGATGGCGGCGAGGAGGGGGATGTTGGCGCGCGGACGGCCGGCGCCCTCGCCCCGACGGCTGTCGGCGATGGGAACGCCGTTCACGGCCACTTCCGCCTCGAGGAAGAAGCGCGGCAGGAGGACCGACCACGCCTCGCCCTCGTGATCGCCGGGCTGCACGAAGGACACGCGAAAGGTCGTGACGGCGCCCTTTCCCGCATCGCGCCAGCTCGGCAGCCTCTCCTCGCGCCAGCCGCCCTCACGCTCCATGGCGACGACGTCGTGCCGCCACAGCGCCGAAGGCTCGGGCAGCGGCTGCTTGAAGAGCGCGAGCGCGGCCGCGAGGAGGAGGATCTGGGCCGCGAGGATCGCGACGATCCTGCCGGAAAGCGGCGCCCGCTCCGGTGTGGCGACGGCGTTCAAAACCGGATGAGCCCCTGGCGCACCGCCTCGAAGACGGCCTCTCCCCGCGTGTTCACCTCGAGTTTCTTGTAGATGTTCTTGATGTGGCTGCGCACGGTCTGGGTGGAGAGGCCGAGGCTGTCGGCGGTCTCGGCGTAGCTGAGGCCCTTCGCGATGGCCCACAGGATGTCGGTCTCCCGCGGCGTGAGGGGGGCAGTGCCGGCGGACCCTCCGCCCGCCGCTTGCGTGCGGCGCACGATGTAGCGGGCGATGGCCGCGGAGATGGGCGAGTGGCCCATGAGGAGGTCGCGCACCGTGGCGACGATGTCGGCCGCCATGGCGTCCTTCAGGAGATAGCCGTTGGCGCCCGCGCCGATGGCGCCGACGACGCTCGCCTCGTCGTTGAGGACGGAGACCACCATGATCTCCGTTTCCGGATGCGCGGCGCGGACCTCCGCAATGAGCGTGGTCCCGCTGCCGTCCGGCAGATCGAGATCGGTGAGGAGAACCTGGGGCGCCTCGGCGACGATCGCTGCACGGCCCTCTGCGAGTGTGGACGCCTCGCGCACGCGAAAGTCTGCGCAGGTGGCGAGCCCCGCGCAGAGGCGGCCCCTGACGAGGGGGTCGTCCTCCACGAGGAGGACCGAGACGCCGCGGCCGCTAACGCCGCCGTCCGCTGAGCCCCCACCGCCCAAGAGTTCCCCCTGATTCGCCCCGACAGGACCGCAGGCTCGCCACAAAGCGGCGGGCGGCACAACCCCACATTCATGGGATGGTGCAGGCGGCATCCGCTGGTTAGCCGATTGCTGCGCCGCACGCGAGGGTCGCAAGCGTTCACCGACGCGGCCCGCAAGGGTCCGGCGCGTCGTCAGCTCCGGGTCGTTGAGGCGCCGCATCCATGGACGATCGAGACCGAATCACCGCCCCCGCGGTTACGGGGCGCCTGCCGGGGCCAGGCCTTTGAATGCCGTCGGCCGGGCCGCACCCGCTCCCGCCGGAGCGGAGCCCGTCGCCATCATCGGGATCGGCTGCCGCTATCCCGGCGGGGTGACGGACATCGACGGCTTCTGGGACCTTCTCGTTCGCGCCGAGGTGGTGGTGGGCGACGTTCCGGCGGACAGGTGGGACGCCGAGCGCTTCCACGACCCCGAGCCCGGCGCGCCCGGCAAGACCTACGTCACGCGCGGCAGCTTTCTCTCCGGCTGGAGCCCCTACGAGTTCGATCTCGCCGGCTTCGGCATCCATCCGCGGGAGGTGGGCGTCCTCGACCCGCAGCAGCGCCTCCTTCTGGAAGTGGCGTTCGAGGCGCTGGAGGATGCGGGCCTTCCCCAGGAGGCGCTCGCCGGGACGGACGCCGGCGTCTTCGTCGGCGCCTTCGCGCTCGACAATTTCGTGACGCGCTCAAGCCCCCTGAACAGGCGCTCCATCAGCCCCGCCTCGGTCACCTCCTCCGCGGTGACGATGGTGGCGAACCGCCTCTCCTACGTGTTCGACCTCCGCGGGCCGAGCGTCGCAGTCGACACGGCCTGCTCGTCCTCCCTCGTCGCGCTCCATCTCGCGGTGGAGGCGCTGAGGCGCGGTGAGTGCGCCGTCGCGCTCGCGGGCGGCGTCAACGTCATGTACCGGCCGGAGTATCCGATCCAGATGTCGGCCGGCCAGTTCCTGTCGCCGGACGGTCGCAGCAAGAGCTTCGACGCCCGCGCCGACGGCTACGGTCGCGGAGAGGGGGCGGGGATGCTCGTCCTGAAGCCGCTGTCGGCGGCGATGCGGGACGGAGACAGGATCCACGCCCTCGTCCGCGGGACAGGCGTCAACCATGACGGGCGCACGCCGGCATTCTCCGTCCCGAGCGGCGCGGCGCAGGAGGCGCTCGTGCGGCGCGTTCTCGAGGAGGCGGCCGCCGACCCCGCCGACGTGCGCTTCGTGGAGGCGCACGGGACGGGCACGCCCGTCGGCGATCCCGTCGAATGCCGGGCCATCGGAGCGGTCCTCGGCGCGGGGCGGAAGACGCCCTGTCCGATCGCCTCGGCGAAGGGGAGCATCGGGCACCAGGAGGCGGGCGCGGGCGTGGCGGGCGTCATCAAGGCGGCGCTTTCGCTCGGCCACGGCAAGGTGCCGCCGCAGGCCGGGCTCGAGACGGCGAACCCCGCCATTCCGTTCGACGAGCTCAACCTTCTCCTGCCCCGTGCGCCCGTCCCGCTGCCGGAGGACGGGCGGCCGTGGCTCGCAGCCGTCAACGCCTTCGGCTACGGCGGCACCAACGGCCACGCGCTTCTGGAGCGCGCGCCGCCGGACTGCGCGCCGCTCGCGGCCCCCCGCGTCAACGCCGTCCCGGAAGGCCGGCCGCGCATCCTCGTGCTGTCGGCCCACGACCCGGCGGCGCTCGCCGAAACGGCCCGCCGCTTCGCGGAGCGGATCGTGGGAGCCGACCATCGCGCGCTCGACGACGTGTGCCACACCGCAGCGCTCCGTCGCACCCACTGCCCCGAGAGGCTGGTGGCCGAGGGCGCCGACGCGGCCCTGATCGCCGCAGCCCTCGGGCGGTTCGCTGCGCAGGGGCAGGCCGAGGGCGTCACCGTCGGCCGCTCCCGGCGCGGTGCGGCATGGGACCGGGAGCCGCTCTTCGTCTATACCGGCATGGGGCCGCAGTGGTGGGGCATGGGGCGGCGCCTCATGGCGGGCGAGCCGGAGTTCCGCGCCGCGGCCGAGCGGTGCGATGAGGCCTTCCGCGCGCTGGCGGGCTGGTCGATCCTCGCCGAGATGATGGCGGAGGAGGCCGCTTCGCGCATGGCGGACACGCGGGTGGCGCAGCCCGCCAACGCCGTCCTCCAGGTGGCGCTGACTGACCTTCTCGCCCATTTCGGGGTGCGCCCCGCCGCCGTCCTCGGCCACAGCGTCGGCGAGGCGGCCGCCGCCTACGCCGCGGGGATGCTGACGGTGGAGGAGGTCATGGCCGTCACCTTCCACCGCAGCCAGCTTCAGGCGCGGATGGCCGGAAAGGGCGCGATGCTCGCCCTCGGCGTGGCGCCGGCGGAAGCGGAGGCGTTCGCGGCAGATTGCGCGGGGGCAGTATCGCTCGCGGCGGTCAACGGTCCGCGCAGCGTCACCCTCGCCGGCGAGCGTGCGGCACTCGAGAGGATCGCCGCCGCGGTGGAGGAGGACGGGCGCTTCGCCCGCTTCCTGCGGGTGGAGGTAGCCTATCACAGCCACCAGATGGACGGACTTCTGGAAGAGCTCGCCGCGCGCCTCGCCGGCCTGTCGCCGTCGCCGCCACGCATCCCGGTCTATTCCAGCGTGACCGGCGCACGGGTCGCAGGGGACCGGCTCTTTGACGGACGCTACTGGGCGCGCAACACGCGCGAGCCGGTGCGCTTCGCCGACGCGCTCGGCGCTGCCGCGGCGGCGGGGCACCGCGTCTTCCTCGAGGTGGGGCCGCATCCGGTTCTCGCCCCGGCGATCCGGGAGTGCCTCGCGGGGGATGCCGCGCCGGCAGCAATCCTCTGCGCGCAGCGCAGGGACGAGGCGGACGAGCGCGTTCTCCTCGCGGCCGTCGGCGGCCTTCATGCGCACGGCCTGTCGCCCGACTGGCGACGCCTCCTGCGTCCCGGCCGCCACGTGACCCTTCCGACCTACCCCTGGCAGCGCCAGCGCTACTGGCAGGAGACGCGCGAGGCGCTCGCCGACCGCCTCGGAGATGGCAGCCATCCCCTCCTCGGCACCGCCTCCGACGCGCCCCGGCGGACGTGGCAGGGGGAGGTGAACGCCGTCCGCCTGCCCTGGCTCCATGACCACGCCATCGGCGGGGCGACGGTTCTCCCGGCCGCCGCAACCCTCGAGGCCGCGCTCGCCCTTCACGCGGTCGGCGAGCGCGCGTGCGGCGTCATGGTGGAGGATGTGCGCATCGAGAGCGCGCTCGTCGCCGCAAGGCCCGAGAGCGGACGCCGGCAGCGGCGGCGCCAGCGATCGCGAGCGGAGCCGGTCCTGCGCACCGAGCTCGACGCCGACGGCCGCCGCTTCGTCCTCTCCTTCCGCGATCTCGCCGTGGAGGACGGGCCATGGGTGCGCCACGCGGTGGGCCACCTCTCCGAGGGGCGGGCGACGGCGCCTCCCCCGTTGGACGTCGAGGAGCTTCGCCGTGCTGCCGCGGGGACCGTCGAGGGCACCGATCTCTACAGGGAGTTCGCCGCCCGCGGGGCCGTCTACGGGCCGGCCTTCCGCACCGTCGTGCGGCTCCATCACCTCGCCGGTGGTGCGCTCGCGGAGCTCGAGCTTCCCGAGGCCGTGGCGGACGCGCGCTACCATCTCCACCCGGCCCTCCTCGACGGTGCCATCCAGGCGCTCGTGGGGGCGATGGCCGCGCGCACGGGGAACGACGGGCTTCAAGTTCCCGTCGCCGTCCGCCAGCTTCGCGTCCACGGCAGGCCCGGCCGGCGGATGCTCGCGCACGCCGTCTTCGGGCGGATGGATGCGGCTTCCGCCAGCGGGGACGTCGCCCTGCTCGACCACGACGGCGCCGTCGTGGCGGAGGTGCGCGGGCTTCTCTGCCGCCCCCTGTCGCCGGCCGGGCGCGAGCCGGACTCCTGGCGCCGCCTGATCCACCGCATCGCCTTCGTGGAGAAGGCGAGGGAGGGGCGGACGGGTGCTGCCGGTCGCTGGCTCGTCCTCGGCGACGACGGGGGCGTCGCGGCGCGGCTCGCCGAGGAGATCGTCCTCTCGGGGGGCAGCGCCACCGTGCTGTCGCCGCGCGAGCGGGCTCGTCTGCCGGAGGTTCTTTGCGAGGCCGCCGCGGCGCGCGTCTTCGGCGGCGTCGTCGACCTGACCGCGCTCGACGCCGATGAGGCCAGGGCGGGGATCGACGCCGCGTCGACGCTGCTCGCGACCGTGAAGACGCTCGCGCGCGCGGCCGCGCCGCCGCGGTTCGTGCTCGTGACGACGGGGGCCGTCGCCGCCGCGCCTGGCGATCCGGTCGCGCATCCGTGGCAGGCCGCAGCCCTTGGCCTCCTGCGCACAGCGGCTGCGGAGCTCCCGCACCTCGAGGCGCGCGCCGTCGATCTTCCCGCCGATCCGTCGCCGGCGATCCTGCGCGACCTCGTCGCCGAGATTGCCTGCGCAGACGGCGAGACGGAGGTGGCGCTCCGTCCCTCTGGCCGCATGGTGCCGCGCGCGGAGGCGCTGCCGGATCCAGACACCGTCGCCGGCCGGGCACCGCGCATGGAGGTTCCGGGGACGGTCCCCATGGAGCTCGTCCTGAACCAGCGTGGCCGGCTCGAGAGCCTCGCCTGGCGCCGGTCCGACCGCCGGCGGCCCACGGGGGACGAGGTGCTCCTCGCGGTCCAGGCCGTCTCGGTCAACTTCAAGGACGTGCTGAAGTGTCTCGGGATGCTCCCGCCCGAGGCACTGGAGGGGACGTGGCACGGCACGGGCCTCGGTATGGAGGTGGCCGCGCGCGTGGTGCAGGCGGGACCGGACGTGCGCACGCTGAAGGTGGGCGATGCCATCGTCGCGCAGCCGCGGGACGGTTTCCGCTCCCTCGTCCTCGCGCGGGAGAGCGCGCTTCCCTGGACGCGGCAGATCGAGGCATTGACGCCGGCGGAGAACGCGGCGCTTCCCGTCGCTTTCGCCACCGCCTGGTATACCTTGCGCGTACGGGCCGACGTGCAGCCGGGCGAGCGGGTCCTCGTCCACGCGGGTGCGGGCGGCGTCGGCCAGGCCGCCATCGCCGTGGCGAAGTGGCTGAAGGCTGAAGTCTACGCCACCGCCGGCACCGAGGAGAAGCGCGCGCTCCTGAGGGCGCAGGGCTGCCGCGGCGTCTATGACAGCCGGTCGCTCGACTTCGCCGAGGCGATCCTCGCAGATACCGGCGGCCGCGGTGTCGACGTCGTCCTCAATTCTCTCGCGGGCGAGGCGGTGCGCAGGAGCCTCGCCGTCCTCGCCCCCCATGGCCGCTTCGTGGAGATCGGAAAGCGGGACCTTCTCGCCGGTTCCGACATGGGGATGGCACCCTTCAACAAGGCGCTCACCTTTCATGCGGTCGACCTCGACAGGCTCACCGCCGACAGGCCGGACGTCGTGCGCCGCGTCACGGCGGAGGTGTTCGCCCTCCTCGGCTCCGGAGAGATCGCTCCTCCGGCGCCGACCGTGATGGACGCGCAAGACGTCGGCGAGGCGTTCCGCATGCTCGCCCAGTCGCGCAACGTCGGGAAGGTCGTCGTCTCGCTACGCTCCATCGAGCCCGTTCCCGTCCTGCCGCGGCACCGAAGGCCGGACGAGATGGTCCGCCGCGACAGGAGCTACCTCGTGACCGGAGGCCTCACGGGTCTCGGGCGCGAGCTCGCCCGCGCGCTCGCGAGGGCGGGAGCGGGAACGCTCGTCCTCGTCGGCCGGCGGGGGACGGAGAGCCCCGGCGCGGCGGATCTCGTCGCCGAGCTCGAAGCGCTTGGAACGAGGGTGGTCCTCGAGGCCGTGGACGTCGCCGACGGGGCGTCGGTCCACGCACTCGTCGGGCGGATCGCTGCGGGCTGCGCTCCGCTCGCGGGGGTCTTCCATGCGGCCGGCGTCCTCGACGACGCGCCCATCGCGGAGCAGACGGCCGAGCGGGTGTCTGCGGTGATGGCGCCGAAGGCGCTCGGCGCATGGCATCTCCACGCGGCGCTCGAGGGAATGACGGTCGACCACTTCGTCCTCTTCTCCTCCCTCGCGGCCGTGGTGGGCAACGCGGGACAGGCGGGCTATGCCGCGGCCAACGCCGTCCTCGGGGCGCTCGCCCTGCGCCGGCGCGCCCTCGGCCTTGCCGCGCTCGTCGTCGATCTCGGCCCGGTGGCCCGGGTCGGCATGGCAGCGCGCAACGACGCCGTGGAGGCGCGCCTTGCCGCGATGGGGATGCGCTCCCTCGACCCACGGCAGGTGGTGGACGCCCTCATCGGACTGATGGCCGCGGACGCTGCATCCGCGATCCTGTGCGACGTCGACTGGTCGCGCCTCGCATCGGCCATCCCTTCCCTCGCTGCGGCGCCACGGTTCGAGCGCCTCGTCGCCCGCGCCGAGGGTGCGCGCGGGCTCGGTGATGCGCTCGCCGCGCTGTCCCCGGCCGACCGGCGAAGGGAGCTCGTCGGCGTCATGGCGAAGGTGCTCGCCGAGACGCTGAGACTCCCGGTGGAGAAGGTGGAGCCCGAGAAGCCTTTCGCGGACCTCGGCCTCGATTCCCTCATGACCGTGGAGCTCCAGACGGGGCTTTCCGCCCGCCTCGGTGTCGAGTTCTCGGTCATGGAGCTGATGAAGGGCGCGAGCCTCCTCCAGCTCGCCGACCTCGCCCTCAGGAAGTTCGGCCTTGCGGGCGATGACGACGCGGTGGCTGCCGATCCTCCCCCGGACGGGCCTGCGGGCGCTGCGGTGCGGAGCGGTGAGGCGCTTCCGGAACGCTTCGACGCCGCCGTCCGGGAGATCGTGGCTATCCAGGCGGGGCTCCCGGTGGACGCTGTGACGAGTGGGGCGAGCCTCGCCTCGCTCGGCCTCACGAGGGCGGCCATCGCCGATCTTCTCGTCGCGCTTCAGGACCGGCTCGGCGTCTCGATCCCGCTCAACCACGAGCGGCGGGAGCGTGTCGTCGCCGGCCGGGCCACGGTCGCCGAGGTCGCCGGCATCGTCGCCGGTGCCGGCGCGGAGCCGGCGCAATGACGGGACAGAGGGTGGCCGCAGCCCGTTCGCACGCCGCACCGGATGCGGCGCCCAAGCCTGTGCTCGTCGTGAAGTTCGCGGAAGATCCGGCGGAGATGGACGATGTCTTCCGCCTGCGCCACCGCCTCTTCGTCGTCGGCGCAGGGCTCGCCCCGCCGGGCTCCGACGGACGGGAGCGGGACGCCTACGACGCGGCCTGCGACCACCTCATCGTGAAGGACGTCGCCACGGGGGTGGTGGCCGGCTGCTACAGGATGCTGCCGGGATGGCGCCGCGGCGCACGCGGGTTCTACACCGAGAGCGAGTTCGACCTCGAAGGCTTCGTCCCCCTCGCGCCCGAGACCCTGGAGCTCGGCCGCAGCTGCATCCATCCCGACTACCGCCGCGGGCCGGCGATGGGGCTCCTCTGGAACGGTATGCTTGCCCACTTCCTCGGAGGCTTCCGCTATCTCATCGGCTGCGTCTCGGTGAAGGTCTCGAGCGTCGGCGAGCTCAACGAGATCTTCACCATGTTCCATGCCGAGGGGGCGGTGACGGACCGCTACGGCATCAGGCCGCTGCCGTCCCACCGCATCGAGGGCGTGCGCGTCCTGCCCGGGGTCGATACCGTCGCGGTGCGGCGGCGCCTTCCGACGCTGGTGAAGGGCTATCTGCGGATCGGCGGGGAGGTTGTGTGCGAGCCCGTGCACGACCCGCTCATGCGCACCTGCGACTTCTGCATGGTTCTCGACAGGGAGCGGATGCCGGACCGGCTGCGCTGCCGCGCCATGCGGGCCACGGCCTGAGACGCCCTGATGCTCTACGACTTCGTCCTCCTCATGAACCGCGATCTTGCGCGCCTCAATCGCGCGAGACGCGCGTCGCGGCGCATGCCCCGCTTCGTCTTCCATGCGCTGGTGCGGGCGATCGGGCTCGGCATCTTCCTCTTCGCCGGCGGGTTCCGACGGACCGTCGCCGCGAACATGCGCACGGCGATGCCCGAGCTCGGCCGGATCGGAGCGCTCCGGGCGACCGGGCGCTACCTCCGTCTCGTCTCGCTCACGATGATCGAGCAGGCTGTCGACTACGACGAGCTGAACCGGACGGGGATGGCGAACTTCACGGTGACGGGCCTCGAGCATATCGACAGGGTGCTCGAGGAGGGGCAGGGCTGCATCGTGGTCGCGCCCCACGTCGGCAACTACTTCTACTACTACTGGGTCCTGTGTCAGCGCTACCGCTGCCAGACCGTCATCACGGGCGCCGGGCGGGACATCCTGCCCATGTATCTCGGCTTCCACGCGGCGACCGGATGCACTGGCTACGACTTCGACGGTGAGCCTCCCGCGCGGCTCTATGGCCGTCTGCGCCAGCACCTGTTCGAGAACGGCGTCGTCTACCTCCTGAGCGACTTCCACCGACCGAACTTCGTCCCGACGGAGCTTCTCGGACTGCCGAATCGCACGCCGGGCGGTGCCGTCGCGCTGGCGATGGCGCAGGAGGTTCCCGTGGTGCCGCTCGTCGGCCACCGCACGAGGGGCTCGCGCCACGCGGTGAGGATCGGGCCGCCGGTGCGCCTCCACGAGCGCTTCCGGACGGGCGAGGAGGCCGAGGCGAACCGCGAGATCGCCCGGATGATGGAGCGCGGCATCCGCGAACATCCCGATCAGTGGTTCTACTGGTTCAACGTGCACGAGCGCTGGGCGGCGGCCCGGCGTGACGAGGGAGCGAGTGCATGACGGCGACGCCGACGCGGGCCGAGTATTTCCAGGATCCCTATCCGCTTCTCGCCGCACGGCGCGCGGAGGACCCTGTGCAGTGGACGCACTTCTTCGATGAGGAGGCCTGGTTCGTCACGGGCTTCCGGGAGGCCGACTCGATGCTGCGCGACGGCCGCTTCACCCGCCAGCCGCCGGGCGAGCCGGACCTGACGGCAGGCGGTGCGCCCGTGTCGGCAAAGGTGGAGCGCTGCCTCCTCCTCAAGCGCGACATGGTGCTCCTGCGCGATCCGCCGCGGCACACGCGGCTGCGGCGGCTGATGGCGAAGGTGTTCACGAGCCGGATGCTGGTGGAGATGGAGCCCGCGGTGAGGCGCATCACCCTCGACCTCATCGAGGGGATGAAGGGGCGCCGCCGGCACCGCCTCATCAGGGACTTCGCCTATCCCTTGCCGATCCTCGTCGTGTGCGAGCTGATCGGGATGCCGGAAGAGGACCGCCACGCCGCGAGGCGCTGGTCGGAGTCGGTGATCGGCCTGCTCGACTTCAACCCGACACCGGAGGCGCTGGAGAAGGTCGCCGACGATTTCCTCGAGGCGATGGACTACTTCGTCGATCTCAGCCGCAGGCGCCGCGAAGAGCCGACCGGCGACCTCACCAGCGCGCTCACCTCGGCCCGGGACGGCGACGACCAGATGACCCACGAGGAGGTCGCCGCGAACCTCATGTTCATGATGACGGCGGGGCACGAGACCACCATGGACATCGTGGCGAGCGGGTTCGACCTTCTCCTGCGCGACCGCGACCAGCTTCGTCGGCTCGCGGGGGATCGGGCGCTCATTCCCGGCGCGGTGGAGGAAACGCTGCGCTACGAGCCGCCAGTCTTCATGACGTCGCGCTGGGTGCATGAGGACGTGGACTTCGGCGGGCGCCGGATGCGGGAGGGCGACTTCGTGCTTCTGGCCGTCGGCGGCGCGCACCGAGACCCCCGCGCCTTCGAGGACCCGGACCGCTTCGACATCGCACGGACCGGGCGCACGCTCGGCTTCGGCGCCGGGCCTCACTATTGCGTCGGTGCCGGCCTCGCCCGGCTCGAGGCCGAGATCGCCATCGAGCTTCTGGCCCGCCATCTCGTGGCCCCGGAGCTCGCCGAGGCGCCACGATGGCGGGAGACGTTCATCACCCGCGGCTACGAGGAGCTCGCCGTGGAGGCGGAAATCGCATGACCGCGCGGCCGGGTGGCGTGGCGCCGGCGCGCTGCCGGAGCGGACTGCGGATGCCTTGGTCATGATACAGAGCGTCTCCCCGACGACCGGATGATGGTCTCCGCCGGGAACGACCTTCGTGACGCGACCGGAAGGGATCGTGGCCATCCGTCTCGGGAATAACGGCTGACATCCAGAGACTGTCTTTCGATCGGGTGAGTCCACCTCATCGAGGGATAGCTTCACCCCGGGTGGCTGCCGTTCGCTCTCGCGACGAAATCGACGAGGTGGGGGACATAGTCTTCCGTGCCGTCGCCGCCCTGCCCATCGCCGAGGCGTATCTCGGCCTCCCGTGGAACTGGCGCATCGGTTCGGCCAGCCGGCCGCCGAGCGACACCACGATGGTGTCGCGGACCTTCGCGCCCGAGGGTGCAGGGCTGCGCCCGTTCTCCGTGGCGCACGTCGAGCAGCCGTGGCGGCGGGCTCGTGTTCCGGGCAATCTCGTCATCCGTTGGGCGCGTCATACCAGCCGCACAAATTCCTGACTCTCTGGGGATTCCCCTTCGTGGATCATCATGATTCGCTTCTCGTGGTGATTC
>Ga0076929_100831_pt1 | contig 14893 bp, 16 predicted proteins | sample HotLakConUCCSL28_FD_87104 | JGI IMG/M metagenome (GOLD analysis project Ga0076929, IMG submission 87104) | Hypersaline microbial mat communities from Hot Lake, Washington, USA - Hot Lake Consortium UCC-SL28 (version 3) (version 3) | ecosystem: Environmental > Aquatic > Thermal springs > Hot...
ATCTCGACCTGAAGTCCGACCGCCGCCTCGCCTTCGCGATCTTCTGCGCCGATGCCGTGCGGCGCGACGGGATACCGCCCGTACTGAGGGAGCGGCCGCCCGGGTCGCAGGGCTACGCGCGCCGGGCGCGGGCCTTGCAGAAGGACCTCCTGAGCCTCTGGGCGAACCGGCTGACCGCTTGAGGCCACTGTCGGGGCTTCTTCGTTCCCGAAATACTCGAACGGCCCGCAAGGGCCACGGCGGAACGCCGTTTCACCGCACAGGCCCCGAAGACCGCCTCGTCAGACGGTGAGGTGACGGGCGCGGGCGCCGCGCTCGATGGCGGCGGCGTGGAGCCGGTCGATGTCGAGTTCGTAGCGCATTTCCTCCAGAAGCCGCAGTTCGGCCTCGCGCAGCCTGCCGTCGGCCGCGGCCACGTCGCAGGCGAGCGCATAGGCGGTCTCGAAGAGCCGTTCGGGCAGGGCTTCGCGGATGCGCTGGAAGAGGACGTCGAGCCCGTCTTCCCTGGTGAAGAGGTCGAAGATGAAGTCCGACACCCGGCGCAGCCGCTCGATGTCGTATTCGGCGAACACCGGCAGGTGGTTGACGATGCGCTCGATGGTGACGAGTTCGGCCGTCCGGATCGTCTCGTCAGAGACCGAGATGGCGATCATGATCGCGACCAGGCTGTCCTGGGGCGTGAGGTCGAGGGCCTGGGTGCTCAAGAGGTCATCCTTCCGGGGGTGTTCGGGTCTCAGATTATTGACGCCGCCGGTCCCCGGCAATAGGAACCGGCCTTCTGCAACCCGAGGCGACCCCATGCCCGAGTCCATGCCCGACTCCATGTCCGAGTTCCGCGACGCCGCCCTGTCCTCGAAAGCCTGGCCCTTCGAAGAGGCGCGCCGGCTCGTCAAGCGCTACGAGGCCGCCCCGCCCGAGAAGGGCTACGTGCTGTTCGAGACCGGCTACGGGCCGTCTGGGCTGCCGCATATCGGCACCTTCGGGGAGGTGCTGAGGACGACAATGGTGCGGCGGGCCTTCGAGGCGATCTCGGAGATACCGACGAAGCTCATCTCGTTCTCGGACGACATGGACGGGATGCGGAAGGTGCCCGACAACGTGCCGAACCGCGAGATGCTGGCCGAGCATCTGCACAAGCCCCTGACGAGCGTGCCCGACCCGTTCGGGCAATACGAGAGCTTCGGGCACCACAACAACGCGATGCTCAGGCGGTTTCTCGACACCTTCGGGTTCGACTACGAGTTTTATTCGGCGAAGGAGTTCTACGAGAGCGGCCGGTTCGACGCCACGCTTCTCCTCGCCGCCGAGCGCTACGAGGCGCTGATGGAGGTCATGCTGGCGAGCCTGCGCGAGGAGCGCCAGCAGACCTATTCGATCTTCCTGCCGATCCACCCCGAGACGGGCCGGGTGCTCTACGTGCCGATCCGGCATGTCGACGCGACCGAGGGCACCGTGACCTTCGACGACGAGACCGGGCGGGAATGGACGCTGCCGGTCACGGGGGGCAACGTGAAGCTGCAGTGGAAGCCCGATTTCGGGGCGCGCTGGGCGGCGCTGGGGGTGGACTGGGAGCCCTACGGCAAGGAGCACGCGCCCAATACGCCGATCTACACGAAGATCTGCTCGATCCTCGGGGGCCGGCCGCCGGAGGTCTTCACCTACGAGCTCTTTCTCGACGACATCGGCCAGAAGATCTCGAAGTCGAAGGGCAACGGCCTCACCATCGACGAATGGCTGACCTATGCGTCGACCGAGAGCCTCAGCTACTACATGTATCTCAAGCCGAAGACGGCGAAGCGGCTGACCTGGGACGTGATCCCGAAGGCGGTCGACGAGTATCACCAGCAGTTGCGCGCCTACCCCGGGCAGGACGCGGGCGCGCGGGCCGCGAACCCGGTGTGGCACATTCACGGCGGCGACGTGCCGGCCTCGACGCTCGACGTGTCCTTCGCGATGCTTCTCAACCTCGCGGGCGTGTCGTCGGCGGAGGATAAGGCGAAGATGTGGGGGTTCATCCGCCGCTACGAGCCCGAGGCAAGCCCCGAGACGCACCCCGACCTCGACCGGGCGGCGGGCTTCGCGGTGCGGTATTTCAAGGATTTCGTGGCACCGAACCGGCAGTTCCGGGCACCCGACGCGCGCGAGGAGGCGGCTCTGCGCGACCTCCGCGAGAGGCTCGCGACGTGGCAGGGCGGGCAGGACCCGGAGGAATTGCAGTCGATGGTCTTCGCGGTGGGCAAGGAGCACGGGTTCGAACCGTTGCGGGACTGGTTCCGCGCTCTTTACGAGGTGCTTCTGGGCGCGTCCCAGGGCCCCCGCTTCGGCGGCTTCATCGCGCTCTACGGCGTCGAGGAGACCGTGCGGCTCATCGACGACGGTCTCGCGGGGCGGCTCGCGGCCTGAGAAAAACCGAACCGATCGGCGCGGTGGCCCGTATCGCCATAAAGCAGGAGGGTTCGATGAGACGATTTCTTCCCTGTGCCGTGCTGGCGCTGGCGCTGGCGCTTCCGGCGGCGGCGGATACAAAGGACGAGGTGACGTCGGTCATCCAGAGCCAGATCGAGGCGTTTCTCGCCGACGATTTCGCCACCGCCTTCACCTTCGCCTCGCCCGGCATCAAGGGGATGTTCGGCTCGTCCGACCGGTTCGGGCAGATGGTGCGCGAGGGCTATCCGATGGTCTGGCGGCCCGCCGAGGTGCAGTACCTCGATCTCCGCACCGAGGGTGGCTATCCCGCGCAGCGGGTGCTCATCACCGACGAGAACGGGGCGAGCCACCTTCTGGAATACCGGATGCTCCCCTCCGGCGATGGCTGGCAGATCGGCGGCGTGCGCATTCTGGAAGCGGCCGGCGTCGGGGCCTGAAATCGGGGCCTAAGGTTGGGGCCTGAGGTTGGGGCCTGAGGTTGGGGCCTGAGGCGGCGCGCGCAGGGTTAAGCGCGCGTTAACGGCGGGGGTCTATTTCTCGACGCCAAGCCGGGGCGCGCGCATGCCGCGTCCCGATCCGAGGAACCGGTGGCCACTCCGGTGCTCGGGGCGCGTTTCACCGGCAGGTGACACGCGAAAGGAACCCCATGAACAAGGCAATCACCGACGGCGTTTTGCTGATGCCGCCGCCGTTCGCGAACGGCCTCGCGGTCTGGTCGCGCGAGGACGGCACGCCGGGCACGGCGACCTATGACGGCGCGGCGGACGCGGCCTTCGTGCCGGCGGACCAGGATTTCGCGGGCTGTCTCGAACTCCAGAAGACCGAAGGCACCCAGCGGCTGCGCTATTCCGGCGAGACGATGCTGCTGCCGGGCTGCTATCTCAGGGTGCGCGCTCGGGTGAAGGCGATGTCGGGCAACCTGCCGGGCGTGCGGATCGCCGGCTGGGCGGGGGGCGCCGGGGGGGCTGAGGTCACCGGTCTCGTCACCACCGGGCCGACGACGCAGCTCACCGGCTATGGCGAGATCGTGGAGGTTTCGGCCATCATCGGCGTCGGCCAGCGCATGGGCGTCGACATGGTCTGGGGTGCCGCCGCGCTCTACGGACATTTCGGGCTCGACCTCACCGGCGCGACCGGCGGTGTCGTGCGGATCGACGATATCGTCATAGAGGATGTCACGGGCGTCTTTCACCGCAAGATGATGGACTGGGTCGATGTCGTCGACTTCGGGGCGGTGGGCGACGGGGTGACCGACGACAGCGCGGCCTTCGAGGCGGCCGACGCGGCGGCGGCGGGACGGGACGTGCTGGTTCCGGCCGGTGCGTTTTTCCTCGGCGAGAACGTGACCTTCGAGAACGCGGTGCGCTTCGAGGGCGGCGTGACGATGCCCGACGACCGGCGGCTCGTCTGCATCCGCAACTTCGACCTGCCGACCTATATCGACGCCTTCGGCGACGAGGGGCTGGCGTTCCGTAAGGCGTTTCAGGCACTTCTGAACTTCTCGGACCACGAAAGCCTGGACCTCGGAGGCCGGCGGATCGAGATCGACGGGCCGATCGATATGGCCGCCGCCGTGCCGGGGCAGGACACATACGAGATAAGGCGGGTGATCCGGAACGGGCAGTTCAACGTGGTGCCCTCGACGAACTGGGACAGCGAGACCCATGCTTCGACGGCGAATTACGACGCCTCGGACCCCCTGCGGCTCACGAACGTCGCCAACGTGGCCAACATTCCGGTCGGGTCGCTGGTGGAGGGGACGGGTGTGGGCCGCGAGGTCTACGTGCGCGACCGCAACATCGGGGCGGGAACGATCGACCTGTCGCAGCCGCTTCACGCCGCACCGCTCAGCCAGACCTATACCTTCACACGGTTCAGGTACGTGCTCGATTTCTCGGGGTTCGCGAAGCTCTCGCGGCTGACGCTCACGGACATCGACTTCCAGTGCCAGGGGGTCGCGAGCGGCATCCTTCTCGCGCCGGACGGCAACACCAACCAGGTGAAGGACTGCTGGTTCACCAAGCCCAAGGACCGCGCGATCACCTCGCACGGGATCGGCTGCCAGGACCTTCAGATCGACCGCTGCCATTTCGTCTCGGACGAACAGCAGGTGCCGGCGACGGCGCGCGTGAGCCGGGCCTTCAATGTGAACGCCAATGACGCGAAGATACGTGCCAACCGGTTCCAGCGCTTCGGCACGACGATGGTTCTGAAGGGCAACGGCCACCTCATCACCGGCAACCACTGGTTCCAGGGCGACAACGTCACGGACGGGCCGAGGGTGGCGGGAATCGTCTTCACCGAACCCAACGTTAAGTCGGTGCTGACGGGCAACTACATCGACAACTCGTTCATCGAGTGGACGAACGAGCATGACGCGGCCCCGGCGTTCTCCGACGAGTTCTCCTTCGGGGGGCTGACGATCACGGGCAACATCTTCACGGTGAACGACGCGGCCCCGTGGTTTTCCTGGATCGTGGTGAAGCCCTACGGGGCGGGGCATTTCCTGCAAGGGTTCTCGGTGATCGGCAACACGTTCAAGTCGTTGAACGGCACCACGGACCGGGTGGAGCGGGTGGACGACAGCATTGCCGGTCTTGACTTCGGGCGGACGCGGAACGTGACCTTCGAGGGCAACACCTTCAACGGGATCGGGCAGAACACGATCAACCCTGTGACGCTGGAGTTCGATCAGGTGACACCGGCGGTGAACTGGGTGCTCGATGTCTCGGGTTACCTGCCGTTCGGGGGCTGGAGCCGGGAGGTGACGGGTCTCGTCTTCGAGGGGGTCGTGGCGAATGCCGCCGCCGAGCCGGTGTTCGCGATGCCCCATGTCACGACGCTCGACGGCGCCACCAACAACTTCGTGCGGCTCACATGGCCCGAAGCCGTGTCGGGCCGGGTGCATGTCACCGCGCGGGTGGATCGGCCGATCTAGGGGCGCGACGCGCCCGGCCGGCGTGAGGGCGGCCGGGCGGGACGGCGTCAGGGCAGAAGGTCGCCCGCCGTGAGTTCGAAGGCCTTGCCGAAGCCGCCGTTGAGGGCGGCCGAGGCGGGACGGAGCCTCATGAAGCTGAAATCGGCGAAGTCGACGTAGAGCTTCGACTTCGGGCGGCGGGCGACCCAATGCGCGCGCAGGGCGGCGTGGTCGGGACTGTCGCGGGGCACGAAGGCGGCCTCGACCGCCAGCGTGATGCGGGGATGGGTGAGAGGGTCGCCCCTGTCGCCCGGCTCGCCGAGAAGGAGCGAGGCGCGGGGGTCGGCGCGGAGCGCGCGGGTGTGCGACGAGAGGTCGGAGACGAGCGTGAGCGGCACGCCCCCAGGGTCGAGCGCGACGGCGATGCGGGTGACCGAAGGTGCTCCGGTGGCGGGGTCGAGCACCGCAAGCGCGCCGTGGGACGCCCCGGCGAGAAGCTCGCGGGCGAGGCGGCGGGCCTCGTCGTCGGTCGGGCGGATCGGGCTTCTCTCTTCCATGTCGCGGAGGCTTGCAGCGGCGGAGGGCGCGCGCAAGCACAACATGCGCGAGATCAATTCCCCTGTTCGGGAGAGCTGCTATGATGGCTGCGAAAGAGAGGAGGGGCCATGTATTCGCATGTACTTCTGGCGGTGTCGCCCGACGAGGACACGCCGCTTCAGCGCGGGCTCGAAGCCGCCCGGAAACTGGTGTCGGCCGATGGGCGGATCACGGCCCTGACGGTGATCGAGGACGTGCCCGGCTATGTCGCCGCCGAGGTGCCCGCGGACGTGCTTCACGCGTCCCACGAGCGGACCATCGGGCGTTTCCGCGAGCGTCTCGCGGGGGAGACCGGGTTGGAGACGGTGATCGTGCAGGGTCACCCGGGCCGCGAGATCGTCGATTGGGCGGAGAGCCACAACGTGGACTGCATCGTGATCATGTCGCACCGCCCGGGTCTTTCGGACCTCTTTCTCGGCAGCACCGCCGCGCGGGTCGTGCGCCATGCGCCGACGTCGGTGCATGTCTTGCGCTGAGGCGGGGGCGGGCTAGCTTCGCCCCCATGACGCTGCCCCGCGAGAACGTTCAGGACTACCCGCGCCCGCCGGCGCTCGAGCCCGTCGCGGAGGTGCTGCGGGTGGTCTTCGGCGGTGTCGAGGTGGCGCGGACGGGGACCGGCTACCGGGTGCTCGAAACGCATCATCCGCCGACCTATTACTTTCCTCCGGGGGATGTGCTCGCCGGCGCGCTCGTGCCGGCGAAGGGTCGTTCGGTCTGCGAATGGAAGGGACGGGCGGTGTATTTCGATGTCGTGGCCGGCGGGCGCACCGCTGAGCGCGCGGCCTGGGCCTACCCCGATCCGACGCGGGCCTTCGGGGCGATCGCGGGCTACGTCGCGTTCTACCCCGGTGCGATGGAGGCCTGCTACGTGGGTTCGCAAGAGGTGCGGCCCCAGCCCGGCGATTTCTACGGCGGGTGGGTGACCGACAACCTCGACGGCATCGTCAAGGGAGGACCCGGGACGCTGCACTGGTGATGTGGTAGGATGGGGCGAGGAGGAGCCCCCATGGTCACCATATCCACCGACGCCGCCGTCCAGACAGTACTCACGACGTTCGAATGCACGCCGGGCACCTGCCAGGACATCATCGACGCGCTTTCGGATGCCTACGCGGCGTTCATCTCGAAGCAGCCGGGCTTCGTCGGCGCCGCGATCCACGCCAACGACGCCGAGACCCGGGTGGCCAGCTACTCGCAGTGGGAGAGGCGCGAGGATTTCCAGGCGATGCTGCGCACGAAGGAGATGCGCGAGCGCAACCGGGCGATCAGCGCTCTTTCGCGGAGCTTCGAGCCGGTGATGTACGACGTGGTGGCGGGGTTCTAGGGCGCCTCGCGTCCTTTCGCGGGCGCGAGACCCTTCCTCGCCCGTCGATTGTCTTCGGGCCGCACGCCTAGAATTCGAGCCAGGTGCCGAGGCGGATGCCCGGGCCGGTGCTGCCCGAAAGGTCGACCGTGGCGCCGAGTTCGACCCGGGCGCGCTGCGTGAGGGTGCCCACGATGCTCGAGGTCAGTTGCCGCTCTGGGTCGGCCGCGGAGCCGGAGACGCCGGTGACGCTGAATTCGTTGACGAGCGCGATCCGGTCGATCGGCTTCACGGCGACGGTGGCGCCGCCGGAGAGTTTGGTCTCGCCCGAGGTGGTGCCGTAACGTGCCGAGCCCTCGAGGCTGAGCCAGCCCGGAACGCCGTTCTCGACGTCCCGCCCCCAGGCGCCGCCGAGCACGATGAGCGGCTCGCTGCCGTCCACGGTCTGCTGGGCGCCGAGGCCGGCGGAGATCGCGACCCGGTCGCGGGCGCTTGGCGAGGAGAGGGGCTGGCGGATGAAGGCGTAGGCCGACCAGTCCTCATCGGTCGCGCCGAGGTCCGAATCGACGCCGATCGTGAAGCGCTCTCGACTGCCGCTTTCGACGAAGATCGAGGTCGTGCCCCGCCTGTCGGAATTGTCGAATTCCTCGGTGACCGAAATGAAGGTGCCCGTCGTTTCCTCGGGCCAGGGCCCGGCCTGCGCCACGCCCACGGTCAAAAGAAGCAGAAGAGCGGCACGCAGCAGCATTATGGCCCACCGATGGCAACAGGTTCAGGTTAGGCACTTCGGATTACTCGTCGATTAACCGCCTCTGACTGGTCTTGGATTCTGTCGTTAGTTTGGCATCGGGGTCACCTGCCGCCACATTTCCGCCACATTCCGGAAGACTCCGGAATTGTTGCAGAAATGCCCGATCTTCCGTCGACGCCGCCGGCTGGGCGGCTCAGGCCGCGACCGGCTCCGCGCGCATTCCGTCGAAGGTGAAGCCGCGGCCGTGGAGGGCGCGCAACTGCCGCGGGTCCGCTCCCGCGGCCGCCAGCTTCTTGCGGATGCGGGTGGTGTGGACATCGAGGATCTTCGGGTCCGGCGCGTCTTCGAGACCGTAGAGATGGGTCATCATCTCGTCGCGCGAGACGATCTGGCGGCGCCGAAGCGTGAGGTGCTCGACGATCTCGTATTCCGCGGGGGTCAGGGCGAGGGGAATGCCGCCGACGCTGACCCGGCGGGTGTCGAAATTGACCGCCACCTGCCCGAGTGTCGCCAGCGGAGAGGTGTAGCCGGCGGCCCGGCGGGCGAGGGCGCGGAGACGGGCGGCGACTTCCGCCGGTTCGGAGAGCGCGGTCGCGACATGGTCGGCGCCGGCGGCGAAGAGGGCGCGGCAGGTCTCGCGCCCGGCCCCCTCGGCGATGGCGAAGACGGGCAGGTTCGGCCGGAACACGCGCAGGCTGCGGATCGCCCGGTCGGCGGTGATGTCGCCGAGGTCGGCGTCGATCACGGCGGCGTCCTGCACCGCGTCGCGGACGTAGAGCAGAGCCTCTTCGCCGTCGTTCGCGCGGCTCAGGAGAAAGCCCTGGCCGGTGAGATCGTGAGCGATGGCTGAGCTGGCCCACGTGGTTTCTGAAATCAACACTCGCATTACTGGCAACCCTTTCGTTCGGCCGCCCGCACATGGGAGCCGAATGCACTTGAATTTCTTGGGGGGCGGCCATTCGGGCACGCAACGACACCGCGTTCCGGTCGGAAGGAGTTAGGGCCGGGAGGGTGCTTCGGTCAACGCAAAGTTGCGGTAACGAATTGGGCCATTTCAAGATTGGTTAATGCAGCGTCAGGCGATGGGCGCGGTCGCGCATTCGCGAAAGGCGCGGACCGGTTCGGCCGCGCCGTCGAGCGAGAAGCTGAGCGCCGTGTCGCCGAGAAGGGCCGTGGCGGCGAGGTTGTATTCGAGCCCGTCGAGCACGTTGCCGAAACCCCGGTCGGTGACGGTGAGGCTCCGACCGTCCTCCGACAGCCGGTGGCGCGGCGTGGAGATGGTGAGGCCGCGCGGGCCTTCGAACCTCAGGCCGAAGACGGTCGCCTCGGGCCAGGGCTCGTCGGCGGTCACGGTGATCGCGTAGGGTTCGCCCTGCCGCGGATCGTAGGTGACGATGACGGAGACCGGCCCGTTCTCGCTGAGGGTGCAGACCGGCAGCGGCGTGAATTCCCAGGCCCCGGCGGGGCTGGCGAGACAGGCGAGAAGGGCGGCGAGGCGGCGCATGGGAGGCAACATAGACCTCCGCGCGCCGCCGGCCATGGCTTGTCGGTCAGCCGACCCGCGCACTCCAGCCCTTGGGATAGAGCACGACCTTGGTATCGAGCGGGACAAGCCCGTAGAGATGCTCGATATGGCTGTTGACGAGCCGCGCGCAGCCGTTGGAGACCGCCGTTCCGATGGTGCGCGGCCGGTCTGTGCCGTGGATGCGCAGGTAGGTGTCGCGGCCCGTCGCGTCGAAGAGATAGAGCGCGCGGGCGCCGAGGGGGTTGCCGGGGCCGCCGGGCTGGCCGTTCTCCCACTTCTCGCCTTCCTCGAAGTTGCCGTAGAGATGGGGATCACGCTCCATCATCTCGTCGGTCGGCTTCCAGGTGGGCCATTCCTTCTTCGCGCGAATCCAGAATGTGCCCGATTCGTAGAGGTCGCCGCGACCGATTCCCACCGCGTAGCGGATCGCGCTGCGGTCTTCCTCGGTCCAGTAGAGCGCGAAGTCACCGGGAATGAGGTGGAGTTCTCCGGCCGGCAGTTCGGCCCGGAGGCGGACCCGTCGGGGCAGGAATTCTTCAGGCAGTTCAAAGGGTTTCGTCATTTGCGCCGCAGCGGGTCCGGCCAAGGTGGCCGCGCCGGCGGAGGCGAGGAATGTGCGTCTGTCAATCGTCATCGTCTTGTCCCAGGTTACGGCGCCTCGGGTGGCGCGAGCAGGCAGCGTCAAAGCAGAGCTATTAGGCGGTATTGCGGCATTGCAGGGGGCTCACAAGCCTGTGATCGCCCGGAGTGTTGCAGAGCCGCGACAGACCCGGTGCGCCCGGATCACGACCGCCGGGCAGGCCGACGCCATCACGGTGCCGCCCGTCCTTCGGGCGGCGTGGTTGATTGCACGAACGCATCGGGCGGCATTCCGTTCCGGGCGGATGGCGGCGCCACGCGGTTTCGGACCGTGTCCGGCGGCCGGTCGCCCCGGCCCTCCACGCCCTGCGCGAAAAGCCGCGACGCCGCTTTCCGCCCGGGTTGCGGGGAGGGTGGGGACCACCCATCTCACGCGGACTGCAAGGCAAGGGAGTGCGCCTGATGAAATGCCCGATCGACGGAACCACCCTCGTGATGACCGACCGCGCCGGGGTCGAGATCGACTATTGCCCGGAATGCCGGGGGGTCTGGCTCGACCGGGGCGAACTCGACAAGATCGTCGAGCGCAGCGCGCCGCCGCCGCCGCCGGGCGGTGGGGACCAGTATCACGAGGAGGAGTACGATGCTGGGCCGGACCGGTCGCATCCGCAGGGGCGGCGGAAGAAGAAGCGGGGCGGGTTTCTCGAGGAACTGTTCGACTTCTGAGGCTCCGGCGAACCGGGGTCGTGGCGACGTCCCTTCGCGTGCCGGCCCGGTGGTGATAGGGTCTGGGTGAACAGGAGGAAAACGCCATGGGATTTGGATCGATCATCGCGATGCTCATCGTGGGCGCGCTGGCGGGGTGGCTGGCGGGGCTTCTCGTCAGGGGCCAGGGCTTCGGGCTCGGCGGCAACATCGTGGTCGGGATCGTCGGCGCGGTGCTGGCAGGGTTCATCTTCCCCGCCGTGGGCTGGGGGGCAGGCGGCGGGTTCTTCGTGTCGGTGATCCACGCGACGCTCGGCGCGGTGATCCTCCTGGTGCTGATCCTGGTGGTGAAGCGGGTCTGAGGGAGGCGCGCGCCCCGAAGGGCGACGGATTGCGGGCAAGCCGCAGGCGCGCGTGGTTGCGGTTGGAGGAGAGGGTGGCGTAGGGCGGGGTTCACCCCGCCATGTCGGGTCTTCGGGTGCCCGGGAGATGGCGGGCTGAAGCCCGCCCTACGGGTCGGGGTGGGCGGCGCGATATCTCCCGTGGCGTGGGTGCATGGTGGGTGAACCTTCGCCGGGGGGGAGAACCACCCACCATCCACCCTATGCTTGCCTTGTGACAAGTCATATGATATATGCTATCATAGTAAATGTCGTTGAGGGTATTGATGAAAATTTATTTTCTAATTACTTTAATTGCGATCGTGTTTGCGATGCCCTTGCATGCCGCGAGCGTCAAGGTGAATGTCACTGGTGCGATTAAGAGTGCGTACTTCTACAGTTTTTCTTTTTTGGATGCCAATTCAAACCAATACGGTGAAGTTTCATCGAGGTATATCTATCCTCAGTCACAAGAATTGATCGGCTTCCATAGACGCGATGATATGCTGGCGACCACTGGATCGATGATTCTCACTGATACGCTGCCGTTTGGTCGTCTAGCTGAACCCGAAATCGCTTTCTCGAACTGCAGTGGAATTTTGACCTTCGTATGTTACGGGACAATATTCGATCAAGTGTTGAAGGGGTTCGGTTACAATTTTTTTCCGGAGAATTCCTCGAGCGTTAGCGCAGATTTCAATCCCTCAAGGCTAATATATATTGATGATGCAGATTATTTGTGGAGCAATGATCTCGGCGTTTTTAACGCCGGTTCTGGAGTAAAGTTAGAATTTGACTTCAACTCCTTTTCTGTCGAGGTCATCCCTGTTCCCGGGAGTTCCGTATTGTTGCTGACCGGCATTCTTCTTGGTGGCGGTTTCATTCGAATGAAGCGATCTAGGAAAGCCTGAAATCGTCGCATTTATGGTTTTTCTGAGGAGAGATTTCAGCTGTGAATCGCATGAAGATGTCGGGGTAATGGGCGCGGTTTCTTTCAGTTGAGAGACGGTGATCGGTGCGTCGAGTGGTGCCCTACCGCCCCCGCCGCTTCACATTCCCGCCCCTCTGCCCCGCTCTTCCCGCCGTCGAGCGCCCGCGCGCCTTCACCGCCGCGTCGCTCGCCGCTTCGACCGCCGTCTGCCGCGCCAGCGGGTCATCCGCCACCGCCAAATCCACCGCCTCCAGCCGCTTGACCTCGTCCCTCAGCCGGGCCGCCTCCTCGAATTCGAGGTTCTCGGCGGCCTTCCGCATGTCGGTCCGGAGCCCGTCGAGCACGGCTTCGAGGTTCGCGCCGTGGAGGGGCTTTTCGATCTTCGCGGTCACCCGGGCCATGTCGGTGTCGCCCTTGTAGAGGCCCGAGAGCACGTCGCCGATGTTTTTCCTGATCGTCGCGGGGGTGATGCCGTGTTCCTCGTTGTAGGCGATCTGCTTGGCGCGGCGGCGGTCGGTCTCGCGCAGGGCGCGCTCCATCGAGCCGGTGATGCGGTCGGCATACATGATGACGCGGCCGTCGGCGTTGCGCGCCGCCCGCCCGATGGTCTGGATGAGCGAGGTCTCCGAGCGCAGGAAGCCCTCCTTGTCGGCGTCGAGAATGGCGACGAGGCCGCATTCGGGAATGTCGAGCCCCTCGCGGAGAAGGTTGATGCCGACGAGCACGTCGAAGGCCCCGAGGCGGAGGTCGCGCAATATCTCGATGCGTTCGAGCGTGTCGATGTCGGAATGCATGTAGCGCACCTTGATGCCCTGCTCGTGCATGTATTCGGTGAGGTCTTCGGCCATGCGCTTCGTGAGCGTGGTGACGAGGGTGCGGTAGCCGGCCTGCGTCACGCGGCGGACCTCGTCGAGAAGGTCGTCGACCTGCATCTCCACGGGGCGGATCTCGACCTCAGGGTCGAGAAGGCCGGTGGGGCGGATGACCTGTTCGGTGAACACGCCTCCGGTCTGTTCGAGTTCCCAGGCCGCCGGAGTGGCGGAGACGAAGACCGACTGCGGGCGCATCGCGTCCCATTCCTCGAACTTCAGGGGCCGGTTGTCGGTGCAGGACGGCAGGCGGAAGCCGTGTTCGGCGAGCGTGCGCTTGCGGCTGAAGTCGCCCTTGAACATGCCGCCGATCTGGGGGACCGAGACGTGGCTTTCGTCGGCGAAGACGATGGCGTTGTCGGGGATGAACTCGAAGAGCGTGGGGGGCGGCTCGCCCGGCGCGCGGCCGGTGAGGTAGCGCGAGTAGTTCTCGATGCCGTTGCAGGTGCCGGTGGCCTCGAGCATCTCGAGGTCGAAGTTGGTGCGCTGTTCGAGGCGCTGGGCTTCGAGGAGCTTGCCCTCGCCCTCGAGCTGCTTCAGCCGCACCGCGAGCTCGGCCTTGATGCCCTTCGTCGCCTGCTGGAGCGTGGGCCGGGGGGTGACGTAATGCGAGTTCGCGTAGATGCGGACGCGCTCGAACGTGTCGGTCTTCTGCCCCGTGAGCGGGTCGAATTCGGTGATGGATTCAAGCTCGTTGCCGAAGAAGGAGAGCTTCCAGGCGCGGTCCTCGAGGTGGGCGGGCCAGACCTCGAGGCTGTCGCCGCGCACGCGGAAGGTGCCGCGCTGGAAGCCCTGGTCGTTGCGGCGGTACTGCTGCGCGATGAGGTCGGCCATGACCTTTCGCTGGTCGTAGTCGCGGCCCGCGTGGAGGTCTTGCGTCATCGCGCCGTAGGTCTCGACAGAGCCGATGCCGTAGATGCAGGAGACCGAGGCCACGATGATGACGTCGTCGCGTTCGAGAAGTGCGCGGGTGGCGGAGTGGCGCATCCGGTCGATCTGTTCGTTTATCTGTGACTCCTTCTCGATGTAGGTGTCCGAGCGCGGCACGTAGGCCTCGGGCTGGTAGTAGTCGTAGTAGGAGACGAAGTATTCGACCGCGTTTTCGGGAAAGAAGCTCTTGAACTCGCCGTAGAGCTGGGCCGCGAGCGTCTTGTTGGGCGCGAGGATGATGGCGGGGCGCTGGGTTTCCTCGATGACCCTCGCCATGGTGAAGGTCTTGCCGGTGCCGGTCGCGCCGAGAAGCACCTGGTTCCGCTCGCCCGCGCGGACGCCCTCGGTGAGTTCCGCGATAGCGGTGGGCTGGTCGCCCGCCGCGGTGAACTCGGTGTGCATGACGAAGGCGCGGCCGCCCTCGAGCTTGTCGCGGTGCCCGACGCCCGGGGCCGCCGCGTGGAGCACGGGCATCGCTTGAGGGGAATTGTTGTGCATCGCGGGCCTCGGGGTCGGGAGCGGGGAATGCAGGGAAGGTGGGGCAGCGGTGCGTCGAGGGCAAGGGGCGGCGAGGGACCGGGACAGGGGCGGGCGGGCGGAGCGCCGTTCGGACGTTTCGGGTGGGGCAGAAGATGCCGGGCGGCCCGGTCGCGGTGATGGATTTCCCCTCCCGGCGGGCGGTGCCGGGTCCGATCGGCAAAGCGGCCGGGAGTGCCGGCCGGTTTCGACAACCCATTGGCATCTTTTGTGTTGCAGATCGCCTTAAGGTTGCAATATAAGGAATTGGCAAGCAGCAGACTGGGCTGCCGGCGATGTGCATCAGACACCCACCCCTCGCTCCCGCACATCGTCGGCAGCCGACTTTGCCCGAAAGCCTTGCGGAAAAGCGCGGTTTCCGACAGAACTCCGTATCGGAAACCGACAGGTGATTGCATGACCGCTCGCATTTTCCGGCCCTCCAGGACAGCGATGTCTTCGG